>Ga0302178_10000145_pt1 | contig 64405 bp, 64 predicted proteins | sample I_Palsa_E1_3_FD_198790 | JGI IMG/M metagenome (GOLD analysis project Ga0302178, IMG submission 198790) | Peat permafrost microbial communities from Stordalen Mire near Abisko, Sweden - I_Palsa_E1_3 | ecosystem: Environmental > Terrestrial > Soil > Palsa > Peat permafrost | place: Sweden...
TCATAGCGTGCATTTGAATCCCGATCGGGCTGAATCAAACAGCACGACCTCAAACCCTGCTCACCAGGAGAAAAAGGCTGCATAAATTTTATCCGTCGAGGCGACAACTAGCTTGAAATCTTCCGCTGGTGGCCGGACAAGTGGGCATCTGTGCTCGACATGACAATTAATATCATCGAGGGTAGCTCAGACTTGCACGTCGTCGTGCAGGCCCTCAGTGCTGCCTCTGTATGGATTAATGAAACCATATTCCCCACTGCAGCAACTCGTCGCTACATGGGATACCTTGTCGATGGGCTTCGCAGCGGTCAGGAGTATCTGCTCGAACAAAAACTCAACGTTGTTACCGAACTTCTGGAATACGCTAAATCGATACATTTCGAAGAGCACCGGCGCTCTCTCGCGACAGTACTATGCACAATCCTCATCGAGCTGCAAAATCCCAAGCAGAAGGAATTCGCCAAATTTAACCAGTATGCCAACCCGTTATTGCGCGTCGCCGTCGTCGAGACTCTCGTTGCCATGGGCCGATTCCTCGATGGCTCAACTCAAGAGCCTGCGTGGGTAACAGCCATGGAACTTGCTCGAAATGACTCACTTCTTATCGTCAGAAAACTTGCCGTTTGAGCGGAACAACACAAGGGCAACGCGGTGCAACCAGACAAAATCCGGGACAACCTATACAGGCTCATTGAAGGCGCCGACCGCTACGACAAATTCATTTAGATAACACTATGCCATCCAGAGCAGAAGAACTTCGAAAGCTGATGGATGCGGAAACATCGGAGGAAAAGAAGTGCCAGGATTTTCTCCACGATATCGCTCTGCATTTGGTCCCTTTCCGCGTCCGTGAAGAGAACATATTGGTAAAGGGGCGTGAAGAATCCTCACGCCCGGGAGATTTCGACTTCTGCGTTTCGGTGGAGGTAGACAACGGCGCGATGGGTCGACGCTTTGCTTATGTTTGGGAAGTGAAGGCGCCTCAAAATACCTATTTCAACGGGACAAAGCCGTCAACCGTCTTAGGCCGAGTGACGACCTTTACAGCGCCGAGAATCAGCTTCTCAACTACGTCGCGGAGCTCGAAACGAGCAAGAATTTCCGGCAAAAATTTCGGCTGACCGGGGCAGAAGACGAGGTTCGGCCCGGTGGCATAATTATTGGCCAAAAGGATCGGATAGTAAAAGGCCTCGGCGAGAACCATGGCAGCCTCGAAGGACTAGCTCGCAACGCTTTCACAACAAGGGAAGCATTCTTTTGGGAGCCTGCAGAAATTCGGGTTCGTACATGGGACTGGGTACTCGAGCAGCTGCAACGAGATGAGCAGGGCAGCCCCGCATCGAGGAGCCAGGACGTGGCGCGTCAGGCGAATCCTGAGGGATTGCTCGCGTTCGCCGATGATATGTTGTCGACAGGTGGCGAACTCTCGTTCCGAGCCGCAGTGAATGCCGCATATGCCGCGGTCGAATTGAAGGTTATGCCCGGCGGCTGGAAAGGACAAAGTCCGTCTCCGCGAGATGTCGTTAGGATGTTCGCACAGCCAGCTGGACGGCATGATATCGCGGTGTTGTTTCGCAAACTGAGCGATATCTGCAACCGAAGCGTCCATGTTTTCGACGCAGGTATCACAGAGGCGGACGCAGCCTATGCCGTACACGCTGCGGAGGAGTTTTGCCGCAAATGGGACGGTCTTCTCGGCAGGGCGGGGCCGAACGGCTTGTGAGAATAAAATCCTGAAAGCTTAGCTTGGGCTTTAACGTTTGGCGCTTATGCGAGGCTGTACGGCCCGAAGGTGCATTGAGCGCAAAGTTGGACTGGCAGTTGCAAACACATGGCGCTGAAAATGCAACCGGAGACCCTCGTCGATTAGTTCCGATTACACCTTATCGAGCAAGGCTTAGCGGCAATTAACATCCCCGTAAAAGAAACTTTTTCGGGGAAGCGTAAAAGAAACTAATCCACGTCAGCACGACCTGAGGCAGAATACTTAAGCTCACTCCACCGTCACCGATTTCGCCAAATTCCTAGGCTTATCCACATCCGTGCCCCGCGCCACCGCCGTGTGATACGCCAACAACTGCAAGGGCACGGTATGCAGAATCGGCGAGAGCAAACCATAATGCTCAGGCATCCTGATCACATGAATTCCCGGCTCATTCACAATCTGCGTATCCGAGTCAGCAAACACATAAAGCTCACCACCACGAGCCCGCACTTCCTGCATATTCGACTTCAACTTTTCCAGCAGCGTGTCATTCGGCGCCACCGTGACCACCGGCATCGCTTCCGTCACCAGCGCCAACGGACCATGCTTAAGTTCGCCGGCCGGGTAAGCTTCCGCGTGGATATAAGAAATTTCCTTGAGCTTCAGCGCGCCCTCAAGGGCGATTGGATAATGCAGTCCACGCCCCAAAAACAGCGCATTTTCCTTCTTCGAAAAATCTTCGGCCCAGGCGATGATCTGCGGCTCCAGCGCCAGTACGCTGTTCAGCGCCGCCGGCAAATGGCGTAGCAGTTTGATATAGCCGGCTTCCGTCGTGCTGTCGACGCGGCCGCGCAGCTTGCCCAGGGTGGCCGCCAAGACAAATAAAGCGACCAGTTGCGTGGTAAACGCTTTGGTCGACGCCACGCCAATCTCGGTGCCGGCATGGGTCAGGAATGTCAGCTCGGTCAAGCGCACCATGGCGCTGGAGCCGACATTGCAGATCGCCAGCGTATGGCTATGGCCGAGCGCTTGAGCGTGTTTGAGCGCGGCCAGCGTGTCGGCGGTTTCGCCGGACTGCGAGATCACCACGACCAAGGCTTTCGGATTCGGCACCGATTCGCGGTAGCGATATTCGCTGGCGATTTCGACTTGGGTCGGAATGCCGGCGATCGATTCGATCCAATATTTGGCGGTCAGCCCCGAGTAGTAGCTGGTGCCGCAAGCGAGTATCAGCAGACTGTCGATGGCCGGCAGTACTGCAACGGCTTGCTCGCCGAACAGGGAGGCTTCGAAGGTGTTGGAAGCAGGTATCGTGTCGGAAATTGCGCGCGGCTGCTCGAAGATTTCCTTCTGCATAAAATGCCGGTACGGTCCCAGCTCGACCGCGCCGCCGTAGGTTGTGACGGTGCGGATTTCTCGCTCGACCATGCACCCTTCGCGGTCCGCGATGCGTACTTGTTCGAGTGACAATTCGACCACGTCGCCTTCTTCGAGGAAGATAAAGCGATCGGTGCTGCCGGCCAGCGCCAGCGCATCGGAGGCCAGGAAGTTTTCGCCTGCGCCGATGCCGACCACCAAGGGCGAGCCTTGACGTGCGCCGACCACGTGATTCGGTTCATCCTTGGAGAATACCGCGATCGCATAAGCGCCATGCAATTGCGGGGTGATCTCGCGCACTGTGTCGAACAGATTGCCGCGATAGTGGCTGTGGATCAAATGCGCGATGACTTCGGTGTCGGTCTGGCTGACGAATTCGTAGCCCTTGCCGCGCAGCATGTCGCGTAGCGCTTCGTAGTTTTCGATTATGCCGTTATGCACCAGCGCAATCGCATCGCGTGAAAAAATAGGATGGGCGTTTTGGGTCACGGGCGCACCATGGGTGGCCCAGCGCGTGTGCGCGATACCCGTAAAACCTTCGAGGTGAGTTTCGTGAACCTGCTGATCGAGGTCGGCCACCCGCGACACGCTGCGCGCGCGGGTCGGCTCGCCATTGGCCAGCACGGCCACGCCGCAGGAATCGTAGCCACGATATTCGAGGCGACGCAAACCTTCAACCAGGACCGGGACGATATTGCGCTGCGCGACTGCTGCGACGATTCCACACATAATGCATTTCCTTAGAATTTGATGGACCGACCCGGGTCAGTCCGCAGCACGATCAATGTCGCACTCTTCGTCCGTCGTATTATTTTTTCTTGACTGGCCGCAGGTAGCCGGTTTTGGCGATTTGCGTTTTTTCGTTGAGTGCCAGCGTCTCGGCGGGCACATCCTTCCAGATGGTGGTGCCTGCGGCAATGGTCACCCCGCGCCCAACTCTGACGGGCGCGACAAGCTGTGTATCGGAGCCGACAAAGACGTCGTCTTCGATAATCGTGCGATGCTTGTGTGCACCATCGTAGTTGCAGGTGATGGTGCCGGCGCCGATATTCACGCGGGCGCCGATATCGGCGTCGCCGATATAGGTCAAGTGGTTGGCTTTGGATCCAACTCCCAACGTAGCATTTTTGACTTCGACAAAATTGCCTACATGCACGCCGTCGGCCAATTGCGCGCCGGGCCGTAGCCGCGCATACGGGCCGATCACGGCCGCCGCGCCCACCGTCGTTTGCTCCAGATGCGAGAAAGCGTCGATGCGCGTACCCGCGCCAATGGTCGCGTCGCGCAACACGCAGTTAGGGCCGACGCTGACATCGTCGCCCAGCACCACGCGGCCTTCGAATACACAATTCACGTCGATCGCGACGTCGCTGCCGCAGATCAATTCACCGCGCACGTCGATACGCGCCGGGTCGGCTAGGGTCACGCCGTCGACCAGCAAGGCGTCGGCCACGTTGCGCTGCTGGATCCGTTCCAATTCGGCGAGTTGGGTTTTGCTATTGACGCCAAGGGTTTCCCACACGTCATCGGGGGCACTGGTCAGCACGGCCACACCCGAGGCGATGGCGCGCTCGACCACATCGGTTAAGTAATACTCGCCCTGAGCATTGTCGTTTTTGAGGGTGGCCAGCCATGTACCGAGTTGCGCCGTCGGCGAAACGATGATGCCCGTGTTGATTTCCGTGATGGCCAGTTCGGCCGGGCTGGCGTCTTTTTGCTCGACGATATGGGTGACGCGCCCGCGGCTGCTTTCAGATTGCGGTTCGCGCACGATGCGGCCATAACCGGTCGGGTCGCCCATTTCTACCGTGAGTACGGCGTAATGGTGTTCACCCGCAGTGTCCAGCAAGCGCCGCAAGGTGCCGGCGCGCGTCAACGGCACATCGCCATAGAGCACCAAGGTCGGCACAGATTGATCGAGCAAGGGCAAGGCCTGCTGCACTGCATGCCCCGTGCCCAATTGCCGATCTTGCACGACAAAAGCGATATCGTCGGCCGCCACGCAGGCGCGAACTTGGTCCGCGCCATGGCCGATGACGACGACGATCCGGGTCGGCGACAAGCTGCGGGCCGTCTCGATCACATGTAAAAGTAGAGGACGACCGGCGAGCGGATGCAGTACTTTGGGTAACGCGGAGCGCATGCGCTTGCCTGCACCAGCCGCCAAAATCACAATGTTCACGGAGAGGCCCGATTAAAAATTATCGCTGAATTTTACCATGCGGGGTTTAGCCGCCAAACCGTATCACCGACTCGCCCGCCGCCAGACCTGTGTCGGCGGCGCCTGTGGTCGCGCAAGCACTATCGTCCGAGGTTTCATCAAAAGCCAGGTCGCCATTGGCGTCGGCCACACCAGTGGCGCGCAATTCGGTAAACGGATGCAGTTGCCGGTCCATCAAGTGCGACGGTACAACGTTCGACATCGCATTGAACATGCTTTCGATACGCCCCGGAAAACGCCGCTCCCAATCGCGTATCAAGGCCTTCATTTCCGCGCGCTTCAAGTTAGGCTGGCTGCCGCACAGTGTGCAAGGGATGATGGGGTACTGGCGCAATTCGGCGTAGCGTTCAAGATCGCTTTCCTTCACATAAGCCAGCGGCCGTATCACGATATGCCGACCATCGTCGGACTGCAGTTTGGCGGGCATGCCTTTAAGCTTGGCGCCATAAAACATATTCAGAAACAGTGTTTCCAGAATATCGTCGCGATGGTGGCCTAATGCGATTTTGGTCGCACCGAGTTCATCCGCGACCCGATACAAGATACCGCGCCGCAATCGTGAGCACAGCGAGCAAGTGGTTTTGCCTTCCGGAATCAGGCGCTTGACGATGCTATAGGTGTCCTGATTTTCGATATGAAACGGAATGCCCAGGCCGGACAGGTATTCGGGCAGCACATGCTCGGGAAAGCCCGGTTGCTTCTGGTCCAGGTTAACCGCGATGATATCGAAGTCGATGGGTGCGCGTTCGCGCAGACGCATCAGGATTTCCAGCAGCGCGTAACTGTCCTTCCCGCCTGACACGCAGACCATCACTTTGTCGCCCGGCTCGATCATATTGAAGTCGCCGATCGCCGTGCCGACCAGGCGCGCCAGCCGTTTGTGCAGCTTGTTATCCTCGTACGCGGCTTTTTGCTGGTGGCGGCTCAGCGGGCTTTTATCGACGGCGGCCGAAGTCCAATTGACCGTTTGCGCGACCTTTTGCGCGGCCATTTCGTCGAGAACCGCAGCGTCGAGATCGGAGCCGGAATGCGGCTGGGTTTCTGCATGCAACATATCAAGCACCTTTAACGCGGAAGATCTCTACACCTACTGCATCGCAATCGTCATAGACATCGGGTTTTTCGGTCGAGACTCGCACAGCCAGCACTTGCGGGTGTTCGAGCATCATGCGGGCGACGTCGTCGCAAAGCGTTTCCTGCAAGTGAATGTGACCGCGAGCGACGCGCTGCGCAATTGTCGAGCGCATAAAGTCGTAGTCGACCACTTCAGCGAGCTTGTCGGCGACGGGTGTCGAGGTCGACAGCGGAATAAACAAATCAACGTTGATCACGACGCGTTGTTCGCCCCGCTTTTCGAAATCATGCACGCCGATATTGATATTGACTTCGTAATTACGCAAAAACAGGCGGCGGCATTCAGCGAGTTGCGGATGGGAAAGGGCGCTCAACATGGTCAGATCCAGTAATAATAAAAAGGCAGTGAGTGCCGGTTAATGGGGGGCGATCACCAGGCAAATGAGCTTGCCGATGATCGGCAAGCGGCTAGGACGACGCACCGCTCATAAACATCACATCTCGCGGTAGTGGCAGCAAATGCTGGCCGCCGTCGACCAACAGCGTGGTGCCCGTCACTCCGGACGCCTCAATCAAGTAGCAAACCGCCGCCACCACGTCCTCCGGCCGCGACGCGCGTCGCAATGGCGTGCGGCGGTGGGCCAGCGCAAAATCGGCCGGCGTCTGGTCGGCCGATTGCAAAGTCAGGCCCGGGGCAACACCGACCACTCGCACGCGCGGCGCCAGCGCCTGAGCTAAGATAGTGGTCGCCGTTTGCAAGGTAGCCTTGCTCAGCGTATAGGACAGGTAATCGGGATTCAGATTAAACAATTTCTGATCCAGCAAGTTGATGACCACGCCGCGCAAGTGCTCGTCTTCGTCGGCCTCGGGCAGGATGCCCTGGTAGAGCGCTCGGGCCAGCGCCAGCGGAGCTGCCACGTTGATGGCGGTCATTTTCAGCAGGGCGTCGTAGGCGAAATTATCGGCCCGATCCTCTTCGAAAACCGATGCATTGTTCACGACGCAGCGCACCGCTCCGAGGGCCTGGGCACAACGCGGCAGCAAACCGGCTACCTGCGCTTCGTCGCTTAAGTCGGCTTGCAGCGCGACGGCGTAGCGGCCCAAGGCTTCGATTTCGGCCACCACGGCAGCGGCTTCGGCGTGCGAAGTGCCGTAATGTACGCCGATATCCCAGCCTTTTGCGGCCAGCCCCAGGGCAATGGCGCGGCCGATCCGGCGGGCGCCGCCGGTGACAAGCGCTACGCGTGGTGTCGAATCAGGAAGACGAATTGACGATGGGAACATTTACAATATCGAAATAATGGTGAATTCAAACAAACACGATAGTTTACCCGTTCCGGGTCCCGCCGCGCTCGCGCACTCGCAAACCCTGCAGGCGCATATCGCCGCGGCCGTCGAAGCCGGCGGCGGCTGGCTGCCGTTCGACCGCTATATGGAGCTCGCGCTCTATGCCCCGGGCCTAGGCTATTACAGCGGCGGCTCGACCAAATTCGGCTGGCGCGCCGACGACGGCAGCGATTTTATTACCGCGCCGGAACTCAGCCCCCTGTTTGCCCAGACCATCGGACAGGCTGTCGCCGAAGCGCTGCAAGCCAGCGGCACCCGCGCCGTGATGGAATTCGGCGCCGGCACCGGCAAACTGGCCGCCGGGATACTCGCCACCCTGGACGCACTGGGTGCCCAATGCGAACGTTACACCATCGTCGAACTCTCCGGCGAATTGCGTGAACGCCAGCAAGCCACGCTGGCGGCTGCCTGTGCCGGCCACCCCGAGCGCCTCGCCAAGTTCGCTTGGCTGGACGCCCTGCCCGCCGGCTTCGACGGCGTTATGCTGGGCAATGAAGTGCTCGATGCGATGCCCGTCAAGTTGTATCAGCGTAGCAGCGGCGTCTGGCATGAGCGCGGGGTGACGCTGGCTGCGCTTGACGACCGTCAGGCCGTGGAGATCGTGAGCACCAGCGCCGGCACTAAAGATGACCCGCCGCCTATTTCTCATTTCTCCGCTGAAGCAACAGCTGCGGACCCGTCCCCGATTTTTCCGCAGCGCTTCGCTTGGGCCGACAAGATCATCGCGGCGCCGGATGCCGCCTTGGCCGCCTTGCTGGCACAGGTCGAGGGCGATCACGATTATCTCACCGAGACCTGCGACGCGGCGGCAGCCTTTACCCGCACCGTGCTGAAGTTGCTTGGGCGCGGCGTGCTGCTGCTGATCGACTATGGCTTTCCGCGGCATGAATATCTGCACCCGCAGCGCACCGGCGGCACCTTAATGTGCCATTACCGCCACCGCGCGCATGACGATCCCTTCTTATATCCCGGATTGCAGGATATCACCGCCCATGTCGATTTCACGGCGATTGCTCTGGCGGGCCTGGATGCCGGCGCAGATCTGCTCGGCTACACCTCGCAGGCGCGCTTTTTGATCAATAACGGGATTACCGATTTGCTGGGCCAACTCGACCCGCAAGACACGCGTCAGTTCCTGCCGGCTGCCAACGCCGTGCAAAAGCTGCTGGCTGAATCGGAAATGGGCGAGTTGTTCAAGGTCATCGGCTTTAGCCGAGGGCTGGACGGCGCACTCGCGGCATTTGCGCGCGGCGACCGCTCGCATACGCTGTAAGCGTCGCGGCTAGGGCGATAAGCAGCGGCGGGCCCAGCCTGCCATTCAGGCGCATATACTGTTCGCTCCAGCCGAACAGTAAGGTACGCGCGATGAATAAACTCGACCTGCTGCGCACTTTCCTGCGCGTCAAAGAACTGGCCAGCTTTACGCAAGCGGCCGACAGCCTGGGATTACCCAAGGCCAATGTCTCGGATTCGATCCGCGCGCTTGAAGATTTGCTCGGCACGCGGCTGCTGCACCGGACCACACGCAAGGTCCAAGCCACCCAAGACGGGCTGGCCCTCTATGAGCGCGCGCAAGGGCTGCTGGCCGACATGGAAGCGCTGGAAGCCATGTTCCGGCAGCGGGAAACAGCGCTGACCGGCAAACTGCGCGTCGATTTACCGACCTTGACCGCGCGCCGCGTAGTGGTGCCTCGATTGGGCGAATTCCTGGGTGCGCACCCGTTGCTTGAAATTGAAGTCAGCAGCACCGATCGCCGGGTCGATCCAGTTCGAGAAGGCTTTGACTGCGTACTGCGCATCGGGCGCTTGCACGACTCGTCGCTGATCGTTCGGACGCTGGGCGCCATGCAACTGGTCAACTGCGCAAGCCCCGGCTATCTGAGCCAATACGGCGTGCCCGAGACGCTGGCGGATCTGGAGCATCACCGGCTGGTTCATTACACGCAAGTACTGGGCTCTCGCTCCCCGGGCTTTGAGTATTGCGAGCAAGGCGTGGACCATCAAGTGACCATGGGCGGTAACGTCACGGTGAATAACGCCGAGGCCTACGAAGCCGCGGCGCTCGGCGGTCTGGGTCTGATCCAAGTGCCCGTTACGGCGATACGCGGCAATCTGGAAACGGGCCAGTTGGTGACTTTTATGCCGAACTATGTGCCTGCGCCCATGCCTGTTTCGCTGCTATATCCGAGCCGTCGCCACCTGCCGGAACGCGTGCGGGTTTTTATGGCCTGGCTAACAAGCGTGCTGGAATCCGAACTCGGCGGCAGCGACCCAGGTTTATCCGCTGAGGCAGGCCGCCCTTAAAACTCCAATACCTCGATAGGCGGCGCTTGAAGCACGATGGCATCCGCCCGTCTCAAGCGCCCGATTGTCCGGCTCAGCCGAACAGTGCAACCGAAGCCACACCGTTTATCTATCACCGCCCTCCTTCTATAGTTTGCTTCACTAACCCGCCACTCTTTGAAGGAACTTCACATGAACGGAAAGATCGCTCTCGTCACCGGCGCCAGCCGCGGCCTTGGCAAAAACGCCGCGTTAAAGCTGGCGGCCAAAGGCGCGGGCATTATCGCCACCTACAACAACAACGCAGCCGACGCCGAGGCGCTGGTCAAGGAAATTACCGGCAATGGCGGCCGCGCTGTCGCGCTTAAGCTCGACGTCTCTCGGAGCGAGACCTTCGCCGCGTTTGCCGCTGACGTTGCCCATGCGCTGCGCACGACCTTCGGGCGCGAGCAGTTCGACTTCCTGGTGAACAACGCAGGCATCGGCACCTATGCCGCGTTTGCCGACACCACCCCCGCGCAATTCGACGAATTGGTGAATATCCAGCTCAAGGGGCCATTCTTCCTGACGCAGGCCTTATTGCCGCTGATCGCCGACCACGGCCGCATCCTCAACGTGTCGACCGGCTTGACCCGCTTCGCCCTGCCCGGCTACGCCGCTTACGCGACCATGAAAGGCGGCATTGAAGTTCTGACGCGCTACCTGGCCAAGGAACTCGGCGCACGTGGCATCGCCGTCAATGCCATCGCACCAGGCGCAATAGAAACAGACTTTGGTGGAGGTGTGGTGCGCGATAACGCCGACGTCAATCAATTCATTGCAGGCAACACGGCACTTGGCCGCGTGGGCCTGCCCGATGATATTGGCGGCGCCATCGCCGGTCTGTTGTCCGACGAAAGCCGCTGGCTCAATGCTCAGCGCGTCGAGGTGTCGGGCGGAATGTTTATCTGATCGGGCTAGTTGCTGATCATCGCAGAACATGGCACCATATGCATTGCAAATGCAACGCATATGGTGAACACAATGAAAACGGCAACTTTCCCGTCACTGCGGGTTGATCCCGCCCTACGCCAGGCGGCGGAAGATATGCTGGCAGACGGCGAGAGTCTGTCCAGTTTCGTCGAGCAATCGATCCGAGCCCAAGTGGAGCGCAGGCAGGCACAGCGCGGGTTTATCGCACGCGGATTGGCCGCACGCGATGAAGCCCGGCGTACCGACATCTATATCTCTTCAGAGCAAGTGCTGGAAACGCTGAAACAACGATTGGAGCGCGCTCGGTCTAAAGCATGAATTATCAGGTCCGCTTTACAAAGCAAGCCGAGGACGATCTGCTTAGGCTATACGACTTTATATTGGAGCGAGATGCCAGCGATACCTCGCTGGCAGAACGAGCGCTAGAGGCGATTCAACATGGCGTCCGCAGCCTTGAATTAGCCCCCTTCAATTGCCGTAAAGCTGAGCCCGACAGCCCCTTCCTGCGCGAACTCATGCTTCCATTTGGAGCCAGCGGTTACGTCGCGTTATTTGAAATTGACGACGCCCAGACCGTCACGATACTCGCCGTGCGGCATCAGCGAGAGGACGACTATCATTGATCGTATCGAAACATGCGGCCGCGCGCAAAGTGACGATGGTCACGCGCCGTATAGCCTAAGTCACCCGACCCCGAGCGCCTTCTCAACCGCGGCGACCCGGGCTTGATGCACGGCATCCTTGATTTTCCCCGGGGTCTGCGTATAGTCGGCCGCCACGGCGCCGGCATCCACCGAGCGCGCCGCCAGCAAGGCCAGGCGCAGGCGCTCGGCTTGCGGGTAAGGCTGGGTCGCCAAACCCAGCCGGCCGCGCGCATCGGCTTCGCAAGCCTGCAAAGCCTCGGCGAAACGGGCCGGCTTGCGTAAGGCGTCAGCGCGCTCGAATAAGCGAACTAGCGCCGCCGCCCCCATTTCCAACGTGCGATGGATATTGCCGTGCTCACGAGCCACCAGCACGGCCAAATCGCGGCAGTCATTCGGCACGCGCAAGCGCTCGCACAAAGGTTTCAGCAAATCGACGCTGCGCCCTTCGTGGCCGATATGACGGGGCAAGATATCGGCCGGCGTAGTGCCTTTGCCTAAATCGTGGGTCAAGGCTGCAAATCGCACCGGCAGCGTATAGCCCCGTGTGGCGGCATAATCGAGCACCATCATCACATGAATGCCGGTGTCGATTTCGGGGTGGTAATCGGCGCGCTGCGGCACGCCCCACAGACAATCGACTTCGGGCATCACCCGCGCCAGCGCACCGCAACTGCGCAGCACCTCGAACATCCGCGACGGATGCGATTCCATCAGACCGCGTGAAATCTCTTGCCAAACCCGTTCGGGCACCAGCGCATCGACTTCGCCTAGCGCGACCATGCGCGCCAACAAATCCTGTGTCTCGGGCGCCACCGTAAAGTACTCGAAGCGGGCGGCAAAGCGCGCCAGACGCAGGATACGCACCGGATCTTCGACAAAGGCCGGACCGATATGGCGAAAGATCCCCGCCGCAAGATCGGCGCGACCGTTGTAAGGGTCGATCACCGGCCCGCTCAGATCGCCATTGGGCAGTACTTCCCGAGCCATGGCATTGACGGTCAGATCGCGGCGCGCCAAGTCCTCTTCAAGTGTGACATCAGGTGCATAGTGAAACTGAAAGCCGTGGTAGCCGGCAGCCGTCTTGCGCTCGGTGCGCGCCAAGGCATATTCGGCTTGGGTCTCGGGATGCAAAAACACCGGAAAATCACGCCCCACCGGCCGGTAGCCTTGAGCCGCCATCTGCTCAGGGGTGGCCCCGACCACCACGTAATCGCGATCCTGTACCGGCAACCCTAAAAGGGCATCGCGGATCGCGCCACCGACTGCGTAAATCTTCATACTGCGCTGGCTGTGGCCGTGTCGGCATCGGTTTCATACCGGTCAATCGCGTGCCCCTCGACCTGCGCGTCGTAAATCCAGACCTGCGTCTCGGGTTGCGCGGTCAGGTGCGCAACATAAGCCGCAGCCTTCGGCGACAATGCCGGGCGATAGGTGTTGAAGCGCATCACGACCGGGGCAAACATCGCATCGGCGATCGAAAAGTCGCCAAACAGGAAAGGTCCGCCATATTGCTCCAGGCAATCGCACCAGATGGCGTCGATGCGCGCGACATCGGCCAATGCCTCGGGCGTGGCGCCCTGACCAGGCAAAGACGAGCGGATTTTCATGGGCATCTCGTTACGCAGGGCGCCAAACCCCGAATGCATTTCGGCGCTGACGCTGCGGGCATGAGCGCGTGCCGCAGCGTCCCGCGGCCACAAAGCATGCTCGGGAAAACGCTCGGCCAGGGTTTCGGCAATCGCCAACGAATCCCAGATTGCGCGGCGATTTTCGTCGATCAGGCAGGGAATTCGCCCTGACGGCGAGTACTCGGCAATCTGTTGTGCGGTATCGTCCTGGCCCAGCCAGATATGGATTTCGTCAAACGAGATGCCGAAATGTTTCATCAACAACCATGGACGTAGCGACCAGGACGAATAGTTTTTATTGGCAATCACAAGTTGCATATGCTGACTCCGGTAGTTTTAACGATGCGCGCGCGCGCGATAGGTATTGAAGCGGCCGCGCGAAGTCGCGTCGGTCAGGTACTCGGGCGCGACGGCTTCGAGACTTGCCGGCGTAATACCCAGTTCGGCGGCGATCGGCGCGGATAACACATTGTCGACTTTCATCGAATCGAGATTGTCGCGTGTCAAGAGCGGCGCGCCCGGCAGCAACTCGAACAAACAAGCCTGCAGGCGGCCGGCCCAGCGCGGCAATTTGACGATACGACGATCTTGGCCGATCACCTCGCCGGCAAAATGCACTAAGGCCTCCAGCGTGTAGATATGCGGGCCGCCGAGTTCGTAAATTTTGCCGTAACTGCTGTCTAGATCGAGTGCGCGCAGGATCGCTTGCGCTACGTCGCCGACATACACCGGTTGGAAGCGGGCCCGGGCGCAGGCCAGCGGAATTATCGGCAGATTGCGCTGCAGACTGGCAAAGGTGTTGATAAATTGGTCCCCGGGGCCAAATACCACCGACGGCCGGAAAATCGTGGTCTGCAAACCGTTGGCGCTGCGCACCACCAGCTCGCCATCGCCTTTGGAGCGCAGATACATGCTGGCGCCGTCCGAGCGCGCGCCCAGCGCGCTCATATGCAGCAAGCGCGGCACATGCTCCGCGACGCATGCGGCGGCGATTTTCTTGGGCAACTCGACATGCACGCGAGCAAAATCCGGGCCGTAAGGCTCGCCACGGCGGCTATGCAAAATCCCCGCCAGATTGATCACCGCATCGGCGCCATGAATAAACGCCGCCAACTGCACGGGATTGAAAACATCGACTTCGAGAATATCGACCGGAAAAATCGATAACTCGGCCGCATGCGCACGGCGACGTGTCGCGATCCGGACCTGACGGCCGTCTTTCACCAAGCGATTGACCAGATCGTTGCCGATAAAACCGCTGCCGCCGATCAAGGCGATAGTTTGATGCCGCATGACCACTCCTTAGGATATCGCCGCCATCACGTCTATGACTTCGTCACCGCCCAGAGGCATCACGGTGTGATGATGCCAAGCCGGACTTTGAGCGATTGCGGTCGGTTTTCAAACAATGCTGCGTAGTAGGTGGCGTTCGACAAGACGTTTTTCACGTAATCACGCGTCTCGTTGAACGGAATGGTTTCAGCATAAATTGCGCCTTCCACTGCGCGCGGCAAACTGTCGCGCCATTGCCGCGCACGCCCCGGTCCGGCGTTATAACCGGCTGTCGCAAGAACCGCCGAGTCATCCAGTTGCGAAAACAAACCCGCCAAATAATTTGTGCCCAACAAGATATTGGTGTCGGTATCGGCTATTTGGCTCGCGCTCAATGAACCGAGCCCAATTTGCTTTGCCACCCGCTGTGCGGTAGTCGGCATTAATTGCATCAGACCGCTAGCGCCAACGCCCGACTGCGCGCTAATGATAAAACGCGACTCCTGCCGTATCAGGCCATAGACCCAATCGATATCGACCCCTGCGCTGGCGGTGTCGCGCTGCATGGTGTCGCGAAACGGCGTCAGGTAGCGTAACGAAAAATCATGCTCGGACACCGTACGGTCCGCCGTATTGACCGCCCGATCGTAGAGCTGGATGCGTCGTGCGTATTCGGCCGAGGCCAGCAACTCGCGATCGTTCATGCCGTGCAAGGTCCAGTTCCACTCGCGATTGCCTTCGAAGCGCAAATTCATCGCATAGAAGTGCTGAGCCAACGCGAAGCCAGGCAGATTTGCAACCGTGTTGACCTCGGTGTCGCTGACCTCGGTCTTGGGCGGCAGCACGATAGGCTGTCCCAATTCCTCGGCGGCCAACTGACCGTAAAAATTATATTGCGTGGAGATTTTCGCGTAATCCTGCAGTGCATCGGCGGGATTGCCAAGCTCGTGCTGCGCGCGGCCATGCCAGTAAACCCAGCTGGGTTGGCCGCGCAATGCCGCGGGCATCGCCTCGATCGCGGCCTTGACCATGCGCCAGTCGCCGGCCAATAGAGCGGCCCGTACACGCCATTCATAAGCCTGCGGCGACAGGGCCGCGCCCTTGGCTTTGCGGAACCAGTCAAGCGCCTCCGGCATGCGTTTGAGCGATGCAAGATAAGCGATCGACCCCCAACCCGCGGCGCGCTGTTCGATGCTCAACGTCGGCTCTACCCGTGCATAGGCACCCGCGGCTTGGGCGGGGTCGTTGCGCGCCATCCGCACGATCGCGAGCAGGGCGAGTTGCCGGGCATTGCTGTCGGCGCCGGTGTAATGCGCCAAATACAGCGGCGGCGTCGACGCTGCCTGGTCAAACAGACTTTGGTCGGGCCGGGCGCCGCCAAGCGCATCGGCAATTCGATTGCCGGTGTTCGGATAGTTCTGCTCGTAGCTCAGACGAATCTGCTGCCACACGTCGTCGTTGCTAAATTGATGCTGTTGCGCAAGCGCCGCAATCAGGTCGACGCAGCCATCGCCGTAGTACCGTGGATCTTGCAACAACGCATGCGCGTCGTCCGCCACCTGCTCGCCTCGCGATAAGCGCGATTCAAGCGCATAGCATTTCACCTGAGTGTCGTCATTCAAGACAAAGCGTGAGTACTGCTCATCGAAATGCGGCCAATCGTGACGGGCGCCCAGCACCAATAAATAGTCATTACGCAAGCGGTCGGCAATGGCCTGACCCGCGTAACGCTGCAGGAAACTCAGCACCAACGTGTCGGGCACTTCGGGCAGCGCATGTCCCGAGCCATCGAAGAGCTGCGGCTTGAGTGCAAAATACTCGACGTAGGACGGAATCGAATAATTCGGAATTTCAAGTGCAAGCGTTGCCGCCGTAATGGCATCGTTGTTGCGCGAGGCATCGCGCAAGGCGGCAAAAATCTGATCGGGGTTTCCCAGATTGGCGCGCGGCGCGGCCAACACCGAATCGGAAACGACCAGGGATAGCGTCAGTCCAATGGCGCATGCAGTGCGTAGCAGCCGGTTTAGTGCGGAGTATACTGAGGGGAGGTGTTGCACAAGGCGTTTCGACATCATCTTAAATCGAGCTGGAATGGCGTCAAGGATAGCATGCAACATTGCTTCCAGAACCATCCATTCGCTAGCTTAATGCACGCCCGAACCCCGCGAAAACTCTGGATGACAGCCTTGCTCACGCCCGCTTCCCCGCCAACCCCGGCCCTCGATAAAGCGAGCTTGCGCCGCAACCTTCTGGCGACGCGCCAAGCGCTCGCCGCGGATGCGGCTCAAGCGCCACACTTGAATGCCCTACTCGGCGAGCAGCTCGCACGTTTGCTGAGCGAACATTGCGCGGCTTGCGTCGGCTTTTATTGGCCCATGGCGGGCGAATTCGACGCGCGCGCCACGCTCGCCGCGTGGTTGGCAGGCGACCCCGGCCGCCAGGCGGCGCTGCCCGTGGTCAGCAGTCGCGACGCGCCATTGACGTTTCACGTCTGGCACCCGGATGCCGCCATGCGGATGGGGCGCTACAATATCCCGATTCCGGCCGCCGACCATCCCGTACAAACAGATTTGCTGCTGGTGCCCTGCGTAGGTTTCGATGCGGCTCGCCTGCGCCTCGGTTACGGCGGCGGCTACTATGACCGTACGCTGGCCAGCCTGCAGCCGCGGCCCTACACCGTGGGCCTGGCGTTCGAATGCGCTCGAGTAGCAGCGCTGCCGCGCGAGCCGCACGATGTGCCGCTGGACCTCATCCTGACTGAAACCGGTCGTTACTGAAACGCCACAGATCCGGCCGATTTCCGCGGCTTTCGTCGCGTAATGCAACTTGCCGCTAATTTACAAAGACGCCGCCGCGCGTGCGGCCGTATCGTATAAGCCAGATGCATTGCGCATCAGTTGCGCGGCTTCGCCGATAGCTTGATTGGTCATGCCGGATTCCGCCAGAGCTTCGATCAAGCAGCGTTCGCGCACCTCGCGATACTTCATGCACATTGCCTTACCCAACTCGGTCACCGCGAAAAAGACTTCCTTGCCGACCTTTTCGCTTTTGATATAGCCGCGGACGCCGAGCTTTTTTAAAGCGTAGGTGGCGACGTGGGTATCTTCGATATTCAGTACGAAACAGATATCGGCCAGCTTCTTTTTACGATCGCGGTGACTGACGTGATGCAACAGCGACACCTCGACCGCAGTCATGTCTTTAGCGCCGGCCGCCGACATACACCGCATCATCCAACGATCAAAGGCGTTGCTCGCCATGATCAAGGCATATTCGAACTCAGACAGTTCTGCGCTTTTTTCAGAGACCAGGTGATCGGACGAGACAATCTTGGTCGGGGTTTTCGACGTGGAATGGGTCATATGTGATGCGTACCTGAGTAAATGAGAGCAAAGCGATCGGCCGGGACTAAACTAAATAGCGTCAAATCGCAGCCAGACACCGGACAAGGCCCGCTGAAATATACACGTTAGCGCATTCCTCGCAAGCTTTTGGCTGATTTTTGCTTTTTGCAGCTTTTTTAGGGAAAACTATCATTGATAATTTATCAACATTTTATTGATAATGTAGTATTGAGATAATTCAGCGGTGACACCCCAAAAAATTGGGGTCTCCGAGTACTCCGCAATTTGACATTTTTTAGCTAGCAGGTGGACGCCATCGACACCCCGACCCAACCCGCCGTCCTGATTCAACCGGCGCTGATGCCACTAGGCGATAACGCGCTGGTGTGCTCGTTCGCGCCGCCGGCCACACTGGCCACGCAAACGCGTGTCTGGTCGGTCGCGCGTGCCGCCCGTAGCTGGCCCCATGTTACCGAGGTGGTGCCTGGGATGAACAATTTGACCGTGGTGTTCGATCCGCTGCGCGCCGATGCCGCAGCCTTAGCTGTGCAACTAGCCGGCGCTTGGGAAAGGACCGACGAGAATGAGGTATCGGGCAATCTTATCGAAATCCCTGTGCATTACGGTGGCGAAGACGGCCCCGACCTGGAAGTCATCGCCCGTCACACGGGGCTGTCGCCCGAAGAAGTCATCGCGCATCACACGGCGGCCGACTATGTGGTGTTTTTTCTAGGCTTCCAACCGGGTTTTGCCTATCTGGGCGGACTGCCGCCCTGCTTAGCCACGCCGCGCCGCGCCGAACCCAGACTGGCTGTGCCGGTCGGATCGGTCGCCATTGGTGGCGAGCAAACCGGCATTTATCCGGCGGAATCACCCGGTGGCTGGCAATTGCTTGGCCGCACCGAACTTAAAATGTTCGACCCCGCGCGCGCTGTGCCATCGCTGCTGGCGCCGGGCGACCGTGTTCGCTTCACGCCAGCCAAAGGCCAATCATGATCGACGTGATACGCGCGGGCACGCTGACTTCGATCCAGGATCTCGGACGTACGGGACAGCGCCATCTCGGCATATGCCAAAGCGGCGCACTCGACACGCTCGCATTGGGCGTCGCAAATCGGCTGGTCGGCAATGTCAGTCATGCGGCCGGAATTGAAATCACAATAGGCCCGACCGTGCTGCGCTTTACCCGCAACGCCCGAATCGCGATCACAGGCGCCGATTTCGCGGCCACCCTCGATGACGTGCCGGTGCACGCTTGGTGGAGCCTGCCCGTGCTCGCAGGCCAACAGCTCACGCTGCGCGCGCCGCGCCATGGCATGCGCGCTTATCTGGCGATTGCGGGCGGTATCGATGTGATTCCCATGCTGGGCTCGCGCAGTACCGACCTGCAAGCCGGTTTCGGCGGCTTGGGCGGGCGAGCCTTGCGCGACGGCGACCGATTACCCGTCAGCGCGGCACTTCAAGGCCGCGATCTGGCGCTGGGTCACGACACCGCCGGGTTCGGCGTCAAGTCGCCGGCGCTATGCGAGTTTGGGCATGTGCCCGTCGCACCGGGGGCGGCCCTGGCCGGCGCCAACGATACCGTGATCCGCGTTTTACCCGGTCCCGAATATGCCAGTTTTTCGCCGGCGGCCCAAGCCGCCCTGTGGGCCAGTCCATGGCGCGTCACGCCCAACAGCAATCGCATGGGTTACCGGCTGGCCGGCCCCAAGCTCGAACGCGACAACACGCAAGATCTGTTATCGCATGCGGTCTTGCCGGGCACCATTCAGGTCCCGCCGAACGGACAGCCCATCGTCTTGATGGGCGATGCGCAAACCGCCGGCGGCTACCCCAAAATCGGCGCCGTCATTAGCGCCGACCTATGGCGCTTAGCCCAGGCCCGCTTGAATGCAAGCCTGCGTTTTGTACCGGTCGAATTGCAGGATGCGCGTCAGGCTTTGATCGAAATTGATCAATATCTGCAACAGCTCGATCTAGCGCTGCAAATGCGGCGTGAACGGCTGAATAGCCGTCGGTAGAAGGTGAACCAGAAGTATGCGCGGGAGGTATTGAGCCCTCTTGCGTTGTAGAAGTTGAAAGTGAGGAATCCATGCATATCGATCTTAATGCCGATTTAGGCGAAGGCTGCAGCAGCGACGAAGCGCTGCTCGATTTAGTCAGTTCAGCCAATATTGCCTGTGGCTGGCATGCTGGCGGCGCCGCCCTGATGCGCGATTGTGTGCGCTGGGCTTTACAAAAAGGGGTCGCCATCGGCGCCCACCCGAGCTTCAACGACCCGGAAAATTTCGGGCGCTCGGAGATGCAATTGTCGGCCGAGGAAATTTACGCCAGCGTGCTGTATCAGCTCGGCGCGCTCGATGCGATTACACGCAGCGAAGGCGGTCGCATCCACCACCTGAAGCCGCACGGCGCACTCTATAACCAGGCGGCCCGCGACGCTGAGATGGCAGAGGCCATCGTCGCTGCGGTGCACGCCTTCGACCCGGCCATCATGATTTATGGTTTGGCCAATAGCCGCTTGGTCGAGGCGACGCGTCGCGCCGGCTTAGTGGCGGTCGAAGAAGTCTTTGCCGATCGCGGTTATCGCTCCGATGGCTCGCTGGTGCCGCGCGGCCAACCCGGCGCCTTGCTGGAGGACGAGAACAAAGTGCTGGAGCGCACGCTGGGGATGATACGCGACAAGCAAGTCCGTGCCGTCGACGGCACCACCGTCGCGCTGAACACCGAGACCATTTGCCTGCATGGCGACGGTCCGCACGCACTGGCGTTTGCCCGGCGGATTCGCGAGCGGCTGGCGGCGGAGTCGATTGAGGTCTACCCGACGGTCCGCCTGCCGCACGTGCAGACGGCGATGCATTTTTGAAAGTATTAAACGGCGCCGAGCAACGGTGCCAGGGTCTTACCGAGTAGTAACGATTGCGCCGATACGGCGCAATCTTATGGCAGTGAAACAGCATCATAATTTGTAGTCCTATTTATTTAATCACCTCAAGAATCACCTCGCCCATAAAAAATTCAACAACTACAGCTTGAAATTTTGGAGGTATCGATGCAAACCACAGTTAGCCTATGGCCGCTCATCGGCGTAGCCGTCATTATCGCGGGGTTTTTACTGCGCTTTAATCCGATGCTGGTGGTGGCCGCGGCTGCCGTCGTCACCAGCTATGCCGCCCATTTCCCGCCCGAAAAAATCCTCGCCGCGATCGGCACGGGTTTTGTCAAAACCCGTAACCTGCCCCTAATCCTGCTGCTGCCGCTGGCTGTGATCGGCTTGCTGGAGCGCCACGGGCTACGGGAACATGCACAGGCCTGGATCAGCAAGATCCAATCGGCCACGGTCGGCCGCTTGCTGATTGTCTATCTGTTGGTACGCGAACTCACGGCTGCGGTCGGCTTGACCGGCTTGGGCGGTCATCCGCAAATGGTCCGGCCGCTACTGGCACCGATGGCCGAGGGCGCCGCGGTCACGCGTTACGGCAAGATCTCCGACGCGCTACGTTATAAGCTGCGCGCCTATGCCGCCGCCACCGATAACGTCGGGCTGTTTTTCGGCGAGGATATCTTCGTGGCCTTCGGCGCTATCGTGCTGATGACCACCTTTCTGCATGAAGCCGGCATCGACGTCGCACCGCTACGCGTCGCCGCTTTCGGTATCCCCACCGCGATTTGCGCCTTCCTGATTCACGGCTTCCGCTTATATCGGCTCGATAAAAAACTCGATCGCGAATTCGGCTATGTCGCTGGCAAACCGGCAGCCGCAGCTAGCGCTTTATCACCCACCCCTGCCTCGCCCGATCAATCCGGAGATCAAGCATGATTCTATCCATCACCTACCTGTACTGGCTGGTCGGGATTATTTTGCTGATCACCTCGGGCATGATCTTGACGGACAAAACCCATACCCGGCGTTTTTCCTCAGGCGGTTTTTGGTTGATTTACGCAGTCATTTTTCTAATCGGTGATAAATTGCCGCCGGCGCTGGTCGGTGCACTCGTGATCGTGATGGCGCTGATCGCGGGCTTTGGCGGTGTGCTCTCGAACAAGGCCCAGACACTCACCGAGGAAGCCCGTCGCGCCAGCGCCAAGCGACTGGGCAATAAGTTGTTTATTCCGGCTTTGACCATTCCCGCCGTCACCGTGATCGGCTCGCTACTCGCCAAGCAACTCGTGTTCGGCGGCACGCCCTTGCTAGACCCGAAAAACATCACCCTGGTGGCATTTGGCGTGGGTTGTATTGTCGCCGTGCTGCTGGCCAGCTTGTTGACGCGCGATACGGTCGGTCAATCGCTGAAGGAAGCGCGCCGCCTGACGGAAGCTCTGGGTTGGGCCGTCGTACTGCCGCAAATGCTCGGCATGCTGGGTCTGGTGTTTTCCGATGCGGGCGTGGGCAAGGCCGTCGCCCACCTGGTGACGACCACCATCAATATGGATACGCGTCTGGTCGCCGTAGTGGTGTATTGCGTCGGCATGGCGCTGTTCACGGTGATTATGGGCAACGGCTTTGCCGCTTTCCCCGTAATGACGGGCGGCGTCGGCGTGCCCGTGCTGGTTGGCATCCATCACGGCAATCCGGCGGCGATGGTGGCCATCGGCATGTTCTCCGGCTATTGCGGCACCTTGCTGACACCGATGGCCGCCAACTTCAATATTGTGCCGGCGGCGCTGCTGGAATTGCCCGATAAAAATGCCGTGATCAAGGTTCAAGTACCGACCGCGCTCGCGATTCTGGGGGCCAATATCGCCCTGCTGTATTTCATGATGTAAGGAGTTGTAATGGCTAATGTACTGATTACCGGCTATGAGCCTTTCGAGCAGGATACGCTGAATGCATCATGGGAGGCCGCACGCCAGTTGGACGGCCTAGTCCTGGCTTCACCCCATGGACCGGTGACGGTGCAGGCCCGGCAATTGCCCTGCGTGTTCGGCGCGGCGATTGCCGCACTGATACGCGAAATTGAAGCGCTGCAGCCGGTGCTGGTGATCTGCGCCGGTTATGCGGGCATGCGCAGCGAGATTTCGGTTGAGCGCGTCGCCATCAATATCGACGATGCACGCATCCCTGATAACGCGGGGCAACAACCGATCGATATGCAGATCGTCGCCGGCGGCCCGGCAGCCTATTTTTCGACGCTGCCGATCAAGGCCATTGCGCGCGCCTTACGCGCGGCGCAGATTCCGGCCGGCGTTTCGCAGACGGCCGGCACCTTTGTTTGCAATCATGTGTTCTATGGTTTGCAGCATTATCTGGCGACGCATCTGCCGCAGGTGCGAGGCGGATTTATCCACGTACCTTACTGGTCCGAACAAACCGCACGGCACGCGGGCGTCACGGCGATACCGCTGGAACAGATGGTCGTGGGCTTAAGGCTGGCCTTGCAGATCTCGCTTGAGGTCGAATCCGATGTCAAGGAGTCGGGCGGGGCGATTGCTTAGACCGTCCCCGCTCCCCCAAGCAAACTTTCCCGTCCAGCGGAATCTAAAATGCTAAACAAATGGGAACCCACTACTCACACATAATCGCAGCTGATCGCCTATCGACACAGGAATATGATTCAGATAACCGCGCTCAATCGCCGTCTCGATCAATTCCACTTTGTTACGGACACCGAATTTCAGCTTGATCAATTCCAGATGTTGTTCAACAGTACGAAAAGAAATATTCAATACCTCTGCAGCCAATTTTGCGGTCTTGCCGCGCAAGATCAGAGACAAAACCTGACTTTCGCGTGGCGACAGCGATACGCCGCCGTTCGAGTGACTAACGATGCCGGTCTCGCTCAAGGTAAGGCTATTACGCGATTGCCCCGTAAACTGTGAAAACTGCATGCTTAGTGCCGTAGTGTAGGCATCGGTAATATCGATCGCCTCGCCAATAGTGCCGATAATGTCGTTATCGACGTCTAGCCAAGGTCTTTTGGTGCATAAATACACACTCCAATGCCCTTCGGAAAACGGATAAATGTTCAGAATTTTCAGCACTTGACCGGAACTCATTACCTGTCGGTCTTGATCATCAAACTCCTGGGCGCAAGCGGCCGCATCGCCGAGTACCTCTAAAACGGTTCTGCCGACCAGATCTTGCGGACTCGACAGGCCAAGCAAGGAAGCGTAAGCGGGATTGGCATATTGATAGACATATTGTTGATCCTTGCAAGCGGCAAGCCCTGGGTGATTATCGATATAAGCGACCAAGGCTGAATCAATATTCGTTGTCATATTTTCTCCGCGCGACTGTTGAGATACGGTATTGATTTAGCAGTGATTGCATCACTACGATCCCGTTGGATAGCCCTCTGAATTTCTACGGCCGTATTCATCGGGAACGTATTTGATAAGGAAGATAAATGACGAAAACACTGCTATCGTTATTGCCATACCGAGAGCCCAGATTCATTGCCGTGAGTCATGTGCCAAATTAAGCGTTGCCACTTTACACGCCCGCAAATCTCCCCCTTAGCGGGCGTTTTTCCATCATACGATTGATTCCCAATCTGATTATTTGGAGATAGGTGATTTTCGCGAAATAAGACTAATGCACCATGCACCGCCAGCGCAGATTAAGCATTTCGTGAAGCGGGCTCGGGCCGGGAGACGGCAGTTTCAATTCCAAAATGCGACCTCATTGCGTGTTAGTCTCCCGGCCATTCAGCATTCAGTGACTTAAGGAGACAGCATGGTCTCATACCATTTTCAGGAAGGTAGCATTACTCGGCCAGATGGCTGGAAAGACCAGTCCATGACGGTTTTTCGCTTTGCAGGTTCTGACAAAGCTGGCAGTCGCGACGCAGCTCTTGTCATTACCCGCGATAATGATGCGGGCGATGATCTAACAGGTTATGTTAATCGCCAACACGAAGCCTTTCGTAAGCGGTGGCGTTGCATGCCGAAGTCATACAGCCTTACGTGTTCGCACTCGAAGTTGTGTCGAATAAATAGTGCGTGTTCGCCGATGAGGCACATGCAGCACGCGATATTTCGAGTCACGAAGCTAGCGAATGGCAGTGGCTGTTTTTTGCCAGCGATGGCACGCCTCTTGAGGCGCATGTTAGCGGGGCTCCCTTGCGCCCAGGCACATTTAGTGGCATATACGCGCTACGTGCGTGCGCGGACCAGCTTGGCGTACTCGGTCTCGCGGCGCTTGGTCTCAGCACAGTGCGGCCGCGATCTCGGCGGGCCTGCTCGCTAGAGTAGCCTTCGCGGGTCCGATCCCCGCACCCGGCCTTGGCATGAAAATGCTGATAATGAGATCTTTTCAGAAATCATGCGTCCGACGCCATCTTTTTCGAGCAATCCGTCGCATGCATAGATTTTTGCAACGAATTGCCGTGAGAAATTTTTTATCGTATCGGCTCGTGACTTTCCAACTGCCAACTTCGTAACAAGTTTGGCTCGCCGAGCCCCTCGTTTAGGCCCCGGCATATACCTATCGGACAGCAAGGCCGCGATCGGATTCACTTTTAGATACATGATGAGCAAACCTCTTATGACTCGTCAGAGATTTGCATCATATGAAGCCAGGATTCTTTGGCCGATCTTTACCCTATAAATCAGACCAAATGAAAGGAGATAGCGTGTTCGCGTGCCGAAACCAGGGCATCAAACGCGATCAGTCTCTCAGCGCGACCCTCAAACTGCCGGCTGCCGCACGCAGCCAACGATTCACATTGCCCGCACCGCAAACCCATGCTTTCGCAGCAAGGCCAGCACGCCTTTGGGCCCGCCCAAATGCAAAGCCCCCACCGCCACGAATAAGGGGTGCTCGGGCGTGGCGATCGACAGCATCCTCAGCACAAAGTGACGGTTGCGGCGATAGACGGTGCGTTCATCTATGGCGTTCGATAATTCCAACGACTGCGCCAATTTGGCCGACTTGCCGCGCTGCCAAGCCGCCATCTTATCGGCGTCCCCCGCTTGCCACAGCGCATGCAGCTCGCGAACGTCGGCCACGTCCTCGGCCGGCGTCTGCTGCAAATCCTGGGCCAGCATTTCCCATTGCTCCGGCAGGCTCAGACCGGTGAAGGCATGCATTTCGCTGCTGGTCGATTCTAAGCCCACGATAGCGCCGTGCCGATAGACATTCTCCAACTGGACTTCGGTGCCGTATTCGGTTTGCAAGCCCGCGGCCTGGGAGCTGAAGGTTTCGACCAGTAACGAGGCCATCCAGGGTTTCACTTTGCGCATCTCGGCAAGCGCCGCGGGATTGCGCCGCAAACGATGGACCAGTCGATCCCATAAGGCAACCGGCAACATGCGCTGCAGACAATCGCGGGCACATAGACCATATTGATTGACACTGCCCTGCGACATGGCGATGTCGTCGGGCGACAGCTCGAAAGCCAGTGTCCGCGAGGCCCTCAGGGCATTGATAATTTGCGGGCGAAAGGGTTGATATGCGGGGAAATCGGCAGGGTCGCCGACATGCAGCGTGCCCAGCACATAGATGGTTTGAGCACCTCGGGTCGCCACGTAAAAGGGCAAATGCGGCGGGTTGGCGCGTTCATCGTGTGCATAAGCCGAGCCGCAGATGATCAGCGGCGCAAACAACAGCCCGATCACCCCAAGCCGAACTGCGCGCCTGTAGCCCCGCCGCGCAAGGGCGAGAATAGCCCGGCAAGCAAACGCCAAGTTGAGGCGCAGGCTTACCGAGCGACCTTCAAGCATCGATTTCTTCAACCCGATGACAGGCCACCAGCCGCTCGCCGACCGACCTCAGTTGCGGTGCCTCATGACGGCAAATCTCGGCGGCATAGGGACAGCGCTGATGGAAGGTGCAGCCGCTGGGCAAATTCAAGGGAGACGGCAACTCGCCCTCCAGTTTGATCTGAATGCGGCGCTTCGACGCGTCCAACGACGGCGTCGCCGACATCAGCGAACGCGTGTAAGGATGCAGCGGCTCGGCAAACACCGTAGCTTTGGCGCCGAGCTCAACCACGGCGCCGAGATACATCACCATCACATCGTGCGCGACATGCTCGACTACCGATAGGTTGTGCGAAATAAACACGTAGCTGGTGCCGAACTGATCCTGCAGATCCATAAACAAATTCAGGATCTGCGCCTGGATCGAGACGTCGAGCGCCGACACCGGCTCGTCGGCCACGACAATGCGCGGCTCCAGTATCATCGCCCGCGCAATCGCCACGCGCTGTCGCTGACCGCCGGAAAACATATGCGGGTAGCGCTTGGTCTGCTCGGGCCGCAAGCCGACGGTGCGCATAATCTCGGCAATTCGATCGGCGCGCGCGCGGCCGTCGAGGTCGGTATTGATAGATAGCGGCTCGCCCAGCGCCTGCTCGACCGTCTTGCGCGGATTCAGTGACGCGTAGGGATTCTGGAACACCATCTGTACATGCCGACGCAAAGCCTTGGCCGCCGCGTGACTGTCGTGGGCCACGTTGCGCCCGTCTATCAGCAGGGAACCCGAGGTCGGCGCTTCTATCATCGTGAGCTGCCGCGCCAACGTCGACTTACCGCAGCCGGACTCACCGACCACCGCCAGCGTGCGCCCGCGCGCCAGGGAAAACGACACACCGTTCAGGGCTTTCACCACGCCGCTGCGAAACCAACCTTGACTGACTGGGTAATGTTTAGTGAGTTGCTCAGCCACAAGCACGATATCGGTTTGTGCGGCGCTCGCTTCGCCAGCCGGATTTTGGGGCGATAAGGTATTCATGACACGCCCCCCGGGGTTGCCTGAACCTGCGGCTCAGATATAGTTGGACTCTGCTGCACGTAAGCGCCGTTGCGGCCGACCTTGTCATGGACTATCGGTTTGATACAGCGCACCTGCACACCCGCCTCGATTTCGGCAAGCAACGGGCGGGCGGCCCGGCAAGCGTCTTCCACATAAGCACAGCGCGGCGAAAATAAACAACCGGCCGGCCTATCGTCGCGCCCCGGCACCATGCCGCGCAACGCGGACAAGCGGCGTGCGCCACGGTTATGCTCGGGGATTGCGGCGAGTAAGGCTTCGGTATAAGGATGCAACGGCCGTGTGAAAATCTCGGGTACCCGATTGGTTTCGATGACTTCGCCCGCATACATCACCGAAACCCGCTGCGCGACCTCGGAGACCACGGCGAGATCGTGCGAGATCAACACCAGTCCCATGCCCCGCTCTTTTTGCAACGACACCAGCAGGTCCATGATCTGCGCCTGGATCGTCACGTCGAGTGCGGTGGTCGGCTCGTCGGCAATCAGCAGCTTGGGATTGCAGGCTACCGCCATGGCAATCATGACGCGCTGGTTCATGCCGCCCGACATTTGATGCGGATAGGCTTTGCTGCGATTTTTTGCGTCGGGTATGCCGACCTGCTCGAGCAATTCGATGGCGCGACTGCGCAAGGCGGCGCCGCGCAGTTTTTCATGCACGCGCAGCACTTCTTCGATCTGATAAGCCACGGTATAGCTGGGATTCAGGCTGGTCAAAGCATCTTGGAACACCATGGCAATATCTTTACCGATGATCGCGCGGCGTTGCCGGGGCGTTGCGTGCAGCAGGTCAAAGCCGTTAAAGCTGACCTGGTCTGCGCGGACCACCCCCGGCGCGTCGATCAGGCCCATGAGGGCTAACATGGTGACGCTTTTGCCCGAGCCCGATTCGCCCACCACGCCGACAATTTCACCGGCGGCGACATCGAGATTGACACCCGATACGGCCGGCATGCCGTCGAACTCCACCGATAGATTACGGATGGTCAGTAAGTTAGTCATGCAGCCATCCGTTTAAGTTTCGGGTCGAGCGCATCGCGCAGACCATCGCCAAGCAAATTAATTGCCAGCACCGTAATCAGAATGGCAATCCCCGGCATGGTGACGATCCACCAAGCGTTATCGATATAATCGCGCGCCGAAGCCAGCATCGCGCCCCATTCCGCGCTGGGCGGCTGGACTCCAAGCCCTAGAAAGCCGAGCGCCGCAGCGTCGAGGATCGCCGTCGAAAATCCCAGCGTGCCCTGCACGATCAGCGGCGCCGCGCAGTTCGGCAAGACCTGCGAAAACATCAAACGCAGCGAGCCTGCGCCCGCCACACGCGAGGCCGTGACATAATCCTTTTGCAATTCGCCCAGCGCCGAGGCGCGGGTCAACCGCACATAACCCGGCAAACCGACCACGCCGATCGCCATCATGGTGTTGGCCAGCCCCGGTCCGAGCACAGCCACCACCGCGACCGCCAGCAACAAGGAAGGCAGGGCCAGCAGGACGTCCATGCCGCGCATAATGGGCGCATCGGTCCACTTGGCGAAAAACGCCGCGATCAGGCCCAGGACAATGCCCGGTATCAAGGCCAGCACCACCGACACAAAGCCGATAAACAAGGACAAGCGCGCACCGAACATCAGGCGCGACAAAATATCGCGACCGGCTTCGTCGGTGCCGAACACAAAGTGCCAGGAGCCGCCCGCCAACCAGGCCGGCGGAATCTTCACCGCTTCACGGTACTGCTCGATTGGACTATGAGGCGCCAACCAGGGCGCGAATACCGCAATCACCAGCAATATCAGCAGCAGGCAGCCGGCCGCGACCGCGCCGCGATTTTTAGAAAATTGTTTCCAGAATTCGCGCAACGCAAGAAACCCGCGCGGATTGGCAACGGCAGGGGTGAATTGAAGTTCAGCCATAAATTACCTCGTATGCCGGATGCGCGGATTAAGCACGCCATAAAGCAAGTCCACCAGCAAATTGACCACAATCACCAGGGTTGCGATCAACAAGATGCCACCTTGCACCACGGGATAATCACGCCGCGAAATCGCGTCGATCAGCCATTTACCGACACCCGGCCAGGAGAACAAGGTCTCCGTGAGCACCGCTCCCGCGAGCAAAGTGCCGACTTGCAGACCGACCACGGTGACCACCGGGATCAGGGCATTGCGCAGGGCATGCATCACGATCACACGCGCCGGACTCAAACCTTTGGCGCGCGCGGTGCGGATGTAGTCTTCGCGCAGCACTTCGAGCATTGAGGAACGTGTCATACGGGCAATCACGGCAAGCGGAATGGTGCCGAGCACGATAGTCGGCAAAATCAAATGGCTCACTGCCGAACGGAAGGCGCCGGGGTCACCCGACAACCAGGTGTCGATCAACATAAAGCCCGTGACCACCGGCTCGTCGAATTCAACCGCGATGCGCCCCGACACCGGAGTCCAGCCCAGCGACACCGAAAAGAACATGATGAGTATCAAGCCCCACCAGAAAATCGGCATCGAATAACCGGTCAGCGCGGCACCCATCACGGTGTGATCGACCGCCGAGCCGCGTTTGAGCGCCGCAGCAACCCCAGCCGGCACACCGATAATCAAGGCGAATAGCAAGGCGCAGGTCGACAATTCGACCGTGGCCGGAAAGCGCGTAAAGAATTCGTTGGTCACACTGATATTGGTCACCACCGACACGCCGAGATCGCCGCGCGCCGCGTGTTCGATGTAATGCAGGTATTGCACCGGCAGGGGCAGGTCCAAACCGAAACGATGGAGCGCTTCGGCATGCATTTGCGGGTCGACTGCGCGCTCCCCCATCATCACTTCAACCGGGTCGCCCGGAATCATGTGGATCAACGCGAAAGCAAGCAAAGTGATGCCGATAAACGTCGGTATCACCATGCCGATGCGGCGTAAAAAATAACGTAGCACGGTATCCGGTTCCTCATGAAAAGCACTGCGCGCGTGGTGCTTGGAGGATCGCCCCAAGCACCACGCGCGAAGAGTCAGCGCCATTTATTGCTTGCGTTCGAGACCGGGTTTGTCCCCCTGCATGGATAGCATGCAAGGTTAGAACGCAAGACCGCGCAGGTATGACTTACTTCAAGCCGACGCCCGTGAATAGGGTCGGACCAAATGGATCGATCTTGAAGTCTGTGACGTTTTTGCTTATCGGCTGATACACGGTCGAGTGCGCGATCGGCGAGAACGGCAGTTGCTGATTAAAGATCTCCTGTGCCTGCGTGTACAGCTGGGTGCGCTTGGCAACGTCAGTGGTCTGGCGCGCGGCCACGATCAGATCTTCAAACGGTTTGTAGCAGAACTTAGAGAAATTGCTGCCTTTGACCGCATCGCAACCGAGCAATACACCGAGCCAGTTATCCGGATCGCCGTTGTCGCCGGTCCAGCCGATCAACATCGCGTCATGGTCGCCGGCATGGCCGCGCTTGATGTACTCGCCCCACTCATAGGTCGTGATATTGGCTTTGACGCCGATCTTGGCCCAGTCGGACTGGATCATTTCGGCCATCAGGCGCGCGTTGGGATTGTAAGGACGCTGTACCGGCATCGCCCACAGGGTGATTTCAAAACCATTTGGAAAGCCGGCTTTAGCCAGCAAAGCCTTAGCCTTGGCCGGATCGTAGGGCGCGCCCTTCAAATCTTTGTCGTAGCCCCATTGCGTCGGCGGCATCGGGTTGACTGCCGCCTGGCCCGCGCCCTGGTACACAGACTGAATAATCGCGGCTTTGTTGATCGCCATATCGAGTGCCTGACGCACTTCGACCTTGTCGAGCGGCTTATGGGTCGTGTTATAGGCGATGAAACCTTCATTAAAACCGACTTGGCTGGGCAATTGCAGATCGCTGTCGGCCTTGACCGCTTCGATATCGGCAGGTTTCGGATACGACATCACCTGACATTCGTTCTGTTTCAGCTTTTGCAAGCGCACCGAAGCGTCCGGCGTAATCGAGAAAATCAGCTTACTGACTTTGACGGAGCCCGGCTGCCAGTAATCGGGGTTGCCGTCATAACGGATAGTGGCGTCTTTCACATAGCTGCGGAAGATAAACGGCCCGGTGCCGACCGGCTGCAAATTGATATCCGAAGCATGCCCTGCCTTGAGCAGTTGAGCCGCGTACTCGGCAGACTGAATCGACGCAAACGGCATCGCCAGATCCTGCAACAACGGCGCGTTGATCGCATTCAGCGTCATGCGTACGGTGTAATCGTCGAGCTTTTCGACTTTCGCAATGTTCTTGTTCAAACCCATATCGGTGAAATACGGGTAGGCCACCGGATACGCCTTATTGAAAGTATTGTCAGGATTCAGTGCGCGGTCGAAGCTAAACACCACATCGTCGGCGTCGAAGTCACGCGTCGGCTTGAAATTAGCGGTGGTGTGAAATTTCACGCCGTGGCGCAAATGGAAGGTGTATTGCAAGCCATCGGGCGAAATCTCCCAGCTCTCGGCCAACGCTGGCACGATTTTCGTGGTGCCGCGCTCAAATTCGATCAACTGGTCGAACACCGTGTGCCCGCTTGACGAAAACTCAACGCTGGTGGTGTATTGGGCTGGATCAAAACCCGCCGGGCTGCCTTCTGAGCAGAACACCAGCGTCTTGTTCGGCAGGGTAGCCGCCGAGGCAGGAACACTCGCAACCGATGCCAAGCCCACCAGCGACATCGCCAGAGTGACACGGCACAGGGCGCGATTGAGGGTTAAATTCATGGTTTACTCCGTTTTCGCGGTCGGCCACGCCGACGCTGACTCGCCGTACTCTACTGGCGAAAATTCACTTGAACAAGTAGTAAAAATCCATAAGCTTTGCAGCTTGCAATTAGCCGACAAACAAATGCGGTCGCAGAAATAGCAACGGCGCAGCAAAACTACGCTGCGCCGTCGTCTATTGGACCCACTCAGAGCTTAGCGCGCCGCAGCCAGCCGGTCGCAGATGGCCCGAGACGCCAAGGCATTGTTCAGCGTGTAAAAATGCAGGCCAGGCGCACCGCCGGCGATCAAGCGTTCGCACAGCGCGGTGACGACATCGAGGCCAAAGGCGCGAATCGATGCGCGGTCATCGGCATAGCTTTCGAGCCGGCGCGCAATCCAGCGCGGCACTTCCGCTCCGCACATTTCCGAAAACCGCATCAATTGCGAGAAATTCGTGATTGGCATGATGCCCGGCGTAATCGGCACGGTAATACCCAGCTTGGCGGCATCCTCGAGTAAACGGAAGTAGGCGTCGCCATTGTAGAAGTATTGGGTGATCGCAGCGTCGGCGCCGGCTTTCACCTTGCGGGCAAAGTTCTCAAGATCGTGGCGTGGCGACTTGGCCTGGGGATGATATTCAGGGTAAGCCGCGACTTCGATGGTAAACCAGTCGCCGGTTTCGGCCCGGATAAACTCCACCAGTTCCGAGGCATAGCGAAACGCGCCAATCTCACCCATGCCCGAAGGCAAATCGCCGCGCAGCGCAACAATGTGATGGATATTACTGTCGCGATAGCGCTGCAACACCTCGCGAATATTGTCGCGCGACGATCCCACGCAGGATAGATGCGGGGCGGCATCGAGCCCGTCGCGCGCCAATTCCAGCACGGTGTCCAGCGTGCCTTGCTGGGTCGAACCGCCGGCACCAAAGGTCACCGAGAAAAATTTCGGCTTGAGCGGCAATAGCTGGTCACGCGCGGCGCGCAGTTTGTCCAGCCCTTCCGCTGTTTTCGGCGGGAAAAACTCGAAGGAAAGTTCGGTAGCTAGCATGGTGGCAATCAATAAAATTCAAATACGGCTTCAAACCGCGAGCTCAAAGCAGTGTACGGTTTCCGACGATCACGGCCGATAGCAGCCACGACACGAAGCTATACAGCACGGAGCCAAAGAAAGCGGACCAGAAACCCGAGACCTCAAAGCCTTTCAGCAATACAGCGCACAACCAGAACATCAGCGCATTGATCACCAGCGTGAACAAGCCCAAAGTCAGAATATTGACGGGCAGCGTAAGGATAATCAGCACCCAGCGCAAGGACGCGTTCAGCAAACCGAGCACCACCGCGACGATCATCGCGGTACCAAAACCGCTGATATGGATCGACGGAATCAGATGCGTGATGATGACCAAAGCCAGCGCATTGATCAGCCAGATAAGCAATAGTTGAAGCACAGGGCCTCCGATCAAAAATAAACAGCTTGTGACACGCCAAGCATCAACCGGCAAAAGCGCCGGTCGATGCAGGGTCATGCTTTAGTTACTTTAGTAACGATAATGCTCGGGCTTGTACGGGCCGTTCTTGTCGACGCTGATGTACTTCGCTTGCGCGTCGGTCAATGTCGACAAATTGGCGCCGATACGCTCCAGATGGAGACGGGCAACCTTTTCATCCAGATGCTTGGGCAAAATATAAACCTTGTTCTCGTACTGCTCGCCGTGAGCGAACAATTCGATTTGCGCCAGCGTCTGGTTGGTGAACGAATTCGACATCACAAACGACGGGTGGCCGGTGCCGCAACCGAGATTCACGAGGCGCCCTTGAGCCAGCAAGATAATGCGCTTGCCGTCCGGGAACACGATGTGATGGACTTGCGGCTTGATGTTATCCCAGGTGTATTGCTGCAAGGAGGCGACATCGATTTCCGAATCGAAGTGGCCGATATTGCAGACAATCGCGTTATTGCGCATCACCTTCATGTGATCGTGCGAAATCACATGATAGTTGCCGGTCGCCGACACGAAAATATCGGCCTTGTCGGCCACGTCTTCCATCGTCACCACACGATAACCTTCCATCGCAGCCTGCAAGGCGCAGATCGGATCGATTTCGGTCACCCAGACGGTCGCGCCCAGGCCGCGCAGCGATTGCGCGCAACCCTTGCCCACGTCGCCATAACCGGCAACCACGGCAACCTTGCCCGCCACCATCACATCGGTCGCGCGCTTGATACTGTCGACCAGCGATTCACGGCAGCCGTACAAATTGTCGAATTTGCTCTTGGTGACCGAGTCATTGACGTTAATCGCCGGGAACGGCAATTTGCCTTCTTTTTCGATCTGATACAGGCGGTGCACGCCGGTGGTGGTCTCTTCAGTCACGCCGCGAATTTCTTTTAGGCGTACCGAATACCAATGCGGATCGGCGTCAAGATAGCGGGCAATCGCCTTGTACAGCGCGATTTCCTCTTCGTTGGTCGGATTAGCGATCACCGAACGGTCGCTTTCAGCACGCGTGCCGAGCATCAACAGCAGCGTTGCATCGCCGCCGTCGTCCAAAATCATATTGGCATGCTGAGTGTCATTCCACTGGAAAATACGGTGCGTGAATTCCCAGTATTCGTCGAGCGATTCGCCCTTGAACGCAAATACCGGCACGCCGGTTTGCGCGATCGCTGCCGCGGCATGATCCTGGGTCGAGAAAATATTGCAGGAAGCCCAACGCACTTCGGCGCCGAGCGCCGTCAGCGTCTCGATCAGCACGGCAGTTTGGATCGTCATATGCAACGAGCCGGCGATGCGTGCGCCTTTCAGCGGCTGAGCGTTTTTGAATTCCGAGCGAATTGCAACCAGGCCCGGCATTTCGGTTTCGGCAATGGCAATTTCCTTGCGGCCCCAGGCGGCAAGGGTCATATCGGCTACAAGGTGGTCACGACTGGAATTTTCTTGGACTACGGCGTTCATCACGCCCTCCTTTCTAACAAAGAATTTAGAAGATAGACGTGAGCGCCGTTCGGTACGGCAGCGGGCAAGCCCAGCAACCGTAAGATCCGAGCCTGGCGGGTGGGATGGCCTTTGCGGCACATCATTGCCCCGTCGCAACGCTCCTCGGATCCTGGCTATTGTAGCAAACCTTGGGGGTGGGGCAAGGGGTTAACAAAGCCGGCTCCGGGTCATTTCAAGCAATCCGCAACCCATGCCTAGGCAATATATCCTGCGTAACTGCAAAACGATGCTCTTTTACCGCATCATGGAAATATCGATAGTCGCTTTGCTCAAACGCAAGGTGATACAACGGGCGTTCAAGACCGTCGTCGCAGACCTCCAAACCCGTGGCGGCATGCTTCCAAGAGCCTTTACCCTTGGCGATATAAACCGGCAGGGTATCGCTCAGATCGGGGATGCATCCCTGCGGAACCGATGCATAGATGTGCTGCAATCTGACCTCGCCATCCTCGCTGCGATTGCTGGCCAGCAAGCCCTCGAGCGCGGATTTCTGCGCCCACGGCAAGCCAGGCAACAACTCGAACGCTTCATTTCCGGCTAAATACCCTCTAATCGCGCGACAAGCCATATCGGCGGCCTCAAGGAAATCGGGCAGATTGTTACGCTCAACTTTCTGCCCGTTCCCGTTCACATAGCTCCAAAGCGCCCAAGGCTGGTCTGGATAATGCAGTGCGGCGCCATGTCCCAAGGGGAAAAATCGCGATAATACGTCGGTCGCCACGCCGTTGATCAGATGTTTTGTCGCGTCAAGCAGCTTTGCGGCCCATCCCTCGGGCGTCAAATCCGCGACTTCGATATCGTTGACCCGGTTAACCTTGCTCTCGATCCCCGAAAAACCTTGATGCGCCCAGGTGTCGACGTAGCTGTGCAGGGTTACGCCCAAGCGATGCAGGGCATTGGGCGTGTGGGCCGAGCGAATGGCCTGCCGGACGGTTTCTTTTGCGATATCGCTGTTTGCCCCGCATATCGCTTTCTCTTCAAGCGACGCGCCTTGGCCTGCGGGCAAGAAGTGGAAAGGCGCCCAAACTAGCCGATTCAGATCGTTGTCGATATTGTTGTAATCGAAAACGGCATGGGCACTGGCAAAACGATCGAACATTTCGCCGCCTTTAAAAAATAACAAACCGTGCGTGGTCGCGTCGTCAATGTACTGGCAAGCGTGAGCGACCGTCGCCGCTTGCGCTTGATTCATCCCCGCGACGCGCGCGACGATATAGATGACGCCGTAGTGAAAATCGATATTCATATCTTTGGCTGGCTGCTGTTCGTCTGCCCGCTCAGGCCGATAGTCGAGCGGAGGATTCATGAAAACGGCTTAAGATGGATCCGCTCCCCGGCGCCCGATGTCATATTGGGCTGCTTGTGCAGCATGCGGTACGCCATGCGCTGTTATCCAGGAGTACGGTCATATCAGACGATCTGACGCTCACGGCGATGGGCCAGGTGTCAGTGGTAAAATTAAGCATGCCTTGATAGCGTCAAGCCTGCTTGTGCCGCAACGCATCAAAAAAACACCACGCGGTTTTTTTCTTTCCATCGCCATCGAAAGCACCACTCGGCGCTACAATCCCCCTGAAACATAGCGGAGAAGAAATATGCAAATCGGCTCCATCGTGCAGTCCCGCCATATCGCGGTCCCGTCCGGTGCACTCGGTATCGTCACCAAAATCCTCGGGGATATGGCCATGGTGACTTGGTATGCCGGGCAGCCCGGCGCCTCGCGGGAGCTCAATACCGAGCCATTTTTTATCTCGGACTTGATCGATACCGGCGATCTATTACCTTCCAAACGGATCTCTATACCCTCCACCTCGCTTCATTGAAACGCCGACGGGGGGTCTCTGCCCCCGCAACCTCTCGCGGCGCTGACGCACCGCAGGGGCTCTAGCCGCGCCACCTCCCTGTCGCTGTGCGCCGCGGGGGCTTGCGCGCCGTCCTGGCGCGGCCCGCCCACGGCTACGACATAGGGCGTCGGGCTGCAGCCCGCGTTTATACCCGGCAGCAATCGCTCCCCCTGGAAAAATATCTTGGCGACGCGCCCCGTTTGACGTCCGGGGGCCGCACAATAAGGTATGAACTCCGATCTCCAGCCTGATTTACAGCATTTTTCGAGCCACTCGCAAGCTAGCGACGGCAATACGGCCCTGCCTGACATTGCCGTGGTAAGCCACGCCGACGTCCCGTTTGCGGGCCTGACGCCCGAATGCGTGCTGGACGCGCTCGATTCGGTCGGCCTACGCCCCGACGGACGCCTATTGACCCTAAATAGCTACGAAAACCGCGTCTATCAAGTCGGCGTCGAGGAAGCGATCGGCGATGCCATGCCCGGCCTGAGTCAGAACGCCGTGGCCGGCCCCCTGATCGTGGCCAAGTTCTATCGTCCACACCGCTGGAGTGATGCGGCCATCCTTGAAGAACATGCCTTTGTCGCCCAGCTCGCCGAACATGAAATCCCGGCCGTGCCGGCACTGGTGATCGATGGGCGCAGCTTGCATGAATTCGCGGGGTTTCGTTTCTCCGTCTTTGCACGGCACGGCGGACGCGCGCCGGAACTTGAAGATCGCGACACCCTGGAGCGGATCGGGCGTTTTATCGGCCGCCTGCATGCGGTGGGCGCCACCCACGTGTATCGCGAACGGCCGGCGCTCGATATCGGCTCGTTCGGCATCGAACCGCGCGCGTTTTTGCTGTCCCACGAATTTATCCCGCCCGATCTGCTTGAGCCGTATCGCACCGTCACCTCCCTGGCGCTCGAGGCCGTGCAACATGCTTTCGACCGTGCCGGCGACGTGCGGGTATTGCGCCTGCACGGCGATTGCCACCCCGGCAATGTCTTGTGGACCGATGCCGGCCCGCATTTTGTCGATTTCGACGACAGCCGCACGGGCCCCGCCGTACAAGATTTATGGATGTTGTTATCGGGCGACCGCGCGGAACAAAGTCGCGCACTGGGCGACCTGCTGGCAGGCTATGAAGATTTCTGCGAGTTCGACACCCGCGAGTTGTATTTGATCGAAGCGTTGCGCACGCTGCGCCTGATCCACTATGCCGCTTGGCTCGCGCGCCGCTGGAACGATCCGGCATTCCCGGCGGCCTTTCCGTGGTTCAATACACCGCGCTATTGGGAAGATCGCATTCTGGAGTTGCGCGAACAGATCGCCATGATGAGCGAGCCGCCGCTATGGCCAGTTTGAAGGGCCGTGTTGTCAGCAGTGGCGCCATGTGCAAGGTCGACGGTCTTACTGCAGGCCGCGCATGAGTGAGCCGGCACAATAGGACACTCGTCTAATCGCCGGGGGCCCGCATGGCTCAAGCCGCCCCCAAAATAAAACGACCCGAGCACGCATGCACTCGGGTCGTTGTGTTTCCTGCTCGACCGCGCACCGTTTAGCTAGTTGACGTAGCGAACGGCAATGCGGTGACTACATCCGGCTCAGTTCTTCAGCCATTTGGCTTAAGCCACCGCGGCGTAAGTAATCCCGGCGTCTTCCGCCAACTCCGCAGCCTTGTCCTTTGCTTCCCAGGTAAATTCGGGCTCCTCACGGCCAAAGTGACCATAAGCAGCGGTTTTTTCGTAAATCGGACGCAGCAAATCGAGCATTTTGATAATGCCCTTGGGCCGCAAGTCGAAATGGCGCAGGACCAACTCGGTGATTAATTCATCCGACACGCGACCGGTGCCGAAGGTATTGATCATCACCGAGGTCGGACGTGCCACGCCGATGGCATACGAAACCTGGATCAGGCAGCGCGAAGCCAAGCCCGCCGCGACGATATTCTTCGCCACATAACGACCGGCGTAGGCGGCCGAACGGTCGACCTTGGAGGGATCTTTGCCGGAAAAAGCGCCGCCGCCGTGAGGCGCCGCACCGCCATAGGTGTCGACAATGATCTTGCGGCCAGTCAAGCCGCAATCGCCTTGCGGGCCGCCAATCACGAAACGCCCGGTCGGATTCACCAGGAACTTGATTTCGCCTTTAATCAGCTCTTTCGGCAAGACCGGCTTGATGATTTCTTCGGTCACCGCTTCGCGCAGCTCCGCCAGATCCATATCCGGTGCGTGCTGAGTCGACAGCACTACGGTATCGATACTATCCGGACGGCCGTCGACATAACGTACGGTGACTTGCGATTTCGCATCGGGACGCAGCCAAGGCAGACGGCCATCGCGGCGCAAATCGGCTTGACGCTCGACCAAGCGGTGCGACAGGTAAATCGGCAAGGGCATCAATTCCGGCGTTTCATTGCAGGCAAAGCCGAACATCAGACCCTGGTCGCCCGCGCCTTGATCGAGATTATCGTCGTGCGCGCGGTCGACACCTTGCGCAATATCAGGCGATTGCTTGTCGTATGCAACCAACACCGCGCAACCGCGATAGTCGATACCGTATTCCGTATTGTCGTATCCGATGCGCTTGATGGTGTCGCGCGCAACCTGGATGTAATCGACGTTGGCGGTGGTGGTGATTTCCCCGGCAAGCACGACTAAACCGGTATTGCACAGCGTTTCCGCGGCAACCCGTGAATAGGGATCTTGCTTGAAAATCGCGTCGAGGACGGCGTCGGAGATCTGATCGGCAACCTTGTCCGGATGGCCTTCGGACACTGATTCCGACGTAAAAAGGTAGTTATTAGCCACTGACAAAACCTCCCAATAACGGTCAAAACGGATATGTATCACTTCCGCGTGCCGGCTTATCAGTTTTATCAAAGCGGCGACGCTTTAGCGGATTTCTTGAACCCAAGCCGAACATGAAATGCATCATGCACCGCCTGCGCCTATCGCCCCGCAAGTTGTCATTTAACTCGGCGATGCTTGTATTATACGCGCTTCATCTGTTTCTGCTTTGGATCGATTGTGTCTTATCAAATTCACCTTGGCGCCCGTTTGGCGGGGCTATTATGTTAAGTCGCTTGTTCAGCCAATTGGGCATCGGGCTGTTGCGCTGCCTGGCCATCTTGCCATATGGAATCGTCGCCCGTTTCGGCGATGCGTTGGGCTATCTGGCGTTTTTGATACCCAACAGCCGCAAGCGCATCGTGCTGACGAATCTGAGGTTATGCTTTCCGGAATGGAGCGATAGCCAGCGTTACTCGATCGCCCAGCGTGCCTTTCGCCACGCGGTGCGCAGCTATGTAGAACGCAGCATCCAGTGGTTTGGTTCGACCGAAAAATTGCTGTCCTTAATTGAAGTCGACAGTGAAATCGACCTCAATGTGGCGCCGGGCCGGCCCGGTGAACAGCCGGCCATTTTTCTCGGTTATCACTTTGTCGGTATCGAAGCCGGCTCGATCTGGTACAGCCGGCTGGGGCCAAGCGCTTCCTTGTACACACCGATGAGCAATGCTTACGTCGACCAAGCGGCCAAAGACGCGCGTGGGCGCTTTGGCGCCGAAATGGTGTCGCGCGGCGATAGTGCGCGCGCCGTGCTGCGTATGTTCCGTGAGAACAAAACCGTGATGCTGGCGGCGGATATGGACTACGGCATGCGTAACTCGGTGTTTGTGCCGTTTTTCGGCGTGCCCGCCTGCACGCTGACCGCGGTATCGCGCCTCGCGCAAACCGGCCGCGCGCGGGTCATCCCGTTTGTGGTCGAGGTGCTGCCCAATTACCGCGGCTACCGCTTAAAAATTTACAAACCTTGGCAGGATTACCCTAGCGGCGACGAGGTGGTCGACGCGCGCCGCATGAATGCGGTGCTCGAAGCGCATATTCGCGAAATGCCGGAGCAGTATTATTGGATGCACCGGCGTTTCAAGACCCGCCCGGAAGGGGAGGCCTCAGTGTATTAGGCCGAAAGCCGGGCGGTGGGCGCCCCATCGCGATAAAATAAGGCCTTGCAAGGCCTTGGCCTAGTCGATTTGCACCCAGCCGATTCACGGCGGGCGACATCGGCGGCCCCAACAACCTCACTTTGCTCGACCCAGTCAATTGAAACTTAAATTCACCAAAATGCATGGCGCCGGCAACGATTTTATCGTGATTGACGCGACACGCGAGCCGTTTGCGCTATCGACCGAGCAGATTCGCGCGCTGGCCGACCGGCATTTCGGGATTGGCGCCGATCAAATGCTAGTGGTCGAAACACCGAGCCTCGATGGCGGCACAGTCGACTTCCGCTATCGCATCTTCAATGCCGATGGCGGCGAAGTCGAGCATTGCGGCAACGGCGCGCGCTGCTTTGTGAAGTTCGTTCGCGACCGTGGCCTAACCGACAAATCCACGGTGCGTGTCGAGGTCTGTCATGGCTTGTTGACACTGACGATGCAGGCCGACGGCAACGTCGAGGTTGAAATGGGCGTGCCCGATTGCACGCCCGCCAACGTCCCGTTCGAGAACGCAGGGCTTAGCAGCCGCCTTGAAGGTGACGACACATTGTGGCCGCTCGAAATCGCCGGCAAAACGGCCTGGCTATCCGTCGTCTCAATGGGTAACCCGCACGCGGTGCAAGTCGTGCCCGACACCGAAGCCTGGCCGGTCGAAGTCGATGGCCCCTTGCTGGAGTGTCATGTGCGCTTCCCCCGGCGTGTCAACGCGGGTTTTATGCAGATTCTCGACCGCCATTCGGTTAAGCTGCGTGTCTATGAGCGTGGCGCCGGTGAAACCCTGGCCTGCGGCACGGGCGCCTGCGCGGCGGTAGTTGCCGGGATCCGACGAGGCCTGCTCGATTCGCCCGTCACCGTGGCAACCCATGGCGGCGAGCTCAAAATTGCCTGGAGCGGCGCACAAGTACTGATGTCCGGCCCGGCCACCACGGTGTTTGAAGGTGAAGTTGAACTCGCTGATTGAATCCACCGGCTGAGCTTGCTGGATGCAGTTGCCCACCCCGTCGTCCAACCTGTTTGATAACCTTGCCCTCTGCCATGAATGAACGCGAAGTCGCCGATTATCTGCTGTCCGATCCGGATTTTTTTGCACGCCATGCCGAACTGCTGGCAGCCGTCAAACTGACCAGCCCCCACGGTAATCGGGCAGTTTCACTGCAAGAACGGCAGATGGAAATGCTGCGCGAAAAAAACAAGCAGCTTGATCGCCGGCTCGCTGAGTTGATGCGGCACGGGCACGAGAACGATAGCATCGTGACGCGCCTGACGAACTGGACCACGTTAGTGCTTGCCGAGCGCGACACGCATACGTTGCCGCAGACCCTGATACGCAGTCTGGCGGACGTATTTGAAATGCCGGCAGTTGCACTGCGCGTCTGGGACCTGGCCGCAGCCCATGCCGAGGCCGATTACGCCAGCGGCGTCGGCGAGGAAATTCGTCTGTTTGCCAATGGCCTCACCCTGCCTTATTGCGGAACCAATACCGGCTTTGAAGCGGCTCAATGGCTGGCGATGCCGCAGGCGGCGACCGGCAAGCCGCCATCGGGCGAGGCAAGCGATGCGGCTGCGCTTGACGGCGTAGGCCCCACAGGAAGCCAATTCGCGTCGGTAGCGCTGATCGCTCTGCGGATTCCGGCTAAGCCGCTCGCAGCAGTGACTGCACCCGCCGCCCCAACGCTCGAACCGGCGCCGGTATTCGGCCTATTGGTGATGGGCTCACCCGACCCACGCCGTTTTCATGACGGCATGGCCACCGACTTTCTGGAACAAATCGGCGAGTTAGCCAGCGCGGCCTTAAGCCGTTTGCTGCCTCACTAGCATCATGAGCTCAGCGCCCACTCCCGAAGACGACAGCACGCCAATTGCGCGTTTTCTCGACATGTTGGAGCATGAGCGCAAGTTATCCGAACATACCTTGCGCGGGTACGCGCACGAACTGTCCGAACTGCAAAAACTGGCCGGCGAGCGTGCGCTGACGACGCTGACGCCCGCCGATATTCGCGGCAGCGTGGTGCGCGCTCATAGCCAACAATTGTCGGCCCGCTCGATCGCCCATCGGCTCTCCGTGTGGCGTTCGTTTTATCGCTGGCTGGGGCTGCATGGCGAACTCGGCGCCAATCCGGTTAGCGGCATCCGCGCACCCAAACGGGCCAAAACACTGCCCAAGGCGCTCTCGGTCGACGATACCCATACGCTGATGGAAGCCCGCCATGGCGAGACGCCCGAAGCCTTGCGCGACCATGCCATGCTTGAATTATTTTATTCGTCGGGCCTGCGTCTGGCCGAACTCATCGATCTGGATATCGGCTATGCCGAAAGCGGCGACTACCGCTCCAGCGGCTGGCTGGATCTAGCTGCCGCCGACGTCACGGTCACCGGCAAAGGCAAACGCCGCCGCAGCGTGCCGGTCGGTCGCAAGGCGGTGAGCGCATTACAAGCTTGGCTTGCGGTCCGCCAACAACTGGTGCGCGACGACCCCCACCCCTTGTTTGTCTCAGTGCGCGGCAAACGCATGTCGCCGGGCGTGGTGCGCCAGCGTATCAAGCAACTGGCGATGACGGCCGGCATCCCCGCCAACGTGCACCCCCATGTTTTGCGCCATTCGTTTGCGACCCATGTGTTGCAATCCAGCAGTGATCTGCGCGCGGTCCAGGAAATGCTCGGTCATGCCAGTATCGCGGCAACCCAGGTCTATACCGCACTCGATTTCCAGCATTTATCGCAAATCTACGATAAAGCTCACCCCCGCGCAAAAAAGCGCAGCTAATGCTCAACCGCATTGCGCCGCGCACAACAAAAAGAACCGCATGCACACGCTGACCCTGAAGCCCACCAAAGAAAAATCGCTGCTGCGCCGCCATCCCTGGATTTACGAAAGCGCCATCGAACATATCGAAGGCCGGCCGGCATCGGGCGCCACCGTGGTGGTGCGCGCCCACGACGGGCGCTTTTTGGGGCGTGCCGCCTATAGCCCCGCATCCATGATACGGGCGCGGGTCTGGAGTTTTGATGAGACCGAGCCGGTCGATCATGCATTTTTCAAACGCCGCTTGCAGCGCGCGCTGGCCTACAGGCTCGCCGCCGTCAGCAACACGGGCGCGGTCCGCTTGGTGTTTGGCGAGTCCGATGGCTTGCCCGGCTTGATTGTCGATTACTACCGACCGGCCGCCGCCCCCGACTCGCTCGAACAAGCGCAGCTGGTCTGCCAATTTATGGCCGCTGGCGTCGAAACCTGGAAAACCGCGATTGTGCAGGCCTTAATTGGCGTCACCGGCTGTCCCAATGTGTATGAACGCTCCGACGTCGCGATCCGCACTCGCGAAGGACTGGAGCAAACCACCGGCGTGCTGGCCGGCGCCGAGCCGCCGGAAAGCCTGGTGGTCGACGAATCGGGGGTGCTGTATCACGTGGATGTGCGGCATGGTCATAAAACCGGCTTTTATGTCGACCAACGCGACAGCCGCTTACTGATCCAGCGGCATGCGTCGGGGCGTGAGGTCTTGAATTGCTTTTGCTATACCGGCGGTTTTTCATTGGCGGCACTGAAAGGCGGCGCTACTCGGGTGGTGTCGATCGACTCCTCGGGCGAAGCGCTGGCCACCGCGCAACGTAACGTCGACACCAACGGTTTTGATGCCAACCGCGCCAACTGGCTCGATGCCGACGCGTTCAAAGCTCTGCGCACGCTGCATGAAAACGGCGAACAATTTGACCTGATCGTGCTTGACCCGCCCAAATTCGCCGGTTCCAAAGCCCATGTCGACCGCGCCGCACGGGCCTACAAAGATATCAATATGACGGGGCTGAAATTATTGCGCCCGGGCGGCCTGCTCGCCACCTACTCCTGTTCCGGGGCAATCGATGCCGATTTATTCCAGAAAATCGTCGCCGGCGCCGCGGCCGATGCCGGCGCCGATATCCGGATCTTGCAGCGGCTCGGCGCAGGCGTCGACCATCCCATGCTGATGGCTTTCCCGGAAGGCGAATATTTGAAGGGATTATGGTTGCAAAAAATCTGAGCGCCCCCATCTAGGGCCTGTTCACGCTAATAACGTGCTGTACGAATGCGCTATGCTGCCGGCAGCGCCTAGTCCGGCGCGACTAAACAGCCGCGCGGAGCGGCTTCAGGCGGCGCCCTGCGTCATAAATCCATGACTTGGCCCAGCCAAGTTATGATGACGAACTAAGCGTTTATTCCTTATTTTTCTTTGCTGCAGTTTATGCGCGGCAAATCTGACAGGCGAGCGACACATGATTCCCGTAACCATCCTGACCGGCTTTCTCGGCAGCGGCAAAACCACTCTGCTTAAGCGCATTCTCAACGAACAGCACGGCATGAAGATTGCCGTCATCGAAAATGAGTTTGGCGAAGAGAATATCGACAACGAAATTTTGGTGCAGGACAGCAACGAGCAAATCGTCCAGATGAGCAACGGCTGTATTTGCTGCACCATCCGCGGCGATCTGGTCAATGCCTTGTCCGACCTGATCACCCGCCGTCAAGAGGGCAGCCTGAAATTCGATCGCGTGGTCATCGAAACCACGGGCCTGGCCAACCCCGGCCCGGTCGCACAAACGTTCTTTATGGACGATGAAATCGCCGACCAATACCTGCTCGACGCGATTATCACCTTGGTCGACGCCAAGCACGCCAACCAGCAACTCGATCAGCACGAAGTGGTACAGCGCCAGGTCGGCTTTGCCGATCGTCTGTTTATCACCAAAAGCGACTTGGTCAGCGCCGATGAACTGGCCGCGCTCAAGCACCGGCTGATTCATATGAATCCGCGCGCACCGATTGCCGTGGTGAATTTCGGCGAAGCGGCGCTCAAGGAGATTTTCGACCTGCGCGGCTTCAACCTGAACGCCAAACTTGAAATCGACCCGGACTTCCTGGCCGAGGACGACCACGCGCACGCGTCTGCTCACGATAATCATGACGATCACGACCACAGCACTTGCGGCCACGATCACAGCCACGACGAACATCACGGTCACGACCATGCGGCCCATGGGCACCGCCACCACGCGCACCACGACGACAAGATCAAATCCTTTGTGTTTCGCAGCGATCGCCCCTTCGATTCGCAAAAGCTCGAGGATTTCCTGGGCGGCGTGCTGCAAATCTACGGTGAACGCCTATTGCGCTACAAAGGCGTGCTGTACATGAAAGGCATCGATCGCCGCGTGGTATTCCAAGGCGTGCATCAAATGATGGGGAGCGATCTTGCCTCAAAGTGGCTGCCGGCGGATAAAAAAACCAGCAAAATGGTTTTTATTGGAATGGACTTGCCGCAAGACCTGATTATCGACGGTTTGGAGCGCAGTTTGGCCTGATCCGAAAACGCGCTTTGGGCGGGCGAGGAAGGCCCGCTCAGGCATGACCATTGGCACTTTCGCCACGATTCTTACGGGCCGCTGGACCAAACGAATTCTGGGCGAGTATGATCGAAGGTTAAGGGAAATCGTTGTGACCGAGAACTAAGTCAACTCGGGAAAAACGCGGTAGTTTTCGCTTAAATACACCAGTTGCGGAACACTGGCACGATTCAGTTACAATACGTCGCCGCTAGAGAACGATCCGCCGCCGGTCTGTGGCAAACAGGCCAAAGGCAGCCCGAATTGATCGAACAGGTCACGGGTGAGCCGGCGGGGCACGCATTAGCTTGAACTGTGCGCGGGCCCCGTCGACGACGTATCGGTCAAAGTAGGAGTTCGCCCCCGCAACGGCGGACTAAAGATACGGGCATGAGCCGTATCTCGACGGGCAGAATGCCTGTGCAGCCGCCGATTGCGGGCAACGCATTTGCGTGGGCCTCATACCCGACATGGAAGAACAGCAGCCAGATGACGACAATACGACTCTTGACCGAAGATGAACTCCTGAAGATGAGCGAGAAGGAGTATATGAACGAGGATCAGCTTGCGTTTTTTAGAAGCAAGCTGGAAACGTTGCAAGCTGAAATTCTTCGAAATGCAGGCCAGACCACCGAAAATCTGCGCGAAACGGTTATCGTGCCGGACCCAGCTGACCGCGCGACGATCGAGGAAGAGCACGCCCTTGAGCTGCGCACCCGCGATCGCGAGCGCAAATTGCTGAAGAAGGTGCAACAATCCCTGGCGCGCATCGAATCCGGTGATTACGGCTGGTGCGAAGAAACCGGCGAGCCGATTGGCGTGCCACGCCTGCTGGCCCGCCCGACCGCCACCCTGTCGCTGGAAGCGCAGGAACGACGCGAATTGCGCCAGAAGTTGTTCGGCGACTAAACTATCGGGTTTCGGGTCGGATCATGTACGAATCCCGCCCGCTTCCTGTTTAGCCTGCTGCCTGTAAACCGGGCATAGGCTACGAACCCCTGTCGATCCAATGATCGCGGGGGTTTTGTTATTCCGGCCCGGTGAATTCCGCGCGCCGAATCATCCTGCCCCATGCGGCAAATTTCGCTTATCCCTTGATAATTGGCCGGATGCCCTAAACTTCTATGGTAGCCGCACGGTCATATCAATTCAGGATGATTTAAGGAAAACCACATGGAGCAGTATCACGGCACCACCATCGTCTCGGTCCGACGCGACAATCAAGTTGCGCTGGGCGGCGACGGCCAGGTCACCCTGGGCAATATCGTGATGAAAGGCAGTGCGCGCAAAGTACGCCGCATCTATAACGGCCGGGTGCTGGTCGGTTTTGCGGGCGGCACGGCGGATGCCTTTGCACTGCTCGACCACTTTGAAGCCAAATTGGAAAAACATCAGGGCAACCTGACCCGCGCCGCCGTCGAACTCGCCAAAGATTGGCGCACCGACCGTATGCTGCGCAAGCTTGAGGCCATGCTGATTGCCGCCGATGCAGAGCACACACTGGTGCTGACCGGCAATGGTGACGTACTTGAGCCGGAAAACGGCGTGTGCGCCATCGGCTCAGGCGGTGCCTACGCGCAGGCCGCGGCTGCCGCCTTACTGGCCAATACCGAGCTCAGCGCTCGCGAGATTGTCGAGAAATCGTTGGTGATTGCCGGTGACATGTGTATCTACACCAATCACAACCGCATCATCGAAACCATAGAATAAACGCCGTCGCCGGGCAATCCGCATCACACCGCGAAGATCGCAGTCTGATGTAACAAGCCCGGCCGGCCGCCCCAAGGACACTCCATGAGCACCATGATTCCTGCCGAGATCGTCTCGGAACTCGACAAGCACATTATTGGCCAGAACAAAGCCAAGCGCGCGGTTGCCGTCGCGCTGCGCAATCGTTGGCGCAGGCAGCAAGTGGCCGAACCCTTGCGCCATGAAATCACGCCAAAAAATATATTGATGATCGGCCCGACCGGTGTCGGCAAAACCGAAATCGCACGGCGCCTGGCCAAACTGGCGGACGCACCGTTTATCAAGATAGAAGCCACCAAATTTACCGAAGTCGGTTACGTCGGACGCGATGTCGACAGCATCATCCGCGACTTGGCGGAAATCGCCGTCAAGCAGACCCGCGAAACTGAAATGCGCAAAGTGCGCACCAAGGCCTCCGACCTCGCCGAAGATCGCATTCTCGACATTCTGCTGCCGTCGGCACGCAGCCACGAAGGCGGCAGCGCCGCCGACGACAGCCAAAATGCGACGCGCCAGACCTTCCGCAAGCGCCTACGCGAAGGCCAGCTCGACGAACGAGAGATCGAACTCGACATGGACGCACCGGCCGCATCGATGGAAATCATGGGACCGCCGGGCATGGAGGATATGACGGACCAGATTCGCAGTGTATTTGCCAACCTAAGCCAAAGTAAAAAAATCCACCGCAAGCTGCGGATCAAAGAGGCCATGAAGCTGCTGGTCGATGAAGAAGCCGGAAAACTGCTGAACGACGACGACGTCAAAACGCTGGCGGTTCAAAATGTCGAGCAAAACGGCATCGTGTTCCTCGACGAAATCGACAAAATCGCCGCGCGCAGCGAAGGTGGCGGCGGCGGTGAGGTATCGCGCCAAGGTGTGCAGCGCGATTTGCTGCCGCTGGTCGAAGGCACAACGGTCAATACCAAGTACGGCATGATACGCACCGACCATATTCTGTTTATCGCCAGCGGCGCTTTCCATCTGGCCAAACCCAGCGACCTGATTCCCGAGTTGCAAGGCCGCTTTCCGATCCGAGTGGAACTCGATTCGTTATCGGTCGAAGATTTCGAAGCCATTTTGGTCGGCACCGACGCGAGCTTGGTCAAGCAATACCAAGCCTTGCTGGAGACGGAAGGCGTCAAGCTTGAGTTCACGCCGGAAGGAATTCGCCGGATGGCCGAGATCGCTTTCTCGGTTAACGAGAAAACCGAGAATATCGGCGCGCGCCGCTTGTACACGGTGATCGAAAAACTGTTGGAAGAAGTCTCTTTTGCGGCCGGCAATCATACCGCCGCGCCGCTGAAAATCGATGCGGCCTATGTGAACCAGGCCTTGGGCGAAGTGGCGAAGAGCGAAGATTTATCGCGCTACATTCTGTAGCAGGCAGGACGCGGCGCGAATCCCACGCGGGGGGCGCGCCGCTGGCGGCTGGCGGCTGGCGGCTGGCGGCTGGCGGCTGGCGGCTGGCGGCTGGCGGCTGCCTACTGTTTGACCGGCCGCTTCGCCAGCTTGCGCTGCAGCGTGCGCCTATGCATATTCAGCGCACGGGCGGTCGCCGACACATTGCCGTCATGGTCCGCCAGCACCCGCTGGATATGCTCCCATTCCAGGCGCGCCACCGACAAAGTTGCCGGATTTTCCAAAGCTTCCTCGGCACTCGCCGAGCTGGCGTCCTGTGACAAGGCGGCCAAGATGGTCTCGACATTGGCCGGCTTGGCCAAATAGTTATCGGCGCCTTCCTTGACCGCCTGCACGGCGGTCGCAATACTCGCATAGCCCGTCAACACCAGAATTCGCGCGGCCGGGTGTAAATCCCGCAGCGGTGCGATCAGGGTCAAACCAGAGTCGTTACCCAGATGCAAATCGACGGTGATCTCGTTAAACGGCAAGGCATCGGCCAGCTTCAGCGCAGCCTCCGCGGTATGCGCCTGATGCACGGCATAGCCGCGCCGCACCAAACCGCGAGCCAGGATGCCCGCGAATACTTCGTCATCATCGATTACCAGGAAATTCATTTTTGATCTTCTTTTTGATCTTCTTATGGTTCAGTGGGCGCTTAAATTAGCCTTCGGCCTCAGCCGTCAGACCACTTCGGGTAGCCGCAATACAGCCAGCGTGCCACGTTCCGGAGCATCTCGCAACGCAATCGACCCCGACAATTGCGCGGCAGTTGCATAAGCCAGGTAGAGGCCGACGCCCTGGCCGCCCTGGGTACTCTCAACGGGTGCTGCGCCCAGTGTCTCGCGCAGCTCGACCGGCACGCCGGGTCCACGATCGCGAACCAGGAATTCAATCTCGACGCCCGCATCGGCACCGGCATCGGGCTTAACCGAGTTCACCACACGAGCCTCCAGCGTCACGAAGTCGCGACTGGCCCGTGCGGCATTGTCCAACAAAATGGTCAGAATCTGGCCCACGGCAACGGTATCGCCCAATTGAACATGGCCGGCCATCTGCCCGACAATTTCAAAATTAACATGCGGATGACGCAGACGCCATTGCTCGACGAAACCAGGCAGCCAAGCGCTCAAACTCTGCCGGGCGCCGGACTCGGCCCGCACCCTCAAGCGCGCCAGCGCCGATTGGCACAGCGCGACTTGCTGCTCCAGCAATTTGAAATCTGCGGCATAAGGGCTCAGCCGCGTGTCATCACGGGCCGCATGCTGCAGCTCCTCGCTGAGCAACATGATAGAGGACAGCGGTGTGCCGATTTCATGGGCCACACTCGCCGCCTGCGCGCCCAGCGCCACCACCCGTTCGTCGCGCAACAGTCGCTGCTGTGCATCGGCCAGCGCCGCGTCGCGCATGCGCAGCGCCTGCGACATGCGCGACACAAACCAGGCGATCAGCCCAACGCTGACCATAAAATTGACCCACAAACCCATCTGGAAATCGTCGAACAAGCGATGCGGATTGTCCATCTTGAGCGGCATCGAATAAACCCGCAGCGCCAAATAGCAGATCACGGCGAGAATCGACAGCCACAGCGCCGGGCGCAGCGGCAGCACGGCCGCGGCAATCGCCAGCGACGGCAAGTACAGCGAAACAAAGGGGTTGGTGGTGCCGCCCGACAGAAATAACAGCGCCGTCAAGACCACCAGGTCGACCAATAACTGCCCGAACAATTCGGCGTTGGTTTCCGGGCGGCCTCGCTCCGCGGCGCGTATCCAGGTCAGGGCATTGAAGGCGATTTCCAGGCCGATGACGCTGAGCATCGCGGCCAGCGGCAAATGCACTTGCAGGAAAATTTCGACCACGGCAATCGTCACGAATTGCCCGATGATCGCCAGGCAGCGTAACCAGAAAAGCTGATCGAGATGGACTCGGCCGGTTTGGGTGATAGGACTCATGGACGAAGTCTATCGCGTTACGTCTCAATAAAGCGAGTTAGCCCTGGGTACCCAAAGCCACAACTCAGATCTGTCTGGTTTTTATGTCTTAAAAAAATAAACCACAAATTTATAGTAATTTAAAAATCTACCCATCTATAAAAATAGGGACATTTCAGACGCATTTATATTCCACAAAAAATAAACATTAATAATATTCAATCATACCAATTACCGCCTCATTTTTATACGGAGTTCATTAGCGCCTTAAAAATACCGCACACCCCAACATCTAAAATCCAATCAAAATAAACTGCAGGAGACGCAATTGAAAAAAATATTATTAGCCATCTCATTCGTTGGTTTGAGCATTAATGCCTACGCGCAAAGCAGCATGACATTGTATGGACGCATCGATACCGGCGTCGAATACCAAACCGGAGTCCCAAGCAGCACCCAGTCAAGCTCCTCGCGCTTCCGGGTTGAAAGCGGCGATTTGGGCACCAGTTTGTGGGGCTTAAAAGGCGTTGAAGACCTCGGTGCTGGCAATAAAGCGGTGTTCCAATTGGAAGACGGCTTAAACACCGCAAACGGCACAAGTTCAGGCGGCAAGGCTTTTAGTCGTTATGCCGACGTCGGTCTGAGCAACGACACCTACGGTACGCTCTTACTGGGCAATCAACTCTGGCTTTCGAACAGTCAATTATGGCCCTTCGATCCGCTAGGCCAGTCGAACTGGTCGTCGGCATCGCTATCGCGCGGCCGTAACTGGCCGATCGCGTCGAACACCATTACCTGGGAATCGCCTACCTGGAACGGGCTGAATATCACCACCATGTATGCGCTCGGCAACCAACCGAGCTTCAATGCCGGCACCCTCAATCCAGACGGCACCACACTAACGCCGGGCCGCAGCGACGGTATAGCGGTCACTTACACGACCAGTCAGTTTGAGCTGATCGGTATGTTCGACGAAATCCGCGACGGCAACGGCAGTTTCTCCGATGTGTTCGCCTATTCGCAGCAATACACCGCCGGGATGAACCTGTATTTTGGCAATTTCAAATTACAAGGCGTTTATGAAGCGTCTCACGCTAATGCCGTGCTCGCTGGCGCACCGACACTGGCCCAGCAAGAATGGGCGGGGGTCACATACACCGTCAGCCCGGCATTGTCGCTAATCGGCGCCGCCTACCATGTCGACACCAATGGTTCGGTCGGCGGGGCCGGTCACGCAACCTTGTACACGCTGGGCGCCAACTACAATCTGTCGAAACGCACGATTCTCGGCATGCAGGTCGCCACGATACACAACAGTTCCGGCGCCGATTTCGGCTTGAACGCCAATTACCCGGTCTCGGGCTCCGACGATCCTCTGCCCGGTCACTCGCAGTCGGGCGTGTATTTGGACCTACAACATGCGTTCTGACAAACATCGTTGAGGGAGTCGCCCTCACGCGAACCGATGTCAAGCTGGCGGCCACTGCCGGGTGGCCGCAGCTCGGGTAGCTGCGGCTCGGGTAGCTGCGGCTCGGGTAGCTGCGGCTCGGGTAGCTGCGGCTCGGGTAGCTGCGGCTCGGGTAGCTGCAGCTCGGGTAGCTGCAGCTCGGGCAGCATCAGCCCATGGCGCGCCGCCCCTCATGGGGCCGCCACCTAGCTTACGGTGGATCGCGCTTGACATCGTCCTCCTGGCCGAGCCGCTGCATCGCGCCGCGCAACAGCCGCATTTGTGCAGTCAGCGTGGTGCAGGCGTCGCAGGCCAGCAAATGTGTGCGCCAGCGCACTTGCTCGAACCATGAAAGACGGCGGTCCATTTTTTCGATTGAAAGACGGTGTGCTTCGCGACATTCAAGCCTAAATTTCATGATAGCTCCGTGTCACGATGCGGCGCCGTCTGCGGCGCCAAACCAGTTAAGTTGCAGGCATTCGCGCAAACGCATGCGCGCCCGGTACAACATGACCCATGCATTAGTCGTCGTCACACCCAATTCCTGACAAATTTCATCGGTTTCCAGCTCCAGCCATTCGCGCATCATAAAAATTTGTGCGACTTTGGCCGGCAAGCGCTCGACGCAGACTTCCAGCACCTCGAAAAACTGTTTTTGCTGGAAAGCGGCATCGGGATCGCCCCATTGGCTGGGGCGCTCACGAAAATGGCCGGTTTCATCAAATAATGCGTCAAACGCCGCCATATCGGTGGCGGAAGCGTCTTCGTCGTTGTCGTGTAGCGCGACTTCTCGCTTGCCGCGCCGCAATACGTCGACGATTTTGTGCTTCAAGATGCCGATGGCGTAAGTTTTTAGCGAAGACTGTCCGGCAAATCGCTCAGGATGTTCCAGCAAGGCAATCAGGGTTTCCTGCACGACATCCTCGACCGCCGCATCCTGACGTAGTTGAATTCGCGCGAACTTCACCAGTTGCACGCGTAGCGCTTCATATTCTTTGGGGTCCGTCATGGCGCCACTGTCTCCGCACTCTCTGCACGCTGTGTATGACTGTCGCGCCGGCCTTTTGTAGGCGACAACGAACACCCGCACTGTACTGGGCCGCATCCCGCCCGGCAAGCTCGCGTCAAGAAATCGATAGGCACTTCCCCTGAGTCCTGTACAATTTCGGCAAATTGCAGTCTCTCGACCTTGTGTATTTTTAGCCCGTGCCCGCCGCCATGTCCGACACTCCCGACATCTCGCATATCGCATCCGCCCTGAAAGCCGAAATCCTGGCCGAGGCGCTGCCTTATATCCGTCAATATCACGGCAAGACCGTGGTCATCAAATACGGCGGTAACGCCATGACCGAAGAGCGCCTGAAGCGCGGCTTCGCGCGCGACGTGGTGCTGCTCAAACTAGTCGGTATCAATCCGGTGATTGTGCACGGCGGCGGTCCGCAAATTGACCATGCGCTGAAGAAAATCGGCAAGCAAGGCACATTTATCCAGGGCATGCGCGTCACCGACGAAGAAACCATGGAAGTGGTCGAATGGGTGCTGGGCGGCGAAGTCCAACAGGATATCGTGATGCTGATCAACCATTTCGGCGGCCAGGCCGTCGGTCTGACCGGCAAAGATGGCGGTTTGATCCGCGCCCGCAAGCTGTTGCTGCCCGATCGCGATAATCCTGGCGAATTCCTCGATATCGGTCAGGTCGGCGAAGTCGAAACCATCAACCCCGCGGTCGTCAAGGCATTGCAGGACGACGCGTTTATCCCGGTGATCTCGCCGATCGGTTTCGACGAAAACGGCCTGTCGTTCAATATCAACGCCGATCTGGTGGCGGGCAAGTTGGCCGTGGTCCTGAACGCCGAAAAGTTGGTCATGATGACTAACATCCCGGGCGTGCTCGATAAGCAAGGCAACTTGCTGACCGACCTGTCGGCCCGCGAGATTGACGCCTTGTTTGCCGACGGCACGATTTCCGGCGGTATGCTGCCGAAAATTTCCTCGGCGCTCGATGCCGCCAAGAGCGGCGTGCGCTCAGTCCATATTGTCGACGGCCGGATCGAACACTCGGTGCTGCTGGAAATTCTGACCGAACAACCGTTCGGCACCATGATCCGCTCGCACTAAGCGGCCGCGGGCCGCGCTCATTGAGCCGGCCCGCATTCGATATGCACATCTCCCGCACCGATCGCAGGCTTACGCTGCATGCACGCCGCCAGGCCGGCGGCCCGGTATGGTTGTTCGATTTGGACAATACGCTGCATGCGGCATCATTTGCGATTTTTCCGGCCATCAATCGACTGATGACGGATTATGTCGAGCGCGTTGCCAATACCGACCGCGCCAGCGCCGATGCGCTGCGCACCGAATACACCAAACGCTATGGGGCGACGCTCGTCGGACTATTACGCCACCACGCGGTCGACCCGCATCACTTCCTGCACGAAGTCCATGCCTTCGATAATCTGATGTCGATGGTGCGCAGCGAACGTGGCTTGGCGGCTATCCTGCGCACCCTGCCCGGGCGAAAAATCATTCTGACCAATGGTCCCGAAGCGTATGCTCGAGGTGTGCTGCATGTGCTCGGGATCGAGCGCCAGTTCGAACAGGTCATCGCCATCGAGCAGATGCAGGGCGGCCGTGCTTGGCGCGCCAAGCCCGATCTCAATATGCTGCGCCAGGTATTGCGGCGGGCCCGGATCCGGCCGGCACGTGCCATTTTGGTCGAAGACACGCGCGGCCACCTGAAAAGTTATAAACGCCTTGGGCTGCGCACGGTCTGGATGGTCGGCCACTTGCCCGAAGTACCGCGCGCCCTGCTCCAACCCCTTGTCAGGGGCACGGGCCGCCCTCACTATGTCGATTACCGGATACGTTCGCTAAAATCTCTACAGCGCATTAGCCCGAGGCGAAATCCATGCGGCAAGCAAGCGAAGTCCCAGGCACCGTACTAGCGGCATCGTCGCCTGCCCCGGGCGGCCGTACCCGGCCGCGGCCGGGCGAGCGGCGCGCGATGATTTTGCAGGCGCTAGCGGCGATGCTGGAGCAACCCAAGACCGAAAAAATCACCACGGCCGCGCTGGCTGCCAAGCTCGGGGTATCCGAAGCTGCGTTGTATCGCCATTTCACCGGCAAGGCGCAAATGTACGAGGGCTTGATCGAATTTATCGAACAAACCATCTTTAGCCTGATCAATCAGATTACCACCCAAGAAACCAGCGGGGTACGCCAAGTGCGATCCATCGCCCTGATGCTGCTTGGTTTTGCCGAGAAAAACCCCGGCATGACCCGGGTACTGACGGGCGAAGCGCTGGTCGGCGCAGATCCGCGCCTGGAAGAGCGCATCGCCCAGTTGCTCGACCGTATCGAAGCATCGCTGCGGCAAGCGCTGAAATTGGCCGCTATCGAAGCCGCCCAAGCCGGCGGCAGCCGCAATGGTCGTGCGACGCTTCCGGCCGACTACGACCCCGCGCTACGCGCCAATCTGATACTCAGCTACCTGCTCGGACGCTGGCATCGTTACGCCAAGAGCGGCTTCACCCGCAAACCCACCGAACACGCCGACGCGCAACTGCGCTTGATTTTGCAATAGCGCTGGACCATAGAACACATAGCGCCGCTATCTTGACCGGGCTTGGACGGTTACGCGGCGGTTTGCGTTATACTTTAGTTGAATGATTAACCACGCGCCGATTTGCTGACTCGATTGCGGGCGCGAGAACCCTGCTCCCCATGCACCGGGCTGCAGGTTCGAATAAATGCGGCTAAAGAGGTCGAGAACAGCGCCCCCTCTTGGTTTTATCGCGCCACCGCCGACCCTCTTAGCCACTTTCCGGTGGAATTATGGATTCGTCGATCGCGACACCTCATACCAATACGATAGCCCCCCTCGCGGGAATTGATACAAACGAGCCGGCGCCTCCCGCTGCCGCGCCGCATTTCGTCACGCCCCAAAAAATGCATTTCGCGCAAGCCCTGCCTTTGCAAAATGGCAGCAGTCTCGCGAACTACGATTTGATGGTGGAAACCTACGGCACGCTGAACGCCGCACGCTCCAACGCGGTGCTGGTATGTCACGCACTCAATGCCTCGCACCATGTGGCCGGCGCCTATGAGCATGATGCCAAAGACCTGGGCTGGTGGGACAATATGGTCGGCCCGGGCAAACCACTCGACACCGAGCGCTTTTTCGTGATCGGCGTCAACAACCTCGGCTCCTGCTTCGGCTCGACCGGCCCCATGAGCATCGACCCCAACACCGGTCGGCCCTACGGCGCCAGCTTCCCGGTGATCACCGTGGAAGACTGGGTCAACGCGCAGGCGCGCGTCGCCGATGAATTCGGTATCGCACGCTTCGCCGCGGTGATGGGCGGCAGCCTGGGCGGCATGCAGGCGGTTGCGTGGAGCATGATGTATCCCGAACGGCTGGGTCATTGCGTGGTCATCGCGTCTACGCCCAAGCTATCGGCGCAAAATATTGCGTTTAACGAAGTCGCGCGCTCGGCTATCTTGTCTGACCCCGATTTTCACGGCGGCGATTATTACGCGCATAACGTCAAACCGCGCCGCGGCCTGCGTGTGGCTCGGATGATAGGCCATATCACCTATCTGTCCGATGACGACATGGCCACCAAATTCGGCCGCGCCTTGCAACGCGACCACCACGAAGCCGGTGGCGACGCCTACCAATTCAGTTTCGATGTCGAATTCGAGGTCGAATCGTATTTGCGTTATCAAGGCGACAAATTCGCCAAGTATTTCGACGCCAATACCTACTTACTGCTGACCCGCGCGCTCGACTACTTCGACCCGGCCAAAGCCTATGACGGAGATCTGACAGCGGCCTTGGCGATCACCCAGGCCCAGTATCTGGTGGTGTCGTTCTCGACCGATTGGCGTTTTGCGCCGGCCCGCTCGCGCGAACTGGTCAAAGCCCTGCTCGACCACAAACGCGTCGTCACCTATGCGGAAATCGACGCCCCGCACGGCCACGACGCCTTTTTGCTCGACGACCCGCGCTATCACAATGTGGTAAGAGCCTATTACGAACGCATTGCCACGGAGATCGGCGCATGACTGACGCCCGCACTGACGCTCAAAAGCCCGCCGGCGGGCAAAGCATTTTCGACAGCCTGACCACGCGGGCCGATTTCCGCACCATTGCACGCTGGGTCGAACCCAATTCCAGCGTCCTCGACCTCGGCTGCGGCGATGGCTCACTATTGTCGCTGCTGACCCAGGAACTCGATATCGTCGGATACGGCATCGAGATCAACGATGACGGGGTGCTGGCCTGCGTCAAAAAAGGGGTGAACGTGATCCAGCAGAATCTGGAAGACGGCCTGCGCTTATTCGAGGACCATAGTTTCGATCTGGCCGTGCTGTCGCAAACCCTGCAGACCATCCACCAGACGGCTGCGATCCTGCGCGAAACCGTGCGCGTCGCTCGCCAAGCGATTGTCTCGTTTCCGAACTTCGGCTATTGGCCGCACCGGCTTGAAGTGCTGAAAGGCCGGATGCCGGTATCGAAAGCGCTGCCCTATCAATGGCACAACACGCCCAATGTGCGGGTCCTGACCATAGAAGATTTTGAAGCGCTGGCCCCCGAGGTCGGCATCGAGATTATCGAGCGCAATGTGCTAAATGGAGGCAAGGCAATTCGGTGGGGGCACAACTGGCGTGGTAGCCTTGCGGTTTATCGGGTGCGTGGCACGGGTCGCTGAGCTTTCAGCGCGGGCGCGGCGGGCCGGGTTTTCCTTTCCATGTAGCGGGCCAGCGCGGCCTTCGCACCCTAAAAAAATGTCGATATGAATCAACGCTGTTCCTTAGTATCTGGCTTTTCAGCATGGCGGCCGCAGCGCTCTCACCCGGTAGCCGGCCGATGAACCGCCCCCACTTTTCGGCCGAACTCCCCGACGAAGGCCCCCACGCTGGCCCAGCGTCGCTGGCCGTGCCGGCCCATCCGCACACCGGCTGGCGCGCCTATTTCAATGCGCGCATGCTGATTTGCGTATTTCTGGGCTTTAGCTCGGGTTTGCCGCTGTTTATCCTGATATCTCTGCTGATGGCTTGGCTGCGCTCCGCAGGCGTCGATATCAAGGCAATCGGCTTGTTTGCGCTGGTGCAATTCCCCTACGCCTGGAAATTCCTCTGGTCGCCGTTGATGGACCGCTTCGTGCCGGGCCTAGCCAGTTGGAAGCTCGGACGCCGCCGTGGTTGGATGCTGCTGACGCAATTGCTGACGATGGCCTGCATCGCCGGCATGGGCTTTCTCTCGCCGAAACATGATCTCTGGCTGATCGCCGGCTTGGCTGTGGCCCTCGCCTTTTTCAGCGCCAGCCAGGATATCGTGATCGATGCTTATCGGCGTGAACTGCTGAGCGATGCCGAACAGGGCCTGGGCACCGCCATCCACGTTAATGCGTACAAGGTCTCGGCCTTGGTGCCGGGCGCCTTGGCCTTGATACTCTCGGCCTATATGAGCTGGCCGGCCGTGTTTATGGTGACCGCTGCCTTTATGCTGCCGGGCATTATCACCTCGTTGGTGATCGGCGAGCCGCCGGCGACGGGCGCCGCGCCGCGCACCTTGGAGCAAGCCGTGGTCCTGCCGTTTCGCGAATTTCTGGCGCGCGACGGCTGGCGCAGCGCATTACTGGTGCTGGCCTTTATTTTTTTGTATCCGCTCGGCGACAGCATGGCCACTTCGCTCGCCACCGTGTTTTATCTCGACCTCGGCTTTACACTGCCACAGATCGGCATCATCGCCAAAACCAGCGGCTTCTGGGCCAGTATCGCGGGTGGTCTAATCGGCGGCATCTGGTTATTGAGAATAGGGATTGCACGCGGCCTGTGGATTTTCGGCCTGGGGAAATGGCTGTCGATTCTCGGTTTTATGTGGTTGGCTTATCATGGCCGTTCGAATTGGGGCCTGGGTGGAGTGATTGCCCTCGAAGCATTCGCCGTAGGCCTGGGCACTGTGGCGTTGACGGCTTATATTGCCAGCACGACCGACCCGCGTTACACCGCCACCCAATTCGCCCTGTTCACGAGCTTGGCCTCGGTGCCACGCACCTTTGCCAGTGCCGGCGCTGGCTATCTGCAAAAGATGGTAGGCTGGCCGGAATTTTTTCTGATCTGCAGCGTGTTGGCCATTCCCGGCATCCTGATCTTGACCCGCGTCGCGCCCTGGAGCCGCCAACGTTGATAAATTTTTTTCATGCACGACTTCATGCAAGCTTAACTGCGACACGCTCAACCGCGGTCGCGGTTCGCTTGGCCAGCCTAAGCTTGTTGGTCTCGCTGACGACACTTCCCGCTGCTCCGGCCATCGCGCGCGATCCTTCGCCGCTCGCGCCCTCCAGCGCGGTATCGGCCGGCACGGCCGCTGCGTCGTCGACACCCGCGCCGCCGGCATCGGCTGCCGGCACATCCGCGGATAGCCCCGCAGGCACACCTGCGTCTGACGCTCAGGCCGGCAACAATGCCGCGATGTTTCGCAATCGGGTGCCGCCGGCGCTACTGGAACAGCAGGCCGCCGAGCAATACAACTATCTGATCAATGCGGCCAGCAAAGAAAAGCGCCTGCTGACCGACAAGCAAAAACCGTTACAGCGCGTGCGTCTGATCGCCAACAAATTGATACCCTACGCGCTTAAATGGAATGAGCATTCGCGACAATGGCATTGGGAAATCAACGTCATTAACACGGGTCAAATCAATGCATTCTGTCTGCCTGGCGGCAAATTGCTGATTACTACCGGCATGCTGGATCGCTTGCACTTGACCGACAGCGAGCTGGCGATGCTGCTCGGTCACGAGATAGCCCACGCCTTACGTGAGCATGCCCGTGACCGCGCGGAGCAGGAGGCAAGCCCGCTGGCCGCGCGCAAGGTGCCACGGCTATTCGGCTTAGCCAACTTCGGCAGCAAACCGTTAAGCGGCGGCACGCCATTACTGGCCTTGTCTTATACCCGCGACGATGAAACCGAGGCCGATGTAATCGGCACCGAAATTGCCGCACGTGCAGGCTACGATCCGCGCGCCGCGATTTCGCTGTGGTACAAGCTCGACGGCGTCAATCGCCTGGCCAGACAGCCTTTTGTACAGGCTCACCCATTCGATCAAAAGCGGATTGTCGACTTGCAAAAGCATATGCGCGACATGCTGGCACTGTACGCCAAGTCGCTGAGCAAACCCATCAGCCAGTTGCCGCACTACCAGGGTGTTGGTTACGCGGCCAGCGCGCGCCGGATTGAGCGGGAGGATAATACGGATTAAGGTGGGCCATTCTTCGGGTTCCGTCGACAAAGGAAAGCCTTTGATCACACATGGTCAAGGGCTTTTTCTTTAGGTACGGCGGAGACAGACGCCACGCGAAGGTGCGGTACACAGAGTTCTTTAATGCGGAGAGGTTTACGCCTTCCAGGGATCGATAATATCGATCCCGCAATCAACAAAATCCTTCACGTTACGCGTCGCCAAACTGGCTCCCCTAGACCGCGCCACGGCGGCAATCATTGCGTCGAACTGACTGATAGGCCTACCGGAGCTCTTCCTTGACGCGGCAATCTCAGCATACGCATCAGCGGCATCGCCGTCGAAACTCAGCACCTGACCGGCGAAGTCCTCGTTGAAGATAGCCTGGGTGGCACTCCATAAGCCTTGCCTGCGTGTTCCAGCAGGCAACAATCGAATTCCGTAAAAGACGTCTCCGCGCGTCACCGTGGTAGTAAATAGCGCAGAACGCGGTTGGCTGGACAGCCAGGCCAGAACTCTTATCTCCGGCGCCGGGCGCAAGGTTTCAAACAATACGTTGGTATCCAGGACGATCATGTGTCGAGATCCAATGGCTCACGAATCGTCTCGCGGACGGGAAGTTCAAACTCAATACCGCCCAGCGGTTCAATTCGAGCGCGAATCGCTTCAACCAAGGTCCGCGTTCGAGCCGGTTCGGCCGACAGCGCCGAACGCAGAATGTCGCGCGCCTCGTCCTCCATGGAGCGTCCGTGCGTGGCCGCCTGGACACGGAGCCGCGCCTTGAGTTGGTCGTCAATATTTCGAATGGTCATACTCGCCATAAGACCTCCGGTAGTCAATGATTGCAAATATCACAAGCGATACGCGCTGGCCATGCATCTTCCGGTGAGCTTTTCCACTCATACGACGCCATCGCAAAATGTTTAACAACAATTGGCTAAACTTACGCGTTTTGCTTAAGCAGGCTTGGTATTTCTAGGAGAAGGACATGGCAATCGAGATAAGAATGGGCGGGCTCCCTGTAATTGATCAATTCATCATGCTTCAAGTGCTTCAAGTGCTTCACGAATTTTGATGAACAAATCCTTTCTCGCATCGATTGAGGCCGGGAAAACGGGTTTTTCGTTTTAAAAAAATCCGCCTCTTACGCAAGGAAAACCCGACCACCGTAACGCTCAAGCACCAGCCTCGCCACGTGCAGCAACACCTAAAGTCGCAGCAAGCCGCACCGCCAGCTCATGCCAATCACCACGCCGCGCCTGACGCACCAGCCTCAAAGTCGGATACCACGGTGAATCGGCTCGTTCGGTCAGCCAGCGAAAATCGGCATTACATGGCAGCATGACCGTAGCCTGCAGTCCCAAGGCACCCGCCAGATGAGCCGCCGCCGTGTCGACTGTGATCACGCGATCCATGCAAACCAGCAAAGCGGCCGTATCGCTAAAATCGCGCAACTGATCCGTCACGTCGATAATGCCGAAACCGGCGAACGCTTCGCGATCGGCATCGACCACCTTGGTCTGCACACTGACGAAACTCCCCGCCGCCTGAAACAAGGGCGCAAGCGTGGTCAGCGGTATCGAACGATTATGGTCGTTGACGTGGGTTGGGTTGCCTGACCAGGCCAAGCCGATCAACGGCCTGGGGTAGCCGGCCAAACGCTGCCGCCACGCCTCGACGCGGGCCGGGTCGGCATGCAGATAAGGCACTTGCGCCGGAATACTGGCTAAGTCAGTGCGCAAGGCCAGCGGCAGGCTTAACAACGGGCAATGAAAATCGAATTGCGGCAGCGGCTCGCCCCGCACCAGCACACGGGCCACGCCCGGCAACTGCTCAAGTAAACGCTGCAGCGGGGCCTGGACCTCGAGCAACACCCTCGCGCCCAAGGCCGCGACCTGTGTCACATAACGGCAGAATTGCAGCGTATCGCCCAATCCTTGCTCGGCATGCAGCAACACGGTTTTACCTTGCAACGACGCCTGCCCCAGCCACAGCGGCTGCTTGAAATCGCGTCGCAAGGTGTCATGCGTGGCCGACACCCAGCGCCACTCGTATTTTTCCCAACCGTGCTTGAAATCGCCCAAAGTCAAACGGCATAGACCTTCGTTTAAATGCGCTTCGGCATAATCGGCTTGCAGTTGTTGCGCCCGTTGATACGGCGCCAGCGCTTCCCGATAGCGCGACAAGTCCTGCAAGAGATTGCCTGCATTCAGAAATGCCTCAGCAAAGTCGGGGCGCAACTGCAGGGCGTGCACGCAACTGGCAAGCGCCTCTTCCGTTCGATTCAAATAGCGCAGGGCATGGGCAAGATTGTTGTGGGCGTCTGCGTAATCAGGCTGGTAGCGCAAGGCGTGTTGGTAGCTAAGCAATGCCTCTTCGTAGCGTTTCAGATTCTGCAGTACATTACCGCGATTGCTATAAGCCACCGCGTAGTCGGACTTGAGTCGCAGCGCCTGCTCGTAGCTGGCCAGCGCTGCCTCGTAGCGCCGCAAGCTGCGCAATGCATTGCCATGATTGTTATGGGCTTCGGCGTGACCGGGCTGCAACTTGATCGCCTGTGCGAAACACGATAAAGCTTCTTCATGCCGCCGTTGATCTTGCAACACCAACCCCAGATTCGAATAAGGTCCGGCCTGCTCCGGTTTAATCGCAATCGCTTGGCGTATCGAAGTCTCAGCTGCCGCGTAGTCCCCTTGCTGATAATCGATCACGCCCAGCAAATGCAGCGCATCGAAATGATCCGGCTCAAGTGCCAGGATTTCACGGTAATGCGTTTGCGCCGCCGCCAATTGCCCTTGCTGGTGGAAACCCATTGCAGTTTGCAAAAGCGCGGCCGATCGCGCCGCCGTGGTCGGCTTAGGTGGTTTAGGCAGCACAGTCGAGCGCGATGCTGCGCCCGCCTGGGAACGCGATTTACCTTTGCGCATAATGCCTTAGCTTATTTTATTTTGTAGACTAATGGACCGCATGCGGCATCAGCCATGGGACATTGCCGCTATAGGGTATGATCGGGGCGCGGCAACTAGCACAGTAGTTGCCTGCAGCCTACGCCTGCGCAGATTGGACTGGTAGCACTATTCGACATTGGATTCATGGCACTCGCTTTGAATCTCGTCATAATCCGCTTTACCGCTATCCAAGGTCAATAGCTCTCATGAGTCTT
>Ga0302178_10000148_pt1 | contig 64098 bp, 55 predicted proteins | sample I_Palsa_E1_3_FD_198790 | JGI IMG/M metagenome (GOLD analysis project Ga0302178, IMG submission 198790) | Peat permafrost microbial communities from Stordalen Mire near Abisko, Sweden - I_Palsa_E1_3 | ecosystem: Environmental > Terrestrial > Soil > Palsa > Peat permafrost | place: Sweden...
GTATTTTTAACAGCGCTTGCTCTTTGAATTCGACTGAATACGTTTGCTTTTGCTTCAACATGCACCTCTGACTTCTTTAATTTAAGAAAATTCAGAGGCGACAACTAGTCTGACACAGGGGGGGGCCATATTAGTTAATGGTGAACGTCTGCATGCGGGTGATGCGGCAAAGTTGAGTGAACTTGAACGTGTCACCTTGGAGCGAGGCGAGGATGCCGAAGTGTTGTTATTCGATTTATATTAATCGCCGAGCGCTACGCCTGAGCGGGACGGCTAAGCGTGAGATAGTGAGCCTGTCGGGGAGTCGGTGACCTTGTATATCACCGTATTCCCCGTCATTCTTTACTCTTGTAGCGAAACGCGACGTAAGTTCGGGCGCACCCCGATCCCCTAAGGGGACTTCCTCCGGGGCGGAGTACTTCCTTCGGGCGCACCCCGATCCCCCAAGGGGACTTCCTCCGGGGCGGAGTACTTCCTTCGGGCGCAAATTCCCGGTGCGCCTTGTTATTGCGCTTGTGCCGCCGGTGCGTGCGTTTTGTCCCAGTGCTCAGCGAATCGTTGGTGCTGTTGCCATTTGTCTTTCAGCGTTGTGCTCACCAATTTCTTCTGCGTCGCGTCGAACGAATCATAGACTTTCAGCCAAGCTTCCATCACCTGAGCATGGTCTTGATGGGCTTGTGTCGCAATTTTTTCATGTTCGGCTTGAAGCGCGCGCAAATCCAGGATCGGGGCTTGCATCAAGGCTTTCAGTTCCGGCCTGGCTTGCTGGAAGGCGGCGCGTTGCTGTTCATGCTCGGTCTTGCCAGCGGCTAGTGCGGCTTGCCACAGTTGCTCCTGGCTCGCGGTCAAATTCAATTCTGCATGAATTTTAAGCAAATCATGCAAAATTCCGTCGTGATGCCTAGGTTGATTTTGTTGATGATGTTGCCAATGTCCGTCAGATTGCCCGTCATCTGCATAGGCATTGGCGGCCAGGGTGCAACTCATTAATGCAACTGCACACGCGGCAATTGTTTTCGTGAAATGGGACATATCAATACCTCAAAGCATGCCGGAAGTGGCTGATATGTAGAGTAGGACGTCGCTGAGTCGGGTAGTTTACAGCTTGAGTGGGTAGAATTACGCGCAGTTACAAGCGGCTTGCCTGGTAATACCCGGTAACGCCCAGCCAAAGCTGATAGGCTAATCGCCGCTGACTACCCAGACACTGCGGAGTAAACTGTTGCCATGGCTACCCAAATACTGATTATTGATGACGATCCCGAGTTGCGCGACCTGTTGCGCGACTATCTGACCCGCCAAGGCATTGAAGTTTCGGTGCTACATGGTGCGGCATCACTGGAACGTCGCCTCGAACTCGAACGTCCCGACCTGATCGTGCTTGACCTCATGATGCCCGGTGTCGATGGTCTCACCGCCTTGCGCCAACTGCGTGCGGCCGGGGATGACATCCCCGTTATCATGTTGACGGCACGTGCCGACGATGTTGATCGCATCGTCGGCCTGGAACTCGGCGCCGACGATTATTTAGGTAAACCGTTCAATCCCCGTGAACTGCTGGCCCGCATTCAGGCGGTGCTGCGTAGGCGTCGAACCGTACCGAGTGCCGCGCCGGAACAACGCGAACCTTACCATTTCGGTCGTTTTGTGCTTGATTTTCAGACGCGCACTTTGCTTCAAGATGGGCAAATGGTTCAGTTGTCGGGCAGCGAGTTTGCCTTACTGAAAATTTTCGTCAATCAATCTCTGCGCACCCTGACGCGGGAGCGTCTGCTTGAATTGCTGCACGGGCCGGAATATGACGGCACCGACCGGGGCATTGATGTACAGGTTTGGCGTTTGCGCCGAATTCTGGAAATCGATCCTTCTACTCCGCGGTTTATCCAGACGGTGCGCGGGCGAGGCTATGTTTTTGTGCCGGAAGGAAAGCATGAAACTTCGACCGGTTGATTCACTGTTTGCCCGCCTGTCTTTGTTGGTGATCGGTGTCTTGCTGATTTCCCACTTTGCCTGGTTTTTGTTGATGCGTTTTGATCGCAATCAGATCCAAACGCGTTATGCGACGGAAGAAACGGTCTTTTTGCTCGATGCTGTCGTGCAGCATATGGCTTACAGCCCGAATCAGCCTTTGCCGTCGCGCGTTAAATTAGTCAATTTGGATGCACAGGATATTCCGCCGGCTGACTCCGAGCTGGCCCGGCCCGTGCTGAAGCGCTATCTGGATGATTTGCGGGAGCGATTGCCTGCCGGCACAGACGTTCGCGTGGCGCTCGTGCCGCAACATCCGCCGCGTCTTTGGGTGCATCGGCCCAGCGACACGCACTGGATTGTCCTGCCTTTGCAGCCTTTGCCATCGGTGCGGCCGGCGGACCGGATGCTGATCGGTTTGGGTATTATTTTTGTGAGCGGCGTGTTGTGCGCGTTATTTGCCGCTTGGCGCTTGCAACGGCCCGTGCAGAAACTTGTGGGCGCGGTCGCGGAATTCGGTCGCGGGCAGCGAGTTGCGCCTTTGTCCGAACGGGGGCCCTACGAGTTACGCCAGCTGACGCGTGGTTTTAACCAAATGGTGAGCGATATTTCGCAAGCTGACAGCAATCGGCAAATTATGCTGGCCGGCGTCGCCCATGATCTCAAAACACCGCTGGCGCGACTACGTTTGCGCGCCGAATTGCTCGACGAGGTCAAGCTGCGCGATGGCGTGGTGCGTGACGTCGATTCGCTGACGCATATTGTCGAGCAATTCCTAGCGTTCGCCCACGACGGCAACGACCAGAGCACGCCGACGAGTGTCGACGAGCGTTGCGAGTGGGTCCATCGCAATTATCGCTCGGCCTTGCCTGAAGGGGTCAAAATCAATCGCTTGCTTAGGGCCGGGCCGGATTTCGTGCTGCCAACGGCGACCTTGGATCGTTTGTTGTCCAATCTGCTCGATAATGCGCTGGCCTATGGCGCATCGCCAATCACCATTGAGACAGCGCGTCTGCCCGATGCTTGGCAACTCAGTATTTCTGACAGCGGGCCTGGCATTGCGCCGGACGACTTGCGCGATGCCAGCCGCCCGTTTGTACGGCTGGATCCGGCTCGTGGCGGCAATGGGCATAGCGGACTGGGTCTGGCGATTGTCGAGCGTCTGGTGCGCCGGGTTGGCGGAACCTGTCATATCGCCAATAGCTTGGACGGCGGCTTACGAGCGACCATGACTTTCCCGTTTTAGGGGCGGCGCCGTTCCCGGCTTTCAATTACAGTGCTTGCTAGACGGTAAACAATGAATTCAATGCGGAGGCGGCCTCGCTGTCTACCGTATTGAAGGTGACCGAGTCGGCTTCAAAAATATAATGCGTGGTGAATTTGCCGAGCCGTTCTAGAATTTCTGCCTGGATCAGCTCGGGCGCCACATCAAGCTTCAGATACCAAGCGGTTGACGACAGCCTGATCTGAAATGCACCGTACTCAGCCATTACCGTATCAAATGCGTCCGCATCGGAATCGCGACAGACGATGACGAGATTGCCTCTCATATTGCCTCCTGCAGGGCCGCCCCAAGGGAGGCAATCGCCCCCTTGGGGGGCAGCGAACGAATGTGAGCGTGGGGGTGCTTCATATTGCCTCCTGCAGGGCCGCCCCAAGGGAGGCAATCGCCCCCTTGGGGGGCAGCGAACGAATGTGAGCGTGGGGGGGCTTCATATTCTCTCCTTTAGCATGCTGTGCTTCTGCACGAATCATACCTGTTGTGCTCGTTTCGTGTGAACATTGCCGACCGACTTGATGCCGGCGGGCTGTCGGCCGATATCCAGAAAAGCGCCCCCCCAATGCTGAGCCAAGCCCATCTGAGTGTTGCGCGTTTGCCAAGGCTAGCCATGTGTTACCGCACAGATTGCAGCGATTCGCTATAGAAGGTTGTGTCTGTCACACAGGTTGTAGTAGTGTCGGCCTGTCGCGGAATTGCCTTAATCGTGGTGCTTGATTTCGCCCGGTTTTTTATTTGCTCTTTTGCCAGTCTGAAAAGATGTTAATTGCTCGTTTTTGTAGTGAATATGACGTATCTGTAGTGTATGTGGGTGTACTTGGTCAGCGTGCCATGCCGGTTGGTTACGCTTTTTCTCATGCAGGAGTTGCGCAATGCGCCTGAATATTATTAGCCCCTCGTTTAACGCTTCTGCCTGGCGGCTATTGCCCAATCGGTGGGACTTTATTGCGTTTCCGTTGATCATCTGCATTATTGCGATGGCGGCGGTGGGCTATCACCAAACGATGGCGCCGATTTCAGTGTTGAAAACCCAGGTGATTTCGCTGAGCCCGACGATGTTGCCCGAATATGCCATGCGAACCACGCTGCGCATGTTGGCGGCCATGATTGCCTCGCTGGTGTTCACTTTGATTTACGGTACGCTTGCGGCGAAAAGCAAACGTGCGGAAAAAGTGCTGGTGCCGATTCTGGATATCTTGCAGTCGGTGCCGGTGCTCGGTTATATCTCGTTTACGGTGACGTTTTTTATTGCACTGTTCCCGGGACGCGTGGCCGGAGCCGAATGCGCGGCGATTTTTGCCATTTTTACCAGCCAAGCCTGGAATATGACGTTCAGCTTCTATCAGTCGTTGCGCACTGTGCCGCGCGATCTGGAAGAGGTGTCACGCAGTTTTCAGCTGACGGGCTGGCAGCGTTTCTGGAAGCTTGACGTGCCATTTTCGATGCCGGGCTTGATCTGGAACATGATGATGTCGATGTCGGGCGGCTGGTTTTTCGTGGTCGCGTCCGAAGCCATCACGGTCGGCGACAATACCATTACCTTGCCGGGCATCGGTTCATATCTATCGACCGCGATCGATCAGCGTAATCTAGGCGCGGTGGGCTGGGTGATTTTGGTCATGACGCTGGTGATTCTGGCCTATGACCAGCTCCTGTTTCGGCCGCTGGTTGCCTGGGCGGACAAATTCCGCATGGAAACCACCAGTTCGGGCACCGCGCCCGAATCCTGGTTGCTCGATCTGATACGCCGCACCCATTTGATTACCCAATTGCTGACGCCGCTGGGTTGGATGGTGGCCACGCTGGCGCGGGTTTCGGTACGTTTACCCAGTTTTCCGCGTCATTTGGGGCGCAGCGTTTTGCCGGCCCGAGCGGCCGCCAAACCTTCGAAACTCATCGATCTTATCTGGGCCGCGCTGGTGTTGGCCGGTACCGTCTACGTGCTTTATCGTGTCGTGAGCTATGTTCGCACTGGCGTAGGTTTGCCTGAAATCGAGCACGTATTCGTGCTGGGCCTGATTACGCTGGCCCGAGTGATGGTCTTGATCGTGCTGGCCTCGGTGGTCTGGGTGCCCTTGGGCGTGATGATCGGTCTGCGCCCGGCGCTGGCCGAGAAAATCCAGCCGATCGCGCAGTTTTTGGCCGCTTTCCCGGCCAACTTGCTGTTCCCGGTATTCGTGGTGTTTATCGTGAAATTTCACCTGAACGCCGATATCTGGCTGTCACCCTTGATTGTGCTGGGCACGCAGTGGTACATCCTGTTCAACGTGATCGCGGGCGCCAGCACCTTCCCGAACGACTTTAGGGAAGCCGCGGCTAATTTTCGGATTCGCGGCTGGCAATGGTGGTCAAAGATTATTCTGCCGGGCATTTTTCCGTATTACGTGACGGGCGCGATTACCGCTTCGGGCGGAGCCTGGAACGCCAGCATCGTTTCCGAATATGTTTCCTGGGGCAATGACAAGGTCGCGGCGCATGGTCTGGGGGCCTACATTGCCCAGACCACGGCGGCCGGCGATTTCCCGAAAATCATACTGGGGATTGCCGTAATGTCCTTGTTTGTGACCTTGTTCAACCGTGTATTGTGGCGCCCGTTGTATGCCTATTCTGCCGCCAAATTACGGACGGATTAAAGCGCTTTGCACCTTACAGCCGACTATTGTTGATTACTTTTATTGAAAGACCGCCATGCAAAATCCTGAAGCTATCGCGACTCAAGACATTCTGCGCGTCGAAAGCGTGCGCCGCGGCTTTAACAAGTCGCAAGGCGAGCTATTGGTGCTCGACGACGTTAATCTAACCTTGAAGGAAGGTGAAATTGTTGGCCTGTTGGGCCGTTCGGGGTCGGGTAAATCGACGCTATTGCGCATTATTGCCGGCCTGATCAATCCCAGCGGCGGCGAAGTCACCTATAAAGGCGCGCCGGTCAACGGGCCGGCGGAAGGTGTTGCGATGGTGTTTCAAACCTTCGCCCTGTTTCCCTGGTTGACCGTGCTGCAGAACGTTGAAGCCGGCCTCGAAGCGCTCGGCGTGAATCCACGCGAACGACGCGAACGGGCCCTGGCCGCAATCGACTTGATCGGCTTGGACGGTTTCGAGAGCGCGTACCCACGCGAGTTGTCGGGCGGTATGCGGCAGCGCGTCGGTTTTGCCCGTGCGTTGGTGGTCAACCCGACCTTGTTGTTGATGGATGAACCGTTTTCGGCGCTTGACGTGCTGACGGCGGAAACCCTGCGTACCGACTTGCTCGATCTCTGGAACGAACGCCGCTTGCCGATCAAATCAATTTTGATCGTGACGCATAACATCGAAGAAGCGGTGTTTATGTGCGACCGGATTCTGGTGTTATCGTCGAATCCGGGTCGCGTGATCGCCGAAATCAAAGTGCCGTTCGCCCATCCGCGCAATCGCCTGGACCCGGCTTTCCGTCGACTGGTCGATGAAATCTATGCGCGCATGACGGCACGCGCCACCACGGGCGACAAGCGCAAGGAGCTGGAACTGGGAACTTGGTTGCCGCAAGTTTCGACCAACTTGATGGCTGGTTTGATCGAGACACTGGCCGTGGAGCCGTACAACGGCAAAGCCGATATGCCGGAAATTGCGCGCTCGCTACACTTGGAGGTCGACGATTTGTTTCCTGTCGCGGAAATGTTGCAGCATCTCGGTTTCGCCGATGTGCAGGAGGGCGATATTTTGCTGACGCAGGTGGGTAAAGTATTTGCCGACATGAGCACCCAGGAACGCAAAGTGAAGTTTGCCGAGCAATTGGTGCGTACGGTGCCGCTCGCTGCCCGGATCCAGAAGGTGTTGAACGAAAGGCCGGGGCGGCGCGCTCCGCGCGTGCGTTTCGAGCAGGAGCTTGAGGATTTTCTGTCCGACAATGCAGCTCAAGAGACGTTGGACGCGGTGATCAACTGGGGACGTTACGCCGAGATTTTTGCGTATAACGACCAGGCCGAGACTTTTAGTCTGGAAGACGCAGAGGCTTGAACGAGGGTGCCGCGGAGCGCAGTGTCATGCGATCCGCTGAAGCACATCACGCCGCTTTTTCTAAGCCCGGTGCAGCGCGCCATTGCCCCGGGCTTGGGTTGAAAACGGCCTGAGCGGTTCGCCGGCTTCTATGCTTGAGCTTGCTCAACCAAGCCGTCAGCCCGCAACATCTGTTTGATGCCGCGTACCGCCTGACGGATGCGCGACTCGTTTTCGATCAGGGCAAAACGCACATAACCATCGCCATAATCGCCAAAGCCTATTCCCGGCGACACGCAGACATGCGCACGAGTCAGCAACTGCTTGGCAAATTCCAAAGAACCCAGATGTTGATACGGTTCAGGAATACGCGCCCAGATATAGAGCGACGCCTTCGGGATATCGACCATCCAGCCGGCTTCATGCAGGCCTCGTACCAGCACATCGCGACGGCGCTGATACTGAGCCGCAATATCCTTCACGCATTGCTGGTCGCCTTCCAGCGCTGCGATGGCCGCGATCTGCAAAGGGGTGAACGTGCCATAGTCGTGATAGCTCTTGATGCGGGCGAGTGCGGCAACCAGTTCCGGGTTGCCGACCATAAAGCCGATGCGCCAGCCCGCCATGTTATAGCTTTTCGATAGCGTGAAAAATTCGACCGCAATATCTTTCGCGCCGGGCACTTGCATAATCGAGGGCGCCTTCCAGCCGTCGAAGACGATATCGGCATAGGCCAGATCATGCACCACGAAGATATCGTGCTGACGCGCCAGGGCAATCACTTTCTCAAAGAATGGCAAGTCGACGCATTGCGCGGTCGGATTCGACGGAAAACCCAGCACGATCATTTTCGGTTTGGGGTAACTGCCGCGAATCGCACGTTCGAGTTCGCCGAAAAAATCGACATCCGGCGCGATCGGCACCGAGCGGATATCGGCGCCGGCAATCACTGCACCATAGATATGAATCGGGTAGCTCGGGTCCGGCACCAGCACCGTGTCGCCGCGATCGAGGGTGGCTAGCATCAGGTGCGCCAGGCCTTCCTTGGAGCCGATGGTGACGATGGCCTCGTTTTCCGGGTCGATGTCGACGGCATAGCGATCGCGATACCAATGAGAGATCGCGCGACGCAGCCGCGGAATCCCTTTGGAAGTTGAGTAGCCGTGGGTGTCGGGCCGCTGAGCGGCTTCAACCAGTTTGGCGACGATATGGGGCGGCGTAGGGCCATCTGGGTTGCCCATGCTCATATCGATAATATCCTCGCCACGACGGCGTGCCGCCATTTTTAATTCGGCGGTGATATTAAAGACATAGGGGGGCAGACGATCGATGCGCGCAAAGCGGCGCTTGCCGGTAGTGGCAGACATGAGATTTTCCTTAACGTAAGCGCCCGGAACCGTCCGAGCGACGCGGCCATCTACCTTGTTTGAGTAGAGGGTCTGAAGGATTCTAGCGGGCCGTGCCGTAAAAGTCCACGCTCCATAGGCGTTTTCTTGGCCGGAAATTCACGCCGGCCGGGGGTGAGCCTTAATGCGCGTCAGACTCACAAATGCGGCTAGCGCCGCAAAGCCGGCGGCCACGATGAGCGTGGTAGTTGTGCCGGATGGTCCGGCGGCGCTAAAGATCAGCGCCACCAGCGCCGCGCCCAGACTTTGGCCCGTCATGCGCGCGGTACTCAACATGCCGCTCGCGCCACCGCTGCGGTGATGCGGCGCGGCAGCCAGTATGGCCCGGTTGTTGGGCGATTGGAATAAGCCAAAGCCCAAGCCGCACAACGCCATACGCCAGACAATCTCGATGGTTTGCGGGTGCGCCGGCATGGTTGCCAGCAAGGCTAGGCTCAGCGCCATGGTTGCTAGTCCGATGCCGCCCAATACTCCCGCTGAATAACGATCCGACAGATAGCCGGAGATCGGGGCGATGACCACGATCACTAAAGGCCATGGCGTCATCAGCAAGCCGGTCTGGACCTGACTTAAGCCCAAGGTGTCTTGAAAGTAAAACGGCAGCGATACAAAGGCCAGCATTTGCGCGATGAAAGAACATACCGAGGTGCCTATCGATAGGGCGAAAATCGGCAGGCGCAGTAAGTCGACTGGCAATAAGGGTGACGGTTGCGACAATTGCCGCCGCACGAAGGCCGCGCCGATCGCGAGCGTTGCGACAATTTCCGCGGCGACCAGGGCTCGACTTTCGCCATGACTGAAGCCATCGACCGTCACGATCAGCAATCCGAACGTCAGCGCGTTGAGGATGGCGCTGGGGATGTCGAAGCGGCGCGGCTGTATCGCGGATGCGGGCAATGCCCACCGGCCGATCGTGTAGGCCGCGAGTCCCAGCGGCACGTTCACGGCAAATAGCCAGGGCCAATGCGCGACCGCCAGGATGGCCGACGCGATACTGGGGCCGATAGCGGTTGAAATTGCCACCACCGAGGCATTCAAGCTGATGCCGCGCCCCAGCATGTGCTGCGGAAAGGTCAGTCGCACCAGCGCGATATTGACGCTCATGACGCCGGCAGCGCCAAAGCCTTGTATCGTTCGCGCCAAGGTCAAGGTCAGCAGCGAGTCGGACAGGGCGCAGCCCAATGAGGCTACGGTGAACAACGCCAGTCCCGCCAAGTAAATTCGCCGGTAGCCGATAATTTCACCCAGCGACGAAAGCGGCAGCAGCGAGACCACAATCGCCAACTGGTAGGCATTGACGATCCAAATCGAGCTGGCCGCGTCGGCGTGCAAGGTATGCGCGATGGTCGGCAGGGCCACATTCGCAATCGAGCTATCGAGCACTGCCAGAACGATGGCCAATGCGATCACCAGCATGGCCCAGTAGCGTTGCGGCAGCGGCAGGCCGTCCGGTAGGTCGGGCAGTGTTGCCGACGTCGCGGTGGACAGGGTGATCTCAGCGGGGGGGCGCACTAGTTTGGATGTTCTGTTTGGTTATCGGGCGGGGACGCAAGCATGCGTAAGTGCCGATTTTACTTCAGAGCGCGGGCTCCTACTCGATACTTGAGCGATCAGTAGGTCCCTGACTCGGATGGGTCAGCGATGCCGAGGCGTGTCGCCGGCTCCGGTTCGGCGGCTTGAACCTGCGCGGCGAGCCGTCAAGCTTGTTTTTGTATGCGGCTTGTGGCACGGTGGCGGGGCGCGCCCCACTGGCTGCGCCTTGGCGTATTGGGTGACCGGACGCCGGGTTACGCTTATTACCCAGATAGACCTCGTGCTCGCCTTTTTGCTTCGTTTGCGCACCCGCGCCCAAGATCGCTTCCGGCTTTCGGAAATTCATTCGGCCCTGGTGTGGGCTGCGGCTATCGGTTTTATTGGGGCGTGCGCCACGGTTGTGTTTCGGGAGGGGATTGCTGCGCTCGAAACCTTGCTGACCGGGCGGCCCGGCGAGCTGGTCGAAATCGGGCGCTCGCTGCCGTTGGCTGCACGCGTGGCGCTGCCGACTGCGGGCGGCATAGCTGCGGGGCTGATTCTGGCTGCCAGCCGCCGCTGGGCCGGCAATGCGCCGAGTTCCGACTATATCGAAGCGATTGCCATCGGCGACGGCCGGATACCGGTGCGCTATACCTTGATGCGCAGCCTGTCGTCGCTGGCCACGATTGCAACCGGCGGCTCAATTGGCCGGGAAGGGTCGATGGTGCAACTGGCGGCGATGTCCGCTTCGGTGCTTGGGCGCTGGCGCTATGCCGATCCCGAACGTCTGAAACTGCTGGTCGCTTGCGGTGCCGCGGCCGGAATTACCGCCGCCTATAACGCGCCGATTGCAGGCGCTTTGTTTGTCACGGAAATTGTCCTGGGCACGATTGCCATGGAGCGCTTTGGGCCGATTATCGTGGCCTCGGTGGTGTCCAACGTGACCATGCGCGAGTTCGCCGGTTACCAACCTCCGTATATGATGCCGGTATTTCCCGTTATTTCGGGGCGGGAGCTGGTGCTGTTTGTGGGGCTGGGCATTGTTTCCGGCGTGATCGCGCCGCGGTTTTTGCAATTGCTGGACTGGTCCAAACGGCATATGCTGCGCCTGCCGGTCTCTTTGCCGGTAAGGCTGGGTCTCGGCGGACTTGGGGTCGGTGTGTTGTCGATCTGGGTGCCGCAGGTCTATGGCAACGGTTATAGCGTCGTCAACTCCATCCTGCATGAACCGTGGGTCTGGCAGACGTTGCTGCTGGTGCTGGTATTTAAAATAGTAGCCACTGCGCTGACGGCGGGCTCGGGCGCGATTGGCGGTATCTTCACGCCCACCTTGTTTGTCGGCGCCGCGGTCGGTTGCTTGTTCGGTCAGGCGGTGCATACCCTGTGGCCGATGGCGACTTCCGCGCCGTTTGCCTATGCGATTGTCGGCATGGGGGCTTGCTTGGCCGCGGCAAGCAATGCGCCGCTGATGGCGATTCTGATGATTTTCGAAATGACCTTGAGTTATGAGGTCGTCTTGCCACTGATGCTGGCCTGTGTGATTGCCTATTTTATTTCGCGCACGGGCGGTATTTCGATGTATGACATCACGGTACGTCGCCAGCGTGACGTCGAGGAACGTACGCGTTTGCGCATGACGCGGATGGTCGAATTGATACGGCCGGCCGATACCGTACTGCCGCTGCTTGCCGGTTTCAGAGAACTCACGCGGGTGTTTCTTGCCTATCCGGTCAAATATATTTATATCGTCGACACCGACGGCTTATTTTGCGGAGTGGTCGCGCTATCGCGCTTGACTTCGGCGATGCTCGCGAAAGACGATATGGAAAACAAGCACGCTGCGGATTTTGTCCAACCTGAGTTTATGTACATTACGCCGGATATGTCGCTCAATGATGCCATGCAACGTTTTATGGCGCACCAGGGCGAGCGTCTGCCGGTGATTCGCAGCGAGCGCGACAAGACTTTGCTGGGCGTGGTTTATAAATCGTCTTTGCTGGACGCTTACTTCAAAATGAGCGTTGCCACCACGACCTGAAATAGCCGCAAAGAAAATTATACGTAGACTGACTACCGCTGTGCTGCACGCTACCGTGTTTGGCGTCATCGATCCATGCCGCGGTCATAAATAATTCATTTCAATTACAATTCTTTCTGTATTGTAATGATCGACGCAAAAAGCCCGATCTAATCGTGGTTTCCCCGATACTTCCGGCTTTGCATCCACTTAGTGTGAGTGGTACGCTACAAGCGATAACCGGTACAAGACAGTTCGGTATTGCTGCATTTTCCAGAACACCTGGCAGGAAATAGCCATGGCATGCGAAATTATCGACGTCCGTCCGATGTTTCTCTCGACTTTGGCTGCCGAGCGGGGAGATCGTTGGTTGGCGGGTTCAGTGGTGATTATTTCGGCGCTGGTGTTTTGTACGGTCGCGCCGTTTGCCACTACGCTTTTACGCCCGGTTCCCGCGTTTATCCTGATTTATCAAGCTATCCTGGTGGTCTGTGATTTGATCACAGCCACACTGTTGTTCGGCCAATACAATATTTTGCGCTTACGCTCGCTGCTGGTATTGGCGAGTGCCTATTTGTTGACGGCGTTGATGGCGGCGATACATGCGCTGACCTTTCCCGGCTTATTTTCGCCGACCGGCTTATTGGGCGCCGGCCCGCAAACCACCGCTTGGCTATACATGCTCTGGCATGGCGGCTTCCCACTGATGGTGTTGTTGTATGCCGTGATGGAAAAACGCGGCTTGGCTGGTAGCGACGCCGCGGATGGTGGGCCTGCCAAGGGTGCGTCCGTCTTGGGCACTTCTCGCGCGATTCCATTATGCGTCCTGGCAATGGTCTTGCTTGGCGCGGGTCTGACTGTTATGACCACGGCGGGGCATCATTATTTGCCGATATTACTGGTGAACGGGGGCAATGCACCGACACTCACGTTCGTCGTGGAGGGCATTGTCGTCATTGCGGCGATCGCTATCGCGGTTTTGTGGCGCTGCCGTCCACATTCGGTACTGAACTTGTGGGTGATGGTGGTGTTGTGTGTCTGGATTTTCGACACAGGATTATCGGCGGGCTTGAACCATACCCGTTTTGACACTGGTTATTATGCAGGTCGCATTTATGGTTTGCTGGCAGCCTGTTTTGTGTTGCTGGTTTTGCTGCTTGAAAACGGCAAGCTTTATGCGCGCTTGGCGGGCTCGTATAGACGCGAATTGCAGAAAACAGCGGAGGCGCGGCTACTCAGTCAGGAACTGGAAACACTGAATATCGTCCTGGCCGGGAAAAATAGCGAGCTTGAAGAAGTCAGCCTACGCAAATCGGAATTTCTCGCGAATATGTCGCATGAGTTGCGTACGCCGTTAAACGCGATTATCGGTTTTTCCGAGGTGCTGAAGGATGGGCTGCTGGGCGAACTGCAAGCCGATCAGCAGGAATATCTCAATGATATTTTTAACAGTGGACACCACCTGTTAGCGTTGATCAACGACATTCTCGATCTATCCAAAGTCGAGGCAGGTCAAATGACACTGGATCTCGAGCAGATAGAAGTCGGCACGATGCTGGCCAATGCACTGAGCATCGTGAGAGAACGTGCTTCTGGACACAGGATTGCGTTGCAAAGCATGGTGTCCCCAGGCTTGGGCAGCATGCAGGCCGATCTCAGGAAAACCAAGCAGATTGCTTATAATTTGCTGTCGAATGCGGTGAAGTTTACGCCGGATAACGGTCGTGTGACATTACGTGCCCGTCGGGTTATGCGACACGAAGTCGAGCACCGGAAGTTGACCTCTAGCACGAATATACAAATACCCTTGCCGCCCAGTGATTTTACCGAATTCCTGGAAATTTCCGTGGAAGACAGTGGCATCGGTATCGCGGCCGGCGATGCTGGCCGTTTGTTCCAGGCTTTTGTCCAGATCGACTCGTCATTGGCGCGCCGTTACGAAGGCACCGGGCTGGGTTTGGCGCTGGTGATGAAGCTGGCTCATCTGCATGGCGGCACGGTGGCGCTTGCCAGCGAGCCGGGCGTCGGCAGTTGTTTTACGGTGTGGTTGCCATGGCGAAGCGACACTGCCGACGATCGGCGCATGAATCTGTCCGTGAACCACGCCAACGGTTCGACAGTGCCGTCGGCACAGCGCCTGGTACTGTTGGTCGAAGACAATCCTGCGGCGGCTGACCTGATTAGCTTGCAATTGGAATCCGAGGCGATGACCGTGGTGCGCGTGAGCAGCGCCGAGGAAGCCCTCGCGCTGATGAATGACCTGCACCCGGCCGTGATCATTCTCGATATATTCTTGCCGGGTATCAACGGTTGGGATTTCCTTGGGCGCGTCAAACAACTGCAATCTCCATGGCGTGAAGTGCCAGTCGTGATTGTCTCGGTCTCCGACGATATACAAAGAGGATTCTCGCTGGGCGCTTCGCACGTGCTGCAAAAACCCGTGAGCCGAGAAGAATTGGTCAGCACCTTGCGACTGGCCAAGTCGGAGCAAGTCGAAGCGCGCGAGAGCTCGATACTGATCGTCGATGACGACACGAAAATCGTTGATCTACTGGCCAAGTATGCCGGCGAATGCGGATATCGCATACTTCGCGCCTATGGCGGCCAGGAAGGTCTGACGATTGCGCGCAAAGAGCGACCGGACTTGATTTTGCTGGATTTGCTGATGCCGGAAGTCAATGGTCTGGTGGTTGCCGAAGCATTGCGTTCTCATGCCGACACGGCCGCGATCCCCATCATTATCGTCACGGCAAAAGATTTATCCCCCTACGAGCAATCCTTGCTCAATCGTTACACCAATTCCATCGTCAATAAAGCGAGCTTTAATAAACCGCGTTTTATGGCCGAAGTGCAGCAGGCGATCGAAGGTTATTCCAGGAGTACCTTGCAATGAATGCCAAGGTACTGATTATCGAAGATACGCCAGCCAACATGAAATTGACGACCATGTTGCTGCAACGCGAGGGCTACGTTGTGTTGCAGGCCGACAATGCCAGCGACGGCATAGCGTTGGCGCGTGAGCATCGGCCCGGCTTGATTTTGTTGGATATCCAATTGCCCGGCATGGATGGTTTGGAAGCCACTCGTATCCTCAAGAAAGATGCCACGACCTGCTCGATTCCCGTGGTTGCGCTGACTGCATTTGCGATGAAAGGCGACGAGGATAGAATCCGCGCGGCCGGCTGCGACGGCTACGTGGCGAAGCCGATTCAATATAAAACATTTCTGACCGAAGTCAAAAACAGGCTGTCATTGCAGCCTATCACGAGGTGTGCTGATGAAACATAACACACGGACAGTGCTGGTCGTCGACGACGATTCCCTGAACAGGAAATTATTGGAAACCCTGCTGCGCGCAGATGGTTACGAGGTCAACAGCGTCGATTCGGGTTCCGCCGCAATCGACGCGGTGATCAGCGCTCCGCCCGACTTGGTGCTGCTCGATGCGATGATGCCGGGCATGGACGGCTTCGAAGTCGCGCGCCGCTTGAAGGCGAGCCCGGCCACCCATGCCATTCCCTTGGTGATGATCACAGCGCTTGACGACGCCGCATCGGGGACACGATTGAATGCTGCCGGCGTTGAGGCTGTGCTCAACAAGCCGGTCGATCGCTGGGAGCTTAAGGCCGCCCTGAAACGAATTCTCGGTACAGTCACGGAGCCTTGATCATGGTGGAACTGCGCACCGACGACGACTTGGGTACGACACGCGCCAAGCTGATGCGATTGACGCAGCTCTATGCCATGCTTAGTCGCGTCAATCGCACAATCATTCGTGTCGACAATGCCGAGGAGCTCTATAAAGCCGCCTGCCGTATTGCCGTTGAGGACGGAGATCTGAGCTATACGTGGATAGGTTTGTTCGACCCAGTCGCGCAACTGGTGGTGCCAGTCGCGCACGCCGGTACTTTGCCGGGCTTGATGAAAGTACAGGTCAAAATCGACGACAGCCCGGAAGGTCAGGGGCCTTCGGGTATTGCGATTCGCGAAGGGCGGCCGTTTGTGATGAATAACATTCAGGCGGATTCGAGGTCGTCTCCGTGGCACTCGCTGGTGCTGGAAGCCAAAGTGAATTCGGTGGCGTCGTTTCCCTTGCGTCTCGAGAACGTGATTGTCGGCGTGTTGAGCGTCGGTGCTTACGATAGCGATTATTTCCAGGAAACGGAGCTGAATCTGTTGGCCGAAGTGGCCGACGATATTTCCTTTGCAATGAAGGTATTGCGGCGCAATGAGCAGCGTTTGGCCGGCGAGGCGAAACTCCAGTATCTGGCTTATTACGACGCACAAACCGGTTTGCCGGGCCGCAATTTATTCGAAACCCGGTTCGGCGCCGCCAGTGCCAATCATCGCGGGCCTGCGATGCTGGCGATCTTGGTGGTGCGCCTATGCCGTTACTACGAGGTCTTGCATGTGCTCGGGCCCGATGCCGGGGTCGCGATTGTGCGTGCGGTTGCCGGCCGTCTGGAGGCGCAGTTGCCGACTGCGCTGGTGGCCCGCGTCAGCGAGTCGGAATTCGTTTTTATGCTGGAACGGCAGGAGGATAGCAAGGCGATTGAAAAAGTCGGCAGCCAGATACGCGAAACCGTCGCCGAAGCGATTCGCGTCAATGAGCAGGAAGTTTTTATGGATCCGTCGGTCGGTATGGCAATCTACCCTAAGGATGGCACGCCGACCGAGGTGTTGAAAGCGGCCCAGATCGCGGCCGGTGAAACCCCTTACGATTCCGGCAGCACCTGTCGGTTTTTTGTGCCAGATATGGACAAGGGTTCGCGGCGGCGGCTCGATATGGATACCGCTTTGCGGCGCGCGCTGGTGCGCGATGAATTCGTGCTGCACTATCAGCCGCAATTGGATCTGGTCAGCGGGCAAGTGGTCGGCGCCGAAGCGTTGCTGCGCTGGCAGCGGCCCGATCACGGTTTGATCTCACCGGTCGAATTTATCCCGCTGCTCGAAGATACCGGTTTGATTTGCGAGGTTGGCGAATGGGTCATCAGGGAAGCGACCCGGGTTTGCCGGCAATGGCAGGATGCCGGCTTGATGCCGATACGCATGGCCGTCAATTTGTCGGCGCGGCAGTTTCGCGAGGCCGATATTCGTCAAGTGGTGCGTCGGGCGCTGGCCGACTCGAAACTTGACGCCAAGTGGCTGGAGCTGGAAGTGACGGAAAGCGTGGTGTTGTTCCAGGCAGAGCAGGTCATACGTACCATGCTCGATCTCAACACGGATGGTGTCAGCCATGCCATGGACGATTTCGGTACCGGCTATTCGTCATTGAGTTATCTGCAGCGCTTGCCCGTGTCGCGTATCAAGATCGATCGCGGTTTTGTATCGAATATCATCGCCAATCCGAATGACGCGGCGATCGTGCGTGCCGTCGTCAGTATGGCGCACAGCCTCGGCATGTCGGTGATTGCCGAAGGCGTGGAGACCGACGCCCAGTTAGGTTACCTGCGCGGTATCGGGTGCGAGGAAATGCAAGGCTACTTTTTTAGTCGTCCCTTACCCGAAAGTGCGTTTGCGGCGATGCTTGCCGAAGGACGTTGTATTCCGGCTGCGCCCGAACGTTATCAAATTTAGCCCAAGGGCTGGGGGCGCCGGCCCTGGTGTCTACCTGTCTGCGGCCTTGTTACCGTCCTCGATCTGGTGCGGGCGGTCGCTCGCGCGTATGCGCTCCCATCTGCGTTAAAACACGCCCTCTATCCATGTCTGTGCCATGCAATCAGCCGCGAGCGAGGTCGGCGCATCGGCGCATTTTAAGGGTTTTGGAGTGCTTGTAGTTTAAGTACATTATGGGACACAATAAAAAGTAGTTTTATTAAAATAATGTGTTGTTTGGGTGGTAAGCCTGGACCAGTGTTTACCCGTATAAGCTGCAAGGAAATCAAGATACCATGACGATCAAAGCCCGACTCGGATGGACCATGCTGGCCTTGGGCCTGTTGTTGGCGGTGGTGGCCACGCTGGGTCTGATAGGCATGAGTAAGAGCAATGAGGCTAATCACCAGACATTTGCACGGCGCTTGGCCAGCAGTAATGCAATCGGCGAAGCGGATTTACTGGTCAGCCGTCAGCGCGCCGTACTCGATCGCGTGGCGCTGCATCCGGATGCGCAGGACGATGCGACACAGATCACCCAAGCCAATGCCTTTGCAACGCAGTCGATGGATTCCTGGAAGCAATATTTGGCATTACCGCACGACCCCGAAGAGGACCGTCTAACACAAGTGGTACAGAGTAAGCGCGATCAGTTCGAGCAAACCGCGAAGGTGTTTGTCGATGCATTCGGCTCGTTCGACCAGAACAAGATGAATCAGGTCATGATGACCCAGTTCGAGCCCAGTTTTGCCGCGATGACCGATGCCTCAAGCCAGCTCAAGAAATACCAATACGACCAAGCGAGCCACGACTATGAAGCCGCAGAAGCCCATTTCGAAACATTGCGTGAAATCAATCTGGGCGCATTATCGCTGGGTTTTCTGGCTGCCTTCTATGGCTGGTACTCCCTGAAGCGCGTGATTAGCAAGCCGCTGCGTATGGCGCTCGATCAGCTCGATGCGATTTCCCGAGGCGATCTCACGCACAAGGTGGAGGTGAGCTCAAATGATGAAATGGGGCAATTGTTGTCCGGTCTGTCGAAGATGCGGGAAAGCTTGATCGTGATCGTCTCATCGGTCACTTCCGCCAGCGAATCGATTGCGATCGCAACGCGCGAAATCGCCGCCGGCAACGTCGATCTATCGGCGCGCACCGAGCAGCAGGCCGCGTCCTTGCAGCGCACGGCCGCCAGCATGAGCGAATTGACCACGACCGTCAAAGATAATGCGGCCAACGCGCATCAGGCGAATGCCCTGGCATCGAGCGCCTCAAGTGTCGCGGTGCGCGGCAACGAGGTGGTGGGCCGGGTGGTGTCGACCATGAACACCATCAATAGCAGTTCCAGCAAGATCATCGATATTATCGGCATCATCGAGGGCATTGCCTTCCAGACCAATATTCTGGCGCTCAATGCGGCCGTCGAGGCCGCTCGGGCTGGCGAGCAGGGGCGCGGGTTCGCGGTGGTTGCGTCGGAAGTGCGTTCTTTGGCGCAACGCTCCGCCAGCGCCGCGCGGGAAATCAAGACGCTGATCGCGGAGTCGGTGGATCGCGTGCGTTCCGGCACCGAGTTGGTCGGCGTGGCAGGGGCGACCATGACCGAGGTGGTTGAGTCGATTCATCGTGTGAACGGCATCATGGGTGACATATCCCATGCTTCCGATGAGCAAAGCCGAGGTATCGATCAAGTGAATCAGACCGTTTCGCAGATCGACGAAGCCACCCAGCAAAATGCCGCGCTGGTCGAACAGGCCACGGCCGCCGCCCAATCCCTGCAAGACCAGGCACAAGCGCTCAAGGCCACGGTCGCCGTGTTCCGGATCGACGGCGACAGTGAGGCCGCCATGCCGGGCGAGGCGCGTCATGCCTATCGTCAAGCGGCGCATGGCGACGCCCACGCGTGGCAGCCGGTATAGCGCCTTAAGCTGTGTTAGCCGGCGGCTTGGGTTGCGGCCTGCATATTCGTCGGCATGGTGTGTCTCGTCACGTTGAGTCTCACCCGGCGGCGCGGCGCGGGCAGACTTTAGGCAAACACCTGGCTGACATGCGCCGAGACCACTTGCCAGCGGCCAGCCGGTTGGGCCCAGACCCGTGTATAGCGGAAATCGCCTGAAAATGCTACGCCGTCGAATGTGCCTGCCAGTTGCAGGCGCAACGTAACCACGGCGACATCGCCATATATTTTGATGTGCTCATCGCGAGCGGCCAGTTCCGTCAGTTTGAGCAGGCCGCTGCGATGGGCGTCCAGGTCGGTCTGTTTGTTCGCCAGCACGCCGGTGTGTGTAATAAACACCAATTCGTCGGCGATCAGCGCGTCGAGCGTCGGCACGTCGCTGGCAAACATGGCATCGAGCAATTGTTGCTCAAGAGTCTGGATAGTTTCAATCGTCATGGTCGGTGTCCTGGGTGTGGGGCGGCCATCACGCTTTTAGCGCGATGGCCTGCGCCCTTATCGGGTCGATGGGGCGGCAAGTGAACTTGCTTGGGTGTGCCGAATTTTATCAGCAACGCGTTCCATCACGCTGTTCCAGTCGCCCATGACGGTTTGCCGGAGTAAGCGCGCGGACGGATACCATGGGCTGTCTTCACGTTCCGTCAGCCAGCGCCAGTCGGGGTTGTAGGGCAGCAGTATCCAGACGGGCTTGCCGAGTGCGCCGGCCAGATGGGCCACGGCGGTGTCGACGGTAATCACCAGATCCATGCAGGCGATCAGCGCGGCCGTATCGGCGAAATCGTGCAACTGATCGCCGACATGCAGTACATCGTGTTGTGTCAGCCAAGCGCCTTCCGTCTCCGAGCGCAGCTCTTTTTGCAAGCTGATAAATTGCGGCGGCGTGTGCTGCCGACTTGCGTTCAGCAAGTTCGCCAGGGCGCTTAGCGGGAGCGAGCGATTATGGTCGTTGCGGTTTTTAAGATTGCCGGTCCAGGCCAGGCCGATGCGCAATGCGGCGCGAGGCTGCAAACGCTCGGTCCAGACTGCCTGCCGTGCGGCATCGGCTTGCAGGTAAGACGGCGCGGCCGGGATTGTGGCGAGCGTGGTTGCGCAAGCCAGCGGCAGGCTCAGCAAAGGGCATTGATAATCGAATGCCGGCAAGGTCTCGCCGTGCCCCAGCAATTGATCGACACCAGCCAGTTCGCCTAACAATGACTTGAGTGCCGGCTGGACTTCGAGGATCACATGGGCACCGAGCTTGGCGACCGTTTGGGCATAGCGGCAAAACTGCAGTGTATCGCCAAAGCCCTGTTCGGCATAAAGCAGTATCCGTTTGCCGATTAACGGCGCTTGCCCCAGCCAAGTTGTTTCTGTGAAATGTCGATTATGCGGCAGAGTGTTTTCCGTTTTGAAACGCCATTCATATTGTTGCCAGCCCTGGGGAAGGTCGCCGATCAGCAAGCGGCATAGACCTTCGTTCATATGAATCACGGCTCGTTCGGGATCGATCTCCAGGGCTTTTGCATAACTGGCGAGTGCTTCGTCGTAGCGCTTGAGCGCACGCAATACATTGCCTCGATTGGATAAGGCCTCGGCATAAACCGGCTTGAGAGTCAGTGCGCGGTCGTAGCAATTTAAAGCCTCCTCGTAACGAGGAAACTCGCGCAGCGTATCGCCACGACTGACCCATATTTCCGCCGAATTGGGTTGCAGACTCAGGGCGAGGTCGATACTGGCCAGTGCTTCGTCAAAGCGCTTCAATTCGCGCAAGGCATTACCGCGATTCGACAGCGCCACAAAGTATTCGGGGGCAACCGCGAGCGCTTTGTCGTAATGCGCCAAGGCATCTTCGTAACGTCCCAGATCGAAGAGCGTATTGGCTCGATTCGAGAGTAATTCGGCCGAATCGGGGGCGACTGCCAGGCCGCGGTCGAAGCTCTCGAGTGCTGCGTCGAAACGGCGCAGCTCGCGCAAGACATTGCCGCGATTGGCCAGCGTGCCCGGGTGATCGGGCTTGAGCGCCAATGCGCGATCATAGTGGGCCAAGGCCTCTTCGCGACGCCCCGCGTCACGCAAGGTGTTACCCAGATTGGATAGCGCTTCGCTGAAATCGGGACGGATGGCCAGTGCGTGCGCGAAACTGGCGGCGGCGTCGTCGAGGTGTTGCAGTTCGCGTAAGGCATTGCCGCGATTCGAGTAAGTTTCGGCGGAGTCGGGCTTGAGTGTCAGAGCGCGATCATAGTCGAGCAATGCTTCGTCGTAGCGGCCAAGGTCGCACAACACATTGCCGCGATTGGCATAGGCATCGGCGTAACGCGGCGCGAGCGCGAGCGCCTGTTCGAAACTGGCGATGGCCGCCGCCGGCTGTTTTAGCTGGCGCAAGACGTTGCCACGATTCGACCAAGCTTCGACAAAATCGGGTTTGAGCGTCAAGGCGCGGTCGTAGGCGGCTAGTGATGCCGCGAATTCGTTGAGATAGAACAGGGCATTGCCGCGATTCGACAGCGCTACCGGGTGGTCCGGCGATACCGTCAGGACGCGGTCAAACGCTTGTACCGCCTCGGCATGGCGCCGGAGCTGGTGCAATAGATTGGCGCGATTGGACAGAGCATCGAAATAATCGGCTTGGATTTCCAATGCCCGATCGAAGCTGTCGAGCGCCTCTTGATGGCGGCCTAGATCGGCCAGCGCGTTGGCGCGATTCGAGTGGGCGGCGGCAAATTCAGGCTTGAACGCGAGTGCACGGTCGAAGCTGGCAAGGGCATCGGCGCTGCGTTTCAGTTCGCGTAATGCATTTCCCCGGTTGGACCAAGCTTCGGCCGAGGATGGCGCCAGCGCAAGGACCCGTTCGTAACCAGAGACGGTTTCGTCGTAGCGCTGTAGATGAAATAAGGCGGCCGCGCGGTTGAAATGGACTTCGATATAAGCGGGATCGAGGCTTAAGGCACGGTCAAAGTTGGCGATCGCTTCCAGATGGCGGCCACATTCCTGATAGGCGCGACCGAGATTGGAATAGGCAAAGGCGCTAGCGGGATTGACCGCGACGGCTTGCTCAATCAGCTCGATCCCGCGTTGGGTCTGCTTGTTTTGCAAGGCGATGACCCCGAGCAAATGGAGTGCGTCGAAATGCTTGGGTTGGTGCACCAACAGATTTCGATACGCGGCTTCCGCCTCGGCGAGTTGTCCCTGCTGGTGCCATGCTAAGGCGGCTTGCAACTGTGCGGCCAGCGCCGCAGGTGGAGGGCTGATGGGTTTGCCGCGAGGTGGGGCGGCAGGTCGATGTTTACTCATGGGTTGTACGGGTCGGTCGAGATGCTTATAGTACTTGAAGCATAACGTTCATCGGCTATCTTGTAACCTCTCGAGAAAATCTCGGGCCGTCCCCAGGTTCGCCGCTCGAGCTCTTGTGCGAACTGGCCCCAACGCGCGATACTGGGGTCAACTCGGGGTGACTGTGGCCCCGGGACCCGTATAATTGATCGAACAGCCCTAATATAAGCAGTGACAGACGTATGAGCCTCATAGAGAACAAGTCCCCGCCTGAAGCGACTCAAGACAGCCAGCAAGGTTTCCTGGATTTAGGGCTGCCGGAGTTTCCCGTTGTGGAGCAGCCATCGCTTATGCCGGAAATGCCTGTTCTTCCGACTCCTGAGGCAAAACAGCCAGATTCCGATCCCAAGCCGGAATTCGAAGCGCTTGTGCCGTTGCCACGCGCAGCCGAGCCCGCTGAGCAAACCCCGATCGCGGACGGTTCGAGTTCGAGCCCGGCCTTGGCGGTCAACTCGATGACGTCCGCCGCCAGCGCGGCACCCCACAAACCGGCGCGTAAATCGACCGCTAAAGCACCGATTGCGGATAGTCAAAGTGTGGCTGCCCATGTTGCACAGGAGCCCGTCGTGGATGGGCCACCACTTGAGCACGAATCGCTGTCATCGGCGCCGATACCGGCTGCTCGTGTTCTGAAGCGGCGTGGCCGAGCGGCGGCGCCCGAGGCCGCGCAGCCCAATCTTGCCCATGTCTTGGCGGGAGTGCCCGACGCGCTCGAAACGCGCCCGGCGCAGCCAACGGCAATCGCAGGCGATGCGGGTCATGCAGGCGATGTAGATCATGCGACAGTGATAAGCGCAACCGGCGAACTGCCTAACTCGGAGACTAAGCCCGAGCTTCACCTGGCGTCGGCATCGACCGCGATGACTAGCGACAGCCACGGCAACAATCACCGTGGCGGTAACGATAGCAGTACCGATAGTATCCAGCAGGCCATCCCACCTTCTTTCGAAGAGACCTTGATGCCGATAGCCTTAGAAGACCGCACTGTTAAGCTGGCTGTATGGTTGCTCGCCCTGACTGCAGGGTTTGGTTTTATCACCATGGTTTGCATGATATGGAGCCTTTACATCCTGACCCATCCGCCGCTGGAAGTTCCGGCGGCCAACCCGCTTGCGAGCGTCACGACTTCCAGCGACCAGGCTTTGGCCTCCGCCGTGGCCGCATTGACGCCGGCCGCCAGCAGCCCTGCCGCATCGGCATCCCCCGCCGCAACCACTGCCACAGCGTCGGCGCCGGCTGCAGTGCATCGACACCATCACCATAAGCCCAAAATCAGCACGGCGGCTTAGCGTCGCGTGTCGTGATTGACGGGGCAGGGCATTGCAGCGGAGGCGAGCCCAACACTTTATCGCGTCACAGTCGGGGGCAACACAGCGGGGTTCAATTTCGGATCACGCCAACCGTACAGGAGTGACACGATGCATAAGCCAGAAGCAGCACAATCGATTGACCCGGCAGCGGCCGGTTCCGAACGCGCTGATCCGGCGGGTCGCGCGAGCGACAGTTCCCAGGACCTTGCGACTTTCGTCGCGCTCGAACCCGGCAGCGCAGCCACCACGCGCTTGTGCGTTTTAAAGTCGGGCGACACGTTTATCGTCAACGATTTGTTTGGCGATATCGGCGGCAACAACGACGGTCTTTTCGTCAACGATACCCGCGTACTTTCGCAATTGCGCCTCACCTTGGGCGGGCGCGCGCCGCTACTGCTGTCAGGCAGCGTCAGCAGCGACAACACTGCATTTACCGCACATTTAACCAATCGTCCCTTGCCGCAAGCGGAAGGCGCATCTGCCGCGCCCGAAGGCGTGGTGCATATTCAGCGCCTGCGCGTCGTCAGCGGCACAATACTGAGCGAAGCCATTACGCTGACGAACTATGGCAACAATGACTTGCTGGTGCCTTTGTCGATCTCGTTCGCCAGCGACTTTCGAGATATGTTCGAAGTGCGTGGCGCCGCGCGGCTCAAGCACGGTGTTGTGCAAGCGGCCCGAGTCGATCATGATGCCGTGACGCTCAGTTATATGGGTTTGGACCATAGCGAGCGCGAGGTGCGTTTGAACTTCGAGCCGACGCCCGATCGCTTGACTGCCGAGCGCGCCGATTTTTCGATTCCGCTGCCGAGTGCGGCATGCATTTCGGTTTACCTGGCTATTTCGATTACGGTGCATCTTCAAAGTACGCCGTCGACGCAGGCATCGGCTATACCAGATCTTGCATCGGCATCGGCATCGGCATCGCAGCCGGCGGCGGCTGTGCCTGAGTCGGGTTTGGTCGGATCGCAGACGATGGCGCCAGGCGTCGGTCGCGCAGCCGTGCGATCAGCCCTGTTGGATGCCCACCGCGTGATGCGCAAACGCCGCCAGGTGGCGGCGCGCGTGCGCACCAACAACCCCTTGTTCAACGCCTGGCTGGACCGGTCAATTGCCGATCTCGGCCTGTTGACTACCGATTTGGAGAGCGGGCCTTATCCCTACGCGGGCATTCCCTGGTTCTCCACGCCGTTCGGTCGCGATGCGATCATTACATCGATGCAGACCTTGTGGATGCAACCCACGCTGGCGCGTGGCGTGCTGCGCTTTTTGGCGCAACATCAAGCGCATGAGGACTCGGCGTTTCGCGATGCGGCCGTCGGTAAAATCATGCACGAGACGCGTAAGAGCGAGATGGCGAGCACGGGTGAAGTGCCTTTCGCGCTTTACTATGGCGGCGTCGACACCACGCCGTTATTTGTCGTGCTGGCCGGCAGTTACGCTGCGCGTACCGGCGACACCGCCTTGATTGACGAACTCTGGCCGGCACTTGAGCGTGCCGCGCAATGGGTCGCCAAAGTCTGCGATCACAATCGATTCGGTTTGCTCGACTACCAGCGCGGCTCGGATAGCGGTCTGTCCAATCAAGGCTGGAAGGACAGCCAGGACTCGGTGTTTCATGCGGACGGCCGCTTCCCGGACGGACCGATCGCCTTGGTCGAAGTGCAAGCTTATGCCTGCGCGGCATTTGACACGATGGCGCATCTCGCGGCCATTCGGGGCGCACCCGATGCGGCGGCGCGCTACGCCATGCGCGCCGCGACGTTGCGCGAACGCGTCGAGACCTTGTACTGGATGCCGGAGGAAAATTTTTACGGCATTGCCTTGGATGGCCGGGGCGAGCTGTGCCGCGTGCTGGCTTCGAACGCCGGGCATTTGCTGGCCTTCGGCTTGCCGACGCGCGAGCGCGGCATGGCCGTCGCCCGGCATCTGGAATCGACTTTGTTTCATACCGGCTGGGGAGTGCGCACGCTGGCCGCGGGGCAGACGCATTTCAACCCGATGTCCTATCATAATGGTTCGGTCTGGCCGCACGATACGGCATTGTGCGCCCGCGGTCTGGCGCGGTACGGCGATAAAGCCGGAGCGGTGCGTTTGCTTGAAGCGTTGTTCGAAGCTGCAGTTCACTTCGAGATGCGTCTGCCCGAATTGTTTTGCGGCTTTACGCGTCGACGCGGCGAGCCGCCGACTTCTTATCCTGTTGCCTGCTTGCCGCAAGCCTGGGCGGCCGGCTCGCCATTTATGATGTTGGAAGCATGCCTGGGCATTACCATCCATGCCGCAAATCGGGAAATCCGCATCGAACAACCGGCCTTGCCAGCAGGTATCGATTGGCTGGAAATCACCAATCTAGCGGTGGGCGATCGCACCGTGAAGATCCGTTTCCAGCGCGTTTCCGGTCAGGTTGTGCCTTCGGTGGATCACGATGGCGTGCGCGTGGTGGTGATGTTGTAAATTGCGAAGGCATGCACGCGCAACCGAACAAACACGCATTGGCCGTGTGTCATTTTGCCCTACGATGAACGCGTAATCTTCGCGTCACAAACGCTCTCTATGCTCATGCTCTTCCCTGGTGTAACCCCAGGGCAGCGGCATGTTCGCTTGTCGCGAAGGTTTACAGTTCGCCTACAGCGCACCATCGATTTCACTTAGAAGAGCTATGCAAAATCCTAAACTTAGAATGGCGGCATGCTGTGCGACCGTCCTGCTGTCACTCGTCCTGTTATCTGCCTGCGGCGGAAGTTCTTCCGATAGCACGGCCAGTGCGACCATGGGTGCGACCACCACGACAAGCTGCAGTGCCGGCTCGAACGCGCAGGTGAAAATGAGCTGCCCGCCGGGCTTCACACCACCGGCGCCAGCGCCTGCTTCATCGACTCCCTCGCCCTAATTCGCGCCTTGGCACGCGCACGGCGCCGTGCCCGACAGGCATGTAAGACCCACTTTTATAAGGCAGTGTTATGGCTAGCAAAAATCGACGCGACTTTCTAAAGACGTCCGCCAATGTCGCGGGCGCAGCAGCCGCAATGGCGTTGTTCCCGGAATCGATACGCAAAGCGCTTGCGATTGAAGCGAATTCGGCGACGGGCACAATCCAAGACGTGGAACACATTGTCGTGTTTATGCAGGAGAACCGCTCGTTCGACCACTACTTCGGACATTTGAACGGTGTGCGCGGCTATAACGACCGCTTTCCTGTCACGTTGCCCAACGGTAAGCCGGTATGGTTTCAACCGCGTCAGGAAAACTCCGCGCAGACGATTGCGCCGTTCCGTTACGACACCACCAACCCGAGCTTCAATGCGCAATGTATCGGCGATTTGTCGCATACCTGGGCTACCACGCAGGGCGCGATCGACGGCGGCCGATACGATCAGTGGGCCACCCTGAAAACCGATATGACAATGGGTTATCACGTGCGCGCCGACATCCCATTCCATTATGCCTTGGCGGACGCCTTCACAATCTGCGATAGCTATCACTGTTCGATTCCGGGTAACACCCACCCGAACCGTATGTATCTGATGACCGGCATGATCGATCCGACGGGCGCGGGCGGCGGCCCCTTGCTCGATAACACCGATTACGTCGACAATCAATTCGATGCTACTCAGCGGGCGCCATTTAACTGGACCACTTATCCCGAGCGCTTGCAAGCTGCCGGTATCAGTTGGCAGGTCTATCAGCAGGGCGTCAGCTTCGATAACTACAACGGCAACTACGGCACCAACGTGCTCGCCAATTTCGTCAACTACGTCAATGCGCCGGTAGGAACCCCCTTGCAACAACAGGCGATGACCGCGCGCACGCTGGTGCAACTGCAAGCCGATGTGATGGCCAATACCTTGCCGCAGGTATCGTGGTTGCTGCCGCCGGCGGCTTACTCGGAACATCCAAACTGGACGCCGCTCTATGGCGCCGAGTATATCGCGACGATACTCGACGCCTTGACCTCGAACCCGACGGTCTGGAGCAAGACAGCGTTCTTTATCATGTACGACGAGAACGACGGTTTGTTCGATCATGTGGTGCCGCCGCAAGCGCCAACTACGCCTGGTTCGGGGCTCAGCACCGTGGACATTTCTGCCGAGCGTCACAATGTCGTGAACCCCTTGCAACAAAGTTTATACACGGCGGACAACCTGCCTTATGGGCTGGGGCCGCGGGTCCCAATGTTGGTGATCTCGCCATGGACCAAAGGCGGCTACGTCTGCTCGCAAGTCTTCGATCACACCTCGGTGCTGCAATTTATCGAAAAGCGTTTCGGCGTGATCGAAACCAATATCTCGCCATGGCGCCGGGCGATTTGCGGGGATTTGACCTCGGCCTTCAATTTCGCCACGGCGGATGCGGCGTTCCCGGCTTTACCGAGCACGCAAAACTATATCGCGCTAGCCAATCAACAATGTGCGTTGCCGACCTCGCAGCCGGCGCCCAGCATTGGCACCCAGCAGACTATTTTGCCGCAAGAGCCGGGCACTCGGCCCGCTCGGGCGATCCCGTATGAATTGCATGTCAACGGCCAGCTTCAGGCGACCGCGCAGACCTATAGCCTGACGTTTGCCAATACCGGGGCGCAGGGTGCGAATTTTTGGGTGTACTCAGGTAATGCCGCGATTGCACCGCGGCGCTATACGGTTGAAGCCGGTAAGCAGTTGACCGACACTTGGCCCTTGCAGAGCGGCCAGTATTTCCTGAGCGTGTATGGGCCCAATGGCTATTTCCGTCGCTTTGCAGGAAATCTGGCAGCAGAAGCTGCCACGTTGCCCGAAGTGACGACCTGTTACGACGTCGCGGGCGGCAACGTTTATTTGACTTTGCATAACAGCGGCGCCACCACGCTTTACTACACGGTGGCCGATGAGGCTTATGGGCAAGCGGCGCGTAACTATGCCGTGGGGCCGCAGCTATCGGTGGAAGACTCGTGGAATCTGTCTTGCAGTAATAGTTGGTATGACTTACAGGTGAGTACCGCGAGCAATCCGGCGTATCAGCGCCGTATCGCGGGTCACGTGGAAACCGGATTGCCCAGTACCAGCGATCCTGCGGCCACGACACCGATTGTGACGGCTATTTAAGCACAAATAGGGCAGCGGGAATTCAAAGCGGCGGATGTGGTCCAACCCAGGCTATACCCAGCACGCCACTTACCGGATCACACCTTGAATATCCCGCTCGCCGCCTCGTTGCTTACCATCGTCAGCCTTTCGGGCTGTGCCTCTGCCCCCACGCTGGAATGCACAACACCGCGGGTTGCGTACCCGCAAGCCGCGAAAGCGCAGGGTGCGCACGGCATCGTCAAAGTACGCATTGGCGTTTCGGAAACCGGCGCCGCAAAAAGTCTGTTTCTGGTTCAATCCTCGGGTTATCCCGTACTCGACGAAGCGGCGCTGGACTCGGCGCGCAAAGCGTCGTGTACCCCTTATCACTCGACCCTAGGCGGAGATGAAACGGCGGGTACTGCGCTTGTGACCTATCGATTCGATCTAACGCAGTAAGTGAGTAGGGCGAGGTAGGTTAGCGCTTGCTTACTTTAACGGAGAAATAAGATGACGACGCCAAACCAACGTACCTCGGCGGAACAAGCCGAGCAGCACCTGGAAGATCAACTTGACCAAGGTTTGGAAGAATCCTTTCCGGCCAGCGATCCGCTGTCCATTCAGACCGATCAATCTGGATTAGCTGATAGTTCCGCTGAGGATAAATCGAAGTCGCAAAATAAATAGGCCCACACGCAGTACCAACGGGAAAACAGCTTGAGTCGCTTGCGGGCTGTTCCGCACCGCGCTAGAAATTTTCGAGTATCCGGGCATGCTCAGGTACTCGAATGCCAGATCCATTGTCGGTCACCGATTATTTAATAAAAAAGGTATTGCCGACAAATACACCGGCTCCGAAAGAGTCGAGGGTATTGCAGATAACGAACGGTGTGGTCAAGTATTCCAGACGCAATGTATTCGCCGGAAAAGCGCTACGCGTTCATCTGTGGAATCTCAAGAGTTTTTGAAAGTAATTTTTAGTAATTTGTCATGTGTGTACATGGTGAGTATGGCTTCTTTACGCCTATTTTTAAACATTTCATAATGCTCCCCGGCTGTGTGCGCTCGGAGTTTAAAATTCTACGCATTTAAGCATCGATTAAAAAATAGAAGTTAAGGGATCTGTTAATGCTTAGAAGTCGTTATTACAATACTTTCAAAAAACTCAGTCTGTGTTTTACTTTCCTGATTGTTTGCAGCGCGAATGTTTCGGCTGCAAATGTGAACAACGACAAAGCTAAACCGGCGGCGGCTCCCGCGCCGCACGTCGAAAATAATGTCGCCACGCACGGCGCGCCGCGTGCGGACGCAGTTCATGGTGAGGCACTCCATGGCGATGCGCTTCATCATCAAGATGTGCGTGCCCATTACGCTTTTCGCGACCATGATGTCCATCGCTTCGGTCGAGACGATCTCGCGCGTTGGCAAGGTGGGCGCTGGAATAGGACCTGCTACAGTGGTCGATGCGGCTGGTGGTGGTTTGCGTCCGGGCAATGGTATTTTTACGATCAGCCGGTTTATCCCTATCCGCTTGTCGTTTCGGGCGTAGCGTATGTTGAACCGGTTGCGGTCGTAGCCGCGCCGGAGGTTGTCCAAGTCGCTCCCGCGCCGATGAGTGTCGCGGCCCCACCGAAATTCTGGTATTACTGCGATAATCCACGCGGGTATTATCCAAGTGTCGGAACGTGCAGTACGCAATTCCGCCAGGTGACGACGCCGCCTTCGAATTAATCGCCGTACGCCCCTGCTTTAGCCGGGGCGTTGACAACCCACGCTACTTCCATTTTTCGAAATCATGAAAATTAGCCAGATATCGCTTCTCGTCTTGTCCTCGACTTTCCTGCTCGCGTCTTGTGCCAGCACGCCCATGGGACCGACGGTGCAGGTCATGCCAAGCTCAACCAAACCTTTCCAGGTTTTTCAACAGGACCAGGAAGAGTGCAAGCAATACGCGCAATCGCAGGTTGCGGGCCAAGCGGATTCGGCTAACAAATCGGCGGTCGGTGCGGCCTTGCTGGGAACCGTGCTGGGCGCGGCCGTCGGTGGCGCTGTTGGGCAAGGCCATGGCGCGGGCGTCGGGGCTGCCATAGGCGCGACCGCGGGCACGGGAATTGGCGCCAGCGGTTCGCAAAATAAGCAGATGTCGATTCAGGATCAATACAACAATGCCTACGTGCAATGTATGTATTCAAAGGGCAATCAAGTGCCTGGCGCGCCGTCTGATGCCGGCATGCCGCCGCCGCCGCCCGCGCCGACAATGACTGTGGCCCAGGCGCAAGCCAAGCTGAATGCGCTCGGCTATCCGGTTGGTACCGTCGATGGATCGATGGGTAACCGCACGCACGTGGCATTGAAGCACTTCCAAAGAGACCACGGCATTCCCCAAACCGGCGAGCTTGACCCCGATACCGTGGTCGCTTTGATGAATTGATGGTTCGGTAAAGTTGTGATGAGGCCGTTGATCTCCGACTGGAGTCAACGGCCATTTTTATGGTGCGCCCGCTAAGGCGCATCCTTAATGCTGGGGCACGGGAGCAATCGGCCGCTATAGCACGCCGGACTTCCAAATCATCTGAGCGGCAGCCATCAGCACAAACACTAAAACCAGTATTCGGAATGCCTTCGGCGGCAGTTTGTCGCGCAGCGGGCGCACCAGCACGATGCCGATGATCACGGGAATGCTTGCGGCAGCCGAGATGAGGAGGTCGCTCCAGCCTGCATGAACGCTGCTGCCGAAGGTGGCGATCAAGGTGAGGATCGAAACCACCAAAATAATGGCGATCTGCTTGGTAAATGCCTTACCCGTGACACCGGTGGCAATGAGATACATCGCCAGCAACGGACCGGGAACCGACGCAATACTTTCCATCAAGGCCGCGCCAAAACCCAGCACAAGCCCGGCCGGCTTTGCCATAGCAGGCCGAATAGTGAGTTTGGGCGACGCCAGCAAAATAAGCGCGGCGAAGATCAACAGCCCCCCTGCGGCAGCCAAGGCGATGCGGGGCGCGAGCGAGACCAGCATGGTCACGCCGACGATATTGCCGAGAACCGTGCCAACCAGGGGCGCGGCGATCCGGCGTGCAGTCTGCAGCATCTCGCCGCCTTCCAAGGCCTGGGGAATATTGCCGAGGATGATGGGCATCGATAGCAGCAGCACCGCCTGTTTGATCGGCAGGAATTGACTGAGAATCGGCATGGCGACGAGCGGCACGCCGATGCTGACGACGCCCTTGACCATGCCGCCGAGTACCAGCGCCGCAAAAATACCCAGCAGGGCGTAAGGGTCGAGCGCGTGCAAGCTTGAGCTTAGAACGCCCTCAGAAAAATTGATGTGCGGCATCGCTTGCCTTGAATCGGTGCGAAGAGAGGGTTACTTGACCAAGCGAAACGCGAGCGGGTAGCGGTACACCTTGCCTTCGCTGGCTTTCACCGCGGCGACAACGCAGAGCACCAGATTCACCATACCCACGATCCAAAACATAAATAGGCCAATCAGGATAATTGACAGAATAAAACAGGCAATATAGGCGAGCGTGACCGTGATCTGAAAATTCAAGGCTTCGCGTGCGTTATCCACGGTGAACCGGTCGCCATCATCCTTTTTAATTAGAAAAACGATCAGAGGAACTAAGAAGTTAAAGAAAATGCCGCTAACGTGTACCAGAATCGCAATGGTTCTATTGTCCGAGCTAGCTGGATTCTCTGTCGAGTTGTCCACGAATATTCCCCTAATTGGATGGCTGAGATGGCGGGCCCATCGGCGTCGTCAAGCGCGACACCGCTATTGGAAGTCGATCATAGCGTGGATTTTCTCAATTAGCACGAGGCGCGAGCAGACGGGCGAGGCGCTTACCTCACTTCGGGTGGGTGCGGCTGTCTCACATGTGGATCCGAATCCGCCCGTTGCTCAGGTCGGCCGTCCAATTGGGTGGAAGTTTGAGCTGGTATCCGGCCGTGGTTTTGTGGAGCCGCCAGTTTACTTGATCGGCTAGGGCGTAGTGCGTCATCCCAGTTAAGACCATCCAGACTGCGAGTCCCGTCGCCGCATGAATGAATACTTGATGCCGGGCTGTGCCGATGATGATGAGCAGCGCCCAAATCATCGCAAGCTCAGGTGGGTAGGTGTAGCGGGCGCCATTTCCGTACCAGCTGAAATGCACGCCTGTATGATCGCGCAGCAGGCCCGCCATCCAGGTCGCCATAAACACATAGAATAGGCAAGCTAACGGCCAGCGCTGGGCCGAGGTGGCGCCACCGGCCAGCAGGCAAAGCAGGAAAGCGCCCGCCGCGACGCCGGCCAGCACCGGTATTGCATCAAGCAAAGGCTGTGGGATCAGTGCCGGTCCGACGAGATAAGCGACGAGTTCATGCATCCATTGCAAACCGCCGCGCTCGCCAGTGGGCTCGCGAGTGGCCAAATATACGGCGGCTTGGGTCAGCGTTCCCAGGCTATAAACGGCGAACACCGCGAGTGAATGCCACGTCGGGGAGCGGCGCATACGCCACAGAAACGCCAGGCCTGCGGCCGGCATCAGCAGGATACAGATTGGCCCGGTTAGCGTCAGCAAGGCCGTGGCCGCCATTCTTAAGCCCAGCGTTGTCGGCGCTGGCTGGCGGCCATCGTCTGGGCCGCAGCATTCCCAAAGCAGCATCATCAAGGCTGGCGCCAGCACCCATTGCAGGTTGGTGACGTTTAACAACACCTCGTTATTGGCCGGCACCAGCCATGGCGACAGTGCCAGCAGTGCGGAAAGTATCATGGGATACCGTTTCCACGGGAAGCGAAGGCCGGCGCGCAGCAGGTAGACCGAAATCGATACTGATATGATCAAGGCGCAGTCGACATAAATGTAAGGCGCGCTATGTATGCCGAACAGATAGGCCGATGCAACTGCGATCAAGCGCGGAAGTAAGTGTAAATACCCGGCGTAAGGATGGAAGATAGAGGCAAGACCGAGTTGATACGCCTCATTCATAAAAATCGCGCCGTCCTCGGCCCACATATATCCGTTCGAGATTCGTTCTGGGGCGCGCGAAATAAGGATGAATGCTGCCAGGGCGCCAATCCAGATTGACGCCTTTAACGCTTGGTATTTCATTTTTGCGGGGGAGGGACCGTAGTGAGATGCTTGAATGGCGGATGGCTAGCCAAACGAGGTTAGCACGCATTGGCAAACTCATTGCGGAACCGCGCGAAAATGCGCCAAACGGAAGTTGCTTGCTATTTTTTTGTGCAAAGTCGCCAGGCCAGGTGTCTTAGGCTGAAAATAGGGGACTTTGTATGGGGGCGGATTGAGCAGCCGGAACGCGCGCCGAATCGCGGCAGTATCGACGGCCGAATCAGTGGCGATCGATTGCCCGCCGGGATTCAGCCATTGGCCGCTAAAGCATGAAATGAGGGTAAGCGGTCGATGAGCTGGTCACTTTTCTCGCATTGGCCCCAAGGCGCGTCCGAACCACTGGATGCGCCACCCCAAGCTCGCGGCAGCTTGGATTTGGGCTCGATCTCGACTTCGACACGGTTTCGTCCGTTGCGCTTCGCGAGGTACATGGCCCGATCTGCTGCGGCGACCAGTGCCGAGTTGCTCAGCGGATTACCGGCGCCATCGCTCTTCAGGAGCGCTATGCCGACCGAGACCGTTAACTTGATCGGCAGCCCGTTGTCGCCACGCAGCTTGAGTTCGCTGACTGCGCAGCGGATCCGCTCGGCGACGGCGATCGCGCCCGCCTGATCGACATGCGGCAGCAAACCGGCAAATTCCTCTCCGCCGTAGCGTGCCAGCGTGTCGGCCAGACGCAATTCTTGCCGAGCGCAGTGGGCCACAGCCACTAGCACGCGGTCGCCTACCGTATGGCCGTAGGTGTCGTTGATGTGCTTGAAATGATCGAGGTCGAAAAACACGCAGGCCAAGGGTGCGCCATACCGCGCCGAGCGCGCAATTTCCTTGCCGAGACGCTCATCGAAACAGCGTCGATTCGCGAGGCCGGTCAAGGGGTCGGTTAAGCTGATGCGCGTCAGGCAGTCGCGGTGGGCGACGTTATCCATACTGGCTGCGACAATCACCGCAAAGCGTTCCAGAAGGTCGGTTGCCATGCCGTCGGCAAAACGCTGCGAGTCGCCGCTGGCCAAGCACAAGAAGCCCAGCAGGCTGCCTTGGCTGTTGAGCGGCAGCACAATCATACTGGCCGCCGGGATCTGACCGAAGCTGGCCAGCACCTTGCCGCCCAAGTTGTCGGCCGCGGGGATGCCAAGCCATGGCGTATCGGCATCCAGCAACAGTTCATGGGGCTGGGCAAGCTTCAAATGCTGTCCGGCGCATGCGCGCATCGCATCCTGGCCGACTTCGTCAACTTTCGCCCAGGTTTCATCGAGCCATAATCCGACCCATGAAAGACCAAAGTCGACCGGCAGGTGAACGAACAAAGTGTGGAAGTATTCGCTCAAACTTTGTGCGCTGATCAGACCTAATTCGATCTGCTGAAAGCGGCGCAGCGTATTTTCGTTGCGTTGGACCGTCTGCACAAACTCCCGCAATTGGTCGGCCATGGCCGACTCCACAGCAGGGCTTGTGTCTGGAGCGGCCTCTGCATCCGAAGAAGGATGCACCACTGGCAGAGTCGTCATGAAAGAATTCTCCCTGGGTCTTTGGGCTGGGCAGGCCCGCAGGCCAGTCAATCGGGTGGTCATGTCACATGTCGCGGACTGGTTGAATCGCTGTATTCACGCTTGTCGCGACCCGCTTAATTGTTATTAACGGCACAGTCGGCGGAAAATTGAGTGCTGCTTGCAGTTGCCCATGGTTAATCCGACTCAGGCGCTCGACCTTGGGTCGTGCTAAGCCATGCTCGATAAATCAACAGTGCGACATGAGCGTCGTTAGCCGCATAAAGCAGTTGACGCTCAGTTAAGTGCGGGTTCGACCAGTTGCTGGTGCCGATTTTTTTGGATTTCTGCAGTCGCTGAGCAAAGAAATGCGCCGTCGCCACTTTTGCGCCGACCGTGCCCTTATGACCCGGCCCGCGCAAGACTACACCGAGGTCAAGTAAGTTAGTGAGATCGATGCCTAGTTTGGCTTGGAGAGCGCTGCGATCATTGCCCAGGCCGAATCCGACCTTCAGTAAGGTGGGAGACTCCAAAATTTCTTTAAGAAAATGAATCGCCTGCGACGAGGTAATTTGAAACAGAAACACTTGGCTATCGGTCGCAAGCTGGATTAAATGTGGGCCCGTCGATGCTTCCCCTTTGAGGAAAGTGGGCTTGGACTCGGTATCGAAGCCCACCGCGTCGGCTGCCATCAGCGCGTCAAATGACGCAAGAGCCTGGGCCTCGGTATTCACCAAATTGACATTGGCCATCGAAATGCCTGGATAGACCCCGAGCTCGGCAGTGTTCAAAGACGCTCTATTCAACACCACAGTGCTCATCGTTATCCTAGGGCGGAGCGCCCGGCAATCCTCTTCAGCCTGTCGTCGGTAGGTGGAAACACACACCAACAGCCATCATCGTGCCGGAAGAAGAATAAGGCCAACGAGCCGCCCACGGGTAAGGCAGTCTCGACGCGGACATAGCGTCTCCGGACCCATGGGGTGCGACTGAACGCGGTGACGTGGACCGGCATGGTGGGGCTCGGCGCGAGCCATTTTTCGACCAAGAAACGTAAGGATTGCTCATTACTGCTTTTCATACCGGCCTCCATCACTCCGAGTCTTGTTTGGCGCTGTTGCCGACAGACCCGAGATGCTTCGAATGCTCCATGTAGAGAGCATTCGCGGTGAGCTGTGGCACTGCGAAGCCTTGCATCGCACCCGTTCCGCAGTGCACCCGACTCTTCAGAAAGCACTTTAACTCTACGCCCAAAAGTACCGTATTGTATAGAGTGTGATAAAAGAGCAACAGCGGGAAGACGTGAGTGAAATGTCGGCCCAAGGCTCGTGCTGGTGCAGATTGCTGCGGCGCAGCATGCGTGCGTGCACTCAAATACTTTCTGGTTCTGCATAGTAAAGCGCGTCTACGGCGGGTTATATTGGACGGCCATCTAACCAGCGCAGCACAGCGTAGGGTGATCGTCATCATGATGTTGAATTCGATAACAGCAACACCTGCTTTGCGTACCGGCGGCCAGATTTTGGTCGATCAACTTGGCGTACACGGCGTCAAGCACGTGTTCTGCGTGCCCGGCGAAAGTTTTTTGGCCGTCCTCGATGCACTCTACGACGCTGCGATCGATGTCACTGTGTGTCGCCAGGAAGGCGGCGTCGCCATGATGGCGGAGGCCCATGGCAAGCTTACCGGTGTACCGGGCATATGTTTTGTTACGCGCGGCCCGGGCGCGACCAATGGCGCGCATGGGATTCATATCGCCAAACAAGACTCTACGCCGATGATTATGTTTGTCGGGCAGATCGAACGCGGCGCCCGCGGACGTGAGGCATTTCAAGAACTCGACTATCGAGCCGTGTTCGGGGCGCTGGCCAAATGGGTGACGGAAATTGACGATGCGGCGCGCATTCCGGAAATCGTCGCACGGGCTTTTCACGTAGCCACCTCGGGCCGTCCCGGCCCAGTGGTGATTGCCCTGCCTGAAGATATGCTCACGGAACGCTGCAGCGTCGACGATGCGCGTGCTTTCAGGCCAGTGCAAACCTGGCCCGGGCAAGCGGCGCTTGATGCCTTGCAGACACTGCTCAAGGAGGCGCGCCGGCCGGTGGTGTTGCTCGGCGGTAGCGGCTGGAGTGCCGATGGTGTGGCGCAGATTCAGCAATTCGCATACCACTACGATCTACCGGTGGCGGTGTCGTTCAGACGCCAGATGTTGTTCTCGGCCCAACATCCAAACTTTATCGGTGATCTCGGGCTGGGTCCCAATCCACGCCTGGTCGAACGTTTTCGCGACGCAGATTTGGTGCTGCTGATCGGCGGGCGCCTGTCGGAGGTGTCGAGCCAAGGCTATACCCTGCTGAAGATTCCAAACCCGATCCAAAAGCTGGTGCATGTGCACCCTGACGCCGAAGAACTCGGCCGCGTCTATCAGCCGCATCTGGCCATCAACGCCACCTCCAGTCACTTTGCCGCAGCAGTGGCTCAACTGGCGCCCGAGGCGCCGCTTGTCTGGTCCGAGAGGACGCGTGAGGCACGCGCGGCCTACGAACGCTGGAGTGAACCCGCAAGCATTATGAGTCCGGGTCGCTTGCAAATGGCGCAAGTCATTGCCTGTTTGCAAGAGCGTTTGCCTGAGGACGCGATCCTATGCAATGGCGCGGGCAACTACGCCACTTGGCTGCATCGCTTTTTCCGCTTCCGCGGCTTTGGTACGCAACTCGCGCCGACCTCCGGTTCGATGGGCTATGGCGTGCCGGCAGCGGTCGCCGCAAAACGACTCTACCCGCAACGAACCGTCGTGGCGCTGGCCGGCGATGGCTGTTTTCTGATGAACGGCCAGGAGTTCGCCACGGCCGTGCAGTACCGCCTGCCGATTATTGTGATCGTGATCGACAACAGCATGTATGGCACGATCCGTATGCATCAGGAAAAAAACTACCCTGGCCGGGTTAGCGCGACGGCGCTGACCAACCCCGATTTCGCAGCCTATGCAAAAGCGTTCGGCGGCCATGGCGAGCGGGTTGAAGATACCGCGAGCTTTGCGCCTGCACTGGAGCGAGCCTTGGCTTCGGGCCTGCCGGCGATTTTGCATTGTTTGCTTGATGCCGAGGCGATCACACCCAATGCCAGCTTGAGCGAATTACGCACGGCAGCGCTGGCTGCTCGTTCAGCGGGCAAACTTTAAGGTGTCGACGGGCACGCAATACAGCACGCACATGCCGCTATTTCCCACCACCTTATTGCGAAGCTGCTGGCCAGCAAGAAACCCAAGCCCAACATGCCGATTCGACTTCCGCGTTATCCGTACCAGCCTAAATTCAAGCATGCGCTGCGCAACGCTGCCCCAGTATTGATTGTGCTGGCTATGCTAGCGGCGCCGATCTGCGAGGCGCAGACGCTGGCGTCGCCATCTATGCAAGCGCAAGCAACCGTCGCGACCCAAGGTGACCCGGTCGATCAGGGGGCGTCATCGAGCGCGGAGGATGCAGTTGAACCCGTGCCGAATGCGCCGTTGACGAAGCCGGAAATCTTTTCGATTCCGGTCGCTCACGAGGGCCTGTTCGGCAGCGATGTCGAGATGGTGACGCTGGTCTACAAACCGGCGGGGCCCGGACCATTTCCCGTGGTGATCTATTCGCATGGACGCTCGGGCAGCCCGGCAGTACGCGCGCGGTTAAGACTGCCGATCTCGCAGGTTCAGATCGACTACTGGCTGGAAAAGAATTTTGCGGTGGTGGCGCCGATTCGCGTCGGCTATGGAAAGACCCACGGTCCCGATGTCGAAGCCCACGGCAGTTCTTCCGGCCACAATTCCCAGCCCGACTATACTCGGACGGCTGGTGCTGCCAGCACGGCGATTTTGGCGACGCTTGCCTGGGTACGCACGCAACCGTGGGTCGACGGGCATCGGATGATACTCGAGGGGCAGTCGGTGGGCGGCTTGGGAACTGTGACCGCAGCAGCAACCCGACCCGAGGGTGTGGTCGGCTATATTAACTTTGGCGGCGGCGCGGGCGGAGACCCGGACCGCTCGCCAGGCCGCAGTAACGATCCCGAACAATTGACCAAACTGTATAGCGACTTCGGCAAGCAGACCGTGATGCCGAATCTTTGGGTTTACGCCGTCAACGATCAATATTGGGGACCCGATGTACCTGTTGCCTGGCATGACGGATTCGCCGCCGGTGGCAGTCCCAGCGAATTTATCCATGCCCCGGCGGTAGCGGACGGCGACGGCCATGGCTTGAGCCACCATGCGCGTCAATATTGGGCGCCCTATGTCGATGCGTTTTTGCATCGGCTGGGGTTTTAATGGTGGTGCGCGCAGGACGATAGAATTCGATGTCCTGAACCGTCGCCATGGCTTCGATGCGCAGTACTTCGGCTGCATGACGCAACGGGTCCAGGCACGCGCATCGATCTCGACGGGCGCGGCGTCGAGGTTGATCTGGCGTAACGGATGAAGGTCCACTGCGCCAAGTATCAGGCTAACAAGGCTTTTCGAGTTAATCTTGACAGTACCGCGTTTGAAACAAGGAAAAAATCCAGTGCCATTAGCTTTGGCGCTGAGTCGATTCGGGACTAAACCGGCATCCCAGCCGATAACGCGAACCCGGATGCACAAAGCGCGAAAAAGTCACCGCGACGCCGCTACTCCAGGTTCGCCGCACCAGTGTCAGGCACGGTTCCTGATGGGCTATTTCCAATAGCTTGGCCTCGACCGCTGTCGCCAGGCCGGCATCTACCACATGCTCGATTTCATGCAAGGGGACTGTATTGAACAAATATTCCGAGGGACGTATCGCGTTGTAGTCCTGGGCAAGAAATTCAGGTGCGACGGCGGGGTTCACATAACGGTCTTCGAGTTGAACCGGCAAACCATTTTCACGATGCACGCAGATCACATGAAATACCGAGGCGCCGGGTTCGAGGCCCAGGGCGTTCGACACGGAAGCCGGCGCTGTTTCGCGTTTTTGAAGTAGCGTCGCAAAAGTGTATTCGTGACCGCGAGAGCGAATTTCGTCGCCGATATGCGCAATCATCAGCAAGGTCGATTGCGGTTTTGCCTCGGCGACAAACGTGCCGACTCCCGACAAGCGAGTGAGAAGACCTTCATCGCTTAATTCGCGCAAAGCCCGGTTGACTGTCATACGTGATACGCCCAGCGTTTCCACCAGATTGACTTCGGAGGGAATGCGGTCGCCGGATTTCCATGTGCCGGAATCGACACTGGTCCGGATATAAATTTTGACGCGCTCGTAGCGAGCAATCGACGGGTCTTCGACCGCCGGCGGCGCGGCGCGCGGGACAGTGCGTTTTTTCGGCGCACCCACTTGGCGAGGGATGCGACGAGCAGCAGCGGGTTTGTTGTGTTCTGGCGATTTCAATTTGCCTTCCTTTGTTCTGTTACCGTGCGTACACGGTTGAGCGCACCGATAAACAAGTCATTATCTTCACTGGCGCCAATCGAGACGCGCATGAAGCGCTGATAACCGGTTTCACGCCAAGGCTTGACGATCACACCATGATGCAATAGGCGCTGCGCCAACGCGCCGGCGTCCTCGTGGGTGTCGAAGAAAAGGAAATTGGCAAAAGACCGCGCCGGCGTATAACCCAATCCAATCAAGCTGCTTTGCATCCGATCGCGTTCGAAACTAACATGCTCGACACTGCTTGCCACGTGCTTGACATCGGCCCATGCGGCGACCGCGGCACATTGCGCCAGATGATTGATATTGAACGGCGTGCGCACTCGGTTCATCAGATCGGCGAGTCGCGAGTCCGACGCGATGCCATAGCCGATACGCAAGCCGGCAAGACCATATGCTTTGGAAAAGGTACGCAGCACCAGCCACGGTCGCTGGGATGCCACTAGCAGCGCCAGACAATCCGCGTAGGCCGGCGTGGCAACCGCATACTCGTAGTAGGCTTCATCCCATAGTATCAGCGTATCGGGCGGCACCGCAGAAAACAGGCGTTTCATTTCCGCACCGCTCATGGCGCATCCCACGGGATTCGATGGATTGCTGATGATCAGCATTTTGGTGCGTGGCGTGAGCGCCGCAATCAGTGCATCGAGATCGAATTCCAGATCACGCATGGCAACGGTTTTGACGCTGGCGCCGACGCTTTGTGGGCAAATGATGTGCAATCCGAACGATGGCACGACGGTGACAACCTCGTCGCCCGGCGCGAGAAAGGTGTGTGCCGCGACCGCAAGAAGTTCTTCGGAGCCGTTGCCGAATATCAGTTGTTTCGGATCGATCGGAAGACGCGCGGCAAGCGCTGCCCGCAATGCGCCACAGCCTGGGTCAGGATACAGCGCCACGCCATCGGCGAGTGCTTGCGATAGGGCCTCGGTCGCATAAGCGCTGGCGCCGTATGGATTTTCATTGCTAGCGAGCTTGGCCACGCGCGTCACACCGAATTGCTGACGGACATAGTCCGCGGACAAACCTGCGTTATACACGGGTAGTGCGCGTACTTCAGGCCGAAGGGTGTCAATAAATGCGTCGCTCGGTGTCATGCTGTCTCCGTCGTGCTGCTTCGCGTCCAGAACGCGTTGCGATCAAAGTAGTTTTGCAGGAATTGACGCAAACGCGGTTGCGTTGCGCCATGAAATACCTCTTGTGGCGATCCCTGCATGGCAATCGAACCCTGATCGATAAACACCACCTTGTCGGCGACCTGGGCGGCGAAGCCCATTTCATGTGTGACCACCGCCATCGTCATGCCATCGCGCGCAAGCTGCTTCATCACTTGCAGCACTTCGCCAACCAATTCGGGATCCAGCGCCGATGTCGGTTCGTCGAATAACATAATGTGCGGTTCCATCGCGAGCGCCCGTGCGATGGCGACCCGTTGCTGCTGGCCGCCGGACAGCTTCGATGGATAAGCATCCGCTTTGTGCGCCAGGCCAACCGTCTCCAGCATTGCCATGCCGCGTCGTTTAGCGTCGTCGCGAGACAGACCGCGCACGCGCAGCAAGGCCTCGGTGACATTTCCGAGTGCTGTCATATGCGGCCACAGATTGAATTGCTGGAACACCATGCCGACGTTGCGCCGTACGCGATTGATTTCGGCTTGGGCCGCACGCACGCGGCGACCATTGTGCGTCGTATACCCCAGTAATTCGCTTTCAATCAGTACTTCTCCGCGATCGTAGGTTTCGAGTGCGGCGATACAGCGTAGCAGGGTACTTTTACCCGACCCGGAGGGGCCGATAATGCAAACCACTTCCGATTTTTCAATCTTCAGATCGACCTCGCGCAATACTTCATTCTGACCGTATTGTTTGCCGAGTTTGCGTACCTCCACCAGAGGGCGTTGTTCTGGAGAAAGGGGCGCGGTAGGCTGGGAGGCGGATATATCGATAAAGGCGTTCATAGATGGGTTTCCAGTCAGGCGGAGAAACGGGCAAGACGTGTTTCGACCCAAGCACCCGCACGCGATGTGATTTCGACGAGTGCCAGATAGCAGGCGCACAGAGCCAGTAGCGTTTCCATAAAAGCAAATGTTTCTGCGCCGATACCCGTCAAGACGAAAGTCAGCTCCGGCACGGTGACGATGGATAGCACGGCGGTCTCCTTGCTTAACACGATGATGAGATTGGTCAACGCCGGCACGATCAGCACCAGCATCTGCGGGAATTGAATGCGCAGCACGGTTTGCCAGCGCGACAGCCCGAGACACTGAGCCGCTTCGACATGACCCTTGGGTACCGAGCGGAAGCCGGAGCGGAACGCTTCGGCAAAATAGGCGCTGCCGTAAAGGCCGAGCCCTACAATGCCGGCCGTCATCGGATCCAGCGAGATGCCTAGCGATGGGCCGCCGTAGTAGAGTAAAAAGAGCTGGACAAGAAAGGGCGTACTGCGGAAAAACTCGATATAGGCCCGCAATAGGCCGCGTATCCAAAGACCACTGAACAACTGCAACACAGCGACGAAAAAGCCGATAACCATACCGATAAAGACGCCGACGGTCCACGCGGTGACGGTATTTGCAAGACCGGCGGCAATCGGATGGAGGTTGTGCGTGATAACGGTGAAGTCGAATTGATTCATCGTATGACCTTATGCTTGTAGCCGGTGTTCGGCCAGATGAGCGAAGGCGGCAAGCGTCCCGTTGATCACGAAATAGATCAGGCCGGCCGCTAGATAGGCTTCGAGCGGCCGATAGGTACTGGCCGCGATGTTCTGCGCCGTGCGCGTGATTTCAGCAACCCCGACCACCGAGATCAATGACGATGCTTTGATCAGCAACACCATTTCGTTCGCCAGTGAGGGCAGGGTGAGCCGCATCGCCTGCGGTACCTGGATGCGCCACAGCATATCGAGTGAGCGGATGCCAAGCATCCGTGTCGCTTCGATTTGTCCCGCGGGGATGCTGAGGAACCCGCCGCGCAGAATTTCCGCGATGTACGAGGCCGAGCATAGCGATACGGCACTGATCGCAGCTACCAACGGCGGCACGTTGATACCGGCGAACGGTAGCAGGTAGAACACGAGTAGCAGTTGCACGAGCAGCGGCACGCCCCGGAAAATAAACACATAAGCGCTGCCGCAAAGGCGCAGGATCCGATTGCCGGAAAGACGCGCCGCGCAGACGGCGAGCGCCGCAAAAAAGCCGATCACGAGACCGGTTAGCGAGACCCCCACGGTGGCAAGCGCCGCTTGCAGCAATAGAGGAAAAGCATTTAAAAAAACAGTCGGGCTGAACATGGGCGAGCGCCTCGAAAGCAGTAAGTGGTCGGGCGATTCGAGCGTGCGGCGGTTTCAGCCAAAGCGCACGCTCGAGGCATCGCTAGGCAGATTTAGAAATTCGGTACGGGCAAGGTGGTTGGGGTATCCATTGCAGTGCCAAACCATTTTTTCTGCAATGCGGCGAGGCGGCCGTCGTTATGTATTTTCACGACAGCCGCGTCGAATGCATCGACTAGCGATTTGCTATCGGCATCCTTGCGCATGCAGTAACCGTAGTAAACCTTTGCACCGAATGCCGGCTGAACTACCGTGAAAGTATCGGGGCGCTGTTTGGCCACATAGGCAATATTTGTCGCCGAGTTTGCTACGGCGACGATGCGACCGGCGGCGAGATCGGCATAAGCCTGATTAAAGTCGACATACTCACGAATTGTCGGCGGATTCTTCATCGTCGTCACATAGGTCTTCAACTGCTCGAATTGCGCCGTGCTCTTGCCGGTGCCGACGATCTTACCGGCAATATCGGAAGCTTGATTGACGGAGGCGTCATTACTGCGTTTCAGCAGCGCATCGGTTGCATCGGCGATGGGCAGGGTATACGCGTAGCGTTCCATGCGTGCTTTAGTGATGGTTAATGGGCCGCCGACCATATCGAATTTGCCGGCTTCCAAACCGGGCAGAACACTGGGCCAAGGTAAATCGATAAAGCGCACTTTTACGCCCATTTCCTTGCCTATTTCAGCGAAAAAATCTTTGTTAAAGCCCGTCTGTTGGCCATTTTCCAGAAAATCGAATGGAGCAAACTGCATTTCCGTGCCGACCACCAGCTCGCCCGCCTTCTTGACTTTCGCCAACTGCTCGTCAGCCTGTGCACATAGACTGGCCGTACACAATGCCAAGGTCAACAGACAACTTTTCCAGCGTGTGATCCTATTCATGTCGTTCTCCAAAGAGTTTAGGAAGGCTAACGTACAGCTGTGCCGCATGGTTCGTTCTGGGATTTCGAGATGCAGTATATACTGCAAATTTTTTAGCGAGATAGAATTTTTTGCCCCTTTTATTACCTATTGCAATACACTAAATGGCGGTATATACAGCAGGTGTGATTGAGCGAAAATTCTAGCCGATAATTGATTTTCACCGTGTTGAGCAGCCCTGCGCGGCCCGCATGTGGCGGGCCAAATGGCACTCTTTAACCGTGTTTACACGTAGCATTCGTCGCCATCGTCGGCCTTTCCGTGGGCGATCCGGGCCGCGTATAGACACCTATCAGGAAGATTTGCATGAGTATCTCTATCGATTCGACGCTCGCGGCGCTGCGTAATGCGCTAGGTGAGGATGCGGTACGTGTCGGGGACGCGATCGGCGAACGGTCGATGACGGACTGGACCCACCATGCCGCGATGCGCCCTGCCGCGCTGCTGCTGCCGCGCACCACCGCGCAGATATCCCAGGCGCTGGCGATCTGTTACAAAGCGCAGCAAACGGTGGTTCCGCAAGGCGGCATGACCGGACTGGCGGGCGGCGCGATTCCTCGCGCCGGCGATATTGCCCTGTCGCTCGACAGGATGAGCGGGATTGAAGAGATCGATGCCGCGTCGGCGACAATTACCGTGTTGGCCGGCACCACACTGCAAACCGTGCAAGAAGCCGCGCTTGCAGCTGGATTTGAGTTAGGGCTGGATTTCGGTGCACGGGGCACCTGCCAGATAGGCGGCAACTTGGCGACCAATGCGGGCGGCAATCGTGTGATCCAATCCGGCACCGCTCGCGAGCAGGTCCTAGGTCTTGAAGTGGTGCTGGCTAGCGGGGCGATCCTGAGTTCGATGAACAAGATGGTGAAGAACAATACCGGATACGATCTCAAGCAATTATTTATCGGTTCCGAAGGTACCTTGGGCGTGATTACGCGTGCTGTGCTGAGGCTGCATCCAAAGCGCGGCGCACGGCACACCGCGCTGGTCGCATTCGCGACCTATGATCGCGCAGTGGCATTGTTGCGCAAGCTAGTCGCTCATTTTGGCAACGATATCAGTGCTTTTGAGCTGATGTGGCCAGATTTTTTTGAGTTTGGGCTAGCGCTCACTGCGACGGGAAGTTCGCCGTTTGCTGAGCCCTATCCCTTGTATGCGCTGGTGGAATATGCTGGTTTTGACGCAAATGACGATGGCGAGTCGTTCGCCGCGGTTCTCGGCGACTTGCTGGAGAAAGAGGTGATTCAGGATGCTGTGATTGCGCAATCGATCAGCGACGCTCAAGCATTGTGGGCTGTTCGCGAATGCACGGCTGAGTTTCCGGTGAAGATGGATGCGGTGAATTTCGATGTCAGCATGCCGATCGGGTGCATCGGCGATTTCGTCGATCACTGCCGCGCCATGCTCGACGAAAAATGGCCGGGGAACGTATCCTATTTCTTCGGCCATATTGGCGATTCGAATCTGCATCTGACAGTCGATGGCCGGTCGATCCCCCACATTTCGCATCACGAAATTTATGCTTTCGTCTATGGTTTGCTTGGGCCCTATCGCGGCTCAGTGTCGGCTGAACATGGCATTGGCTTGCTGAAAAAAGAATTTCTCCATGTGTCGCGTTCGCGCGAAGAACTGGCTGCCATGGCGGCAATTAAGCTAGCGCTTGATCCTAAGGGAATCATGAATCCGGGCAAAGTGCTTTGAACTGGCGCCATTTATTAACTAATATGTTGAAATCGTTCACGTACACTCCAAGCATGCAGCAGACGGTTGCGAAGCAAGCGTAAGCCGAAGCACAGGAGGGGGAAGATGGCGCTGTTTTTTTTCATACGTAAGCTTATGGCTGGGCTGGTTCTGGCTATTTGCTCGATTTCCAGCGCCACAGCGGCCTGTACGGCGACTTATAGCACCCGTAATGCCTGGTCAACCGGTTTTGTCGTCGATGTCGTGTTAAGCAATTCAGGCACGGTTCCAATCAGTGATTGGTCAGTCAATTGGACCTATAACAACCCCATAGGGCTTGTCGGAGCGCCGTGGGGCAGTGATTTCCATATCAAAGGGGACACGGTTTCCGCGGTCGATAATGGCAGTAATCCCACCATCGCTCCAGGGGCCAGTGTGTCGTTTGGCGCGTCAGTGACCTTTAACGGAACAGCCAAGCCGACACCCGGCGCCCTATCTGTCACGGCGGCGGGTTGCGGCGGATTCTATGTGAACCCGCAATCGAGCGCGGCGACTTGGGTTAAAGCCAATAGCCTCGACCCACGCGCGGCGGCTATCAAAAGTTCGATTGCCCAAGTACCCACCGCGCTCTGGCTTACCGGCGCCGGCGGCAATATTAGCAATGCTGTGGGCACTTATGTGGCCGCTGCCAACGCCCTGAATCAAAGCCCAATCCTGGTTGCGTACAACATACCTGACCGCGATTGCGGCGGGGCTAGCTCGGGTGGCGCCAGTTCGAGTGCGGCATATCAAACGTGGATCGAAGAATTTGCGCGTGCCATCGGAACGCATCAAGCAATCGTTATTTTGGAGCCGGATGCCTTGGCGGATGCGTGGGCGCCCATGAATTGTTTTTCCAACAAAACCACCCAGACACAAGCGACCCGTTTGACTTTGCTGACTTACGCAATCTCGCAATTTAATAGCTATGCACCGAATGCACGGGTGTATTTAGATATAGGAAACAGCGCATGGCTGCCCGTCGCGGATGCCGCAAATCTCCTGATTGCAGCAGGGATTGCGCATGTACATGGGTTTTCATTGAACGTTTCCAATTTTCAAACTGATGCGCAATCGATTGCTTTCGGTAACGCCGTCAACGCTGCTTTGGAAAAGCAAAAGATAGCCACCAAGCCATTTGTGATCGACACCAGTCGCAATGGAAATGGGCCATTATTGGCGGACAATGGGTCCACCGTGTGGTGCGATCCGACCACGCGAAAAATTGGCGTTTTGCCGACGCAATATCCGCCTGGAAATACGCCAGAAATGCGGCTTTGGGTGAAGTCGCCAGGCGGTACAGACGGTTGCGCTAAACCGGCAGGGTCCGCGACCCCTTATCCGGCGGGGACTTTCGTGCCGCAGATCGGCTATGATTTGATTTTTGGTGATTAGGCGCAAAACTGAGCTTGATCACTTGTCGTGCTATGGTAAGGAGATGTGGCCGGCAATGCTAGCCGGTCGCCTATGTTATAGCCCCTTGACGCGCCGCAAAAATCAACGCGTCTTCCAAACGATCGTTGCCCCAAAACATTTCTGCGCCGACAAAGAAAGTCGGCGCGCCAAATATGCCGAGTTGCATGGCCGTCTGCGTATTCTCACGTAAACGAAGTTTGGTTTGCTCGGAACACGCGGCCTCGATAATGTCCTGCGGCGACAACCCTAGGTCAGTCAATACTTCGCCGACCGCCTCGGCGTTGTCGATCTCACGGTTCGCGGCGAAATTCAATTGCATAATGCGTTTGCAAAACGCCGGTCCCCAAGGCTGCTCGGCTCCCAACAGCGCGACTCGCATCGGTAGCAGCGCGCTGCGCGGAAAGTTAGTTGGGCGTGTCCACGGCAAGCCATATTTTTCGCATTGGCGAGCCATATCGATCCACGTATACCTACCTTTTTCCTTGTGCAATACAAAAGGGGAGGTATCCCAACCTATTTTTTTAAAAATAGGGCCGAGCAAAAACGGCTTCCACTTCAGTGGTACACCGTACTGTATCGCCAGCGCTTCAATCCGCATGACGCTTAAGTAACTATAGTTGCTGCCGAATTCGAACCAAAATTCGAGAGTATGAGATGTGGCAGAGGCGGATTGGGTCATCGTGTCTTCCATCATGATTCGTACACCACCAAGCAACGTGCTTCTATGCTGACACGCGGCACCGCATTATCGGGCGCCTGGGGATGGTCGAACGCGGCATGGGGGGTGTAGCGCGCAACGCCGCTGAGCTGCGAGTCGTATTGCTTGAATACCAGCGCTTCATCGAGGTCCATTGCCGGAAAATATGTCCAACGGTGCTTGGGCGAGTAGCGTGCAAGATATATTTCGCCGGTACGCTGTGGGTAACGCACCTCGGCATCAACCAAGTCTTGAGCGGCGATGGTACGTGCATCACACACCGCAAGCGGAGTATCGAGAACCGGAGCTTTGATCGAACGCCAGATATTAACAATGCTGTAGCGCTTAAATACCTTATCTGCTAGCGCATCGCCCAACACCAGCGACAAGCGCTTGCGGCCGGACGCTTCGGTATAGTCGTTATGAACCTGGCCATTGGCCGTGGCCGTTGCCCCCTTGCTTGTCCTGCCAAAGCCTAGCGCCTTGCCGGGAGCTTGGCGTTCGCGTACCAGGTGATCGAATATATAGGCATGCTCGGCGCCGGTCGCGGCAAGTGCCAGCTCGACAAGTTCAGGGTAGTAGCGCTGCACGACCGCATCGCGATCGAAGAAATCCAAGCGGGTACAGGGCGCATTCCATAGTTCGTAGCCCTCAAGATGGACTGAAGTACGGACGGGCGTGGCACGCCCATCATAAATCGATACGGGCTGTCGATCATGGGCGTAGTTTTCCCAGGGCATTCCTACGGGTGGCTCATAAGCAAGTTGTACGGGCGCTCCAGAGTCGGCTGCAAATAGCCCAATGTGGCAAGCAGCGAAGGCGTCAGCGGGGGAGCAGGGCGATAATTTCGCGGCAGCCGCGGCGCAATATCGAGAGCGTGCGGGTCGCCTGCGTGGCCGGGCAGTGTTCGGGCTGTGCCAGCGATGTCATCGGCAATCATGGTTGACTCCATTTTTCCACAACGCGTTTGGCTGTGGTCGTGGAGCCATTAAATCCCGTCAGCTTCATCCATTCAAACGCAAATGACGCGCGCTTCACATGTTCCATACGCATGTGTATTTTCGCCCGATCGTTTTTTTAAGCTGATTGAGTAGCCTCTTGGATAATCCAGTCTATAAGCGCCTGAACTTCGGCGCGCGGTGCGGCTTGGGCCTGAATCAACCAGTATGCGTGATCATGGGGGTGGCCTTGATGCGGCGTGTCAAGCTGCACCAGCTGTTGATCGCGCAGCATGGCTTGCAGTAAGGCCAGTCGCCCTAAGGCAATACCTTGTCCTGCCATGGCGGAATGTATGACTTGGTCATATTGGTTGAAATGCAGAATACCCCGTGGTCTGACGTCCGTCATGCCTGCGTGCGCCAACCAATCTCGCCACCGCAACCAGGGGTGAGCGGGATCGTCGAATTCCAGTAGAACCTGTGTGCGGATATCGTCGGCCGAGTTTAAATGCCGCAGACCTAAGGACGGATGTGCGACCGGCCCGATGTTTTCTTTGAAAAGCAATGTTGCGGCGTTCGGAGCCGTCGCCAGTGAACCGTATCGTATTGCCAAATCGATGTCTTCACCGGCAAGTTCAAGCAAGCGATTATTCGCGGCCACGCGCACATCGATATTCGGATGTTGCAACTGAAAGCGGCCGAGTCCCGGCAGTATCCATAAGCCTGTGACCCCGATGCTTGCGCTCAACGTGACCGGCTTGCGCCGGGCATCGGCGCTGACCACTGCAAACGCATCCTGCAGCTGCTGAACGGCTGAATTCGCACTGCGGAACAGGCTCTCACCCTCGGGCGTGAAGCTAATGGCGCGGTGCCCGCGCACCAATAATTTGACGCCCAATCTTTCCTCCAGCGCTTGAACTTGCCGGCTCAATGCCGACTGCGTGAGGCAGAGATCGGCGGCCGCTTCGGTAATACTCATGCGGCGCCCTACGGCCACAAAACCGCGCAATGGTTCCATCAGGGAGGCTAAGCTGAGTAGAGGTATCGACATGAATCTACCTTATACAAGAGTGGAAGCTTTTTCAATTGCCGAATACCGACAGAGGTACTATGTAAGCGGCGGTCCCGAAGTAACGTAGCGTAAGGCAAGACCCGGCATTGGCACTGAGTTTGCTGTCGCGTGGCGTATTATGAGGTTTTACGAATCCTATTCGTGCTCAGTGAAGCTTTCTTCACGGCACTCGTCAACTTTAACCTGAGGTCTTTTGATGATCGAAGTCCATCACTTGAACGAATCTCGTTCGCGCCGTATCACATGGCTGCTGGAAGAACTGGGGCTTGACTATACCGTGCATGCTTATCAGCGCGATCCGGAAACACGGTTTGCACCTCCCGAACTCGAGAAAATTCATCCTTTAGGAAAGGCGCCCGTGATCCGGGACGGCGACGAGGTGATCTTCGAGTCCGGTGCGATTGTCGAATATCTTGTGCGCAAGTATGGCAATGGCCGGTTTGCACCGGCGCTGGACTCGCGCGACTACAACCGCTATGTGCAATTGCTGCACTATGCCGAGGGTTCGGCGATGCTGCCGCTGTTGCTCAAGCTATACACGGGTCGCCTCGGCGAGGCCGCCGCGCCGCTGCAACCGCGCATCGCAGGCGAAATGCAAAAGCATCTGGGTTTTCTCAATGAAGCACTAGCCGGTCGGGATTATTTTGTCGGTCAAGAACTGACGGGCGCGGATATTCAATTGTCGTTTGTCGCTCAACTTGCCGTAAGATTCTGCGGCGACGACGCTTATCCGAATCTCACCGCATTCGCCAAGCGGATAGAAGGGCGAGCAGCTTATCTAAGGGCCGTGGAACGATCAGGCGCTTAATTAGCCGAGTCGAGGCCGCAAGCCGGAGCGAGCTGACGGAATGGGTCCCCCAATTTCGTCGGCGCTCATGGTGACTCCGTGGTCAGAGTCATGCTGTGCCGAATTCGTCACTTCAAGCGGATGGATGACGCAAGACAGCCGTAGCACGATAGCCTACGATTGTTGTCATGAAAACACTGACCGCAATCGACTCTCATACTGGCGGTGAACCCACCCGCCTGGTGATTTCCGGCGGCCCTGAACTGGGTCATGGACCTTTGCAGGAACGCGTTGCTGTGTTCCTGCGTGATTTCGACAAGGTCCGCGCAGGCATCGTCAACGAGCCGCGCGGCTCCGATGTCATGGTCGGCGCGCTGCTATGCGAGCCGCATGATCCCGCGTGTTCGGCGGGCGTTATCTTCTTCAACAATGTTGGCTTTCTGGGCATGTGCGGTCACGGCACGATCGGTCTAATTGTCTCGCTGGCTCATTTGGGCCGAATCAAGCCGGGTGTGCATCGGATCGAGACGCCCGTGGGCGTCGTCGAGGCTGAACTGCATGCCGATCGAAGCGTCACCGTGCGCAACGTACCCGCGTATCGCTACCGTCATGCGGTGCCTCTCGATGTACCTGGCCTCGGCCGCGTGCATGGTGACATTGCCTGGGGCGGCAACTGGTTTTTCCTTGTGTCCGATCATGGACTGACCTTGAATCACGCCCGTATCGATGAATTGACGGACGCTGCTTGGGCGATCCGGCGCGCAGTCGAATCGCAAGGCATCACCGGCGAAGGCGGTGCGCTGATCGATCACATCGAACTGTTCGCCGACTCCGATCGGCCCGGCGTCGACAGCCGAAATTTCGTGCTGTGTCCGGGTAAGGCCTACGACCGTTCGCCGTGCGGCACAGGCACGAGTGCGAAGCTCGCCTGCCTCGCGGCGGACGGCATCCTGGCGCCGGGTGCGCTATGGCGCCAGGAGAGCATCATCGGCAGCGTGTTCGAGGCGCACTACGATACCGATCCGGCGCTCCCAGCAGGGCAGATTCGACCGAACATTCGCGGTACCGCTCACGTCAATGCGGAGTCCCAACTGCGCTTTTCCGACGACGATCCTTTCGCATGGGGCATTCGCGCGTTATGAGGCGGTCCAACGTTCAACCCGACGTGGTTGTCATTGGCGCCGGCATCGTCGGTGCTGCCTGTGCTTACGAACTTGCATCGCATGGCCTCGACGTTCTGGTCGTCGATCGCGCGGGTGTCGGCGGCGGCGTGACGGCGGCTGGCATGGGTCATCTGGTTGTGATGGACGATTCGCCTGCTGAGTTCGTGCTCAGCGCCCATTCGCGCGCGCTGTGGCTAGCACTTGCGCCGCGCCTCGATGCGCGCCATGCATTTGCTCGCTGCGGCACGCTATGGCTTGCAGCCGACGACGAGGAATTTGCCTTGGCGCAAAGCCGCCAGTGTGCGCTTCAGCAGCAGGGCATCGATTGCGCGACGCTGGACGCGCAACAAGTACGCGAAGCCGAACCTGCAGTGCGGCAAGGCCTGCGCGGCGGCATGATTGTGCCCGATGATGCGGTGGTCTACGCGCCGGCGGTGGCGGCCTGGTTGCTCGGCCAAACGGTTGCCGGGCGTATCACGCAACGTCTGGATGCCGAAGTGATCGGTTTGGAACGCGAGGGCGTGCGTCTGGCGAGCGGCGGCATAATCGGGGCCGGCGCCGTGCTGGTAGCCAACGGCCTGCATGCAGCGACACTTTTGCCGACCTTGCCGTTGCAGGCAAAGAAAGGACATTTGCTGATTACAGATCGCTATCCCAACAAGATTCGGCATCAAATCCTCGAATTGGGCTACATCAAGAGCGCACACAACCAGAGTGGCACATCGGTCGCTTGCAACGTGCAGCCGCGCCCGACCGGTCAGTTGCTGATCGGCTCCTCGCGTCAGTTCGACAGCGTCGATCCCAAGGTCGAACCGGCGATACTCGCGCGCATGTTACAGCGCGCGGTCGAGTACTTACCGGAACTGGCAGGCCTGAGTGCTATTCGCGCGTGGACCGGTTTTCGTCCGGCATCCAGCGACGGTTTGCCGTTGGTCGGCCCGGCCGGATCTTTTGCCGGCGAGGCGATGCATCCGGCGACATGGCTTGCGCTTGGGCATGAAGGCTTGGGCGTGACGACAGCGCTGGGGACGGCGAAGCTGATCGCATCGCAGATGCTGGGGTTGCCGGCGCCGTTCGACACGCGTCCTTATCTGCCCGAACGGTTTACCGACTCAGGGACACTCCATGCATAAAAAGATCACACTCAAGGTCGATGGACAGCACGTGTGGGTTGCATACGGCAGCACGGTGGCCGCCGCGATCGCCATCGCCCGCAGGGATGCGATGGCGGTGACGCGCCGCTCGGTCGGCGGCGAATTGCGCGGGCCGCTCTGCGGGATGGGCATCTGCCAGGAGTGCCGGGTCACGATCGACGGCAAGGAGCATCGGCTCGCCTGCATGACAGTTTGCACAACAGGAATGTCTGTCGAAACCGCAGGAGCGGCACCGTGAATTTCGATGTACTTATTATAGGTGCGGGTCCGGCAGGACTCAGTGCCGCACAGGTCGCATCGATGCACGGCGTAACCGTGGGCGTCATCGACAATAACGCCTTGCCGGGTGGACAGATTTGGCGACAGGGACCGCAGCATCCGGCAAGCGGAAGAGCGCGCGAACTGCTCGACAACTTGGCAGCTCGTAACAACGTCGTGTTGTTGGCTGGTGCATGCGTAGTGCAAGCCCCAGCGGCGCACACGTTGCTCGTCGAACAGGATGGACGCGCCTTGACGATCGCTTATCGCAAACTGATCGTTGCTGCCGGCGCGCGTGAACGCTTTCTGCCGTTTCCCGGTTGGACTTTGCCTGGCGTCACGGGGGTGGGCGGCCTGCAGGCACTGATCAAGGGCGGCACGCCGGTGAGAGGCGAGCGCATCGTGATCGCCGGCAGCGGTCCGCTTCTGTGGGCTGCGGCGACGACGGCGCGTATGCAGGGCGCGCACATCGTGGCGTTGGTCGAGCAGGCTTGCGCGGCAGCGGTGGGCCGCTTTACGGGCTCCCTGATCGGCACACCAGGCAAACTGCTGCAGGCAATGCGTATGCGTGCCGGCCTTTGGCGGGCGCCGTATCTGCTCGACGCGTACGTCGCAGAAGCGATCGGCGATGCGCGTGTGCGCGAGGTGCGTGTGAGTCAGGCGGGCCGCAGCCGGTTGCTTGCCTGCGACCGCCTGGCCTGTGCCTATGGTTTGCTGCCGAATACCGGCATCGCGGCCGCGCTAGGATGCCATGTGGTGATGCAGGGCCAGGTGGAAGCGATTGCGATCGATGAATGGCAGGCCACCTCGATGCCGGCGATATTCGCCGCGGGCGAATGCACGGGCGTAGGGGGCATGGAGCTGTCGGCGGTAGAGGGCAAAATTGCCGCGCTGGCGGCCATTGGCGAGCCGGAGCGCGCCCGGCCGCTGTTTGCCGAGCGTACGCGCTACCGGCGCTTCGCGCAGCATATGCACGACGCGTTCGAACTCAAGCCGCACCTGCGCACATTGGCGACACCGGATACGCTCTTTTGCCGTTGCGAAGACGTGCCGTGGCGGGAAATGGCGCAACGCGCTTCTTGGCGCGACGCGAAACTACACACGCGCTGCGGCATGGGTCCATGCCAGGGAAAAGTATGTGGCGCCGCAGCCGCATTCTGCTTTGGCTGGCAAAGCAGCGGCGAGCAGATAGTGCGACCGCCATTCTCTCCTGTGCGGATTGAAACACTACTGCATTCGACGGGCGCAGCCGATTCCGCGGCCTAACTTCCGACTGTGCCGATTTCGTCTTTTTCATGCACGAAAAACCCCAAGCCTAGGCACGGATAAAACCCGATACTTATTCACCTATTCAACGTGTGTCGGCGTGACCGACTTTTCCCGAGGAGATTTACTCTGTGAGCCGAAACGCTATCCAATGGAGCGGGGTTTTTCCCGCCGTCAGCACCCAGTTCAAGCCGGATTTTTCGCTCGATATTGATGCAACGCATCGTGTCGTCAGCAATCTGGTCAAGGACGGCGTGTCGGGCCTCGTGGTCTGCGGCACGGTCGGTGAAAATACCTCGCTGAGCAGCTCCGAAAAAATGGCGGTGATCGAAGCCGCATGCGACGCGGCCGGTGGCCGAGTGCCCGTGATTGCCGGCGTCGCCGAGTTCACCACGGACTTCGCGCGCCAGACTGTCAGCGAAGCTGCACGCGTCGGCGTCGATGGCGTGATGGTGATGCCGGCTCTTGTCTATTCGGCGAAAGCTCATGAGACCGCCGCCCATTTCCGTGCGGTCGCAACCGGCACCGATTTGCCGGTGATGATCTACAACAACCCACCGATCTACAAGAACGACGTCACGCCAGACGTGCTGATTGCCTTGCAGGACTGCGAGAACATCGTCTGTTTCAAGGATTCGTCGGGCGATACGCGCCGCTTCATCGATCTGCGCAATGCGGTCGGCGACCGTTTTGTGCTGTTCGCGGGGCTCGATGATGTGGTCGTCGAAAGCATCGCGGTCGGCGCCGAAGGGTGGGTGTCCGGGATGTCCAATGTGTTCCCGAAGGAAGGGGAAACGCTGTTCCGTCTGGCAAAGCAGCAGCGCTTTGACGAGGCGCTGGCCTTGTATCGCTGGTTTATGCCCCTGTTGCACCTCGATGCGCGTCCTGATCTCGTGCAGTGCATCAAGCTTTGTGAAGAATTGCTCGGTCGCGGCAGTGCGGTCACCCGGCCACCGCGCCTCGCGCTGCAAGGCCAGACGCTTGCCGAAGTGAAGCGTATCGTGGAACAGGCGCTGGCGACGCGCCCAGCGTTGCCGGACGTTGGTATTTAAGTATGACGGTAGAGTCGACGGAGGTCGTGCTGAGTCTCGACGACCTACGATCTGTCATACCGTGTGTTGACGCGACATGGCATATCCGATGCTCATGCACGAGCCATCGCTCATGTGATTACGCAATGCCAGCGTGACGAATGCCATTCGCATGGCGTGTATCGGCTGCTGGTTTGCGTGCGATCGCGCGTGGAGACATCGAACTGCATGCGCGGCAGAACAAAGCGATTCCTCAACACCGGGCGATCGACAGCCAAGGCCGTCCGACAACCGACGCACACGCCGCACTGCAAGGCGCGATGCAGACCTTCGGCGGCCACACGATGGGGCTGGAGCGGGCCGAGGGGCTACAGGAGGCGATTGTGGCGCAAGGCGCGCGGCTGCCTTCGCAGCGCCGCATCGAAGCACGGGCGCGTAGCCTGCAAGACGGCGTGAAGATATCCAGGTCGCTTTACGATGACCTTCTGGCGCTGTTGTCTTGAAATCGGCGGTCCCGGCCGGCCGAGCATCACGCGGCACCTGCAATCAGGGCTTGCATTTTTTGGGCCGCAGCCGGAATGCGTGCCTCCCAATCCATCACCAGCGCGGCGATCTTCGGGGCCGACTTGCTAACACCTCTGGTCTCGGTGGCGAAAACGTTAAGTCGGCAAGTGCTGATCCAGGCATCGAGCAGGGGCTCCGTGCGCCAGTGTCCGGAATTCGCATAGCTGATGAGCATCATGCGCAACCAATCGAGCGGCACTTGCGGCGGCGGCACCGGTATCGTGATCGCGTTGCGGGCAGTGTCCTCCTGATAGAGCACTTCGATACGAGCGATGAGGGCACAGCTGAACGCCGGTTGGCAGAAGCGCAAAATGGAAAGATTAATCCGTCGGGGCTCGAAGGTCGGCCGCGGCCGAGAGCTTGTTTTTGGATCGGTTGAGAAGGCGTTCGCGGCGCAATGAATGTAAAGCGTGTCAGGGTCGGCCGGCACACTTCCCTCCCGCAGTACCAGCGTATCCCGCTCAACCGCGTCCACGCGCCCAAGCCGAATTACCTTGCGAATCCGGCGCAATTGCGCGAGTTCACGGGCCGAGACAATGGCGCAACGATACATCGTGGGCCACACCTCGGGATCGAGGCGGCAAAGCAGGCCACGTGCCTCGAAACGGCGAAACATATTATCGACCGTTTCCGCCGCCATGATCTCTTCAGTCGCTGTAATCTGAGTGCCGATGTTGTGGGCGAAGAATTCGATCCCCGGCTGCATGTTTTCGCGCGGCCCGAACCAACTGTCCCGGGGCATCACCCAGGAGATACGCTGGGGCTCGACGCCCCGCCCAAGAAGCCAGATGCATGCGTCGATTCCTGTCTTACCGGCGCCGACCACGGTATAGGCAGCGTAAGGCCGGTCCAGACTAGCAAGGCCGTTGACCGGTATGCAGTGAACCCCCTCCGCGATTCGAAAGCGCGGTGGGTGAGTGGATGGAATCTCGGTCGAGATGGTTGTGGTAATAAGCCGCTTGCGGATTGCGACTCGTGTGATGGCGCCGGTCGCCATATTTCGAATCGTCCCGGCGTGGCCATCAGCGTCAACGGTCAGATCGCACTTTGGGAAATAACGTACCCGACCCGACGGTAAAAAGCGGTTGCGCATCGCGCCATCATAGTGGGCCAGGACTTCCGATCGTGTAGCGAGATCGAACAGGCCGGCATTCAGCCCCTCGGTTTCGAGGCGGCCGCTGCCGAGCAGCGTTGAGGCGAGGCCGTAAACGGCTGCAGGCTGATGCAGACGCACAAAGGGATAGGCGTCATTCCAGTGGCCGCCCGGGCTATCGCCGCGATCGACGATGACGATGCTGTCATCGCTCGGGTAGTCCAGAAGGGAATCAACGAAGCCAAGGCATGTCGCGCCTGCTCCTTGAACGAGATAGTCAGCGGAAATGTCGACCACGTTTTGCCCCTACTTATTCTTGTCTATGAGCAGCTACCTTACCGAGCCACAGAAGGCGCCGAGCCGCTGTAGCCGAAGCTGCGTTGCCCACGGCGAACCGGTGTGAGGTCCCGGTTCTGTCGCAATATCGATGCTGCGGTAGAATTCCGGCTGCCGAAGGTTGGGCGATAGACTAACAAGGGACGCATCATGCAAACCGTCGCAGTTCTGGACTTTGAAACAACGGGGCTATCGCCGAATCAGGGTGACCGTGCTACGGAAATTGCCGTGATTCTTTTGCGTGGCGGGCAAATTGTCGATCGCTACCAAAGCTTGATGAATGCGGGCAGGCATATCCCGTACGATGTCGTGAATCTGACGGGCATCACCAATGACATGATCGCATCGGCGCCGTCGGCGTCAAAGGTTATGCGTGAGGCGGCCGAGTTTGTCGGCAACCATCCCGTCGTGGCTCACAATGCCGGTTTCGACAAAAGATTTTGGCAGGCTGAGCTTACCTTCCTTGGGATGGCGGCAGAGCAGTCCTTTGCTTGTACGATGCTCGCATCTAGGCGTATCTACCCTCATGCTCAAAGCCACAAGTTATCGACGCTCGTGGAAATGCTGCGATTGCCCAAGTCCGGTCGTGCGCATAGAGCGATGGTCGACGCTGAGATGACCAGTCACCTGTGGCATCGACTACAAGAGGATATTGCGCGTATTTATGGACTGGGCCAGGTCGATCATGCTCTGATCGCACGTTTGCAGGCGATCAGTAAGGCGAAGGTTCCGACGCTGCTTCGTTCGCTGGGCGGTGAGACAACAGCGAGGCATGTGTAGACTGATGCTCTTAGCTAAGAGCCGGTTGTTCTTGTGAGGGGCTCAACGCCGAACGGGTCTGCTAGCGCCGGTTGCCGACACCGGCAGCACAATATTATCTTTTACCGGGTTCGATGGCACAAATTCGGTGTCGCCGATCTTGTCAAGGAAATGGGTTTCTTGCCAATCTTTTGCCACCAGAACCAATTTTGAAATCATGTCCAACGCCAGTTCCACATCAATGCCGTTCATGGGGAGCACAGAGATGAGCAACAAATGCTGGCTTTGTGGTTCGAATCCGAAATACGGCAGCAGCAGTCCAGTCATGTGCATGCCAACTTCCAGCACCTTTTCGAGTATGGTGCAACGATTCTCTTGAGGTACTTCTCCCATGTCGCATGCGAGTATCACAACGCCTTGATCGCTGCCTCCCTCTTCAACGGCGTCGCGATGGGAAATCGTTATGTCGACGCCTTCGACTTGAATACCAAGGACTTCGACTTCAGGATCTATCAGTGTTATTGTTTTTTTGCCTAAAGCTTTGATGAATTTTTTATACTCGGCATTTGCCATGTCGAAACCTTTTTATGTTTGAAATCGATGTCGATGTTTCGCGTATCCGCCCGGTCATGAACGACGGGAGCGAGGCCATGCATTTGGGTAAGCGTTGGGCTGGAGATTGGTAGGTATTTTCAGCGGTGATCACGGTTACCAGCCTTCTCTACTGGTGGATGCCATGTCATCCGCTTCGGGTATTGCCAATGATCGCCTCTGACGCGCTGTGCCAGTCGTCCCGTGAGTATCGATGGTAGAGAGCGATAAATCGTTATCATTCTCTCCGGTGCCAGAAACCACTGCATTGTCGTCAGTTGATTCTGCCATCGACTCGTCATTCAAGTATCTTGACATAGCTTTGCGAATGCCTCCGTTTGGCACAACGGCGGTCAGTTGCATGTTGAGAAGCGCTGCCGGCATATTGCCGGACAGCACCACCTTTACTCCAGAGTCGAGACCGGGATTGCTTCTAAGTAATTTATGGAGTTGAGTCACAGCTCGGTTTACCGTCGCCTTTGAATTATTCTCAGCCCGTCGCCCGGATAATATGGGAATGGGAAGTCGCTCATTCGCTTGAACGAAAGCCGCCTTGAATATCGCGCCAGGACCGTCAGTCATCAACATTTTCATGGCCGACGGGATCGTTTTTCCAGGGCCGCTATATTTTGCCCTCACCGTGGCGTTCCACACGCTGTGTATCCCACGGATGCCGGTGGCTGCGGACAACAGGAGGTAGGCTATGCCAACGCCCAATATGATGTGGTTGAAAGTCCTTTGCTCGTCATTCATGCGCACGCCAGGCTTCGCAACCTTTTCCGGATGGTTGGCCGTAATAGCGGAGATGATCGAATTCATCAGGAAATAGGCGCCCGCCCCTAAAAACAAGCACTGGAAGCCGCTGCCAACCTGTTGAAGGAGCACGGGTACCGAATGTTTTGCCTGGGGTTCCTTATAAGCGAACGCATCCAAGCCACGTCCTATGTGATCACGCTCTTTCGGCCCGGCCATGGCTGCCGTGTATAGTGCACCTCTCAAAATTTTCGATCCGGTTGAGCGTTCGGAGAATTCTGGTGGCGCATTTTGAGACGGGAACATTTTCGCCAGCACCGTCTTGAGTTCAGGGCTGGCCTTGTTCAGGTCCCATTGCAATAGACGGTCGTCAAGATTGGATCCCATCAAGCCATGCTTTGCGCGGCCTTGCACAAAGCTGAAATCTGGGTGATTGCTTAATCTTTGAAGTGCGTTATGGACCCTTGTATACCCCGGCGAGACAGTTGCAGGTGCTTCTGCGCACCGAACCCTGAGGATTTCTAGCTCCACATGCTCTTTGGATCTGAGTGACTCAGAGGCTCTTTCCAGCAACTGCTGAAATTTTTCCGGCTCAATCGGTGGGCTAATGTGGGGATCATCGAAGGTTCGCCATTCTTCGGCGCTCATGGTGCTGGTTGCAAATTTTTCTTTCAACGCATTAAAACGCTGCTTATCAAGCAGCTTATTTTCCGGACTGGTTTCAGTGGAATACCGAGCCGAATCTCGCTGCGCCAGATGCACCAAGTTCAGTATTTCATCACGAGAAAAATCTTTAGTTCTATCGTGAAGTGTTGTAAAGCCATTCAGTTCGGAAAGCTCATTGTATGACAGCGCCGATACAAGCGGCGCATGACCAAAGCCGCCCTCAGCTTCGAATTTCTTGACGTCTTCTGCTGTAACCTTGGACGAATTGCGAAGCAAAAAACGTTTCGGTATGGCATTGTTCAGCGTGTCGCATATTTCACCCCGAGCGACATCTTTCTGCCTCAATATAAAGTCTCTCGCGTTAATCATGCAGGTGGTTTCGAGATGGCGATAAGCCTTGCGCAGATCGTCCTTGTCGTTAAACGTACTGAATTTCACGGCAAGTTCGCCGCCCCCCATTTGTCTGGGGGGCTCGTCGCTAGGACCGGCCCAATACATCTGAATCCCTCGGGATATTCCGATGGCCGCAGCCTGCAGTGCAAATGACCCGAGTTTTGGAACAATTCCAGGTTCTTTGGAAGCCAAGACTTTCTGCACGATAAACATTGCGATAGGTCTGAGTACCGAAACATAGGTCTGGCGTTTGCCCCCTTTATAGTAGGTATCGTCGATTCCGGTTCGCAGGTTGCGTTGCACCTGCGCCTCGAGCGCGTCGGCAATTTTGTCAACGACTTCAGCGTAAGCTGCAGGACTATCCGTTGGTTGAGCCTCCAGTTCTCTCAAGGCCTGATTCACCGCTGCAGTGGTTCGCTCCAGTTCTTGGCGAGTATCGGATAGAGATGGCGCATTTCTGATTTCATGCGTGCGCTCAGGCTGTCCGTGTTCACGCTGGGATTCCATCGAGTTGACTACGCCCAGAACCACTTTTTTGGCCCACACGATCATCCCCGGCATAAAGAGCACCTGCAGTGCCAGCGCACAATCCTGTTGCCATGGGTGGGCCGAATGAGTGAGCGCGCCGATTAAACTTGGAATTTGCCCAGGTACGTCTAAAAGTATCCCAGCTTTCGCCCCCATTTTCCCTGCTCTGCCATAGTCCTGCATGGCATCTTCAAAAGATACGCCATGTGCATAAAAGAGGGCTTGGACGACCGGTGTCCAGTTTTGACGATTCGGAGGTTGTCTCCGTGTAAACTCCACCATGTCATTCAGGCTTTCAAATGCCTCATCCGTGATTTTGATATGGCTGGTCTTGCTGACAATGCGTTCATGTATGCCTTCCATGTGAATGCTTTGCGGCGATTGCGCAGCCGCGATATTGTGGGAACCGTAGCCAGCTTCGCTCCGCGGGTCCTGCCAAAAAACCATGTCTTTCGTTCGAACCGTTACCAATTCGTGCGCGCGGCTCGCCCCCGTGGGGTGAGCGGAGAAGTCCCTGACCGCCGTGCCGCCCTCTTGCTGTGGGGTCATATTCAAGTCATGCATCTCGGCACCAACGGCTCCCTCCGCACCCATGTTGACTCGGGAGCGAGGGGCCGAGTGAGCGTTGGCTGGGAGTGTCAGGCGCTTATTACGAGGCGGGAGCGCTGGATTGGGCTGTGGTGTTGGATTGTGCTGTATTGTTGGAGTGAAATGCGTGTCTTCCAACGGTCTAGACGCTGCCGCACGATGCGGGTCAAAGCTGAGAGGCCGCGGGGAAGTTACTTTTGCCATGAGTTTTCTCTTTGTAGCTACAGCCTCAGTTTCGGCCACAATTTTCAATTCTAATCATGACAGTGCGAAGCTGAATGGCGGCAAAGCGAAATACTAAGCTTTCTTATTCAATATCCAGTTGTTTCGCACATAAAACGAAACTGGTTTTCTGCCACTAAAGTTAAACACTCGATCCTAAATATTTCTGATTGCCATGGCGCTTTCGATAAACCGTTGGTGATGCGGGGATTCAGAAACGCTTTATATGTCAATCGCGTGACAGTGGCATAATTTCGCAAAAAATAAGCATTACAAAATAATGTCACAGTCAATGCGACCGTAGTATTGAATTGCCGCATTCATTACATATTCATCCGGCGATGATCGAGCGCAGTGTTCGATCGCAATTCCGGCGATTGTCAACGTAGTTGTCGTGTCACTTCATGCAAACTGCTTTAATTCTGGCGTCTGAATCCGCTCGGGATTAAGCCAGACTTCGTCTTTCAAT
>Ga0302178_10000149_pt1 | contig 63391 bp, 52 predicted proteins | sample I_Palsa_E1_3_FD_198790 | JGI IMG/M metagenome (GOLD analysis project Ga0302178, IMG submission 198790) | Peat permafrost microbial communities from Stordalen Mire near Abisko, Sweden - I_Palsa_E1_3 | ecosystem: Environmental > Terrestrial > Soil > Palsa > Peat permafrost | place: Sweden...
TCAGAACCGCCGAAAATGGATCGGAAACCGGGCCGATGTCACACCAACCTGAGCTTGGTCACCATCGATCAATTCCAGCCGCAGCAACGAACGCTCAAGACGGGCGGTTTTTCAGCAGCCTGTTAAGCCTCAGTTCCGGGCTGTTGACCACCGCCAGCATGGCCACCTCGGTCAGGTCCAGCCCGTCGGACGGATCGAAGCGATGGGTCGCCAGGTTTGATGCCGGCATGTCCGCTGCTGGTGCGGTGAGTTGCGCCACGCTAGCCGCGCCCTTGCCGCTTCCCAGCGGCAAGGGCGCGTACGAGGCGCAACCTGACAACATCAATCCGGCGGCAATAGCCAGGGTCGCCCACAAGTCAACGCGACGCGGGCGCCAAAGAACAAAATGATGTTGCCACGCGGTAGTGGCCTGCGGATGTCGAGGATGCTGCATGGCGACAGCTTGTAGCCTGCCGCTTAGTCATTTCTTAAGCGACCTTTCTCAAGAGGGCGGCTTCACACTATGCCGCAGATCTTGCCAACGCCAACCGCACCTTGCGCGCGGGGCGTGCTGACGCAGCGCCATCGGGCGCTGCGTCAGCAACAGATCACATCAATTCTTGGTCGAGCTGCCTGCTGCTTCGGCCTGCTCACGCACATCAAGACGCTGTGCGAGACGATCGAGGTTGGCCAGCGACAGCATGTGTGCGTAGATCCAGCCAAACACACCTTCACGGGCAAACTCGTGGGCGGTTTTCTCGTCCAGATTGCGCAGCTTTTCCTCATCGACCACGAACAGGCCGTTGAGGTTGATCGAGCGGGCTTCGCCACCCTCCCGTGCCGGTTTCTGCAACCGCAGATTGCGCGACATCAGCAGGTCATGCTTGTTCAACTCACCCATGAACCAGCGGGTGCGTGCGATGTTCTGCTGAAACTCGCCGAGGAATTTCACTGCATTGGTCAGCAACTCCGTCTCAGTGCCGTCTTCCTTGAACAAACGCTCGCCTTCGACGTTACCGAAGCCTTCATAGCGCTCGTCGAGAAACACGGTCATGTCGTCGCCTTCCTGACCCGGCGGCTTCTCGGCCAGTACAAACGGATAGCGACGCACGAACGCGGGGATATACGTGTTCGGTGCCCACTGACCATCGGCGTCGACCAACAGGTTTTCATCCTGGCGCAGGCCGAGCAACGCGATCGGGCCCGCATCGGCGGCGCTATTGCCGGCAAACACGATCGGCAGGTCGCGTGCAGCAATGGCGAATTCGACGCCGGTCAGCGGCACCGAATGTGCGTTCATCGCGAACTTCGCGTTCAACACGCCCTTCAGGCGCAAATCCTTGTGCTCGGTGCGGTTGAGCGGCACTGGACGCTCGTAGAAAAGAACTTCAGCCACTTTAGATACCTCATGCCCCGCCGTGCCGGGGTCGCCAATGAAGCGCCCCCTCCCAAACCCGGCGTCGGGTCTGTGTTGATTGCCAACTATATCAGCGCCGCCAGGCCTCGGCGACCGGGCTTGGCAGGGGGCCGGCGGGCTTTAAAAGGCTGAGCTTCACACTCGCATGCGAATTGCAATGAAATTGTTCTATGCTGGCCAAATTGAAGCATCTTGCATTGCCGAACCGATCTCAAAGCCTTGGCTGAAGGACGATCTACATGCTGATGGAAGTACCAAGCCGGGCCGATCTCAACGCAACCCGGGTGTTATCGCTGGACGCCGCTGGCCGCATCCTCGACTGGATCAGCTGGCAGGAGGCGGTTTGCCTCTATGTCCGCGATGCGGTTGCCTGGACCCTCGGCGACCCCTGCCTCACCGTGCATGGCGGCATGAATCGGCTACTGGGCGCACAAAGCCTGCTGCAGTTGCATCCGATCGTCGCCAGCACCGGGCACTGCCGCGATCACGCGATCGACCCGGCGCCCGCGCTGACCAATACCGCCCTGTTCGCCCGTGATCGCCATCTCTGCCTGTACTGCGGCGATCATTTCAGCCGCGGCGAGCTGACCCGCGACCACGTGCTGCCGATCTCCAAACATGGCAAGGACGAGTGGGAGAACGTGGTCAGCGCCTGCCTGGTGTGCAACCTGAGGAAGAGCAACCGCACCCCGCAACAGGCCCATATGCCCCTGCTGGCGGTGCCCTATCGACCGAGCTGGGTCGAGCACCTGATCCTTTCCAACCGCAATATCCTGGTCGACCAGATGGAATTCCTGGTCAGCCATCTCCCGCGCGACCGTCGGCCGCACAACGCCTGAGAGCCTGTCTGAACGGGGCGATGGCACCCCTGTGCCCGGCTTTCGCCCCGGCGTTGCCCTTGCCCCGCCCCGCGGTTGGGCCAACAATACGTCAATGATTGACCTTGCCCGCTATCCCCATCTGGCGAAAATCGACGTGCCCGCCGATCTGCGCCGCGTTCCCGATGACGAGTTGCCTGCCGTTGCCGACGAGCTGCGCCAGTACCTGATTGAGGCGGTCGCCAGTTCCGGCGGCCACTTCGGTCCGGGCCTGGGCGTGGTGGAGCTCACCGTCGCGCTGCACCACGTGTTCGACACGCCACACGATCGTCTGGTCTGGGATGTCGGCCACCAGTGCTACCCGCACAAGATTCTCACCGGCCGCCGCGAACGCATCACCACCATCAAGAAGAAGGACGGCCTGGCCCCGTTCCCCCGTCGCCGGGAGAGCGAGTACGACACGTTCGGTGTCGGCCATTCTTCCACTTCGATCTCGGCCGCGCTGGGCATGGCGATCGCTGCGCAGCGCAAGGGCGACTATCGCAAGGTGGTCGCAGTGATCGGCGACGGCGCGATGACCGCTGGCTTGGCGTTCGAGGCGCTAAACCACGGCGGCGACGTCGAGCCGAACATGCTGGTGGTGTTCAACGACAACGGCATGTCGATCAGCGAGAACGTCGGTGCACTGACCAAGATGATGGCCCGCGCCATGGCCAGCCGCACGCTCAACGCGTGGCGCGAGCGCGCCAAGCGGGCGATTCCCAAGCAGTCGCTGTTCGGCCGCTTCTTCAAGCGCTGGGAGGAGCATGCCAAGGGCATGTTCGTGCCAAGCACGCTGTTCGAGGAACTGGGCTTTCACTACACCGGCCCGATCGACGGCCACGACATCCCCCAGTTGTTGCAGGCGCTGCGCACGGTGAAGGATCTGCCGGGTCCGCAATTGCTGCACGTGATCACCACCAAGGGCAAGGGCTACGCCCCAGCCGAACAGGCACAGATCGAATACCACGCGGTTGGCCCGTTCGACCCGCAGGCTGGTGTGGTCAAGAAGAACACGCCGGCCAAGCCGACCTATACCGATATATTCAGCGATTGGCTGTGCGACCAGGCGGCCGCCGACGAGCGCCTGCTCGGCATCACCCCGGCGATGCGCGAGGGCTCGGGCCTGGTGCGTTTCTCCAAGGAATACCCGCAGCGCTATTTCGACGTGGCGATCGCCGAACAGCACGCCGTGACACTGGCTGCTGGCATGGCTTGCGAAGGTGCCAAGCCGGTCGTGGCGATCTACTCGACGTTCCTGCAGCGTGCCTACGACCAGGCGATTCACGACGTCGCGTTGCAAAACCTCGATGTCACCTTCGCCATCGACCGTGCCGGCGTGGTCGGCCCGGACGGCGCCACTCATGCGGGCAGCTTCGACCTCACGTTCCTGCGCTGCCTGCCGAACATGGTCATCATGGCGCCAGCGGACGAAAACGAATGCCGCATGATGCTGAGCACCGGCTTTCAGTATCCAGGCCCAGCAGCGGTGCGCTACCCGCGCGGCACCGGCCCTGGCGCAGCCACCCACAAGGAACTGGACACCCTGCCTATCGGCAAGGCTGAGCTGCGTCGACGCGGTCATGGTCTGGCGATTCTGAGCTTCGGCGTGATGCTGGCCCCGGCAGCCACGCTCGCAGCCGAGCTCGACGCCACCTTGGTCAACATGCGCTTCGTGAAACCACTGGACGAAGCGCTAATCCTGGAACTGGCAAAGAACCACGACGCTTTTGTCACGCTGGAAGACAACGCCGTGGCCGGCGGCGCCGGCTCCGCCGTAGCCGAATGCCTGGCCGCCCACGGCATCAGCCTGCCGATTCTGCATATCGGTCTTCCTGACGTTTATCTGGAACACGGCAGCCGCGAGGAAGTATTGATGATGGCCGGCCTGGACCTGCCGAGCATCCGCAACGCGATCCACGCACGATTTCCGCTGGCAGGAACCATGAAACAAGCAAGCGCCTGAGATCCCCGGCCACCGCCCCGCTTTGCTCCTCCCCCTGCTTGTAGGGGGAGGTTGGGAGGGGGTGAAGCTTTTGATCTTCAGGTAAGCCAAGCGAAGAGCGACCCCAACCCTCCCCTGCAAGCAGAGGAGGGGGTGCGAGGCGGTTCCGAGCTCTGCTCCCCCCCGTGTTTGAAGGGCTGACCTCAGCAGCGCTTTCGCAAATTGCTCCTCGCACAAGCCCCGAAAGATCTTGCACGGATTCATGAAGTCTCTGATACCTTTGCGGCAAATCGAACAGGACGGCTAGCAGTCTTCGACTGGCCGTCCAGTCAGGAGCTGCCCCACTGATGACCCTGTGGATTGCACGTCTTGTCGATGCCAGTCGGCGCCACGCGTGGCTGACCACGCTGATCTTTGCCCTGCTCGCCGCCGTCTGCGTCTGGTTTGCCGACGGCCATCTGCGCATCGATTCGGATACCGATCACCTGTTTGCCAGCAGCCTGCCGTGGCGGCAGCAGGAACTGGCGACGGATCGCGAATTTCCGCAGTTCAACGATGTGCTGGTCGCGGTGGTGCGCGGCGCCACCCCCGAGGAAACCGACGCTGCCGCCAGCGCACTGGCAGCAGCGCTGCAGGCTGATCACACCCACTACCGCGATGTAACCCGACCGGATGCGGACCCATTCTTCAGACATGAAGGCCTGCTGCTGCTTTCAGGGCAGGACCTGGCCAAGCTGCTCGGTTCGCTGTTGAATGCACAACCATTGCTGGGGCCACTCGCCAACCAGCCTTCCGCACTCGGCTTGCTCCACGGTGTCTCGCTGATGGCAGCGGGCGTGCGCATCGAGCACGCTGATCTCAGTGCCTACAAACCGGCACTGGAACAACTGCGTCAGGTGCTGGACGCAGCCGCCGATGGCCACGCCGTGCCGCTGTCATGGCAGAACCTGCTCGGCGCGAACGTCAACGAACAAACCGATCCCATGCGGCTGGTGTTGATTCATCCGGTGATGCAGATGGGCGCACTGCAACCCGGTCTTGCAGCCACGCAGGAGCTCGAGCGTATTGCCGCCAGCCTGCCGGAAGTACGCAGCGGTCGTGCAACGGTGAACTACACCGGCTCGGTCGCGCTGTCGGACGTGCAGGTAGGTGCGCTGACCGAAGGCATTGTCCTCAGCATGCTGGTCAGCGTGGCTCTGCTGGCGCTGTGGTTGTATCTGGCATTGCGCTCGTGGCGCCTGATCGTGCCGATTCTGCTCAACCTGCTGGTCGGGCTGGCGCTTACGCTGGGTTTTGCGGCGCTGACGATCGGCACGTTGAACGTGATCTCTGTGGCATTCGCCGTGTTGTTCGTCGGCCTTGCCGTCGACTTCGCGATCCAGTTTGCGGTGCGTTTTCGCGACGTGCGCCAGCACCGCCCCATCCTCGCCGTTGCGTTACACCGGACCGGCGCGATCGCGGGCATCCAGATCAGCGTGGCCGCGGTTGCCATTGCTTTCGGCTTTCTGGCGTTTGCGCCGACGGATTTTGTGGGTGTCGCGCAGTTGGGGTTGATTGCCGGCGTCGGCATGTGCCTCGCTTTGCTGTGCACGCTCACCCTGCTGCCCGCCCTGTTGTGGCTGTTCAAACCACGCGACCAGGGTGGCGAACTGGCGCTGCCGTTTGGCGTGCGCTGGGACGAGCTGATGCGGCATTGGCGCAAGGCGGTACTGGTGCTGTTCGCGCTGCTCGGCGTGGCCGGTTTAGTGGCCGCCGTGAGCATGCCGTTCGACGCAAACCCGCTGGACACGCAGATGCCCGACTCCGAGCCGATGCGGACGTTACGCGGCATGGCCGACAACCCGGTCACCAACCCGTTCAACATCAACATCATGGTGTCTGGCATGGCCGAGGCACGCGCACTGACAGCTCGACTGGAGAAGCTGCCGGAAGTGTCGAGCGTGATTTCGGCAGCGACATTCGTGCCGCTGGCGCAGTCCGCATTGCTCGATCAACTTGAGCAGGCGCAGGATTTGATCCTACCCTCGTTGACTCCACGCGCGGTGACGTCGCCCGTTACGCCGGCGGCGCTACGCTCCGCGATCGTCGATACCCGCAGTGCCATCGCCGACGCCAACCAGGAGCTGCCCGCCGATTCGCCGTTGCGCGGCATCGACGCCGCGCTCGCGCGGTTGAGCCGTGCACCCGACGATCACCTGCTGGCGATGAACGCCGCGATCAGTCGCTTCCTGCCCGAACAGCTTGCCAGCCTGCGCGATGCACTGGATGCCAACGAGATTACCTTGCAGAACCTGCCGGCATCGATCCGTCGCGACTGGGTGAGCCCGCAAGGACGGGTGCGCATCCAGGTATCGCCCACTGCCGCCGCACAGGACACCGCGGGCCTTCGTCGTTTCGTGCAAGCCGTGCAGGCGATTGCGCCGCAGGCCGGGGGGCCGGCAGTGACCACCATCGCCTCGGCCGACACCATCATGCGTGCGTTTCAGGAGGCGGCCGTATTGGCGATACTGGCGATGGCGCTGGTATTGCTCGCGGCGCTACCCCGGCTTCGCGACAGCGGCATCGTGCTGGTTACGCTGGGCATGTCGGCGCTGCTGACCGCACTGCTGACGAGGCTGAGTGGCATAGCGATCAACTACGCCAACATCATCGCGCTACCGCTGCTGCTCGGTGTCGGCGTGTCATTCAACGTGTACTTCGTGATGAACTGGCGCGCCGGCATGCGTTCGTTTGTCGGCTCCGCTTCGGCGCGCGCGGTGCTCTTTTCGGCGCTGACTACCGGTACTGCGTTCGGCTCGCTGGCGCTGTCGCACGATCTCGGCATGGCCAGCATGGGCACCATGCTCCTGCTTAGCCTGGTCGCCGTGCTGGTGGCCACCTTCGTGTTTCTACCCGCACTGTTGTACGCGCTCACGCCGCCGTCGGAATATTGAACTTCGCACTCAGCCCGTGACGACGGGGACGAGGTGGGGCACTGCGTGCCGCCCTTCGTGTTCTGCCCGATAAGTACGACCCGGAAGGCCGTGCGCATCAACCGAGCCAACAGCCCCCACTGACGCGATCGCGTTGCTCGAGATCCTGCGCGGTCATGACCTCGGCATAGCCTGCGGCTTGGAGCAGCGCACGTGTAGCCTCACCCTGGTTCCAGCCGTGCTCAAACAATAGCCAGCCGCCCACCTCGAGATGTTCGCGGGCATCGCCGACAATGCGCCGGATCGCATCGAGGCCATCGTCACCGGAAGCCAGTGCAGCGGGCGGCTCAAAACGCAAATCGCCCTGAGCCAGATGTGGATCGGCCGCTTCGATGTAGGGCGGATTGGAGGCGATGAGTTTGAAGCGCTGGCCAGCCAACGGCGTCAGCCAGTCGCCCTGGGCGAAAGTGAGGTTGGCGATATCAAGGCGTTGCGCATTGCGTCGCGCAACCGCGAGTGCGTCTGCGCTGGCATCGGTGGCCACTACCGATGCATGTGGCCGCTCATGCGCAATCGCCAGCGCAATGGCGCCGCTGCCGGTACCCAGATCGGCCACGGCGGCGTCTGCCTCGTGCGGCAAGCGTGCCAGTGCCAGTTCCACCAGCAGCTCGGTCTCCGGACGCGGAATGAGCGTGGCTGGAGTCACTTCCAGATCAAATGACCAGAACCCGCGGCGCCCGGTAATGTAAGCAACCGGCTCGCCGGCAATGCGACGTTGAACCAGTGCCGCGTACGCCGTCTGGACGTCCATTCCCAATGCATCCTCAGCGTGCGCGACAAGCCAGCTGCGTGACTTGCCGAGCACATGCAACAGCAACACCTCCGCATCGATGCGTTCGCCGAGGTGCTGGGTCGCAGCAAGCAGGGCGCTGCGAACATCAGTCATGTGGGGGAGTTTCCGCAACGGGCGCGACCGGCAACTGGGGCGGCGCAACCGCCACTTGCTTCGGCTCGCGCTTGCGCCAGTAGCCACCGCGCGTCCACGCGTCGAAGCCCCAGCGCAACCAGCCGATCAATGCGTTGGCCAGCCACAGGGCCCACGCCAGCATGGCGATCTTGTAAACCCACAGCGAAACGCTGATCACGCCGCCGCGCGGCAACGCATCGGCGCTCTGGTCAGCGAACCAATGCAGGTTCCAGGCACCCGAGTCATTGCCAGCCACATGCATGTCAGGCAGACCAAGCAGTCCCTTGGGCACAGCCGCGATCAACACCGCCAGCGCGACCAGGGTCAACGCCGCCAAACCCAGCTGCAGCAGGTTGAACTTCGTCGTGCCCAGCTTTTCCGATGGCGCGCTGCGCGCGCGCAATCCGAGCAGGATCAGCCAGGCCACCACCAGTGCGTATGCACTCCAGGCGAACGCGGAAAAGCCGAGGCCCAGCAGCAGCCATTGCAAGAAGCGCAACGGCGTCGGTGCGTAGCGTGCCAGCAGCCACGCAGCCAGCAGCAATACGATCAGCTGCGACCAGTACAGCACCGCCGGGCCGACCGTCGGCCCCCATGTCCACAGCACCCAGCGATCCTGCGGCAGCTGCAGCGTGAGGTCGATGTTCGCTACCGGCGCATGCAACGCGAATGTCGGCGTGAGCATCCGTGCAGCAACTCCATCGGGCTCACGCAGGTGCAGCGTATAGGTGTGTTGGCCAGGCAACAGCGGCAGCCCCAGCTTGCCGTCGCGCACGGCTAGATTGATCGACTCATCGTCGCGCTTCGCATCCAGCAATTCGCTACCTGCGGGCAGGCTGATCGCATGCTCGCCACCGCGGGTGCTGCGCGCATGCAGGTTCAGCGTGATCTCGCTGGCACGGGCGCCGACCGTGCTGCCCAGCTGCACGCTGTCGAAGGCGAGGCTGTCGCCCGCCACCGCGACTGGCTGACTCAATGCGAGCTGCAGACTCTCGCCGGGTAGCGGCTGGAAGCGCAGCCCGTCACTGCTGGCGCTGGTCGGCACGCCCTTCGCCTCGACGTGCCACATCGGCGAAGCATGTACTTCCCATACTTCGGCTCGCTCACCCAACGCTGGCGCCTGCAACGAAAGTTGCGCGGCGTGATCGAGACGACTGGTCCAACGCACGACGTTGCTGTTTGCGTTGAACGTGACGCTGATGCGGCCGTCCTTGACCAGCGTATCGTCGCCGAGCGGATGCTCGCCGGGCAGCAGCGGCAGCGTCGTGCTGAAGCCGCCCTGCTGTGGCGCGATGCGTTCGACCTGGTTCTCCACGACCCAGTCAACTCCCAGCGCAAGGCTTCGAGTCAAACGCACGTAAGGCGGAAAGCTCTGCACCGCCGGTGACAGATCCTTGCCGTCGCTGGCAGTACGCACGCGATGCAACGCAATGCTGTCGCCCAGCGGCCGACCGTCATCGACGCCATCCAGCGACCAGCCCTGGCCGGTGAACGCGATGTACTGCGGGCGCATCACGAAGCGCAGGTTGGCGCTGTCCGCCGCACCGATGCGGTAGTGCAGGCTTACCCGGTGCACGCCACGATCCAGCCGCACCAGCAGCTGATCATCATTGCGCGTGAGCGCCGCCTTGGTGTGACCGTCGACGCTGACGTCAGACAATTGCAGCGCGTCGTCTGCCTGTGGGAGCGGCAGCGCGATGGCTGCACCGACATGGGCTTCAAGTTCCACATCGAGCACGTCGCCGTTGGCCTGCAGCTGGGCCTGGGCTACCTCGGCGCATGCTGGCGCGCACTTTGGTGCCTCCAGAAGCCGATTGCTCAACTGACTCAGCAGCTCCTGGCTCGGCATGCTCTGCGCATGCGCGCCCGCTGGCAGAAGTGCAAGAGCCAGCAGGGCTGCACCGATGACGCTACTGCCTCGCCAGTCACGCCAGCTGGCACGCCATGGCAATAACAAGGTGCTCAGCAACTTTGCCAGCAAGGTCGCCAGCAGGGCCACCATCGCCACGCGCAGCAAACGCACCAGCCATGCGGGCGCGATCACCAGGCGAGTGGTCTGTTTGGTGGTCAGCGGCCCGGACCAGCCGAGACGATAGTTGTTGTCTTCGTCCCATTGCGGCGTGCCGGCACCGGCCTGGATCAGCGCACGATTGTCCTGCTCTGAACTCACCAGCGTGGAAGCCGTTATCGCTGAACCCGTCACGATCACAGCCTCTACCTTCGGCGCAGGCGACGCGACGGCACTGGTGCTCATTTCCACCATCGGCGCTGGCGCAGGTGGCGAAGGAGGTGCCGGCACGGCGGCGGCCGATTGTTCTTTCATCGCCCGCCCGTAAATCTGGTCCTGTGCTGCCTGCGGAGCAAAATTGGCCGACACCATTCGGCCCTGACTGGCAGCTTCCAACTGCGGATGCAGCGCGGATTGCAGTTGCGCCGCGGCGAATGGCAACGTCCACAGCGCCGCCAGCGCAAGGGCGGCCACTGCGCCGATACGTGCAGTCGATTGCAGACGTCCTTCCGGCAACGCGCGCAGCAGCAACGTCAGCGCAAGCACGACAGCCAGCGTCCACAACGGCGCATCGCTTTCGTGCTGTGCCAGTGTGAGATAGCCAGCTGCCAGCAGCGCCCAAGGCCAACCGAGCAGGCGCCCGGCCAGCAACGCAATCACCGCCACCACAAACAGGTCGAGCAGGCTCCACTGCGCCACCCACGAGTCGGGCGAACGATCGGCACCGCTGGCACCAAGCAGTCGGTAGCCATACGGCAGATGCAAGGTGGCATCGATACCTTCCAGCGGCACCTGCCATCCCGAGCTTGGGATCGCACCGCCGTGCGCTGGCAGACGCAAGCCAGCGTCGAGATTGACTTGCCGATCGGTCAGTCGCAACTCGACTCCGCTGAGTCCATCGACGCCCTTGGTGACCAGCAAGGGATCGTCACCCTGTGCGGCACGTTGCAGCTGCCACGGGGCGGCCACGTCCAATCGCTGGTGATGGCGAAGCTCGCCACTGAGATGATCGGCAACAGTGAGTCCGCCGCCATCGAAATCCAGCCACAGCTGGCGCTGCAGATGCAGTTGATCGCCCTGCCCGCCCTCATCGCCGCGGTTGCCCTGCTCGATCGCCAGGCCAGAGGCATCGTCCAGTGCATAGGCCGGCAGATCAGCCCAGTCATTCGGCACGCCCGCTTGGCCTGCGTCGTTCGCATTGCCTTCAACGCGCGTGCTGCGCAGCGCGGTGTCGTCGGCATAACTCCAGATTTCCTGCCGTGGCCAGGGTGCTTCAGGCAACTTCACTGCGATCTTGCTCAAGGGAGCGACGCCGCGCGCGGCGAGCGTGATCGTCCATTGCCCTGGTCGCAACTGCACGCGCAAATGGCCATCGTTTTCCAGCCGCGCCGGCAAATCGCCGGACAAGGCGGTGGCGACAAAGCCGGCAGGCAGCACCGCGCCCAGCAGTTGTTCGCGCGCACTACCGGTAACGTTGAACTGCAACTGTGTCTGCAGCGTGGCGGGTAAACCGTCTTCGAGGCGCCGGTATACGCGCAGCGACAATGCGTCGGCAGCGCGCTGCGCCGCGGCGGCTTCGCCGAGGGTGAGCTGATCGCCGTTGCGTTCGACGTGGGCAACCGCTGCGCCATCGACACTGAGCGTAACCAATCCGATCATCGCCGGCACGCGCAATCGCGCCGGTCGCGATGTCCAGGGAAAGGTTCCGTGCACCTGATAGTCACCGGGCAGCAGCCACACCATCGGCTGGCCATCGCGCTGCAATACCGTGGCCGGCTGGTTGTTCAGGCCAACTTGCTGCGGCCAGTTTCTCTCGTCGCCCGGCAACGCTACCCAACTCGGGGCATCCACGTGCACGTCCAGGATGAAGCTTCCGCCAACCTTGCCCGCATCGAGCGTCAATCGACCCGGCCACGCGCATTGATAGCTGTCGGCAGCGGGACTCTGGTTGGCGAGGAACGGGCAATCGTGCTGTGGCACGTCGTGCAGTACCCAGCCCGTCCAGTCGCGTAACGGCGGGGGCACATCCTGCGCCAGCAACGGCGCGGCCAACAGCAAACACAGGCAGACCAATCCCAGTGAACGACGGAACATGTACTTCTCCCTGTGATCCGCGAGGCGGCCTCAGTGTAAGTGGAACCCGGCCGCGCAGGCGACTCATGCATCCTGCCGGCGTCAAGCTCCGTATATAAGCCAGGTTGAACAGTTTTCAGGATGCGCCTGCCCGTAACCATAGGAACATTCTCAAAGTTTGTGCACTCAGGACTTACCACTGGAATACGAATGCCACGCAATACCCATCGCTCAACTCGCCCACCGATACGCCGCCGCTTCGTCGCTACGATTTTGTTGCTTCTTGGCAGCGGCCTGCTCACGGGTTGTCAGGCGGCGCTGTTCGGCGGTCTCAACGCCAGCACCGGCAAGACCGATGTCGTGGTGCGACAAGATGTGGTGTTCGACCCCTCGCACCAGTTGGCGTTGGACGTTTATCGGCTACCCGGCACGGAGCACGCGCCGGTGGTGGTCTTTTTCTACGGTGGAAGCTGGAAGTCCGGCAAGCGGTCATGGTATCGCTGGGTCGGCGAGGCCCTGGCACAGCGCGGGTTGGTCGTGGTGATTCCGGACTATCGATTGTGGCCAAACGTGCGGCTGGATGGCTTCATGCAGGATGCCGCACATGCCGTGGCGTGGACGCACGCGCATGCCGCCGAATACGGCGGCAACAGTGCGCAGTTGTTTGTGATGGGACATTCGGCCGGCGCGCATATCGGTGCTCTGCTCGCCACGGACGTGCATTGGTTGAATGCCGTCGGCATGCAGCCGCGCGATCTGTCCGGCTTCATCGGCCTGGCCGGGCCTTACGATTTTTTGCCGCTGAAAGATCCCGATTTCATCGACATGTTCGGCAGTACACATGACGAACAACTGCACTCGCAGCCGGTGCACTACGTCGATGGCGACGAACCACCGATGCTGCTGATGCAAGGCACCACCGACAAGATCGTGTGGCCACGCAATGCGCAGTCGTTGGCCAGCGCATTACAGCGCGAGGGCGAACCTGTCGAACTGAAAATGTATCCGGACATCGGCCACACCGCGATCCTGCTCGCGTTGTCGCGGCCTTTTCGAGGTAGGGCCCCGGTGCTGGACGACACCGTCGGGTTCGTCCAGGCGCAGCTGGCAGCGCGCCGGCCCACTGCCGGCGCAGTCATGCCATAGAAAACGCCGGGCGTTGCCGCCCGGCGCTTTTTATAGCTCGGTACTAGCCGAAAGCAGCTGTGCAGCCGGCGGCCGCTTCATTGACGCATCAGCGGACCGCGTCGATCGCCGACGGATCCTGCTTCGCTTTCAGCGCGCTGCACAGCTGGATCGATTCGCTGGTCTGCGCCAGGCCGCGGTCGATGCCGTCCGCGTCCTTCATGCGCGTCTTGAAGAACGCCTGCAGACGATCGTGTTCCGGCTGCGAGCAGCCACCGCCTGCCGCCAGTCGCGGCAGATAGCCGCCAGCGAAGCTACCAGTACGCTGCAGCACCTGCGGATAGTGCGTGGTGAACCACTGCCACATGGCGTCGCGACCAGACTCGGTATCGCGATCGCCCATCAGCAGCATGGCCATTTCGCCGACCTTGACCTGCTTGTCCAGCGCGAAGTTGCGTACCTGCTCCGCGGCCGCTGGATCGCTTACGTTGGCCAGGCCGGCGAGGATGCCGTTGCGCAGTGCTGCGTCGCTGGTCTTGGGCAATTCGGTGATCAACGCATCGACCGCCGGCTTGCCGTGCTCCTGTACGGCCACGCCCAGCGCATCGCCGAGCAGGTCCGGATCAGCTGCCGCCAGACTCAGACGACCATCCGGCTGAGGCTTGAGCGCTGCCTCACCCTGCTTGAGCAGGGGCGCGCGCACTTCAGGCAACTTGAAATCGAACGCGAGCGCGCCAGCCAGGGTGCTGCGCAACAGCGCCGCGTCCTCGGATTCGCCGGCCGTGCGCTGGTAGCCAAGCTGTTCCAGACGCGGCAGGTAGGCCTGCTTCACCCACGCCGACAAGCGCGCGCGCTGTGCATCGGTAGCGGCTTCGTTTTGATAGATCCACTCAATCTGGCTCAGCGGTGCGGCGGCCACTTCGCGGATCTTCGAAGCGGTCAGTGGCTGCAAAGCAGCCAGCACATCACCGGCATCCAGATCACCATGACGGAAGCTCGCGTTGACGGCATCGGCGTAAGCAAGTTGCTCGGTATCGCTGAGCTTGCCGACCTGCTTGATCAGGCCAGGCAGTTCGCTCTTGCCCAGGCTGAAGCGGTAATAGCCGTTGGCACCCGCATTCGGCAAGATCCAGGTCGGATTGCTGGCCCCGGCCAGCACTATCGAACCGCTCGCCTTGTCGAGCATGTCGCAGCTGACCTTGCTGCCGTCTGCGGTGCCATAGCGCACGCATACCGGTATGCCCCAGATACGCGAACTGTCGCCAGTGCTGCCGATCGGCAGGTAGCGGCTCTGGCTCAGGTTCAGCACGGTCTTGCCGTCCTTCTGCTCCAGCCGGGTCTGCACATACGGCACGCCGGTCTGGTTGAGGAAACTGTTGAACGCGTGCTTGAACGCATCGCCCTTGCCCGCGGCGGTGGCAATCGCCGAGACCAGATCATCGGCATCGGCATTGCCGAACTTGTGCTTCTGGATATACGCCTGCATGCCCTTCTGGAAGGTCTTCTCGCCGACATAGTTCTCGAACATGCCGAGTACGCTGGCGCCCTTCTGATAGGTGATGCCGTCGAACGCGGTCTCGATGTCGCCGTTGCCGGTGATCGGCTGACGGATCATGCGCGCACTGACCAGGCTGTCATTGCTCATGGCGCCCTGCGCGCCAAGCACGCGGTCGAGATCGGCGCGATATTCCGGATGCACCTGCATCGTCACTTTCTGCTGCATCCAGGTGGCGAATGCTTCGTTGAGCCAGATGTCGTTCCACCAGGCCATCGTCACGGTGTCGCCGGTCCACTGATGCGCCAGCTCGTGCGCCGTCACGTTGAACGAGCCCTGCACATTGCGCGCCGGTGAATCCTTGTCGAGCAGCAGCAGCCAGTCGCGGAACGTCACCAGTCCGGCGTTTTCCATTGCGCCGGCAGCGAAATCCGGCGCGGCGAGTACGTCGAGCTTGTCCCACGGGTAACCGAAGCCGTAGTAGTTCTCCAGCGCATGGATGATGCTCGGCGTTTCGCTGAGCACATGCTGCATGCGATGCGCCTCTCCCGCCGAAGCGATGCCGCGCAGTTGCAGCGGCTTGGCACGATACGCATCGGGCGAGATGTCCGGACCCTTGGCGATATCCCACGGGCCGACACCAAACGCGACCAGATACGTCGGCAGCGGCAACGTCTGCGCAAACTGCAAGGTCTTCCAGCCGTCGCCAGCGGCGGTCTCTTTGACTTGCTGGGTGTTCGCCACGGCGGTATCAGCCGTGGGTATGGTCAGGCTGATGTCGAATGGCGTCTTGAAACCCGGCTCGTCGAAACTGGGGAACGCGAAGCGTGCGCTAATCGGTTCCATCTGCGTCATCGCATACGGCTGACCCTTCGCGCTGACCTTGTACAGGCCCTGCAACTGCGCGTTGAGTGGCGCGGTGTACTCGAACGTCAGGGTCAGCTGCTGCGGTTGCAGTGTGCTGCCGAAATCGACGCGTACCACGCCGGCCTTCGGGTCCACCGCGACATACTTGCCGTCGTGAACCTTGCCGGTCGCGTCAGTGATGGTCACCTTCGACACCTTCAACTCGTTGCCGTCCAGCCACAGGTGATCGGAGGCCTGGGTCAGCTTGACCTTGATCGTGGTGGTGCCGGAAAAATCCTGCTGCGCCGGATCGACCTTGAACGCGATCTGGTACGACTGCGGTACCGCCCAATCCGGCAACCGGCCTTGCGGCGCCTGCTCGGCGGTGGCGGCCAACGCGGCGCCACAACAGGCGGCCAATGCGGTGAGAACGAGTGGGCGAACGAGACGATGCATGCGGAGCCTACCTGGCTGAAGACAAACCCCCACGCTAGGCCAGCGGTGATTTTTGCCCTAGTGCCAGAAGGCATGTCACTTACGCTGCCGCGCACAAAAAAAACCGGCCATGGCTGACCGGTTTCGGGTTACCTGCGGGCGAGCGAACTCAGCCTGCCGCGTCGGCCTGTTCCAGTGCCACCGCGGCAGCGTGAATCACAGCAGCAATGCGCGCTGCGCTCTGAATCGGCTGTGCCGACAGGCCATGCTTGCGCAGGGTCTTTTCGTGCGACTCCAGGCACATGCCGCAACCGTTGATCGCAGATACCGCCAGCGAGGCCAGCTCGAAATCGACCTTGTCGCCACCCGGGTTCGTCATCGCATTCATGCGCAGGTTTGCGCGCAGCGTGCCGTACTCCGGATCGCCGACCAAATGCACGAAGCGGTAGTAGATGTTGTTCATGCCCATGATCGCAGCGGCGACCCGTGCACCATTCAATTCCTCGGCGCTGGCATGCTTGGCCGCTTCCTCGTTGATGGCAGCGGTCAGCGGCTTGTAGCGGGAGGCGATCGCCGAAGCGAGCGCGATCACGACGATCTGCTTCTGGGTAAGACCGGGCGCGCCACCTTCCGTCAATACGGACTCAAGGTTGAGGCGCAGGTCCTTCGCGTAGTCGGGCAACTGGCTTTTCAGATCGGCAAGACTCATGGGGAACCTCAGCAATTACGGGCAAAAAAAACCGACGGCGAAGCGAACCTCGCCGCCGGTGGGGGAAGCCCGCGCGTCAGCGGGGGGAGAGGGAGGGACTGACGCGCGGGTATTGCAAGTGAAACGAACCGCTGGACTTAGGCGACCTTGAGAGTCTCTTCACCCTGGCTCCAGTTGCACGGGCACAGCTCGTCGGTCTGCAGCGCATCAAGCACGCGCAGCACTTCCGCCGGATTGCGACCCACCGAACCGTCGGTGACGTAGACGAAACGGATGATGCCTTCCGGATCGACCAGGAACGTCGCGCGCTGCGCCACGCCATCTTCGGTCAGGATACCCAGCGCATTGCTGAGGTCCTTCTTGATGTCGGCCAGCATCGGGAACTTGAGGTCGCGCAGATCCTTGTGATCTTTGCGCCAGGCCAGGTGCACGAACTCCGAATCGGTGCTGGCGGTCAGCACCTGGCAGTCGCGGTCGGCGAACTGCTCATTCACGTCGCTGAAGCCCTTGATCTCGGTCGGGCAGACGAACGTGAAGTCCTTCGGGTAGAAGAACACGCACAGCCACTTGCCTTTGTAAGTGTCGTTGGTGATCGGGAAGAACGCCTTGTCCAGGCTCTCGATCGAGACAACGGAGGTGAGATTGAAGTGCGGGAACTTGTCGCCAATGGTCAGCATGAGTAAGCCTTCAGGTTGGTGGAGCGAGGGTTGAGAGACGCCTTGCATCAGGTGCCTTGGAGAAGAAGATAACGTCTGCACTTGCATTGTTCAAATTGATTGTTACCATCGTGTTCATAGTCATTGCCTATGGCTTACCTGAGGTAGTCCATGAACCTGCGTGATCTCCAGTACCTGGTCGCTCTTGCCGAACATCGCCACTTCGGTCGCGCCGCGGAGGCCTGTTTTGTCAGCCAGCCGACCCTGTCGACGCAGATCAAGAAGCTGGAAGACGAACTGGGCGTGCCACTGGTCGAGCGCACGCCGCGCAAGGTGTTGCTGACTGAGGTGGGCCGCGACATCGCCGTGCGCGCCCGTGACGTGCTCAATGAGATCGAACAGATTCGCGGCGTGGCGCGGCGCACGCTAGATCCGGAATCCGGCACGGTGCGGCTGGGCATCTTTCCTACACTGGGCCCTTATCTGTTGCCGCACGCGCTGCCGCTGGTGCGCAAGGCATTCCCCAAGCTGGAGCTGCTGCTGGTCGAAGAAAAGACCGAAGCGCTGTTGCGCCTGCTGCGCGAGGGCAAACTGGATGCCGCGATCCTCGCGCTGCCGTTGCACGAGGACAGCCTGCATACCGAATTCCTGTTCGAGGAGCCGTTCCTGCTGGCGGTCTCGCACGATCACCCGCTGGCGCGGCAGCAAGGCCAGCTGAAGCTGTCCGATCTGTCCAGCCAAAACCTGCTGCTGCTGGAAGAAGGCCACTGCATGCGCGATCAGGCGCTGGAGGTGTGCCACATGGCCGGCATTGGCGAACGCAGCGGCTTTCGCGCCACCAGCCTGGAGACGCTGCGGCAGATGGTGGCGGCAAACGTCGGCATCACGCTGCTGCCCACGATGGCGGTGAAACCGCCGGTGGCACAGGTGGAGAACCTGCACCTGATCGAATTCAAGGGGACGCCGCCGAGTCGGCGCGTCGCCATGGTCTGGCGCAAAAGCTCGGCGATGGATGTGTTCCTGAAACGGCTGGCTGAGGTCTTCAGGAATTTGCCCGCCGACCTGCTCAACCCTCACTCGGCCGCCACGCCGATGCTGGCTGCTGTGCCGTCGCTGCAAACGCGCAAGCCCGTGCGCCAATAGTTGAAACGATACGCTCGGTCAACAGCCGCAAGTTCTACCATCGCGATCGAGCGACCTCGACCCGGCTCGGGATCACCCGCTGCCGGATCGAGGTCGCTCACCACAAACCCTTTACGACCCTGCCTTGAATCTCAGGCAAGATCGAAGCGATCAAGGTTCATCACCTTGGTCCAGGCTGCGACGAAATCGCGTACAAATTTTTCTTGCGCGCCTGCGCTTGCATAGACTTCGGCCAGCGCCCTCAGCTGGGCGTTCGAGCCGAAGATGAGATCGACACGGCTGCCGGTCCATTTGGCTGCGCCGGTCTGGCGATCGCGCCCTTCAAACGCATCCCCGGCATCCGACACCGCCTTCCACTCCGTACCCATGTCGAGCAGGTTGATGAAGAAGTCGTTGGTCAATGCTTCCGGGCGCTTCGTGAGCACACCGTGCGGAGTTTGCCCCACGTTGGTATTCAGCACGCGCAAGCCGCCAATCAGCGCGGTCAATTCCGGTGCGGTCAAGGTCAGCAGCTGCGCCTTGTCGATCAGCAATGCCTCGGCAGATACGCGATATTTGCCTTTCAGGTAATTGCGGAAACCATCGGCGATTGGTTCGAGCGCTGCGAACGATTCCACATCGGTCTTCTCCTGCGATGCGTCCATGCGCCCCGCCGTGAAAGGAACCGTAGCGGCTTGGCCAGCGTTTTTCGCTGCCTGCTCGACGCCTGCAGAACCGCCCAGCACGATCAAATCGGCGAGCGAAACTTTTTTCCCACCGGACTGCGCGCCATTGAACTCACTCTGGATGCCCGCGAGGGTCTTCAGCACCTTCGCCAGTTGCTCGGGCTGGTTGACCTTCCAGTCCTTTTGCGGGGCGAGACGGATGCGTGCACCGTTCGCGCCGCCCCGCTTGTCGGAGCCGCGGAAGGTGGACGCGGAGGCCCAGGCGGTCGATACCAGTTGCGATACCGTCAGGCCCGACGCCAGGATCTTGCTCTTGAGGGAGGCAATGTCCTTGTCATCGATCAACGCATGATCAACCGCAGGAATGGGGTCCTGCCAGAGCAGTTCTTCTTTCGGAACTTCAGGCCCGAGATAGCGTGCCCGCGGGCCCATGTCGCGATGGGTCAGCTTGTACCAGGCACGCGCAAAGGCGTCGGCGAGCTGGTCGGGGTGCTCATGAAAGCGCCTGGAAATCTTTTCGTAGGCCGGGTCGACTCGCAGCGAGAGGTCGGTGGTCAACATCGTCGGCGCGCGACGTTTCTTCGGATCGTGGGCATCCGGGATGGTACCGGCGCCGGCGCCACCCTTCGGCGTCCACTGATGTGCACCCGCCGGGCTCTTGGTCAGCTCCCATTCGTAACCGAACAGATTCTCGAAGAAGTTGTTGCCCCACTTCGTCGGCGTCGTTGTCCAGGTCACTTCCAGGCCGCTGGTGATCGCGTCTGCGCCTTTGCCAGAGCGGAAGCTGCTCTTCCAGCCCAGGCCCTGCTCCTCCAGGCCCGCCCCTTCGGGTTCGCGTCCCACGTTGTCGGCGGGACCGGCGCCATGCGTCTTGCCAAACGTATGGCCGCCAGCGATCAAGGCGACGGTCTCTTCGTCATTCATGGCCATGCGCGCGAACGTCTCACGGATATCATGCGCCGCGGCGACCGGGTCTGGCTTGCCCTCCGGGCCCTCCGGGTTCACGTAGATCAGACCCATCTGCACCGCACCGAGCGGATTCTCCAGGATGCGTCCGTGCTCGGTACGATCCTTCTCACTGCCGTGCAGCTCCTCGTCGGCAACGATCACGCCTTCCTCGTCGCCAGACTTGCCCTTGCCGTAACGATGATCTCCACCCAGCCAGGTCTTCTCGGTGCCCCAGTAGACGTCCTCGTCGGGCTCCCATACGTCCTCCCGGCCGCCGGCGAAACCAAAGGTCTTGAACCCCATGGATTCCAACGCGACGTTACCGGTGAGGATGATCAGGTCGGCCCAGGAAATTTTCCGGCCGTACTTCTGCTTGACCGGCCAGATCAGCCGGCGGGCTTTGTCGAGGCTGACGTTGTCCGGCCAGCTGTTCAACGGCGCAAAACGCTGCTGCCCGGCGCCAGCACCGCCACGACCGTCACCAATGCGGTAGGTGCCGGCGCTATGCCATGCCATGCGGATGAAGAAAGGCCCGTAGTGACCGAAGTCCGCCGGCCACCACTCCTGCGAATCGGTCATCACCGCAAGCAGGTCTTTCTTCACGGCGGCCAGATCGAGGCTGTTGAACTCCTTGGCGTAGTCGAAAGCATCGCCCATCGGATCGGACAGCGAAGAGTGCTGGTGCAGGATCTTCAGGTTCAGCTGTTTCGGCCACCAGTCGCGGTTGGTCGTACCGCCGCCGGCAGCGTGATTGAACGGACATTTCGTTTCGGTTGACATGTGTTCTCCACCTTTGGTTGTTTGCAATCCAGTAGGGAGCGGCACGACGAATGCATTGTTCTGACCAATGGCACCCAGGGTGCACCAGTTTCTTGAAGGTCTAGGGATACTCCATCGGCAGCGATCCATGCGGCAAATCGACGAGGCTGTTCCGGCTGGAGGGAACAGGGGCGTCGGAAGTTGGCGTGCTCAGGGTCTTGCGGTCGCTGCCCATGGCAGACTCCTGTGGTTCGCGGCGGAACGCAACTTTGCTTCAGCCGATCCCAACTCTGGAATATAGATACCGTCCTGGTGTGTGTAAATTCGATTATTCCAATCGGTTTCATAGCCAACGACTATGATGGTAGGGGGCGCCGCCAGTCGTCATCGGTGGGCTAGTCTGGAACAAACTGATGACAATCGCAGATCAGGGGTGGGCGTGCGCAAACTGTGGCTTGGGGTCGCTCTGCTGCTGGTGCTGTGGGGCGGAGTCTCATGGTGGGATAAGCGACCGTTGCAGCAACCACCCGGCGTGCTGGCGCCGGATATACCCGAGCAGGTCGACATCGACGATGGCGCACAGCTGCAGCACGGCGATGCCACGCTGACCACCCGTGCGCGCTTCACGCTCACCGCACGCGTGCTGTCTCGCGCCGATTACTCATGGGGTGCCGACGCCAAGCTGATCCCCGAGGATCTCGCGCTCGGCTGGGGCCGCATGTCCGACAGCGCGGTGCTGGCAAACATCCAGATCAGCCAATCCGACCGCTTCTACTACTGGCAAGTGAAGCAATTCCCGATCCCTCGGCGCGAGATCGAAACGCACAGCGCGAACATGCACATGATCCCCGCCGACGCCGGTGTGCTGTACGAACTCAAGAAAGTACGCCCCGGCGAACTGGTGCACATCGAAGGCTTCCTGGTCGACGCCAGCCGCCCCGACGGCTGGCGCTGGAAAACCTCGATGACGCGTGACGATGTGGGCGCGGGCGCGTGTGAGCTGGTTTATGTGCAGAGCCTCAGTATCGTTGGACCCTGATGGATACCGGCACCGCGCGGGAGCTGATCCAAAGAACCGGATTGCTTGATCGCATCAAGCCTGCGCATCCAGTCCAATCGGGCAACTCACCCCCGTTCCGCCCAACCCGCAATACCCATCAGGGTGCTTTGACAGGTATTGCTGGTGTTCGCCTTCGGCGTAGTAGAACGGTCCGGCGATGGAGATCTCGGTGGTGATGGACTTGAGACCGGCGTGACCGAGTTCGACCTGGTAGGTTCGGGCGGTAGTTTCGGCGACGCTTAGCTGCGCCACATTGGACGTATAGATGGCCGAACGGTATTGCGTGCCGGCATCATTGCCCTGGCGCATGCCCTGGGTCGGGTCGTGGTTTTCCCAAAACACTTTCAGCAATTTCTCCAGCCTCGTCACGGTTGGGTCATAGATCACCTGGACGACTTCGGCGTGGCCGGTCTGACCCGAGCAGACTTCACGGTAAGTGGGATTGGGTGTGTAGCCGCCGGCATAGCCGACCGCAGTGCTCAACACGCCGGGCAGGCTCCAGAACTTGCGTTCGGCGCCCCAGAAGCAGCCCATGCCGAACAGCGCCATTTCAGCCTGCGGGTAGCTATCGGCCAGCAGTGAGCGACCGTGCACATGATGCGGATGACCCGGCAACATGGCCTGCTCGCGCCCCGGCAATGCCTCATCGCGCCTTGGCAGGTGTTGTTTCCAGGCGCCGATACCGAACATGGCTGCTCTCCGAAAAGCTGCTCTATCCAAACCCGTATCGCGTACTTGGCGGCGTGAAAACGCGACTCAATAGCGTAAAAGGCTGTGTAGCGGCTGGTTACCTTGCCACCGCGCCCGTCCCTGCAACGCTGCCAGTTCAATGACCACGCTGGCGCCCACGAGTTCGCCACCCAGCTGGTCGACCAAGGCGCGCGCCGCTGCCAATGTGCCGCCGGTGGCCAGTACGTCGTCGACGATCAGCACACGCTCGCCGGGCTTCAGCGCGTCGCTTTGCGCCTCCAGGCGGTCGCTGCCGTATTCCAGCTGATAGTCGACCATCACCACAGGCGGCGGCAGCTTGCCGGGTTTGCGTAGCGGCACGAAACCGGCGCGCAGCTTCTGCGCCAGCGCGGCGCCGAAAATGAAGCCGCGTGCCTCAACGCCACACACCGCCTGCACCCCACTGCCCTGCCACGGCTCGGCCAGCGCATCGATGCAGCGGGCAAAGCCGCCTGCATCGGCCAGCAGCGGGGTCACGTCACGGAACATCACGCCGGGAGTGGGGAAATTGGGCACGGCGCGGATCAGCGCAGCCAGATTCAATACGGCTTGGTCTTGCATGGGATTCCTTGATGGGGCCCCTTGAACAGCCAATATCCCAGTTTGTCATCCCTGCGAAACAGGAATGACCAGCAAAAGACGGATGCTTGAGGTTCCGATGACATCGCAACCGCCCGCGGGCCGCACTCAGCAGGGTACGGCAAGCGGATCGTTGGGCGCTCCGTCTTCCTGGATCGCCAGTCGCGCCTCGCTGAGCTGGGCCTCCACCTCACGCACGATGCCGCTGGCGAGCGCCAGGCTCGATTCGGGCACCATCACCGCGATGTAGTCCATGGCCGGCAGCTGGCCGACCGCGCCGGTGAGATATTCGCCGGCGATGAACGCCGGAATGTCGGCATGTTCCAACGCATCCTTCACAAGATGGGCGTCGAACAGGTTTTCGGCTCGATAAATGATGTGCATGGCCACACGCTACGCCCCTACGGCGTTGCGGGGCAAGGGATGACTTGACTTCTTCACACAGGTTTATAGCCCTTCCACCAATCCTGGGCGCCTGCGCCCGATGCCGGCGACAGGTTAAACTTGGGCGCTTCCGCTATCGCACACGAGCTTTGCCTGATGTCGACTGAAAATACCGCCGCCGCCCCCGCCAACCCGACAGCGGCCGTCGTACCTCAGGATTTCATCCGGCAGATCGTTCGCGACGACCTTGCGGCGGGCAAGCATCACGCAGTCCACACCCGCTTTCCGCCGGAACCCAACGGTTACCTGCATATCGGCCACGCCAAGGCGATCTGCCTGAGCTTCGGCATCGCCGGTCAGTTTGGCGGCTGGTGCAACCTGCGCCTGGACGATACCAATCCAGGCAAGGAAGACCCGGAGTTTGTCGAGGGCATCAAGGATGACGTGCGCTGGCTGGGCTTCGAGTGGCACGCATTGCGCCACGCCTCGGACTATTTCGAGGTGTTCTACCGCTCGGCACTCAAGCTGATCGAGGACGGCGTGGCGTATGTGGACGACCTGAATGCCGAAGAGATGCGCGAGTACCGCGGCACTCTGACCACCGGCGGCCGTCACTCGCCTTATCGCGAGCGCAGCGTGGAGGAAAACCTCGACCTGTTCCGCCGCATGCGCACGGGTGAATTCGCCGACGGCAGCAAGACGCTGCGCGCGAAAATCGACATGAGCGCCGGCAACATCAACATGCGCGACCCGGCGATCTATCGCATTCGCAAGATCACTCACCAGAACACCGGCGATGCGTGGCCGATCTATCCGATGTACGACTATGCGCACTGCCTCTCCGATGCGCTGGAAGGCATCACTCATTCGCTGTGCACGCTGGAGTTCGAGGATCATCGCCCGCTGTATGACTGGTTCGTCGACCATGTCGACCTGCCGAACAATCCGCAGCTGTGGCAGCCGCTGCTTGCCGCTGGCCTACCGACGCAGCCGGCCAAGCCGCGACAGATTGAATTCTCGCGACTGAACCTGAGTTACTCCATCACCAGCAAGCGCAAGCTGGCGCAGCTGGTCAACGAGGGTCATGTCGATGGTTGGGACGACCCGCGCATGAACACCCTGCGTGGCCTGCGTCGGCGTGGTTTTACGCCGGCTGGGCTGCGTCTGTTCATTGAGCGCGTGGGCATCAGCAAACAGAACAGCGTGATCGATTACGCGATCCTGGAAAACTGCATCCGCGAGGATCTGGACACCACCGCTGCGCGCCGGATGGCGGTGCTCGACCCGCTGAAGCTGGTGCTCACCAACTTGCCGGAAAACCACGAGGAAACGCTGCACTTCGCGAACCATCCGAAAGACGACAGCTTCGGCATGCGCGACGTGCCATTGGCGCGCGAACTATGGATCGAACGCGAGGACTTCGCCGAAGTACCGCCGAAGGGTTTCCATCGGTTGAAGCCCGAAGGCGAAGTGCGCCTGCGCGGCGTCGGCATCATCAAATGCGGACAGCTGATCAAGGATGCCGACGGCAATGTGACCGAACTGCATTGCACGCTCGATCCGGAAACCCGTCATGGCATGCCCGGCGCCGACCGCAAGGTGAAGGGCACCATCCATTGGGTCAGCGCGAAGCATGCGGTGGCTACCGAGGTGCGCATCTATGACCGCCTGTTCAACGTGGCCGCACCGGACGGTGAGGAAGATGGCAAGACGTGGCTCGATCACGTCAACCCGCAGGCCAAGCGTGTGGTGCAGGCATGGCTGGAGCCGGCTGCCGCGTCGGTGGCGCCGGAGCAGCGTTTTCAGTTCGAGAGGCTGGGTTACTTTGTGGCCGACCGCGTCGACCACCGCGCCACGGCGCCGGTGTTCAACCGCACGGTGACATTGCGCGATACGTGGGCGAAACAGGCCGGCCAATAGACGGAGTGTGAGCATGCTGCCGCTGCAGATCCATCTCACCCTGCCGCCATGGATGGGTGAGGTCGCCGATACCGACCGTCGCTATACCGGCGACGAGGAACGCGTTGGCCTGGCGATCGAATTGTCGCGGCAGAATGTCGAGCGCGGTGGTGGCGGCCCGTTTGGCGCGGCCGTGTTCGATGCGCACAGTGGTCGACTGATCGCTGCGGGCGTGAATCGCGTGGTGCCATTAAGCTGCTCGGTGGCGCATGCCGAAATGATGGCGATCATGATCGCGCAGCAACGCCTGAGCCGAAGCCGGATGAGCGAGGACGACGGCCACTACGTGCTGGCCACCAGCTCCCAGCCGTGCTGCCAATGCTACGGCGCCATGGTCTGGGCGGGTATCGATGCGCTGTTGATCGGCGCGCGTGCCGAAGACGTCGAGGAACTCACCGACTTTGACGAGGGCCCGTTGCCCACCGACTGGATCGGTGAGCTTGAGCGCCGCCATATCGCCGTGCGCCGAGACATCCTGCGTGACCAGGCGCGCACCGTGCTGGCCGCCTACGGCATCAGCGGTACGCCATATTGAGCCGCCTGCGCGCCGCGCTGCCGCTGATCCTGCTGTTGCTGGCAGGCATCGTGCTATTCGCCTCCGGCACGTTCGACCGGCTGCACCCGGAACATCTGGTCGCGCACCAGCATGAGCTTCACGCACACATCGCCGAACACCCGTGGCTGTGGCGGCTCGCCTATATCGGCCTGCTGACCCTGGTCACTTCCACCGGCATTCCGGGCACCATCGTGGTGATACTCGCCGGTGGCATCGCATTCGGCACCGTCGACGGCACCATATGCTCGTCGATCGGCCTGACCCTGGGATCGCTGATCCTCTATCTGGCCAGCCGCTATGCCTTTGGCGCCGGCAGCAAGCATCCGCCCAAGGTCGTGGAGAAGCTGCATCACGGCTTCGAGAACCATCCGGTGAGCTATACGCTATTTCTGCGCTTCGTACCGGTGGTGCCGTTCGGCATCGTCACCGTGTGTCTGGCGTGGCTGCGCTGTTCGCTGTGGCTGTTCCTCGGAGCCACCTGGGTCGGCGGCACCACGATGCTGTGGTTTGAGAGCTCGATTGGCTCTGGCCTTGGTAACGCAATGAGCGAGAGCAGCACGTTTGGGCTGGATCTGTTCATGCACCGCGAGGTGATGCTGCCGCTGGGTGCGATCGCCGTGCTTGCACTGCTGCCGCTGTTGATCGAGCGCTTTACCCGACGCTTCCGGCAGGCCATCAAGCACGTCGATTGAGCCCCCACGCCGGCCCAATGTCGGCGACATTGCTGTTAACCCGGTCGTTTCGCGCTACTGTGGCCCTGCCCAGGGCGTGCCGCGGTGCGCGGGGTGGACCGATCGGACTCGGTGCGCAGACGCACCCGGGGCGATAGTGGGGAGGTACGGGGCGGATGGACAGGGCGACCAACTCCTGGCCGTTACGGCTGTGGCAACGGACGTCGTTGATGCAACGGCTGGCATTCGTTGCGCTGGTGCCCACGCTGATCACCGCCGCGTTGCTGGTCACCTTGCTGACCCGCCACCAGTTGATCACCCTGCATCGCATGGCGCAGAGCACGGCCGACGCAATTGCAACGCAGACCGCAACGGTCTGCGTGCAACCGCTGCGTAATATGGATTTGCGAGAGTTGCGGCAGATTGCCGGTTCGATCGGTGGCCTGCCAAACGTGACGCGCGTGCAGATCCGCACCGCCGACGGCCAGATTCTCGCCGACTACCGCGAACGCGTCGACAGTGACGCCGCGCAGGAAATCCTGACCGTTGAGCACGACGTGGTGGACCTCAATCAGCCGCGGCACCCCGTGCTTGGCTCGATCCTGGTCGATGTGAGCGTGCATGAGGCGATCGCAGCGCAGCGGGCAAGCCTGCTCAACGCGCTGATCGCGCTGGTCGTGAGTCTGTTTATCGCCGGCGTGATCGGCTGGCAGGTGGCACGCTGGATCAGTTTCCCGCTACGCCACCTGGCCGGCGCGGTGCGGCAACTTGGCCTGGGCGATCGCCGGGTGGCCGTGAAAGTGACCGACCGGACCGAGATCGGCGAGCTGCAGCAGGGCTTCAATCACGCCGCGGCGGCGCTGCATGACGCCCATCGCGGGCTGGAGCAGGAAGTCGAGCACGCCACCCTGGAATTGGCGCGCAAGAATGCCGCGCTGGAAGCGGCCAGCGTGGCCAGGGCGCGCTTCCTCGCCGCCGCCTCGCACGACCTGCGCCAGCCGCTGTATGCGCTGACCCTGTTCTCTTCAGCGTTGGCGGTGGACGAATACGATCCGCTGCGACTGGACCGCATTGCGCACATCCAGGAGTGCGTGCAGTCGCTCGATCACCTGTTCAGCGAACTGCTCGATTTGTCGCGCCTGGAAGCGGGCGCGATACAGGCGGAAATCAGCGAGTTTGCGCTCGACCAGGTGTTCGCCGAGGTTGGACGCAACTTCGACATAGTCGCCGAACAGCGGGGATTGCGCCTGAGCATGCGGCAGAGCGGCCGCTGGGTGCGCAGCGACCGCGGCATGCTGACGCGCATCCTCAACAACCTGGTCAGCAACGCATTGCGTTACACCCACCATGGCGGCGCGCTGGTCGGCGTGCGACGCGACGGTGAAGAACAGATACGCATCGAAGTGTGGGATACCGGCAACGGCATCGCGGCCGAACATCTTTCCAGCGTATTCGACGAGTTCTACCGGATCGACGATCACCCCGAAACTGCCTACGACTACGGCGCGCATCCCGGGCTAGGCCTGGGTCTGGCGACTGCGCAGCGACTGGCCGAACTGCTCGACACCGAGGTACGGGTGAAATCGCGGCCAGGGTGCGGCAGCGTGTTCCATTTCCAGTTACCGATCGTGCCGGCACAACTGGAACTGACGGGGCTGACTGACGAAGCACCGGCGGATCTATCGGGTAAACGCGTGCTGGTGATGGACGACGATCCGGCGATTCTTTCCGGCATCCGCTATCTGTTGCGCAGCTGGGGTTGCGAAGTGGCGGTGGCCGAGGATCTCCTGCAGGCGCTGGAAGCGATCGAGGACTGGGCCGGGCCGGCGGACATCGTGATCTCGGACCTCAATCTGCACGCCGGCGAGCGCGCGCTCGACGTGTTCGCTGCACTCGATCGGCACTATCAGCCTGACGGCGAGACGCCCTTTGCGCGCTTGCTGATCACTGGGGAAACCCGCAGCGATCGCTTGCGCGAGATCTTCACGGCGAGGATCCCGCTGTTGCACAAACCAGTCTCCCCGCAGCAGCTTCGCGCCACCCTGATGGCGGTCTGGACAGCCTCGCGCGGCAATGCCTGATCGCTGCACAAAGGGCTTGCGTTCCACAGCGATCGCTAATCGTCCGGCTGGCATGCTGGCGGGGTTGCCCCTCCCCGCCATCCGGATCCGGAACCACCGATGAAATCACTGACCCTGTTACTGCTGCTGGCCATCGGCCCTGCCGCCGTCAGCGCCGCCGAGCCTCCTGCGGCGACTCCAGCGGCGACGTACGCCGTGCAACAACGCCATCTGCTGGGCGGCAGTGGCGGTTGGGACTACCTCAGTCTCGATCCCTCCGCGCATCATCTGTTCATTGCCCGCAACGATCGGGTGATGGTGGTCGATACCGCCAGCGGCAAACTGATCACCGAAATTCCCGGCATGAACCACGCGCACGGCGTCGCGCTCGCGCTGGCCGAGCACCGCGGCTATGTCAGCAACGGTCAGGGCAACAACGTCAGCGTGATCGATCTGCAGTCGCTGAAGACGCTCGCCAACATCCCGGTGAGCGGCCAGAACCCCGATGCGATCGTGTTCGATCCGGCCACCGGCCACGTGCTAACCATGAATGGCCACAGTAATTCGGTCAGCGTGATCGACCCGGCCGCCGGCAAGGAAGTAGCCACCATCGCCCTGCCCGGCCGGCCCGAGTTTGCGACCAGTGATGGCCGGGGCCACGTATTCGTCAATCTGGAAGACAAGGGCGAACTGGTCCAGCTCGACACGAAAACCGACAAGGTGCAAAACGTCTGGAGCCTGGCCTCTTGTGACTCCCCATCCGGCCTCACCTACGACGCGGTTTCCGCACGGCTGTTCTCGGTATGCGACAACAACCTCATGGTCGTCACCGATGCCGTCAGCGGCCGCCAGGTGGCCCAGGTAGCCATCGGCAAGGGCCCGGACGCGGCCGCGTTCGATGCGCAGACCCGGCTGGCGTACAGCTCGAACCACGACGGTACGCTGACCATCGTGCATCAGGACGATGCCGATCACTACAGCGTGCTGGCCAATGTCGCGACCCAGCAAGGCGCACGCACGCTGGCGCTGGATCCCACCACGCACCTGGCCTACCTGGTCGCCGCCGCCCCCGCGGCACACGGCGCCCCGGTCAATGGCTTCACCCTGCTGGTCGTCGGCAAACAGTGACGGCAGGGCGCCACTGGGCCGCGTGCTGTCATCCGCGCCGCCCAGTGGCGCAAGATCCACAGCACCCACGGTGGCGTGGAAGTGAGAACTGGTGGACCGTACGTGTACTGAACTGGCGCCGATAGCCCCTAAAGTTTCCGCATCCTCGGCCGATATGCTCCTGTCCTGACCGTCAGGACCGTGCCTAGGGGGGCGCCGAGACCAGTGAACAGCCGGGGCGCCGTTGAGCCGGGCAAAAGAGAGCGGGCGACTGAAATCGTCCTGCCGTTCGTCGTCGTCGTTGCCGTCATGATGGCCATGTGCATCGTCAGCCTGGACATGATGTCGGCGACGCGAGCCTTTGTGGGCGGCGAAAGCCGCTGGTCGAAGGGGCAGAACCTGGCCGCCTCGCACCTTCAGCAATACCTGGTGACGTTTTCAGAATCAGACTTCCAGCAGTACCTCGAGGCCATCGCAGTTCCACTCGGCGACCGCCGCGCGCGGCTGGAAATGGACAAGCCCACGCCCGACGAGGCCGCTGTCCGGGCCAATTTCCGTGACGGCGGGATCGCCCGTACAGACATTCCCGGCATGTTGCGGCTGTACCGGCACTTTCGCCACATCTCCTATGTTGAGCGGACCATCTCGATCTGGATCGAGGCGGACCAGCGCATCGCTGAACTGGTCGCTATCGCGAACGACGCGCACGCACGGGTTGCCCGTGGCGAGCTGGGCGGCGACTGGGTTGCGGCAAGTCGTGAACGCATTCGCGTGGTGGACGCACAATTGACACCACTGGAATTCGCTTTTTCCAATGCCCTGGGCGAGGCATCGCGGATAACCGCTGACGTGCTGCTTGCGGCGATTGGCCTTACCGGCTGTCTGCTTGTACTCAGTGCCGCCTGGCGCACGCGGCGCCTGCTCGATGATCGTTTGCGCGTCGCCAGCGCATTGCGTGCCAGCGAAGATCGCTTCCAACTTGCCGTCAGCGGCAGCAACGATGGCCTGTGGGATTGGGATCGTCGCAGTGGCAGGATCTATCTGTCACCGCGCCTGCAGCAGATGTTGGGCATAGAAAACGATGGCGCCCATCGTCCAGCGGAGTCGATTTTCGATTGCCTGCATCCGGGCGATCATCGAGCCATGAAAAAAGCAGTGGCAGCCCATGTCTGGCGCGCCGTACCACTAGACATCGAATTTCGAGTACCGCTGGCCACCGGCACCCTGCGCTGGCTGCGTGCACGCGGCCAGTCAGTGCGCGACCCGTTCGGCACCTCCGTTCGCATGGCCGGCTCAGTCACCGAGATCACCGACCGGCGCCTCGCCGACGCGTTGCTGTTCGCCGAAAAGGAACGCGCCGAGGTCACGCTGCAGTCGATTGGCGATGCCGTCATCACCACCGACGCGCAGGGCCGCATCGAATACCTCAATCCCAGCGCTGAGCGTCTCACGCGTTGGCGCAGCAATGCCGCTCGCGGCCGTGCCGTGGAGAGCATCTGTCAAATCGTCGAGGAGGTCAGCTGCATACCGATCCCCGATCCGGTGGACCAGGTGCTGCGCGACCATTCCGGCTGGACATCCAGTGACAAACTGATGCTCGAGCACTGCGACGGGACGAGGATCGCGATTGACCTCACCGCCACACCTATCCGTGACCGCGCCGGTAACGTGGAAGGCGTCGTGCTGGTGATGCACGACGTCAGCAGTGATCGCGAACATGCGGCGACGCTGAGTTATCAGGCCAGCCATGATGCGCTCACCGGATTGATCAACCGCCGCGAATTCGAACGCCGCCTGGCACAGGCCATCATCGTGGCCGATCACGCCGGACAACCGTTCACGGTGCTGTATATCGACCTCGACCAATTCAAGGTCGTCAATGACACCTGCAGTCATGCGGCGGGCGACGAACTGCTGCGACAGATTGCGTCGCTGTTCCTGGCGCGGACACGTCACTGCGACGCGGTGGCACGACTGGGCGGCGACGAGTTCGTGGTGCTGCTGGAGGACTGCGACGCCGAAGAGGGATTACTGGCTGCCGAGAATCTGCGATCCGCCATCGGCGACCTGCACTTCACCTTCGGCGATCGCACGTTTTCGCTCAGCGCGAGTATCGGCCTGGTCAGTCTGTGCGAGGAGTTGCTGTCACGCGAGGACATTCTCGGCGCTGCCGATGCAGCATGTCACCTGGCCAAGGAGAAAGGTCGCAACCGTGTGCAGTTGTATCGTCTGAACGACGACGAGGTTGCCTCCCGTCAGTCGGAGATGTGCTGGGTCACCCGCATCCAGGCAGCGCTCACGACCGACAGCTTCGAACTGCACGCGCAGAACATCATCGACCTGCGCGATGCCAGCCGGTGCCGCTACATCGAGTTGGTACTTCGAATGGTTGGCGAAGACGGCCAGCTGATTCCACCGCTCGCCTTCATCCCCGCAGCGGAGCGCTATGGCCTGATGCCGTCCATCGATCGCTGGGTCGTGCAGGCTGCGTTCGCCGCGCTGCGCAACTGTATCGCGCACGCACCGGCAACGGCACCCGACCTATGCGCGATCAACCTCTCGGGCACATCGTTGTCCGAAGACGGATTCGCCGACTTCCTGCGCCATCAGTTCGTCGCCTACAACATCGCACCATCGATGATCTGTTTCGAAATCACCGAGACCGCGGCCATTTCCAACCTGTCGCGCGCGACCGTCTTCATCAGCGACCTGCATGCGCTTGGCTGCCGGTTCTCGCTCGATGACTTCGGGGCCGGCATGTCCTCGTTCACCTACCTCAAGCACCTGCCGGTCGATTTCCTGAAAATCGATCGCAGCTTCGTCAAGGATATGATCGAAGATCCGATCGACTGCGCGATGGTCGAGGCGATCAACAATATCGGCCACGTCACCGGCAAGCTCACCATCGCCGAAGGTGTCGCCAGCCAGAGCCTGCTCGATGGGGTACGCAGGCTTGGCATCGATTTCGCGCAAGGCTTTGCCGTTGGCGAACCGTGGCTGTTCGCAAGCTACAAAACAGCAGCGCCCCTTGACTCCGAGGTGGCTGCCGTCGATTTAGCGAGTCATTGATTGGTGGCAAGTTCTGCACACACTCGTCAGTGAGCATGAGTGACTCAATCAGGCCGGAACCAAATCCGCACGCACCGCCATCACACGGACTCGCTCTTCGACTGGGGGCGCAGGCGCAGCAGCAACCTGGAAGAACGCTATCTGCTGGCGCAACGACTGGGTGAGTTCCAGCGCGCTGCGACTGGCGGAACTGGCCTCCTCCACCATCGCCGCATTTTGCTGAGTCACCGTGTCGATGCTGGTAACGGCATCATTGACCTGATCGATGCCGCTGGCCTGCTCCTGCGAGGCGGCCGCGATTTCCTCGACCAGTCCACTGATCTGCTGCACACCCGACTGGATCTCGATCAATGCATGACCGGTGCGCTCGACCAGCTCATTGCCGTGGGTCACCTTGTCGCTGCTGTCGCTTACCAGTTGACGAATCTCGCGCGCAGCGGACTTGCTCTGCTGGGCCAGGCGGCGAACCTCCCCAGCCACCACGGCGAAGCCCCGCCCATCCTCGCCAGCATGGGATGCCTCAATCGCCGCATTCAGGGCCAGCAGATTGGTCTGAAAGGCGATCTCGTCGATGAGCCCGACGAAGTCCACGATCTTCGCGCTGGCCGCTCTGATCTCGACCATCGCCGAAGCAGCCTCCTGCGCGAGTGCCGTGCCTTCGCCAGCATGCGTGCGCACGCCGCGCACGACGTTGCGGCTTTCGTTCGCCCCCTCCGCATTCTGTTTCACAGCGGCCGTCATCTCCTCCATCGAGGCGGCGGTTTCCTCTAGTGCGCTAGCTTGTTCCTGCGTGCGGCGCGAAAGCTCGTCGGTGCCCTGAGAAATATCACGCGAAGTCGCCGCCAGTTGCTCGCAGGTCTCATGCACCTTGCCTACGATTTCGGCCAGTCGGCGATCCATCGACTGCAGCGCGTGGAGGGTATCGCTGAATTCGTCATTGCCGTCGATCACCAGCACATTGTTCAGCCTGCCACCGCTAATCGCCTGCGCCAGCTGCTGCGCACTGGTGAGCGGGCGCATGATGCGGCGCGTCGTGCGCAAGGCCAACGCCACGGCGATCAGCAACGCGCTCACCGCCGCCATGGCAGTCGCCACGAGCGTAGCCTGCGCCCGCGCATCGAGCCGCGGTTCCACGCCGACCGTGCGCGCATCGGACTCCTTCGCCATCGCCACCGTGAGGTCGTCGAGGGCACGAATCGGATCTTTGTACTGGACGAAATGCAGGTTCGCCGCGCGTGCATCCTTCAAGTTATTTTCAGTAATCAGTTTGAAGGTCGCTTCGTAGCCATCCGCATACATCGCAAGATTCTGGCGGAACGTTGCCACCTCGCCAGCAGCGGCGGGAAAGACCCCCAATGCATCGAGTTCGTGCAGCGCCTTGGCGTGCGCGCCGTCCCACTTGCCATGGTAAGAAGCTACCTGGTCGGCGTCCCCGATATTGATGAACGTATCTTTCTCGAAGCGACGCAATTCCAACAGCCCAGCCTGCAGCTGACGCACGTCCGCCGCAAAACGCACATCGCCATGCAACGTCTCCAGCGTAGTACGCTGCAGGCCGACGATGCCCCACGCGCCCACCGCAGCCGTAGCCAGCGACAACAAAGTGAGTGCGCCAAAAGCGAGCTGTAGGCGAAGGCGAACGGAGTAGCGTCGCGGCGAATGGAAAGCGAGCATGGGCATTTCGGATTACTGGGGAATGTCAGTATTCATCGGCCCCCGGCAGTGCAACTTGAATCGCGCGGTAACCAAACCCGTCGCGCGTCGTCATCACAAGCCCGGCTTGAATGCGCAAAATTCGGGCAATCAGCTATCGGCGGCGACGACCGACTGGGCGTTCTCAGCGGGGGCTTTCAGCATGCTTGCGCCCGCGGGAAACTGGCCCTAGCGGATCGCGGCCCATACCAGGAAGAGGGAGAAAACACTCAAAACGGTCGAAGCACCACGTTGCATCTGCAAGTGGGTCGGCCACGATAATTTTCCCGACCTGGAAGATCGAAAGGCGGCCCGAACCTTGCTCCGGAGCAATTTCTAACCGACTACCCTACATAGCCATTAACCAGTCCCCGTTTTCTCTGGATGATTGACCAAGTACGTTCGCATCTCCGCAGCTTGCGACTTGAACTCCGGTAGATCGCCGAAATGGTCGATGAAGTAATGGATCGTGTCGTAGCGACCGGGCAGATTGTGGTCCATCTGGTTGCAGGCCCGCACGATATAACCGGCCGGATTTTCCGGATGCCGGCTGATCAATGTATCGGCCAGTGCTTCGGCCTTCTCGGGCTGGTGCCCCGCGTGGTTGTACAGGTCACCCAGTTCACCCATCGCCTGCTGGTTGTCTGGGTCGCGCTTGAGCACGGCAAGGAACGTGTCCTCGGCCTCTTTGACATGGCCCGTGCGTGCGTAAATATCGCCTAGCTTTGTGCCGACCGCATTGTCATCGGGGAAACGTTGCGCGGCCTGAGCAATGCTCCCAATCGCGCCATCGACATCGCCAAGCTTGATCATCTGCTGCGCGCGCCACTGAAGAGTATCCGCGTCAGCTGGATTGAAGCGCAGCGATTCGGAATAAAGTTCCACCGCCAGAAGCGGTGCTACATCGTAGGCCTCATTGGCGAGGTCCGTCAGATTGCCATAGGTCACGTTTTTGTCGGCAGCCAGCGTAAGCAGACGGATTGTTTCAATAGCGGCATCCCCGCAGTCACAGATCGCCCGGTAAACAACTGGGTATTGAACGACCATGCGCAGCAATTGATTGTTTGCAATCAACGCTTCGGCCTCACTCTTCTGCTCGCCTTCACCACCGAACTGACTTCCCCACTTCGGCTGAGCAAAGTTCATCATCTGTCCGCGCAACGCGAAATTGGCTGGATCAACCGTCAGACCGCTCTTAGCTGCCCGATTCATGTAGTCCTCGTCCCCTTCCAAGGCACCGAGGTAAACCATCGATGTATAAGCAGGCGTTACGGCGGGCAGTAGCATCACCGCACGATCCAGATCCTGACGCGCCAACGCCAGCTGTTGGCGCATCCCGTTAACTTGATCATCCCAGAGGTCACTCGCCCAACCGTTGCCGCGCGTTTTCTGGGCAGTATCGACGTACTGCATACCGCTGGCCGCAAGTGCATAGGCACTGTTCGGCGACTGCTGTTTCCACGCGTCGATAATCTTGCGCGTATTGGCATCGGCTTTATCAAAGCCGGCACTATAAAAGGCAGCATCGAGTAAGCCCGACTGTTTCGGATCGTGCAGTTGTGCGTCCAGATAGCCCTTGTATGTGCGATCAACCTCGTCGGCTTTACCTTGTTGCAGCAAGCTGTCGATCTGCGAGAGCTGCAGGTAATGACGGTTGCGCAGCTGACAATACGCCAAGGTGGTTCCGTTATCCCAATGACTACCCGGCAGATCGGGATAGTGCAGGCAACGCTGCAACGGGTCGGCGATACCATCCGCCTGACGGACCAGGGCCACAAAAGCCAAGTAGTCCGCAGAAGATTGCTTCGCTTTGTTTGTACTGTGCCAGTCGTTCCAGGCACGCCCCATCAGGATCAACGCAAACACGACCAACACCACCGCAAGCCATACTTGCCGATGATTCCCACCGTCACTGGGACCTGATGGACCTATGACTTCGCGATTCGAGTTATCCATAACACCCCCCAAGACATTCAATCCAGCACACTAGTCTAGTCATGCCATGCAGGCGAAGTTCGCCGGAGCGGCTCCTTCGGCCAACGAATTCAGTCTATCTGACGTTGTTTTTTGCCTTGTATATGCGGTCAAACCGAAGTCCACGCCACCACCGAAGCCAGCAATGCCATCGACAAAACCCTGTGGAAGCGCGGGCGAAAGCCAAAGTCCCGAAGGGCCGGTATAGCGCAGCGGATCGCCTCCCACATAGGCATAGCTGCTTCGATGACCCTCCCGATGGCTTAACGTGCTCAAAGATTTTTTCTTCGGACACGGTAACGGGCCAACACAGCACCGGCAAAGATGCCAAGACCTAGCGACGAAAAAAACTGCGAACACACTTACCGCAGCAGGATCACGCAGATGAAATACGAGGTTCAATACGCCGGCGACAAGAAGATCCGTAAGCGTAAACCAAGGATCTCATCGTATTGGTCGGGCTGAGGTGGGTGATGTCGGTCAACTGGTTGGCTACGTCGTAGCCATAGCCCCTATGCTGCTGGGCGGGAAGTCACCATGTCTCCGCGGGCAGATCAGCTATGTGTCCCGCCCAAACAGGATCGCAAAAAAAGAAGGGACTCACGTTTCCGCAAGTCCCTGATGTAGCTGGTGGGCCGTCCGGGATTCGAACCCGGGACCAATAGATTAAAAGTCTACTGCTCTACCAACTGAGCTAACGGCCCATCATTTTGAAAGCCAAGCCGCCAATTTTACGGGCTGGGGGGCATCGGCACAAGCAAGGCGTGCTCAGACGTAGCGGGTGGGGTCTGGCAGACCTGCTTCGCGGAAGCCCTGCGCGCGCAGACGGCAGGCGTCGCAATGGCCACAGGCGCGGCCTTCGCTGTCGGCTTTGTAGCAGCTTACGGTGACGGAAAAATCGATGCCTAGACGCTGGCCCTCGCGCGCGATGTCTGACTTGCTCATGCGCATCAGGGGGGCGTGGATGCGGATGCCGGCGCCTTCGACGCCGGCCTTCGTTGCGACATTCGCCAAGGTCTCGAAGGCTTCGATGAACGCCGGGCGGCAATCCGGATAGCCGGAATAATCGACCGCGTTGACGCCGCACCAGATGTCGCTGGAACCGAGTACCTCGGCCCAACCCAGCGCGATCGACAGCATGATGGTGTTTCGCGCGGGCACGTAGGTGACCGGGATATCGTCACTGGCGTGGCCCTGCTCGGTGCCGCCCTCATTGGCTCCATGCTCATGAGTCCCGCTCTGCCTGGTGTCGAGCGGCACATCGATGTCCGCGGTAAGCGCGGAGCCGCCGATGCTGCGCAGGTCGATGGTAACCGTCTTGTGCTCCACCGCGCCGAGCATCTGCGACACACGATCCGATGCCGCCAATTCCGAGCTATGACGCTGACCATAGGCCACGCTCAACGCGTGGACCTGGTAGCCCTGCTCTCGCGCCAGTGCGATGGTGACCGCTGAATCCATGCCGCCGGAAACCAGCACGACGGCTTTGCGCAAAGTGTTTTGAGACATGACTTTTTCCATGATGATTGACCGGGCACCGGTCGCGAACGCCACCAGCAACACAGGCCGGCGCGCAGGATTCTTCGCGCTTGCGATCGCGCGTACAGCAGCGGATCAATGACCGGCCGCGTCGTTCCACAGCAGCTTGTGCAACTGCATTTGAAAACGCACCGGCAACTTGTCGGCAATGATCCACTCGGCCAGCTCACGCGGCTGCACTGCGCCGTGCACGGGCGAGAACAACACCATGCAACGGTCTGCCAACGCATGCTCGACCAGCATCGCGCAGGCCCATTCGTAGTCGGCACGGCTGGCGATCACGATCTTGATCTGGTCGTGCGGCAGCAGGTGATCGAGATTCGACCACAGGTTGCGCTGGCTCTCACCGGAATCGGGCGCCTTCAGATCCATCACCTTGTGCACGCGCGGATCGACCGTGGAAACGTCGAGCGCACCGGACGTTTCCAGCGACACCTCATAACCTGCGTCGCACAGCTTTTTCAGCAGGATCAGGCAACGTTTCTGCGCCAATGGCTCGCCGCCCGTTACACAGACGTATTTCGCGCCATGCGAGGCCACTTCGGCGAGGATGTCGTCGATCGCATGCCAATCGCCGCCGTAGAAGGAATACTCGGTGTCGCACCAGACGCAGCGCAGCGGACAACCGGTAAGCCGCACGAACACCGTGCGCCAGCCGATCGCATCGGCCTCACCCTGGATCGAGTGGAATATCTCGGTAATGCGCAGTCGCTCGGTGACGACTGAAGCAGACGTGGTAGACGCCACGCGTGCGCTGTTGCCACTCACCGCCAAGCCCCTCAGTTCGCCGGCTGCTGCTGGATGCGCTGCAGGCGTTCCTGAGCCAGGCTGGCCGCCTTGGACCCCGGATATTTGGTCGTCACGGCGCTGAGCGTGGCCTTGGCTTGCGCGTTCTGCTTCAGCTCAAGCTGGCTATAGCCGACCTTGAGCAACGCATCGGGTGCCTTGTCACTTTGCGGGAACTGGCTGAGCAGATGCTGGAACGATTCCAACGCCACCGGGTAGTTCATGGTGACGTAGTACGACTCGCCCAGCCAGTAATAGGCGTTGGGCGTGAGCGCTTGATTGGGGTATTGCTGGATGAAACTGCGGAACTGACGCGACGCCTGTACATAATCGCCGGCGCGCAATGCCTTGAAAGCCACATCGTAGGCGGCCTGGGCGGCGGCCGGATCGGCGCTGCCAGCAGCAGGGGCATTCGGTTGGATACTGTTGGGGTTGGGATTACCTGCAGCGGGGGCTACCACTGCTGCAGCTGCCGGTGGATTGGCTGCCTGCGGATTGGTCGGCGCAGCACCTGCGGCGGCGTTGCCACCCTCAAGACGCCCCAGGCGGGAATCAAGATCGCCGTACTGGGCTTTGTTCTTGTCGTTGAGCTCTTGCAGATTGTGCTGTAATTCCTCGATCTGGCCTTGTAGTTGCTGCACCTGCGCCTGCAGTTGCTGCATCTGGTTGACCATGCCGATACTGCTCTGGTCTTTGTTTTGCGCCTGCTGCTCCAGCAGCGCAACGCGATCGGCCAGGCTCAGGCGTGAATCCTGCGCAAGTACCGGGCACGCGAAACACGCGAACAGCATGATGGACGCGATCGCGCCCACCATGCTGAACCTGGCGGTAAAACCAAAAACTTTCGCCAGTCGCTTCATCACTTATTACTGAGCCGTGTAGACGATCTCGACGCGGCGATTCTTGCTCCAGCAATCCTCGTTGTGCTCACGGCACACCGGCTTCTCTTTGCCGTAGCTGATCACGTTGAGCTGGCTGGCCGAACCACCGGCTGCCTGCAGCGCGTCGGAAACAGCCTTGCCACGACGCTCGCCGAGGCCAAGGTTGTATTCACGCGTACCGCGCTCGTCGGTGTTGCCTTCGAGACGGATCTGCGAAGTCGGGCGATCCTGCAGGTACTTGGCGTGGCACGCCATGATCTGCTGGAACTCCGGCTTGATTTCGGTCTTGTCGAAATCGAAATACACGACGCGCTGACGCAGGCAGGCATCGGTATTGAGATCGTCAGGGGTGTACTTACCAGTGGTCTGGTTGCTCTGAGTCTGGGTGGTCTGTTCCGGAGCAGTCTGCTGCGGCTGGACGGCCTGCTTCTTGGCGCAAGCGGCCGCGCCAACACACAGCAGGGCAACCAGGGCGACGCGAACGGTCTTATTCATGATGACGTTCCTTACGAGTTGAGTTCCGACAAAACGATGATGGTAACGGGACGGCGACGCCGGTTAACCGGCTGTTATTTTGACACTACGAAAGGGCGATTGTGCGTAAATTCGTACAATCACTCTGACTGGGTATGGTGCGGCAGAAGCCGCAACCGGAAACCAGAACAGGCCGGAGGCGTTGTTCGGGCCCGATCCCTGGGCATCATACCGCAGCACTTGTGCGATGCAGCACGAAAAATCAATGTTCCCTATACGGACCCCAAGCCGGTTCCTGCACATTGCCGCCAACTAGTGCCAGCCGTTGTCGAACCAGGCCATCGTTGGAAACGGAGTAAAGCACTCCGCGGTTACCATCGGTGGCGGCATACAACAGCATGCTTGCATTTGGCGCAAACGATGCATTGTCGTCAATGGGGCCTTGTGAGACAAAACGCACTTGGCCTCCCAGACTACGGTCCATGATAGCAATACGATACACGTTCCCGTTGCCCTGCACCATCGCAATCTGCTTGCTGTCGTAGCTGATGGATGCCTTGGCGTTGTTCTGACCCTGGAAGGTGATTCGCTGCGGTTCGCCGCCACTAGGCGACACTTGGTAGATCTGCGGCTTGCCCGAACGATCGGACGTGAAGTAAATGCTCTGCCCATCGGGCGCCCACACGGGCTCGGTATTGATCGACAAGCCACGGGTGATCTGGTTTTCGCTATGGCCGCTGAGGTCGGTCACGTAGACCTGGGGATTGCCCGTGAAGGACAGCGACACCGCCAGTCGCGAACCGTCCGGCGAGAACGCCGGTGCGCTGTTGATGCCCTTGCTGTGCGCTTCGATCAGCTGCCGCGCACCGGTGGTCAGATCCTGGATGTAGATATGCGAGTTACCGCTCTCGAACGAGACATAGGCGATCTTTTTGCCGTCCGGCGACCAGGCCGGCGACAGCAGCGACTCCTTCGAACGGGCAACCACCTGCGGATTGAAGCCGTCCGAATCGGCCACGATCAGTGAATAGGTGGTGTTGTCGCCGAGGCCGACGGCGGTGATGTAGGCGATGCGGGTCCAGAACGCGCCGCGCACGCCGGTGATCTTCTGGTAGACCTGGTCGGCAATCTGATGCGCCACGCCGCGCAAGTCGCCGGCTGGCACCGTGAAAGACTGGGCGAGCAGGCTCTGCTGCTTGTTGACGTCCCACAGCTCGTAGTCGACTTTCAGCATGCCGCCGCCGGCATCGCTGACGCGACCCACGGTGATGTAGTCCTGCTTGAGCAGACGCCAGGTAGCGAACTTGATGTCCGAGCCCTGGGCCGGGAATTCGACAATGCTGGCCTTGTCCAGCGACCGGAACTTGCCGGAACGGTTGAAATCGTTGCGCATCACATCGGCCATGTCGGTCGTCAGCGGCGCCCCACCCTGTTGGGCGAACGGCACCACCACGATCGGCGTGGCGGTTTTCACACCACCGACGATGTCGATATTCAGCGATTGGGCTGCGAGAGGGCCGGCGAACAACGCCGCAATGGCCAGCAGGACGAAGGCGAAGCGTGAGCTTAGTTTGCGCATAGGCTTAATCATTGCGGTCTGAATGTGAAAGTTAAGTTGCGCCTGAACACGTTCTCAAAACCCTTGTAGGGCAAAGTCTTGGTTCGCAGCACGGCATTTTCGACCGAACGCCGACCGGCGTCGTCATAGGGACAGCTTGGGGCAACTGTGGCGCTCATCACGTCACCACCGATTGACTGCACGATATTAACCTCGCACGGGACGCTCGGCATGTTATCCGGACGCGTCCAGTTCGGCGTGACAGCATTCTGAATAGCCGCTGCGTATTCACTGGTTAGATCGCTGGTCTGGCTGTTGTTCCCGCTTTGCAGCTGGTCGGCCTTGGGTACGTCCGGCTGGCTCTGGTCACTGGCGTTGGCCAGATCCGCCAGCTGCTGCTTGGCCTGCTTAGCCTTGCTGTCGAGCTTCTGGGTCTGCGCCGCCGCCTCGTCCATCTTGGCCAGCATCTGGTCAATCTGCTTCTGTTTCTCTTCTTTCTGCTTGGCCGCCTGCGCATCCAGATCGACCTGGCGCTGGCGTTCCTTCTCTTCCTGCAGCTTCTTGGCGTCGTCGGCCTTCTGCATCGCATCCTCGACCACGCGCTCCTGATCCACTACATCGGGATGCACGGGCGGCGGCGGCAACGTCTTTACCTGCGGCGTCTCCGGTGGCGGCGGTGCGGGCGGCGTTACCGACGGTGGTGGCGGCACGGTATTGGGGATCGGCTTGGTCTTGACGGACTTGGGCGGCGGGCTGCCGGTCGGGCCGATCAGCACGGCCTGGATGATCGGGCCTTGCAGTTGCAGCGGTTTGGAACAGGTAATCGGGTTCATCCAGGCCGGCAGGCCCAGTGCATTGAAGAAACTCTCATAGCTCGAACACGGCAGGATCGCGAGGAATAGAAACCCCACGATGCCGATGTGCAGGATGGCGGAAAATACGACCGCCTTCGGCGTCGCCTTACTTTCGTCCATCGGACGCGCTCTTGCCCTGGTCCTGCGGCTCGCCGGGCTGTCCCATCAGGCCGACCTTGGCGACACCGGCCTGCTGCAGGTCGGCCAGTACCTTGAACACGCCGCCATAGGCACCGCGCTCGTCGCCGCCGACCAGCACGTTGACTTCAGGATTTTCGCGCACGAACGCGCCCACCTTGACCTTGAGCGTGTTCTCGTCGACCGGCTCCTTCTTCTCGCCGCTCAGGGTCAGGTACAGCTGCCCGTTCTGCAGCACCGAGACCAGCACCGGATCTTTCTTCTGCTGCATCGACTTGGCGTTGGCCTGTGGCAGCTGCACATCGACGCTGGAGTTCATCATGGGCGTGGTGACCATGAAAATGATCAGCAGCACCAGCATCACGTCGATATACGGCACGACGTTGATTTCGGATTTCAGCTTGTAGCGCTTCTGGCGCCGGAGGGTTGCCATGACTGCTGCTCCGCTCAGGCCACGTCGTCGGTCTGGATCTGCCGCTGCAGCACGGAGGAGAACTCTTCCTGGAAGACGTCATAGCGCGAAGCGATGCGCTCGACCTTGGTCGCATAGCGGTTGTACGCCCACTGCGCCGGGATCGCCGCGAACAGGCCCATCGCAGTTGCAATCAGCGCCTCGGAAATGTGCGGCGCAACCACCGCAATGGTCACGTCCTTCATCTCGCCCAGGCCCTGGAACGCGCCCATGATGCCCCACACGGTGCCGAACAGGCCCACGTAGGGGCTGATCGAACCGACGTTGGCCAGGAACTCAAGGTTGCGCTCGAGCAAGCCGATCTCGCGGGTTCCGGCGACCTGCATCGCACGCTCGGAACTCTCCATCACGCTGCGCACGTCATGCGTCTTGCGCTGGCGCTGGCGGGCGAATTCGCGAAAGCCCGACTCGAAGATATTTTCGATGCCGCCATTCTCGGCGCCACGATTGCTGACCTCGCGGAAGAGTTGCGCCAGGTCGCCGCCCGACCAGAAGCGCTCCTCGAACGCCTCGGCGTTCTGCATGGCCGCCTTGGTCTGCGAATACTTGCGGATGATGATCACCCACGACAGGAACGAGAACACCAGCAATACCGCCAGCACCAGCTGCACGGGCACGCTCGAATCCGCGATCAGCGAGAAAATGTTCAGTCCACCGTTCATCGTTTGAGGGCTCTCCGCCAGTCGGCTTGGTTGTCTTGAAATGGGTTGTCTTGAAACAGTCTGTCCAGGGACAGGTTGTCAGGAAGTCATTGCTGAAATCAGACCCGTTGGAATCGGTGCCGCACGCATACGCTGGACATCCACGCACGCCACCCGCACCTTGGCACGAATAACGCTACTGCCGTCCGCCCGCTTGATCGTCTGGGTGAACAGGATACTGGCTGCGCGTTGCTCTTTGACTTCGACCGTTACCGACAGTTCATCATCCAGCAGGGCGGCCTTCAAGAAATCGATCTGCATCTCGCGCACCAGAAACGCCAGCCCGGTGGTTTGCTTGAGCACGGACTGGTCGATTCCGAGCCCCCGCAGCCACTCGCTACGGGCGCGTTCCATGAAACGCAGGTAGCTGGCGTGATAGACCACGCCACCGGCGTCAGTATCCTCCCAGTAGACACGCACCGGCCAACTGAAGGGTGGATTTTGCGCGGACTCAGACATCGCCGGCATCGGCATTGAACAGATCAGCCGGCTGCGCCTGGCGCGGCGGTGGAGTAAGCCCCAGGTGGCGCCAGCCCTTGGCGCTGACCATGCGGCCACGCGCCGTGCGGATCAGGTAGCCCTGCTGGATCAGGTACGGCTCGACCACGTCTTCCAGTGTGCCGCGATCCTCGCTGAGCGCGGCAGCCAGCGATTCCACGCCAACCGGGCCGCCGTCGAAATTCTCGATAATCACGCTGAGCAGGCGACGATCCAGTTCGTCGAAGCCCTCCGGATCGATCTTCAACATGTCCAGCGCAGCCCGCGCCGCGGCCAGAGTGATCTCGCCGTCGGCGCGCACTTCGGCGTAGTCGCGCACGCGGCGCAACAGGCGGTTGGCGATACGCGGCGTGCCACGTGAGCGACGGGCGATTTCCTGGGCGCCTTCCGTCGCGCAAGCGATGCCCAGGATGCGTGCGGCACGCCGCACGATGGCGGTGAGCTCGTCAGCCGTATAGAACTCCAATCGCTGCACGATGCCGAAACGGTCGCGCAGAGGCGCGGTGAGCATGCCGGCGCGGGTGGTCGCACCAATCAGCGTGAACGGCGGCAGGTCCAGCTTGATCGAGCGTGCACCGGGGCCTTCACCAATCATGATGTCGATCTGGAAGTCTTCCATCGCCGGATACAGCACTTCCTCGACCACCGGCGACAACCGATGGATCTCGTCGACAAACAGCACGTCGTTTGCCTCCAGGTTGGTCAGCAGCGCGGCCAGATCGCCTGCGCGTTCCAGCACTGGCCCCGAGGTGGAGCGAAGATTGACACCCAGTTCGTTCGCGATGATGTGACTGAGCGTGGTCTTGCCCAGGCCCGGCGGTCCGAAGATCAACACATGATCCAGCGCGCCCCCACGCTTCCTGGCCGCCTCGATGTAAATCGACAGCTGCTCCCGCACCGCCTGCTGGCCGAGATATTCGGAGAACCGCCGGGGACGAATCGTGGCTTCCAACGCCTCGTCGTCGAGCTGGGCGGCCGCCGTGATGATGCGGGTATCGGTCATGTTCGTATTATGACTGAGGAGCGAGGGGTGGGTGAGGGGTGAGGAGGCCCGCATGCGGGTTTTTCGCGCCCTCGCTACTCGCCCTCATCCCTGCTCTCATCAGATCTCGATCTGCGCGCCCAGCTCGATCAGGCGGTTGCCGGGAATCTGGAAGAACGCGGTCGCCGGCAAGGCGTTGCGCGCCATGAACGCAAACAGCTTGTCGCGCCATAGCACCATGCCGGGACGGCGCTTGTCGGCGACGATATTTTCGCGCGACAGGAAGAACGTGGTGTCCATCATGTCGAACAGCAGCCCGACCTGTGCGCACTGCGAAAGCGCCACCGGGATGTTCGGATCCTCGGCAAAACCAAAGCGCAGCGATAGTTTGTAGAACTCGCCACCGAGCGGCACTATAAGAATGCGCTCATCGGGCTCGGCCGCCGGCGTCTCCAGAATCTCCGCCGTCAAGAGCACGTTGCGCTCGTGCAGCACCTTGTTGTGCTTGAGGTTGTGCAGCAGCGCGTGCGGCACCGCGTTCTGGTTCGCGGTCAGGAACACCGCCGTACCCGGCACACGCAGCGGCGGATGCTCAGCGATGTTCTCGATGAAGGGTTCCAGCGCCAGGCCGCCCTGCTTGATCTCGCGTACCACCAGTTCGCGGCCACGACGCCAGGTGGTCATCAGCACGAACACGCCCAGGCCAAGCACCAGCGGGAACCAGCCGCCGTATTCGACCTTGATCAGATTGGCGCCAAGGAAGGACAAGTCGATGGTCAGGAACAGCACGCCGGCCGCCACCACGGCGATCCGGCTCCAATGCCATTGGTAGCGCGCCACGACCAGCGCGAGCATGGTGGTGATGGTCATGGTGCCGGTCACCGCGATGCCGTAGGCCGCGCTCAGGCTGTCGGAGCTGCGGAATCCAAACACCGCGATCAAAACCATCACCAGCAAAAAGCTGTTGACCCACGGCACGAAAATCTGCCCGGACATTTCGCGCGAGGTGTGCACTACCTGCATGCGCATCGAGTAACCCAGCGACATCGCCTCGCGGGTCATCGAGAACGCGCCGGAAATCACCGCCTGCGAGGCGATCACAGTGGCCACGCAGGCCAGACCAATCATCGGATACAACAGGAACTGCGGCACCATCTTGAAGAACGGATTGTCCCCCGCCTCGGGATGGGCAAGCAGCAACGCACCCTGGCCGAAATAATTGAGTACCAGTGCCGGCAGCACAAAGCTGAACCAGGCGAGGCGGATCGGCCGTTTGCCGAAATGCCCCATGTCCGCATACAGCGCCTCGGCACCGGTGAGCGCCAGCACCACGCCACCGAGCGCGATGAAGGCCTGTATCCCATGGGTGTGGAAGAAGCGCACGCCATGCATCGGATTGAGCGCCCACAGCACCTGCGGATTTTGCGCGATCATATGCACGCCAAGCAGGGCGATCGTGACGAACCAGACGATCATCACCGGTCCGAAGACGCTGCCCACTTTCGCCGTGCCGTGACGCTGCAAGGCGAACAGGAAAAACAGGATGACGGCGGTCACCGGCACCACCCAACGCTCGAGTCCAGGCGCCGCCACCTTCACGCCTTCCACGGCCGACAACACGGAAATCGCCGGTGTGATCACGCCGTCGCCATAGAACAGCGAAGCGCCGAAGATGCCGAGTATGGCCAACACCCAGCGTACCTTCGGTTTCTCGCGCACACTGCGCTGCGCCAGCGCCATCAAGGCCATGATGCCGCCCTCGCCCTTGTTGTCGGCGCGCATGATGAACACCACGTACTTCAGCGAGACCACCAAAATCTGCGCCCAGAAGATCAGCGAAAGCACGCCATAGATGCTTTCGGGCGTCGGTCGCATGCCATCGTGACTGAGCGTGGTCTGCAGGGTGTACAGCGGGCTGGTACCGATGTCGCCGTAGACCACGCCAATGGCGCCCATCGCCAGCGCCGCAAGGCGACGCCTGGTGTCGGTATCGCCAGTTATCGGCATGGTTTCCTGGTTCACGATGTTCAACCCCCGAGAGCGGCGCGCAGCGCCTTGCGAATGATCGTTTCGGCGCTGTCGCCGGCGGCAGCAACCTTTTGTACCAGACGCGTCACCTCGACCGGTTTGTAGCCGAGCTGTTGCAGCGCCACGGTAGCCTCGCCAGCCGGATCGAGCGGACCTGTCTGGCTCGCCGATGTCCCCGGCAGAGTCGCGCCCAGGCCGTCCACGCGGTCGCGCAATTCAACAATGATGCGTTCGGCGGTCTTCTTGCCGATGCCGGGAATCTTGGTCAACGCGACCACATCGCCAGCATGGACCAGCCGCGCAAAGTCATTGACGGAGGCGCCGGACAGTACGGCAAGCGCGATCTTCGCGCCAATCCCGCTGACCTTGAGCAGATTCCGGAACAGCGTGCGCTCTGCTTCATGCAAAAAACCGTATAGCGCGACGCTGTCTTCCTTCACCGCGTGATGGGTGAGCAGGATCACTTCCTTGCCGATACCCGGCAGGTCGTAGATGGTCGACATTGGCGCTTCGACTTCATAGCCGATGCCTCCCACTTCGATCAGCAGCGACGGCGGCTGTTTGGAAATCAGGGTGCCACGCAGACGACCGATCATCGGCGTCGCCTCCAGGCCGTGCGCGGAATCCCCACGCGGGCCAGACTGGAACGGGTATGCGCATGCGTCACCGCGATCGCCAGCGCATCCGCGGCATCGGCCTGCAGCGGCCCCTTGAGGCTGAGCAGGATGCCGATCATGTGCTGTACCTGAGTCTTGTCGCTGCGACCGCTGCCAACCACGGCCTGCTTCACTTCGGTTGCTGCGTATTCGTGCACCACGATCCCCCGACTGACCACCGCACAAATCGCGGCGCCTCGCGCCTGCCCCAGTTTCAGCGCGGAATCGGGATTGCGCGCCATGAACACGCGTTCGATCCCGCATTCCAGCGGCTGATGGGCGGCGATGATGTCACATAGCTCTTCAAAAATGCGTTTCAGACGCAGTGGAAAAGTAGCCTCTCCGGCTACTGCCAGTGCGCCATGAAAAACGTGCGTGAGCTTGCCGACATCGTCGACGTCGATGATGCCCACCCCGGTACGCTGGCTACCCGGATCGATGCCGATGATTCGAGTCATCGAGGCAGGCGAGGGGTCAACGGCAACGCGAACGGGGACATCATGAGCAGGCTCTAAGCCTCGGCCGGTAGCGCAGCGTTGTGATAGATCTCGTGCACGTCGTCGAGCTCTTCCAGCCAGTCGAGCAGGTCGAGCAGCGTTTCCTGGGCCTCGGCGGGAATCGCCACGCGATTGGCCGGCCGCATCACCACTTCGGCACGCAACGTCTTGAGACCGGCACTGGCGAGCGCCTGCTGCACGGCCTCGAAGCTGTCCGGCGCGCACAGCACACTGCTCTCGCCCGCCTCGTTCACTACGTCATCGGCACCGGCTTCCAGCGCTGCTTCAAGGATTTTCTCCTCCAGCGCCGCATCGCCAGCGGTGGCAATCACCAGCTCGCCGCAACGATGGAACTGGAAGGCTACCGAACCACTGGTGCCCAGGTTGCCGCCGTGCTTGGTCAACGCGTGGCGCACATCGGCGACCGTGCGAACCGGGTTGTCGGTGACGCAGTCGATGATCAGCGCGATGCCGGCCGGACCGTAACCTTCGTAGCGCAGCTCGTGCATGTCAGCGCCGCCGTCGGCACCGGAGCCGCGCTTGACGGCGCGATCGATGGTGTCCCGGGTCATGTTCGCCGACAGCGCCTTGTCGATCGCCGCGCGCAGCCGCGGATTGCTCGCCGGATCGGCGACCCCTGCGCGTGTTGCCACGGTGATCTCGCGTATCAGTTTGGTGAATACCTTGGCGCGCTTGGCGTCCTCGGCACTCTTGCGACCTTCGATCGACGGCCCTCTACCCATGACAATGCCTGCAGTGGATCAGGTTGATAAGCCGGCAATTTTACCTGATTTCGGCTCGCGTGCCGGTCAGATCGACCGTGGCCGCCCTGGCGGCTCAGCTGGCGGCATGCACAAATTGCCCGTGACGCAGGAACTGCGCCACCTGCCGCGCCACATCGACCGAAAACAGCAGCCCGGTATGATTGGCCTCGATCACGCAATGATCGGCCAGACCCGGCAACCGGGTCTCCTCGACTGCCACCGTACCGTCATGTTCGCCTTCGATATGGCCCAGCACCGCGCCCAGGCCCAGCGGCATGCAGCCAGCGATCATGCCCACCTCGCGTGGCCCGTCCCAACGCTCGAACCCTTGCTGCAGCAGTTCGCGATTGTGCCCCAGCAAAACCTCACCGCCGCGGCCCCAGCCGGCAAAACCGCGCGCCACAGCACTACCCTTCAGCGGTGAACCCAGGCAGACGATGCGCCCCGGCGGCAATTCACCCGTCTCAAGGCAGGCACGCAGCGCCAGCAGACCGCCCAGGCTGTGGCCGACCAGATGCACCGAATCGGCTTCCGTAGCCAATGCAGCCATGCGCGCCTGCAAGCGGTCCAGGATCCGCTGCTGGGTCGCGGCCACGCTCAGGTAGTCGAAGCGGTGGACGCGAAAACCATCTTCCATCAGCCGCCGATGCAGCATGGCCAGCGCGAAACCGCGCATCCACAGACCGTGCAGCAGGATCACATGATCAGACATGGTGCCAATGAGACCTGAGGCGAAGTGGACGAAACGGCAAGACTCCCGCCAGCAACAATGTTCACCCTGACCTGGGCCGAAACCCGCTCAACTGACCCGCCATCACGCGGCAGGCGCGTCACTGGCCAGCACCTGCACGTGCAGCTCCTTCAATTGTGCCGCCACGATCGTCGACGGGGCGTCGGTCATCAGATCCTGTGCGCTGGTGGTCTTGGGGAAGGCGATCACGTCGCGGATCGATTCGGTGCCTGCCATCAGCGCGGCAATCCGATCGATGCCGAAAGCCAGGCCACCGTGCGGCGGCGCGCCGAACTTCAGCGCCTTCAGCAGGAAGCCGAACTTCGCATCGGCCTCTTCCGCACCGATGCCAAGCAGCTCAAACACTGTGCTTTGCATGTCCGGCCGATGGATACGGATCGAACCACCGCCGATCTCGTTGCCGTTCAACACCATGTCGTAACCGCGGCTCACCGCGTTCGCGGGATCCGCACGCAGCTGCGCCGCATCGTCCACCTTTGGTGCGGTGAACGGATGATGCAGGGCCACGTAACGCTGTGCCTCGGCGTCGTATTCGAACATCGGGAAGTCGGTAACCCACAGCGGCTTCCAGCAGTTTTCGACCAATCCACGATCCTTGCCCGTCTTCAGCCGCAAAGCACCCATGAAGTCGGTGACGGTTTTCCAGCTGCCCGCGCCAAAGAACAGCATGTCGCCGCTCTGCGCACCGGTGGCGTTGAGAATGCCGTCCAGCGCTGCATCGTCGAGGAACTTCGCGACCGGCGAATTGATGCCTTCGCGGCCCTTGGCCAGATCGTCGATGCGCAGCCAGGCCAGGCCCTTCGCGCCATATCGCGACACGTATTCGGTCAGCCCATCGATGTCCTTGCGGCTGAGCGTGCTGCCACCGGGCACGCGCAGCGCGGCGACGCGACCGTTCGCATCGTTGGCCGGCTCGGCGAAGACCTTGAACTCGACGTGCTTCACCGCATCGGCGATATCGACCAGCTCCAGCGCGATGCGCAGGTCGGGCTTGTCCGAACCGAAACGACGCATCGCTTCGGCCCAGGTCATGCGCGGGAACGTCGCATCGAGTTCGACGCCCTGCACTTCGCGGAATACATGGCGAATGAGTTCTTCCACGAAATCCTGCACGTCGTGTTCTTCGACGAACGCGAATTCCAAGTCGAGCTGGGTAAATTCCGGCTGACGGTCGGCGCGCAGGTCTTCGTCGCGGAAGCAGCGGGCGATCTGATAGTAGCGGTCGAAGCCGGCCATCATCAGGATCTGCTTGAACAGCTGCGGCGACTGCGGCAGCGCATAGAACTGACCCGGATGCACGCGGCTTGGTACCAGGTAGTCTCGCGCGCCCTCCGGCGTGGCCTTGGTCAGGATCGGCGTCTCCACGTCCTGAAAGCCGCGGTCATCGAGATAGCGGCGCAGCGCCTGTACCAGCTTGATGCGCTTGCGCATCATCTGCTGCATTTCCGGCCGGCGCAGATCGAGGTAGCGATACGTCAGGCGCATCTCTTCGTTCGGATTCTCGTGCAGCGCAAACGGCAGATCCTTCGCGGCGTTGAGAATTTCCACCGTCTCGGCGAGCAGTTCGATCGTGCCGGTTTTCAGCTTGTCGTTCACCGACAGCCGTTTGCGGATCGTGCCGGTAACGCGCAGGCAATACTCGTTACCGATCTCGCCAGCCACCAGGAAAGCCGCCGCGTTATCGCGCTCGATCACTACCTGGGCAAGACCTTCGTGGTCGCGCAGGTCGACAAACGCGACATGACTCTGCAGGCGCAGGGTATTGACCCAGCCGCACAAAGTGACGGTCTGGCCGATCAGCGCCTCATCGATGAGGCCGCAGTAATGCGTGCGCATGCGCTTGGAACTCCGGGCCGCAAAGCGGCTGAAACAGATAGAAAAGACCCGGAATCTTACCACCGCTACGCAGTAGCCTGTTCATGCGTTGCTCGTAGCTCGCGTGGAGAACATTTGGCGAAAGCGCCCTTTAGCTCGCCGAATAACGCACTCGCGCCCCTATTTTTTGCGGGTGGTTCTACCTAGCCTCGAGGCGCCCCCTCCCCTGCTCGCAGGGGAGGGTTGGGGTGGGGTCGCTCTTGGGTCCGTAGATCAAAAGCCACCCCCTCCCAACATCCCCCTGCAAGCAGGGGGAGGGGCAACGTCAGAGCTCAATCGCTGCTGGAGGTCCCCGATGCCGCGGCAGGAACCGCGGGCGCTGCAGCTGGCGCGACAGGCTTGTCTGCTGACGGGGCCTTGGCATCGGCACTCCCGCCGCCATCCCCGGCCAGGTTGCGCTTCTTGTCGCCGTCCTTCTTGAAATCGGTCTCGTACCAGCCGCTGCCGGCCAGCCGGAACGACGGCGCGCTGACCATCCGCCGCAAGTGCGGCGCATCGCAGGCCGGGCAGATCGTGGGATCCGTGTCGGACAATTTCTGCAGACGGTCGAAGCGGTGGCCACAACCGCTGCACTCGAATTCGTAAATGGGCATGAAAGCTCCAGACTGTCCAGCCAACTCCAGGTCGGCAACCCGCCATTATCGGCGGGTTCGGGGGAATTTCAACGACGCCCGGCAAATACCGCGGCCGTGGCCGCGGCAATCGCCGGGATTTCTCTCGTCAGCGACGATCAATGCTGGCTAAACACCAGGTGTCCACCTGCTGCGGCCACCCGGATCACGGCGCCCGGCGCATAACGACCTTCGAGGATCTCCTTCGCCAGCGGATTCTCCAGTTGCTGCTGGATCGCCCGTTTCAGCGGTCGCGCGCCATACACTGGATCGAAACCGGCATTGCCCAGCAAGGCCAATGCGTCATCGCTCACTTCGAGCTTGAGCTGGCGCTCGGCCAGGCGCTTTTCCAGGTAGGTCAGCTGAATCCTCGCAATGGCGCGAATCTGCTTCTTGTCCAGCGGGCGGAACACCACCAGCTCATCGAGACGATTGATGAACTCGGGGCGAAAGTGTCCCTGCACCACGGCCAGTACCGAGGCCTTCATCTGCATGTAGTCAGCTTCGGAATCGCCACCAGCGCTTTCGCCGGCCTGCTCCTGAATCAGATTCGAGCCGAGGTTCGAGGTCATCACGATCACGGTGTTGCGAAAATCCACCGTGCGACCCTGGCCATCGGTGAGACGCCCGTCATCGAGCACCTGCAGCAGGATGTTGAACACGTCCGGATGCGCCTTCTCCACTTCGTCCAGCAGGATCACGCTGTACGGCCGCCGGCGCACCGCCTCGGTGAGATAGCCGCCTTCTTCGTAGCCGACATAACCCGGCGGCGCGCCGATCAACCGGCTCACCGAATGCTTCTCCATGAATTCGCTCATGTCGATGCGCACCATCGCATCGGTGGTGTCGAACATGAATTCGGCCAGCGCCTTGCACAACTCCGTCTTGCCGACACCCGTCGGCCCCAGAAACAGAAACGAGCCGCTGGGCCGGTTCGGATCGGACAAGCCTGCACGCGCACGACGGATCGCATCGGACACCGCGCGCACGGCTTCGTCCTGACCGACCACGCGGCGATGCAGATCGTCTTCCATGTGCAGCAGTTTTTCGCGTTCGCCCTGAAGCATCTTGGCGACCGGAATACCGGTCCAGCGCGCCACGACTTCGGCGATTTCCTCTTCCGTGACCTTGTCCTGCAGCAGCTTGAAGTCCTGCGTTTCAGCTGCCTGCGCGGCGGCCAGCTGCTTCTCCAGCTCGGGCATGCGCCCGTACTGGATCTCGCTCATTTTCGCGTAGTCCTGTCGACGCTGCGCCGCTTCGAGTTCTTGCCGCGCCTGCTCGATCTGCTCCTTGACCTTGGTCGCGCCTTGCAGCGTGGCTTTCTCCGACTTCCATATCTCGTTGAGGTCGGAGAATTCGCGCTCGAGTTTTTCGATGTCCGTTTCCAGGTCGGCGAGGCGCTGCTTGCTCGCCTCGTCCTTCTCCTTCTTCAGCATCTCGCGCTGGATCTTCAGCTGGATCAGCCGGCGTTCCAGACGGTCGAGTTCTTCCGGCTTGGAATCGATCTCCATGCGGATGCGGCTGGCCGCCTCGTCCATCAGATCGATGGCTTTGTCCGGCAGCTGGCGGTCACTGATGTAGCGATTGGACAGCGTGGCCGCGGCGACGATCGCCGGATCGGTGATCTCGACGCCGTGATGCATGGCATAGCGTTCCTTCAATCCACGCAGGATCGCGATGGTGTCTTCGACACTCGGCTCGCCCACGAAGACTTTCTGGAAACGACGTTCCAGCGCGGCATCCTTCTCGATGTACTTGCGGTATTCGTCCAGCGTGGTGGCGCCGATGCAATGCAGCTCGCCACGCGCCAGCGCCGGCTTGAGCATGTTGCCGGCATCCATGGCGCCTTCCGCTTTGCCGGCACCGACCATGGTGTGCAGTTCGTCGATGAACAGGATCACCCGGCCTTCCTGCTTGGACAGGTCGCTGAGCACAGCCTTGAGGCGCTCCTCGAATTCACCGCGGAATTTCGCACCAGCGATCAGCGCACCCATGTCCAGCGCGAGCACCCGCCGGTCGCGCAGACCCTCGGGCACCTCGCCATTGATGATGCGCTGGGCCAGACCCTCGACGATCGCGGTCTTGCCCACGCCGGGTTCGCCAATCAGCACCGGGTTGTTCTTGGTGCGCCGCTGCAGCACCTGGATGGTGCGGCGGATTTCTTCATCGCGGCCAATTACGGGGTCGAGCTTGCCGCTCTCCGCGCGTGCGGTCAGGTCGATGCAGTACTTCTCCAGCGCCTGGCGTTGTTCTTCGGCGTTCTCACTCTGCACCTTTTCGCCACCGCGCAGTTTTTCGATCGCCGCTTCAAGGTTGGGCTTGGTGGCGCCGGCTGCCTTCAGCGCTGCACCCAGCTCGCCCTTGTCCTCCAGTGCCGCCAGCACGAACAGCTCGCTGGCAATGAACTGATCGCCGCGTTGCTGCGCCAGCTTGTCGGTGAGGTTGAGCAACCGGGTCAGCTCGTTACCGACGTGAATGTTGCCTTCCTGCCCGGTGACCTTGGGCAGCTGCTCGAGCAAGGCGTTGACGCGCTGGCGCAGCGCCGGCGCATTGACCTGCGCCTGGGTCAGCAGCGGCGCTGTGGAGCCACCCTGCTGATCGAGCAGCGCTGCCATCACGTGTGCCGGTTCGAGCATGTTGTTATCGCGGCCCACGGCCAGCGACTGTGCATCAGACAGTGCCTGCTGAAAACGCGAAGTAAGCTTGTCCATTCGCATGAATGATCTCCCGCGAGAGATGAAAGGATTCGATCAAAGAATTTTGGCGAACATCCCCGCCACTGCAGGCAAAGATGCGGACAGTGGGTCGGTGATTCAAGCAAACGTCACCGCAACGGGCGGCCGCAGACCACGTCCTTGCTAGAACGCCCCCGGATCGAGCCGGGGCTGACCCCGGGCACGAGTGGCCTTCGTGGGCGCATCAAAAACTGCCCATTGCTCGTGGTTCCTGCGACGACACCGCGTAGGTTGGGGTGAGCGAAGCGATGCCCAACGCCTCTGCGGGATGCCTGCGGTATTTGTTGGGCATCGCTTCGCTCACCCCAACCTACGCGACTGTGCGGCGGTGATGCCTCGTGGCAACGTTCGTGCGCAGAGCTTGCCCTGCACTCGATCGGGGCGGTCTTGCGGTGTCTAGCTGTCGGCGAGCCAGATCAGGCTCGCGAAACGGCCGCTGCGGGCGCCTTCACGGCGGTAGGAATAGAAGCGTGGGTCGGTCAGCGTGTCCAGGCCGCCGCCGTAGATACGGCTGACACCCGCAGCGATCAGGCGCTGACACGCCAGCGCGGAGAGATCGCACTGCCAGTGGCCTGGCCGCGTCGGCGCGAAACAGTCGGCGGCAGCAGCATGATCGACGAATGCCGCACGCACTTCCTCACCGACTTCGTAAGAACGTGCACCGATGCATGGCCCCAGCCATGCCATCAGCCGCTCCCGTGGCGCATGCAGCTGGGCCAGCGTCGCCTCCAGCACACCACCGGCCAGCCCGCGCCAGCCCGCATGCGCGGCACCGATCTCACTGCCATCCACGGAGCAGAACAGTACCGGCAGGCAATCGGCCGTGAGGATCGCCAGTACGGTGCCCGGCAAATGCGACACGGCTGCGTCTGCTTGTGGCTCATCCGGGCTCGGCAATGGCCCCAGCTGGGCCACCGTGGTCCCATGCACCTGGCGCAGCCACCGCGGCGCAGCCGGCAGCCGCAATGCCTGCTGCAACGCGCCGCGGTTGGCAATCACCGAATCGACCGCCTCGCCACTGCGCAGGCCGAGGTTGAAACGCTCGAACGGTGGTGTGGACACGCCAGGCCCATGCCGCGTCGTCACCGCCGCATGCACCCGTGCGGGGGCCGGCCAATCGGGAAAAATCCAGGTGTCGGTCAAGTGCGATGCATCAAGCATGGGCAAGGTTTCAATAATCGTCGCTGCCATGAACCGCCAGATCGGTGCGCAACGCCTCGATCAGCAATGCCTGGTCGGCCGGCCGTTCGGCGTTGAACGTGAGTGTTTCGCCACTGATCGGATGCACAAACGACAACCGCTCCGCATGCAGCGCCTGCCGCCGGAACCCGCGCAGCGTGGTGATCAAGTCCTGCGAAGCGCCCTTGGGCAATTTCAGGCCGCCGCCGTACATCGGATCGCCCAGCAGCGGATGGTTGATGTGCGCCATGTGCACGCGAATCTGGTGCGTGCGGCCGGTCTCCAGATGACATTGCAGCAGGCTATGCGCCCGAAACCGCTCGCGCAGCCGGTAATGGGTCACCGCGCGCTTGCCGGTTTCCTCGTCACGCACCGCCTGGCGCAGGCGATCACCCATGTTGCGGCCGATCGGCGCGTCCACCGTGCCGCCGGCCACCATGGTGCCTAGCACCACCGCTTCGTACTGGCGCTCCACCTCGTGTCGCGACAGCAGATCGACCAGCGCGGTATAGGTTGGCAGTGTTCGCGCCACCACCATCAGGCCGGAGGTGTCCTTGTCCAGCCGGTGCACAATGCCGGCCCGGGGCAACTCGGCCAGCTTCGGGTCGTGGTGCAGCAGCGCGTTCAGCAAGGTGCCGGCTGCGTTGCCGGCGCCCGGATGCACCACCAGACCCGAGGGTTTGTTCAGCACCAGCAGGTGCTCGTCCTCGTAAACGATATCCAGCGCGATCGCCTCTGGCGCGCCGAATACCTCGGTTTCCAGCTCCACCTGCAGCAACACCTGTTCACCCCCGCGCAGCAGGTGGCGGGGGGAAGTCGGTGCGCCATCCAGCGTCACTGCGCCGGATTTGATCCATCCGCTGAGCCGCGAGCGTGAATAATCCGGGAACATCTCGGCCAAAGCCTGGTCGAACCTGCGTCCTGCAGCTGTCAGCGGTACCGCCGCCTCGTGCCGAATCGTGGTCATGCCTGGCTCCACGAGCCGTGACCGGTTTCGGCTATCATGTCTTTTCGATCAAACATCTGAATTCTTTCCTATGCGCCTATCTATGGGCTTGCCCAAGTTGCCGATGTTCAAATTGCCCGCCTTGAAAGTGCTTGCCGTACTCGCGCTCGCCATGTCGATGAGCGCCTGCTCGCTGTTCGGCCACAAACGCGACACCCTCGACACCTTGCCGGTGGACGCGCTGTACAACAAGGCACATGACTCGCTGGAGAACTCCGACTACGCCGGTGCCAGCAAGGCTTACCAGCGCCTGATCGCACGTTTTCCGTCTGGTCCGTACAACGAACAGGCCCAGCTTGACCTGGCCTATTCGCAGTACAAGGACAACCAGCTGGAGGAGGCGTACTCGACCGTCAACCGCTTCCTCAAGACTTATCCGGCCAACAAACACGTTGATTATGCCTATTACCTGCGCGGCCTGATCAATTTTGATCGCACCAGCGGTGTGCTCGAGCGCTATGTCTATCGTGAAACCGCGCAGGATCGCCGCGACCAAGGTTACAACCTGCAGTCGTTCGATGATTTCTCTGAACTGACGCGTCGCTACCCCGATAGCGCCTATACCACCGATGCGCGGCAGCGCATGATCTTCCTGCGCAACACGCTGGCGCAGTACGAGATCAACGTGTCCGAGTTCTATCTGCGCAACAAGGCCTATGTGGCCTCGGCGGATCGCGCGCAGTACGTGATCGAGCATTACCAGCAGTCGCCGCAGGCTGGTGACGCACTGGCCATCCTGGTGCGCAGCTACCTGGCGCTGGATCATAAGGAACTGGCCGCACAGGCTCGCCAGGTGCTGGCGTTGAACTACCCGAACCATCCTTTCCTGACCGACCCGAAGTGGCCGCATGCGCCGTCCACGCTGCGCAAGATGGTGCCGTTCTCGGGCCATAACTAAGCAATCGGGTTGTCTGATTACTGAAAAGCCGGCGAGTGATCGCCGGCTTTTTCTTTGGCAGCAATTCGCTCACGATCGGTGGCTCACCAGGACTGTTCATGCCGAGCGCAGTGCCGAAGGCGCGAAGTCGAAGCCTCGCACCAGACCCCGCCTTCGACTTCGCCGCTGCGCGGCTACGCTCAGGGCGAACGGAGGAAGGCGGGAGGAGGAACGAGGGAGAAATTGAGCTCGACCGCCAGCCGCCAAAACCGTTCACGCTGAGCGTAGCGCCGAAGGCGCGAAGTCGAAGCTGCGCCAGACCGCCCTTCGACTTCGCCGCTACGCGGCTACGCTCAGGGCGAACGGAGGAAGGGGAAAGGAGGAACGAGGGAGAAATTGAGCTCGACCGCCAGCCGCCAAAACCGTTCATGCTGAGCGTAGCGCCGAAGGCGCGAAGTCGAAGCTGCGCGCCAGACCGCCCTTCGACTTCGCCGCTACGCGGCTACGCTCAGGGCGAACGGAGGAAGGGGAAAGGAGGAACGAGGAACGAGGGAGAAATTGAGCTCGACCGCCAGCCGCCAAAACCGTTCATGCTGAGCGTAGCGCCGAAGGCGCGAAGTCGAAGCTGCGCGCCAGCCCTCCCCCTTCGACTTCGCCGCTGCGCTCAGGGCGAACGGAGGAAGGAAGGAGGACGGAGGGAGCGGCTTGAAGCTGTTGTCGTGGGTCAGCGCCAGCCAGAGGTAATCGGATAGCGCCGCTCGCGCCCGAACGCGCGGTTGGTCACGCGTGGCCCAGGGGCTGACTGTCGCCGCTTGAACTCGTTCAGCAATACCAGCCGCACCACGCGGCGCACCGTATCGCAGTGGAACCCCTGCGCGGCGATCTCCGCTTGCGACTGTTCGCCCTCGATGAAGCGCGCGAGGATCGCGTCCAGTTCGTCGTACGGTGGCAGCGAATCCTGATCGGTCTGGTTGTCGCGCAACTCGGCCGACGGCGGACGTTCGATCACCGCCCCCGGAATTACCTCGCCCTCGCCGATCTGCGCGGCATGTGCATTGCGCCAACGCGAGAGTTTGTACACCACGGTCTTGTAGACGTCCTTCAATGGCGCGTAGGCGCCGCACATGTCGCCGTACAGCGTGGCGTAGCCGACTGCCATCTCGCTCTTGTTGCCGGTCGCCAGCAGCAGCCGGCCGTGTTTGTTGGAGAGCGCCATCAACATCACGCCGCGCGTGCGCGACTGCAGGTTTTCTTCGGTGGTATCCGCGGGCTTGCCAGCGAACGCTGGCGTGAGCGCCGTGACGAAAGATTCGTAGGTCTGCTCGATGGAAATGACGTGATAGTCCACGCCGAGCTGTTCGGCCTGCGCGCGCGCGCCGTCGAGCGACAGCTGCGAGGTATAGCGCGTCGGCATCATCACCGCGGTAACGCGCTCGGCGCCCAGCGCATCGACGGCCAGCGCCAGCGTCAGCGCCGAATCGATACCACCGGACAGGCCCAGCAGCACGCCGCCGAAACCGTTCTTGTCGATGTAGTCGCGGGTGCCGCGCACCAGTGCCGCATACAGCGTCGCCTCGATCGAGTTGTCGGCAGCAACGGGCCAATTCTCCGAATGCAAAGTGCGCGTGTCGGGATCGAACTCCACCCACAGCAGCGCATCCACGAAGGCCGCTGCGCGGGCGGCGATCGAACCGTCGCCATTGACCAGCAGCGAAGCACCGTCGTAGACCACTTCGTCCTGGCCGCCGACGAGATTGAGATAAGCGATGGCGCAACCGGTTTCGCGTGCCCGCGCACTGAGCGTTGCCTCGCGCCAGGTGTGCTTGTCCGCGTCCCATGGCGAGGCATTGATCACCACGATCAGCTCGGCACCCGCCGCCGCCGCCTGTGCCGCCGGCTCGGGCTGCCATATGTCCTCGCAGATCAGCAGGCCGACGCGCACGCCGCCGATCATCGCGGTGACCGTCTCGTGCCCCGCACGAAAATAGCGCTTGTCGTCGAATACACCGTAGTTCGGCAGCGCCTGCTTGTGCGCGGTGACCTCGATGCGACCTTCGCGCAACAGGCTGGCCGCGTTGTACACCTCGCCTTCGCTATGCGGATGGCCGACCAATGCCGCTACACCATCAGTGGCGCCAGCAAGTGCATTGAGCTCGCACTGGCAGGCGGCCAGGAAACTCGGGCGCAACAGCAGGTCTTCGGGCGGATAGCCACTCAACGTGAGTTCGGGGAACAACACCAGGGCCGCACCGCCATCCCGTGCCTGTGCCAGCAAGTCACCCACCCGCGCAGCATTGGCCGCAACTGCGCCTACCGGAAAATCGAACTGCGCAAGCGCGAAACGTAGAACGGACATGCAGGGAATCCAAGCGGGTGGGGCCTGTTAATGATACCCGAGGGCCGCCGGCCCCTCGCGGCCGGCGGCCTTCAGGCCGCTCCGTAAGGCCGGTGCTACGATCACTCGGCGCAAACTGACAGGGCACAACATTGCGTCGCCACCGCCCCATAGCAACGGCTGTCTGCAATATGCCGCCAGGTGCCTGGTGGCGCTGCGCGCTGCTGTTGCTGCTCGCCCGCCTTTGGGGCCAGCCTGCCCTCGCCCGCGAGCCCGTGCCGCTCTTCGGGCCAGCCCCACTGGAAGCTACGCCAACCACCTATCGGGCGGCCGCGCACGACGCCGCCGAATTCGCCGAACTGATACGCCAGGCCGACCGGATGATGTACGAGTACAAGTCACGCCATCGCTCGCCGCCTGCGGACGAAGACGAGGCGACGGGCGAGCCTGATTTGGGCGATGAGAGCCGTGCAGAGAAGCGCGGCGTCGGCGAAGAGTAGCCCTGTCGCCGTCAGGATCAGGCTACCGGTTGCGACAAGAGCACCGCCGCCAAGGCCGACATGAAGCCGGCGACCGCCACGTCGAACACCCGCCACGCCTGCGGACTGCGGAATACCGGCAACAGCAAGCGAGCCCCGTAGCCCAACGACACGAACCACAACACGCTGGCACTGGAGGCACCGGCCGCAAACGCCCAACGGACTTGGCCCCTGAAATGCGTGGAAAGGCTGCCGAGCAGCACCACGGTATCTAGGTAGACGTGCGGATTGAGCAAGGTGAAGCCCAGGCATGCCAGCACTACGCGCGCCCGACCGCCGCTGCTGTCGCCGATCGGCTGCAAGCCACTCTCGCCTCGCCACGCACGCCGCAACGCCAGCAGGCCATACGTGACCAGGAACGCGGCACCCGCATAGCGTAGCCACTGCAGCAGGCCAGGATGCTGCTGCACCGCCAGCCCCATGCCGGCGACGCCGAGCAGGATCAGGCCGATGTCGGCCAGCAAGCACACCAGCACCACCGAGCCGATGTAATGACGCTGCAGCCCGTGCCGCAACACGAAGGCGTTCTGCGCGCCGATCGCAATGATGAGGCCCGCACCAGCGGCGAGGCCGGCCAGGTAAGCCGTGAAGAACATGGGGAGTACCTCGAAATGGACGGCTACTTTGCCGCAGCCCCGTTGTGCAGTAACACTAAATATTCTTGGCCAGGTTCAAATTCCCCCATGCTGGAACAAGCCTTCGCCGACGGCGGCACTGGGCAATCCACTCGAAGGCCATCACGCTGAGTACCAACAAAAAAAGGGCCGCATCGCTGCGGCCCTTTTCCAATCGGTCGGAAAGACCCGATTACTTCTTCTTCATCAGACCGGCGAGGGTCTTGCCGAGGTCAGCCGGCGACTTCACCGTGGTGACGCCAGCCTTCTCCAGCGCAGCGAACTTCGCCGCGGCGGTGCCCTTGCCGCCGGAGATGATCGCACCGGCATGGCCCATACGCTTGCCGGCCGGAGCGGAGGCACCGGCGATGAACGACACCACCGGCTTCTTGACGTATTCGCCGATGAACTCGGCCGCGTCTTCCTCGGCGCTGCCTCCGATCTCGCCGACCATGATGATGCCTTCGGTCTGCGGGTCATCCTGAAACAGCTTCAGGCAGTCGATGAAGCTGAGGCCGTTGATCGGGTCGCCGCCGATGCCGATGCAGGTGGACTGGCCCAGGCCTTCGTTGGTGGTCTGGAACACAGCCTCATAGGTCAACGTGCCGGACCGCGACACGATACCGACCTTGCCCGGCATGTGGATGTGGCCCGGCATGATGCCGATCTTGCACTCGCCCGGGGTGATGATGCCGGGGCAGTTCGGCCCGATCAGCACGATTTCCGGATGCTGCTGCAGCACGTTCTTCACGCGCAGCATGTCGAGCACCGGGATGCCTTCGGTGATCGCCACGATGATGCGGATGCCCGCGTCGATCGCCTCAAGGATCGAGTCGGCCGCGAACGGCGGCGGCACGAAGATGACCGATGCATCGGCGCCGGTTTCGAGGACGGCTTCGTCTACCGAATTGAAGACCGGCAGACCGATGTGCTCGCTGCCGCCCTTGCCCGGGGTCACGCCACCGACCACTTTGGTGCCGTAATCAATCGCCTGTTCGGCGTGGAAAGTGCCTTGCTGGCCGGTGAAGCCCTGCACGAGGACCTTGGTGTTTTTGTTGACGAGAACGCTCATTCGATTGCTCCTTAAACCTTGGCCGCAGCCACGGCTTTCTGCGCCGCGTCGTTGAGATCATCAGCCGGCGTGATCGCCAGACCGGAGTTGGCCAGCAATTCGCGGCCCTTCTCGACATTGGTGCCCTGCAGGCGCACCACCACGGGGATCTTCAGGCCCACTTCCTTGACCGCGGCGATGATGCCCTCGG
>Ga0302178_10000151_pt1 | contig 63011 bp, 47 predicted proteins | sample I_Palsa_E1_3_FD_198790 | JGI IMG/M metagenome (GOLD analysis project Ga0302178, IMG submission 198790) | Peat permafrost microbial communities from Stordalen Mire near Abisko, Sweden - I_Palsa_E1_3 | ecosystem: Environmental > Terrestrial > Soil > Palsa > Peat permafrost | place: Sweden...
GACTTGATTGCCGGTCGGACGTACCGCCATCGTGAAAATCGCTCAAAACCACGTAGCCCAGGTCGAAAACCGCACAAGGCCATGAGTCAGAAAAATTGCTGAAATGTCTTAACTTGGGTGGATTGCGTAGCGAGTGCCCTCAGCAAGCAGCGCGAAAGCTTTGCTAACTATTTTTTATCGTTCAAATTCATAAGGAGAGCACTCAAGCTTGATTAATTGATTGAAGAATGCCGACTTACGAAAATCTCCCGCGCCACCGATACCGCCGGGTGGCGCGCTTTTTATAATACGATTGATTCCCCACTCGATGATTTAGAGATAGTCGATTTCCGAAAAATCAGACTCATGCACATTTAAGTGACATAGCCTTACGATCAAGCGCAATGAAATTTTGACGCGCTGAACATGGGATGATGGGCAAGGTTTTTGTCCCCCATCCGGCATTAGCCTGATTTATTTCATGCATCGGCACTTTGACATAACAGTGCCGGATTATCGTAACGGGGGGGTAGTCGCGGGTATGGCCGCAGCAGTTAATAAACCGCTGCGGTCTTTTGCATTGCAGTGCTCTAGAAATTTGTTGGTGACGGCAATGGCAATCACGAAAACCAAATCAAATTCGCTGAGCTATGTTGTCATTACAGCCATGAATCGCGCGCCCGGGTTTCAGCGAAACGCATTAATCGCGTCGCGCGTGGTAAGCGCCGCTTGAGCCGCCGCCTCTGCAAAATCATCCCCTTGGCTCGCAAAAATAATTGCCCGTGACGAGTTGATCATCATCCCGGTGCCGCCGGCGGTACGCCCGGCCTTGACCGTGGCTTCGACGTCGCCGCCCTGAGCGCCGACGCCGGGAATCAACAAAGGCATATCGCCGACGATTTCGCGAACTTGCGCAATTTCGTTCGGGAAAGTCGCGCCGACCACCAGCGAGATTTGCCCGCTGTCATTCCAACGCTCGGCCGCCAGTTGCGCCACCACTTGATACAGCGGGCGCGCGGCCGGTCCACCGGTGTGCAGGAATTGCAGATCGGAGCCGCCGGCGTTCGAGGTGCGGCACAACACAATCACGCCACGCCCGGTGTGTTCGAGATACGGCGCGATCGAATCGAAACCCATATACGGATTCACGGTAACCGCATCGGCGTTATAACGCTCAAAGGCCTCGCGCGCGTATTGTTCGGCGGTAGCGCCGATATCGCCACGTTTGGCGTCGAGCACCACGGGCAGGCCCGGATGGTTGTCGTGAATATGGGCAATCAGTGCTTCGAGTTGATCTTCAGCCCGGTTTGCGGCGAAATAGGCGATCTGCGGCTTGAAACAACACACGTAGGGCGCGGTCGCGTCAACGATGGCCCGGCAAAACTCAAAAATCGCCTCCGGGCGATTCGCCAAAGCACCGGGAAAGCGCGCGGGTTCGGGGTCGAGTCCGACGCACAGCAGCGAGCCGCTGCGCTGCCATGCGGCATTAAGGGTCTGGGCAAAAGACATAGGAGACGTGGAAGACATAGTAATCAGGTCTGGATAGGCTTACCGAAGCGGGTGGGTCCACCGCTGCGATGGACGAGAACCGTCATTTTACCCGTAGCGCGCCCCGGACAGGCGGGACAACGCAATCGACTCGCCGTCGCGCGCGACGTGCCGCTACGACGTGCCGCTACGACGTGCCGCTACAGCACGCGCTACAGCACGCGCTACGGCACGCGCTACGGCACGCGCAAACGGCCACAGACCCGCACACACAAGCGGCCCGCATCGCGCGCCGTTCCATGCTCAATGAGAGTCGCGCGGCACCGCCGCCCCGCTCGCGCCGACCAGGAAATCGAGATCGGCCCCCTCATCGGCCTGCAGCACATGCTCGACGTAAAGCCGGTAGTAGCCTCGTTTCGGTAATTCAGGCGCCTGCCAAGCCAAGCGGCGACGTGCCAATTCTTCATCGCTAACATCGAGATGTAAGCGACGCTGAGCCACATCGAGTTCGATCATATCGCCGGTCTGGACCAAGGCTAAGGGACCGCCCGCCGCCGCTTCCGGCGCGACGTGCAGGACCACAGTGCCGTACGCCGTGCCGCTCATGCGGCCATCGGAGATCCGCACCATGTCGGTCACGCCTTGGCGCAATACCTTGGCCGGCAGCGGCATATTGCCGACCTCGGCAAAGCCCGGATAGCCTTTAGGACCCGCGCCCTTTAAGACCATGATGCAATGTTCGTCAATGTCGAGCGTTTCGTCGTCGACCCGCTGATGCAGCTCTTCAACATTTTCAAATACCACCGCGCGGCCGCGATGTTTAAGCAAAGCCGCGGTGGCCGCCGAGGGTTTGATCACCGCACCGTTCGGCGCAAGATTACCGCGTAGCACCGCAATCCCGGCGCTGGGTTTAAAGGGCGTCGCCTGCGGAGTAATCACCTTGACATCGAAATTTTCGGCATCCTTAACGTTATCCCATAGCGTATGGCCGTTGACCGTCAGGGTGTCCTTGTGCAACAGCCCGGCTTCGCCCAGTTGCCGCAGCACCGCCGGCAAACCACCGGCATAATAAAAATCTTCCATCAGGTATTCGCCCGACGGTTGCAGGTTGACCACGCACGGCACATCCGAGCCCAGCTCCCAGTCGTCCAGCGACAATTCGACGCCGATGCGGCGCGCCAAGGCAATCAGGTGGACAACCGCATTGGTCGAGCCGCCGATCGCGGCATTGGTGCGTATGGCATTTTCAAAAGCCTGACGGGTCAGAATTTTGTCCATGGTCAGGTCTTCGCGAACCATCTCGACAATCCGCCGGCCGGCCATTTGAGCCAGTACCTGGCGCCGCGCGTCGACGGCGGGTATCGCCGCATTGTGCGGCAGCCCCATGCCCAGCGCTTCCACCATCGATGCCATAGTCGACGCCGTACCCATCGTCATGCAATGGCCACGCGAGCGGTTCATGCATGATTCCGCTTCGGTAAAGGCTTGTTCGCTGAGCGTACCCGCGCGCACGGCTTCCGACATTTGCCAGACACCTGTGCCCGAACCGAGCGTCTGCCCGCGAAACCGGCCGTTCAACATCGGCCCGCCCGACACCGCCAGACTGGGCAGATTGCAGGACGCCGCGCCCATCAGTAAAGCCGGGGTAGTTTTGTCGCAGCCGACCAGCAGAATCACACCATCCATAGGATTGGCGCGGATCGACTCCTCAACGTCCATCGATGCCAGGTTACGAAACATCATCGCGGTCGGCCGCAGATTGGTCTCGCCCAACGACATCACCGGAAATTCCAACGGCAAGCCGCCCGCTTGATAGACGCCTTTTTTAACGTATTCGGCCAGTTCGCGAAAATGCGCGTTGCAAGGCGTCAACTCCGACCAGGTATTGCAGATGCCGATCACCGGTCGACCGTCAAACTGATCGTGCGGAATACCTTGGTTCTTCATCCATGAACGATGAATAAACCCGTCTTTGCCCGGCACACCAAACCAGGCCTGGCTACGCAATTTTTTTGTTTCCTCTGCCGGGCTGTCTACGCCCGCATCGACGCCTGCTGCGTCCTGCTTGTCTTGACTCATTCGAATTCATCCATAGTCGAAAAAAATGTCTGCCGGCCTATCGGCCTAGCCCGTTCCCCGGTGCGCTCGACCGTCAAACTGAAGGTGCGCGTCAGCGTTGCGCCCGGCGCCAATAAAGTCATGCCGTGCGCGGCGCCTCCACCGGCGAGATTCATGGCATTGATCGGGTGATCAACCGGTTCAAAACAAAACCAGTCGTGAGAAGGCGGCGTGTACAACACAAAACAGTCCGTGTCGGCATGGATGCTCAGCATCAGCTGACGCTGCGGCCAGTACGCCGTCATCCATCCGGCCCAATCGGTAAACGCATGATTGACCAGCGCTTCGGGCAACGGATACGCCACCCCGAACTGCCAGGCCGGCGGCGTCCGGACATGCTGCGTCGATAACCATTCGGCGTCCGATAGCCAAAGCCCGTTGGCGGGCGCGGCCACCAGGGTATCGATGTCGCGCTCGATAAACGGGTGTATGCCCAGCCCAAAAGGCAGCGTGGCACGGCCGGCGTTTTCAATTTCAAGCACGATGGTCAGGGTTGCGCCATCGAGCGTAAAAGTCTGTGCGGCGCGATAGGCATACGGTAATTCGGCGCTGCGATCGAGCGTCAAGCGCGTTTCCATGCGATCGTCAGATTGACTGTCCACTTGCCAGCACGACAGCCAGCCATCGCCATGAATCGGCAGAATTTCGTCCTGCCGATTGCGAGGTACCCTGATCTGCTGGCCGTTAAGCTGGAAACTGCCGCCGCCTACGCGATTGGAAAAGGGTAACAAGGGATAGCAGGCGAGTTGATTAGGGTCGGTGGCGCTGGCCGGGTCTGCGCAATGCCTCAAGATCGGCACCGTGTCCGCGCCCTCGCGCCAGTCAAAACGCGCAATGCCACCGCCCAATTCCGGCACTATTTCGATTTTCAGCAGCGGGCTTTCAAGTGCGATGCAACTCAGTGTCATGATAGCGAAGCCCCGTGATGTCCGCGCTGCAGATCCCTGGGCAATCCGCCAAAGCGCGGCTCGGCCAGGCCTTGTGCGGCTAGCTTCACGCTAAAAATGCCGCCGGCATAAACGTCATCGAGCAAAGCCTGCGCTGCAAGCTCGACCCGAGCCGTCGTAATATACAAGGTATCGAACTGCGCACCGCCAAAAGCGACGCAACTAGGTTGCGCGGTCGGCACTTCGACACGCTCCACTTCCTGTCCATTCGGGTCATAACAGACGATGCGTCTGCCACCCCATTGCGCGTTCCATAAACGGCCTTGCGCATCGATCGTCGAACCATCGGGAAAACCATCGGGATCGGTCACTCGGGCGAACTGCCGATCGTTTGAGATCGCGCCGTCACGACTGTAATCGCAACAACGCAGCGTACGACTCACGGTATCGCAGTAGTACATCAAGCCGCCTTCGGGGGCAAAAGCAATGCTGTTCGGAATCTGCACCGAGGGCAAGGGCAAGCGCTGCAAACTCAAATCGAGATTGAGCCGATAAAATCCACCGATTTTGGGATGTTGCGGGGTTTCGTTCATGGTACCGAACACAAATCGGCCTTCGCGATCGCAACGGCCGTCGTTCAGTCGCGTGGCGAAACCGGCTTCGACGTCGACCAGCGGCGTCAGCGCGCCCGTAGCCAGATTGAAAAATGCCAGGCGGGATGCCAGGCCCAGCAGCAAGTAACGGCTGTCCTCGCACAAGGCGAAGCTGGCCAGGCGCTCAGGCAGCAGCCAGCGATATGGCTTCTGCCCGTCCATGCGATCGCAGTAGAGCGCACGGCCCTCGATATCGGTCCAGTACAACACCTGGTTGCGGCTGCACCACGTCACACCTTCGCCCAGTTGATGGCGCAGGTCATGGGTCAAGACGGCAAGCGAGGACTTCATGCTGTGTCTCCGTCTTCAGTCGCGACCGCCGCGGTTTTTCAATTGGTCGAGCAACACCGCCGCCAGCAGAATCGCGCCGCGCACCAGATATTGATAGAACGCATCGATATCAAGTAAGTTCATCACGTTCTCGACCGTGCCCATAATCAGCACACCGATAATCACGCCCGATATTGTCGCCCGGCCGCCCAGCAGAGAAACCCCGCCGAGCACGCAAGCCGAGATCACATTAAGTTCGAAACCTTCCGCCGCATTGGGCTGGCCGCTGGTAATGCGCGATGCCAGAATCACCCCGGCGGCGGCCGTCACCGCGCCCTGGATCAGAAAAATAAACACCCGAGTGCGCTCGACATTGATACCGGCAAGACGCGAAGCCTCGGGATTGCCGCCAATAGCCAGCGTATTGCGCCCGTAGACAGTTTGGTTCAGCAGTACGCCGAAGACGATAAAGCAGACCAAGGTGACCCAGATCGGCAACGAGATACCGAACATAGACAAGCCGCCCAGTGCGATAAAACTATCGGATGAGACCCCTACGGCCTGTCCATGCGACACAATAAAACCGAGGCCGCGCACGATTTCCATGGTGGCCAAGGTCGTAATCAGCGCATTGATACGCAGATAGGCAATCACCGCGCCGTTGACAAAACCAATTGCGGCGCCGGCCGCAATCGCCGCGATAATGGCGATGGTGGTACTGCCTGTGGCATTTAATACCATCGCGCACAACACGCCCGAGAACGCAATCGTCGAGCCGACCGACAAATCGAAATCGCGGGATGCAAGGCAAAACATCATGGTGCAGGCGACCATGCCGATTTGCGAAATCGACAACGCCAGACCCAGCATATTTTCGATCGAGAAAAAATGATCGACGGTGAGGGATACCGTGCCAAACATCAGCGCAAAGATCAGGATCAGGCTGTATTCGGCGACATGCCTGCTCCACGCAAATTTATTGCGGGCCACCGCCACCGACGCAAGCGCGGACGCTTCCAACTTACTAACATTTTCTTGTACAGCCATTTTTGTCTCCTGAAGCTTGCAGATTGTTCCTGCATTTTTATCCATCAGCGCCGCCGGCACAGCCGCACCGCGCGGCTTACCCTTACGACGGCAAGGCCAGTTCCAGAATACGTTGCTCATTGGCCTGCGCGCGCGGCAGTTCTCCGGCAATGCGCCCTTGCTGCATCACAATAATGCGGTCCGAGACGCCCAACACCTCGGGCAATTCGCTCGACACCATGACGATGGCGCAGCCGCGTTGGGCAAGCTCGTAGATGACGTTATAGATTTCATGCTTGGCGCCGACATCGATGCCGCGCGTCGGCTCATCGAGTATCACCACCTTTAAATCGGGTTCAGCCAACCAGCGCGATAAAATGGCTTTTTGCTGGTTGCCGCCCGACAGCAGCCGGATCTTCTGGCGGCGGCTTGGGGTTTTGATCTTCAGGCGTTGGATAAAAGCGTCGGCCGTGGCCGCCTCGCGTCGATGATTAAGAAACACGCCGGCCCGCAGGAAATTGCGGCGACAGCTGATATTGATGTTTTCAGACACCGACGCCAAGGCGAGAATGCCCTCTTCTTTGCGATCCTCGGGACACAGCACGATGCCGGCACGAATCGCGTCACCGGTGCGACGAATTTTTAAAGCCACACCGTCGACCTCAATCTCGCCCGAACTTTTTTTGTCCGCGCCGTAAATCAGGCGCATTAATTCGCTGCGCCCCGCACCGACCAAACCGAAAAATCCGACAATCTCGCCCGCCCGCACCTCGAAGCCGGCTGGCGCCCTCAGTGCGCGCCCTTCAATATTTTTGACGGCCAAACGCACGGCGCCGGCCGGGCGCGGACTGTAGTTGTAAATATCGGCGATGCGCCGGCCAACCATATCGCTGACCAGCGTGTCACGGGCCACCTCGCTCATACGTTCATGCGACGCCACCTTGCGGCCATCGCGAAAAATCGTGCAGCCGTCGCATAAGGCGTAGATCTCATCCAATCGATGCGAGATATAAATCAATGCTCGGCCGTCGGCGCGCAAGGCGCGCACCAATTTGAACAGCACTTCCGTTTCGCCATGCGATAGCGAACTGGTCGGCTCGTCCAGCGCGATTACGCGGGCATTGCGCAATAAGGCTTTGCAAATCTCGACCATCTGACGCTGCGCGATGGACAAGGCTTTGAGTTTGCTATTAGGATCGAGGTCGACGCCCATTTGCGTCAAGCGCTCCCGCACAAATTGTTTGGCTTGCTTGCGATGCACCCAACCCCAGGCATTGGGCAAGCACCCCAGCAACAGGTTTTCCGTGACCGTCAAATCGGGAACATATTGCAATTCCTGATGTATCACGGCAATCCCGGCTGCGATTGACGCCGCGGCGCTGGAGAAGCGCTGTGCTTGACCATCGAGGATCAAGCTCCCGCTATCGGGCTGGTACTCACCGCCGAGAATTTTCAGCAGCGTCGATTTACCCGCGCCGTTTTCGCCCATCAAACCATGAACGGTGCCGGCCTGAACCGAAAACGAAATGCCATCGAGCGCTTTGACGCCAGGAAAAACTTTGCCGATATTATCGAACTGAAGCGTTGCGGACACGTTGCCTCCAAACTCTATCTACACGGCGGCTGCAAGTCTCGGCACTATTCACCGTTGCTTGCGCACCGTATCTCGATACCCTGGCGCCGATGCCGCGATGGCGTCACGCCAGTGCGACATCGGTACCGGCAGACCGAATCGCACCTCAGTACGATCCAGCCTGACTCCAACTCTGTTCACCTCGACATTTATTCGAGGCCCATTTCCTTGCGCACTTCATGGATGTTGTCGCGCTTCATCAGCATCCCGGTGGTCAAGGTCAGCAAGGGCGGTTCCTTGTTCTCCGTGATCCAGGTAAACATATCTGTCGAAGTCTCAAAGCCATGGCGCTTCGGGCTGATCAGGATAGTGCCGTAAAAGCCCGTGACAGCCGGCTTGGCAAACTCGTTAAGTGCCGACTGCGAGCCGCCAATGCCGATGGCAATCATGTTGTCAGCCTTGAAGCCGCGTCCTTCGGCTGCACGCACGGCACCCAGCGCCGCTTCGTCGTTCAAGCCGAAAGCCACCCAGTGCTTAAATTGCGGATTCTTGGTGATGGCAATATTGGCGGCGTTAAAGGCATTCTCGGTATCGGTTTTAGCTTGTGCCGCATCGATAATATTGGCCTTGGGGAAACCGCTCGCCACCAATGCATCGACGGCGCCTTGCGTACGGTCATGAGCCGTCGGCAGTTGTTCAAACGAAATTTTGATTGCGCCGACCTCGGCCGGATTCCAGCCGCGCGCCTTAATTTCATCCGCGATACCCTGCCCGACTTGCTTACCGATGTTGTACGCGGAGATCCCCATATGCGGCACGCTTTCGATCGGATTGCCCTTACCATCGACCAGGCGATCGTCGACCGTCATCATCTTCAGATGGTCGGCCTTCGCTTTGGCGACGATGCCCGGTCCGAGTTTCACGTCAGGCGTGCAGATCACAAAACCTTGGGCTTGTTGGGCCGAAAGATTATCGATTGCGCTCATGACTTTCTCGCCGCTCACGGCGCCGATCTTGACCAGCGTAAAACCTTTTTCCTTGGCCGCCTGTTCAGCAAACTTCCATTCATCCTGGAACCAGGGCTCTTCCGGTTGCTTCACCAAGAAACCGATTTTGACCGGCTCAGCCGCCTGGGCCACGCTGGCGACTATAGGCAATACGCCAAAGGCCGCAGCCAACGCCAGAACAAGCATGTTTCTTTTCATCTTATGTCTCCTGTCTATCATGAAAGGGTCGCCGCTTTAAATTACCCAGTGAACTGCGGCCGGCTCACTGCCTGTTATTCGTGATATAGCTCGCTGCGACCGCCATCTATCGTGATGCAGCTCGCATTGATATAGGGTGCTTCATCCGAAGCCAGAAACACCGCCGTCATGGCCACTTCTTCGGGTCTGCCTATGCGCTTTTGCGGAATACGCGCCAGGGTCTCGCGTTGTGCTTGCTGCGGATCGGCTTGTGCTGCCCACTCGGCGCGCACCAAAGCAGTGTCGATATAACCGGGGGCAATCGCGTTGACTCGCACGCCCCGCGCGGCGTATTCAATTCCCAGGGCGCGCGTCAAACCAATCACGCCATGTTTAGCCACCGGATAAGGAAAGCAGCCGGGAATGATCTTGAAGCTATGCGTCGAAGCGATATTGATGATGCTGCCGTGCTGCGCGGCCAGCATGCCTGGCAGTACGGCACGACAACCGTGCCAGACACCGTCGAGATCGACCGCAAAGCACGCGCGCCATTCGCTTTCGGTCATGCGCAAGGGGTCGTGAAACGCGTTAATGCCGGCGTTATTCACCAGGATGTCGATCGCGCCAAGCTCGCGCGCTGCCGTCTCAACCGTGCGCGCCACCTCATCCGCTTGGGTCACGTCTGTGGCAATGGCCAAAACGGGCGTGGCATAAAGCGCACTTAACTCGGCGGCAACCCGGTGGCCGCGCTCGGCGTCGAGTTCCGCAAGCACCACGGCCGCACCTTCACGGGCAAAAGCGTGCGCGATCGCCGCGCCAATGCCTTGCCCAGCCCCGGTCACGATCGCCACTTTGTTTTCAAGGCGTTTCACAACGGATCTCCCGGTACGCTGTTCAGCGCTTGCCAGGCGCCGACGAAAGCACGCGCCTGGCGCGCCACATCGGCCGCCGTATCGCCCGGACGATACAAGGCCGAACCAAGGCCGAAACCAGACGCTCCAGCCCGAACAAAATTCACCATGTTGTCGGGCGTAATACCGCCCACGGGCAACAAAGGAATGTGGGCAGCCAGCACGGCGCGCCAAGCCTTAACCACGGGCGGCCCCAACTGTTCCGCAGGAAACATCTTGAGTCCATCGGCGCCGTTCTTCAGCGCGGCGAACGCCTCGGTCGGCGTAGCGACTCCCGGCGTACACGCCATACCAGCCGCTTTGGCCGCCTGAATCACGGCCGCATCGCTATGCGGCATCACGATCAACGTACCGCCCGCGTCGGCAACCTCAGCGACCGCGGCAATATCAAGCACTGTGCCTGCACCGACCTCCACGCCGGCCGGCAGGGTGCGACGCAAAGCGGCGATGCTCGCCAAGGGCTGCGGCGAATTCAGCGGGACTTCAAGCAAACGAAAACCGGCTTCGTAAAGCACTTGACCAATCTCAACCGCTTCAGCCGGCTGAAGGCCTCGTAAGATCGCGACCAGCGGGCAAGCCGCGAAAGCGCGTTGGAATGCGCTCGGCTCGGACGAACTTGAAGCGCTTGGGGATATCGGGCTCATCGTGCAGCCTCCGTATTAAGGGTCGAATTCTGCGCCACCGATAAAACCTCGGCGCCGGGGTTATCTATGCCCGCGGCGGCGACCAGACCCGCGTGGACCGCGATATGCCATAGGCCGCGCTCGGTGGCGTCGCCAACAAAACTGACGGATACGCAGTCCCAAACTGCAAGTGCCGTGCGGTAACGTTCGCACAAACCGGCTTCACCGGACAGCACGATGCTGCGCTGACGCAGTAGCAAGCCATCCTGCCGGAACAATGATTTTTCCAAGCTCAGCAATTCGTTGCCAATCAGCAGACCGGAGAGATAATCCCCCTGCTGTGCGGCCTCAAGCTCACCGATCAAGCCCATAGTGCGCACACTGAAAATCGTTGCGAGCAAGCTGGTATCGGACTCCTTGCGCGCCACCGCAATCCCGCGCAGAAATGCGGCTTGCGCGGCGGCGGCATCAAGGCTGTCGGCGCCGCCCTGAGGCGACACCATGGTGCGCCCTAGAATCGAGTGATCGCGCAATATCGCGTACACCTCACCGGTCATAAACGTGTCGAAATGGCCGATCCGCCCGCCGTCGGATAAAACCCACTTGGCGTGGGTGCCCGGCAAGCCGATCAGGATCGGCGCCACACCGGCCCCGCTGATTCCCAACTCAGGGCTGGAACGGCTCATGCCCAGGCTCACACCAACGATCTGTGTTTCCTCGCCGCGCATCACGTTAGGCAACGCGCCGCGCTCAAGCACACCTGGCACGATATGCAAAGGGCAATCCTTGCCCGTCGACACGGCCACCATGCCTTGTGCCAGCACCGCGGCATCGGTTTGCCCCTCAACATAAGGCACTTCAATCCACCCTTGCGCACTACCGACCATACCGCACGCGATCACCGGCAAATCGGCTTGCTCAGCCAGCCAGGCGCCGCAGGCGGCATCAAATGCCAGATCGAATGCAGTACCGCGCGAGTCATGTGCCGGCAAACGCATGACGCCCCAAGGCAGCGTCGCGTGAGCCATCACCCGGCCGGTCGCGTCGAATAAATAGCTGCGCAGCGAGGTGGTTCCCCAATCGAGGCCGATCAATACGCCACGCAAGGATGCGGGAGTCGGCTCAGACACGGGCAAAGTGTTTTGAGTCATCGTCTTATCCTGCGAACGGCGGGTTGCGGTGCACGCCAGCCAATTTCCTCGGAGATCGCCCGGGCTTCGGCTTGTACCACGACAATCAGCTCATCCATACGCTCGGCTGGCATATAGGGCAGTGTGCTGGCCACCGACAAGGCGGCGACGATGGCGCCCGATGCATCGCGTATGGGCGCGGCGACACAGCGTATCGAAGCTTCGTTTTCCTCAAGATCGAAGGTGTAGCCACCCGCTGCATAACGGACCATTCGATCGATAAATACCGTCGGCGTCGGCTGCAAGTCGGGCTTGAACGGCATACTCGCCAGGGTATGGCTTGAGGCCGAGAATAAATCTTGCCACTGCGTTTTATTCAGATCCAGCATCAAGGCCTTGCCGATACCGGTAGATGCCAAGGGCATTCTGTGGCCGATGCGCGAGCGCATTTCTAGGCCGCGCTGCCCGGGAATTTTATCGATGTAGAGCACGTCGTCGCCGTCGCGCACCCCAAGATGTATCGTGTCCTGCGTCGCATTCGCTAACTGTTCCAAATGAGGATGCGCGACTTTGGTCAGCGGCATTTGCTCCAGCGCAATGGTGCCCAGCTCGATCAATTTCGGCCCGAGCAAATAGACACTGCCCAGTTGCCGTAGATAGCGCGCCTGGACCAAACTGCTGACCAGTCGATGCGTGGTACTACGGGTCGTCCCCAAGGCCGCTGCGAATGCGCGCAAGTCATGTGCGCCCGAGGCCGCTGCTTCAAGCACAGCCAAACCGCGCAACAAAGTTTGCGTACCAGCCAATTGTTTGGCTGTATCGAGCGAGGTGATTTCCAAAGGCACCGCTGCGGCCCCTTCGTTTTCCGAGGCCACCAGTGTGGCGCCCACCTGCTCGCCGGCGCGGCGTTTTTCTGCCGTTTTGGCCGGTACGACTGCGGCGGAACCCGGCGCGGCCTGAATTCGAGTGGAACTAAGCGTTCGTTTTGTCATTACCAATCCACCACCGTACCGTCCGGCAAAAACGCCCGATCGGTTTGGAACGGTTCTTGTATAAAGGGATGGTCGTTTGCGACCTGTTCATTGATTTCAACGCCGAGACCGGGGCGCTCGGGCAACAACCAATGGCCGTCCTGCACTTGGATCGGGCTATCCAACACCGTCCAATACCAGGGCACCGCACCGGTCATTTCTTCCTGGATCACAAAATTCGGCGTGGCAATGTCGTAATGCAGCGCCGCCACGCCAGCCAAGGGGCCCAGCGGATTATGCGGGGCGATCCCGATGCCGGCTGTCTCGGCCGCCGCGGCAATTTTGCGTGCTTCGGAAAAACCGCCGACGTGGCACAGATCGGGCTGGGCAATGGCAATCGCACGCGCCTGAAACAGCGCCTCGAACTCCCATCGATCGACCAGACGCTCACCCGTGGCAAGCGGTACGTGGGTTTTTTGCGAAAGATGGATCAAGCCGGCTTGATCGGCCGGTTGCAGCGGTTCTTCGACGAACAGCGGGCGGTATGGCGCGAGCACATCGATATATTGCAACGCTGCGGCCGCTGAAGCGCAGCGCCCGTGAAAATCGACCATAATCTCGACCTCGTCGCCGACGGTTTCGCGCAAACCCTGCATGAGCCGGTCGACGTGTGCCAATTCGCGGGTGGTCGCGGTGTAATGCGTATAGGGAATGCAGACAACTTTCAGTGCCTGGTAGCCTCGCTCGACCACGGCTTGCGCTCGTTCAAGCAAGGAACCGGTATCGAGCGACTCGTAGACGGCTTTTTGTTCTCCCATGCCCAGATGGGTGTAAATCCGCACTCGATCCCGCATACGACCGCCCAGCAAACGCCACACCGGCACATCGAGCGATTTTCCGAGGATGTCCCAGAGTGCCATTTCGATGCCGCTGATGGCTGTACTGCCAATCACGCCGACGCGCCAAAAGCCCCATTTGTGCAAAACGCGCACCGCCTGTTCGATATCGCGCGGGTCTCGCCCAATTAGCAGAGGCGCTAAATCATCGATGGCGCCCACGACCGAACGCGTCTTCCATTCCAGCGTGGCCTCGCCCCAGCCGTGCAGTCCAGGCTGATCGGTTTCGACTTTGACGAAAATCCAGTTGCGCATGCCGGCATTCACGACACGCGAGCTAATGGCGCGGATTTTCATGGCCGACGGCCCTGACAAGCCTGCACGTGAATAAAGGGGCGGAATACATACGCCGCGCCGCACTGGAATCGATTGATCAAGCTTGTCTCCAACTTTTATTCATGGCACCGCCAGACGCCAACGTTCTGTGTCGAGGGCTGATTTTATGAGTTGGATTCTAGGCTCTATTGGGAAAATAGTTCAAATTGTGGATTGACGTCTCATTTAATGGGATTTAAACAAGAAGCGCACAAAGCAAGAATTCCTGATTAATTCGTGATATTTATTTAGGATTACATATTAATATAAGTGAGAAAAAGGCCTTTCCCTGAAATCGAATCGAGCTATTTCGGTAGTTCAGCGCCACCCATCCGCGCGGCAATCACGCCTGAGCGTTGGGCAAGATAAGCGGAGTTGCGATGTGCATCGTAGAACTTCGGGCGTGGCAACATCACGGCCAGCCGGGCCGATTGCATCACGCCCAGATTATTCGCGCTGGTTTTGTAATAATGTTGAGCTGCGGCCTGGGCGCCATAAATACCGTTGCCCCACTCAACCGAATTCAAGTAAATCTCAAAGATGCGTTGCTTGCTCATCCAGAGTTCAAGCATCATCGTAATGATCAATTCCTGTCCTTTGCGGATATAGGATTTCTCAGTCGATAAAAATAAATTGCGGGCCAATTGCTGCGAGATTGTTGAGCCGCCGGCGACCGATTTGCCGCGTCGCTGGTCTTTCTCCCAGGCCTGCAGGATCGCATCGATTTCAACACCGTTGTTATTGACGAAATTCGCGTCTTCGGAGGCAATGATGGCGCGCTTAAGGTTGCGCGAAATTTGCGCGTAGGGCACCCAGACGCGTTGCACTTGCTCAGGTTGAGCTTGCGGCGTCGACTGGGTTTGCCGCTGGGTTTGCCCTGTTGTCTGAGGAAGTTCGGGCTGCCGGCCCTGGGATAGACGCCATTGCGTCATCCGCATATAGGCGGTTGTCGACGGGTTGACCACCGTCCAGATACCGATCTGAACAAAATAGAACAGTTGTGTCGCAAGCCATGCAATCGCGATCAATGACACAAGATAGCCCACTCGCGAGCCGCTCGTTTTTATCCACTGTCTCATGGCCACTGTCTCATGGTCCGACCTGCTTGGGGGTTTTTATGCTTGCAGAGCCACGCGCAATTCGTCCAGCACCGGCCGGCTGTCAGGGCGCACGCCGCGCCAGACCCAGAAGGACTCGGCCGCTTGTTCGACCAGCATGCCCAAGCCGTCAGCCGCGTCGGCGCCCAGGTTTTTTGCATGACGCATAAAAATCGTCGGTTGCGCGCCATACATCATGTCATAGGCCAGTGTACCGCTGCCTAGCGCGTCTGAGTCAAACTCCGGCAGTTGACTTTCCAGACTGCCTGCCGTCGCGTTGATCACGACATCATAGCGCCCGAGGGCGCTGCTGCGATCGCCGCCCGAAAACCTGCAACCGGCAGCCAGCGCCGCCGCTTCAAACGCGGCCACCAGCTCCTGCGCGCGCGCCGCGGTACGGTTGACGATGCACAATTCCAGCGGTTTGCAGTCTAGTATTGGCAATATCACACCACGTGCCGCGCCGCCGGCGCCCAGCAGCAGCACACGCCGCCCGGCAAGCGCCACGCCCAGATTATGCTCGATATCGCGGACTAGTCCGACACCATCTGTGTTGTCGCCCAGTATGCCGTCTGCGTCGAAACGCAAGGTATTGACGGCGCCCGCAGCTGCCGCGCGCGGCGACAAGCTATCGGCCAGACGATGCGCCTCAAGTTTAAACGGCACCGTAACGTTCAAACCGCGCCCGCCTTCGGCGATAAATGCCCTAACGCTATCGACAAATCCGTCCAAGGGCGCAAGCAAGCGTTCGTAGACAACGGCTTCGCTGGTTTGCATGGCAAATCGGGCATGGATCAGCGGCGACTTGCTATGGGCAACCGGGTTGCCGATTACCGCGTAACGGGAAATTTGACGATCGAGCGGCATCGCTTCGGGTCCGGGTATCTTGTGTCCGGTGCCGCAAATTCGTTCGATATGGCATTTATCAAACCATTTACGGAGCCGGACACAGGGTGTTTATCGAATAATTTAAACGGAAATCGGCGGCAGATCGGCCGAATTCTCTGGATCGATCGATGCGCTGGCCGACAGACCCGCAGCATCCAAATCGTGCTTGGGATCGATATCGCCTGCGCGGTCATCCACGCTATCGCCGCTGTTTGCATCGTCGACCAGCTCCGTGTCCGAAGCCACATCAGCGAGCTCGCTTTGCGCGCCGGCCGTCGAGGTGTCTTCAACCTCCTCGTCGGCCGTTTCCGCCTCAGCGTCAGCTTCAGCGCCTGTCCGCGAAGCCGAGGGCGCATCGAGCACTTGCAGCACGCGACACGATGCTTCGATCATCAATTCGTCGAAATTGGAAATTTCGAGCAGCAATTTGGTGCCGCGTGCGTGCACGCCCAATCCCGGCACATGCATCATCAAAGGAATGTCATCGAGCCGGACAAGATCGCCCTTGACCACCGACGCTACCGCGTGCTCGCGCTTCTCTTGCTGCAACCAGCGCAAACACCAGAAACGCTCCATCCGGTTCTGGTGATCGGCGTAGGCCGAGTAGGTATCGTCGAAGCCTTGCACGACCGCAAAGAGATCGGCATCCTTGGGCTTGAACGGCGCCGCCAACTTGGCGGCAACGCCGTGTCGGCAACAGGCCAGCAACTGCCATTGGTTGACCAAATCGACATAGCGGCGCAAGGGCGAGGTACTCCAGGCATATTGCGCGACACCCAGGCCCTCGTGAGGCGCGGGCGTAGTCTGCATGCGCGTACGCTTAGGTCCGGCGACCGGGCCAAATGCGCGTTGCGCACGATAAATGCCGGGCACATCGTATTCCGCCAGGAAACCGCCCCAGGTACTGTTGGCCAGAATCGCCAATTCGGCAACGATCAGATCCAGCGGAGAGCCTCGGCGACGCGGCTGAATCTCGACGTGCTCGCCGTCGACATAAAAATTGTAGTCGACATTGCGCTGCACTTCGCGCCTCAAGCCATAACCGAGCCGTGCCTGCTGGCGCTTTTCGAACAAGGCTTGGGCCAGCGGCCAGAGCGCGGTAATTTCGGGCTTGTGCGCATAATCGCCACTGCCGTCGGCCAGTGCTTCTTCGGTGACGATGGCATCGAGCAGGTTGTGACGCAGGTTGCTTTGGATAAAGACCCGCTCGGGACGTGTCTCAGTTGCCACGATCTCATAGGTCGTCGTGTCGACAATGATGTAGAGCGACAAGGCCGGCCGCAAACCGCCTTCTTGCAAGGTGAAGGCATCGACCACCGCACCCGGCAACATGGTGATTTTGTCGCCCGGCACATAGACCGTGGAGAGTCGCTCCCGGGCAATCGCATCGACTGCATCGTCACGCGCGATACCCAACGCAGGTGCTGCAATATGGATGCCGACACGCAGGCGCCCGTCATCGAGCCATTGCACCGAAAAGGCATCATCAATTTCGGTGGTCGTGACGTCGTCGATCGAAAACGCGCCCACATGAGCTTCAGGCAAATCGTCGAGCGCCAGCGACAAACTGACTTCCGGAAAACCGATGCCATGCGGAAAATGCTCAGACAGGAAACGCGCCTCGTGCAAGGCGCGCGCTGAGGCAACCCCGCCGCAATCGAGCATCAGGCGCTGCATCGACACGCCCAAGGCGCCGGCTGCCGCCTCCAACGCCTTGTATTCAATCGAATTTTTATCGGGCCGGGTCAGTAATGTGAGCGCCAGCTTGGTCATCGATTCCGGCAAGATATGCTGCTTCAGCTGATCTTCGAGCGCCACCTGCGCCAGGGCCTGCAAACGGCGCCGCTCCAAACCGGCCAGCGCTGCATTCAATTGTTCCTGCGGTGCACGCTGATATTGACCGCGGCCTTTGCGGCGGAAATAAATCGGCGAGCCGTGCATGCGCAAGACCAGCGCCGCGCGCTCGACGGGGCTCGGTGTGGCGCCAAAATATTCGCTCGCCAAGGCGGCAAACGGAAATTCATCTTCGGGCGCGCATTCCCACAGAAAATCGAGATCGATTTGCGCCGCTTGCTCGTCAGCCAGTTGCATCAACTCGGCGGGCGACGGCTTTTCGAACTCGATCAGAATGTCGCGACCCTTGACCTTGGCGCGACGCCCGCCCGGCAACTCGACCTGAAAGGCGTCGACTTGCTTGGACAGCACGGTGCCCGCCTTGAAACTGCCTGATTCCTCGAAAAAAACGTTCACTCGTTACTCTGCTAAAGATGATACTGAAGGTTCTGATTAGCTAGTCAAAACCCGGGAGCGCACTCCTTGGGGTTTCAATCTGCCGCTGGGCGCGTTCATCAACGTCGCGCGAATCTATACAACGAAAATCTTGCCGCTTATACCGTCATTTTGAGCTAATTCCGCAAAATACCAGCACGTCATCGAGGTAAACCGGAAAATCACTGATGGCATGATCGCCGCCTTCGATCAACACGGTACGTGCGCCGGCGTACTTGGCCAGCATATCGCGGTAGTCGAGCACCTCGTCGCCGGTCGCGGCGATGAGGTAGTAGCGTTCGGGGCGCGTCACCGACTCGACTCTCAAGGCGCGTAATTCATCAAGATGATAAGGCTCGACGATAATCGAACCGCCGCCATGCCACAGCGGCTGCTCGCCCAGATAGTGGCGCAAATCGTCTTGCGGCACCGTCGCCGGGTTGAGCAGAACCGCTCGCCAGCCATGCCGTTCGGCCAGCCAGGTCGCGTAATATCCGCCTAGCGAACTGCCGATCACCGTCACCTCGCTTTGATCCCCCGCGGCTTGAGCAAGCGCCACGGTATGTTCAGCCAGGGCAATCGCCTCGTTCGGCGAAACTGGCAAAGCCGGGCAATGCCAGCTGTGCGCCATGCCGAGCGCAGTTAAGCGCGCTTCGATCAGGCGCGATTTGAAGGATAGCGGCGACGAGCGAAAGCCGTGCAGATAGAGAATCATCCTTTGGCCTGCTGATCGACTTGCTCATCGACTTGTCCGCGTAGCGGCGGATCGACCCGCCGCGCCGCCAAGGCATCGAGCAATTTTTGATGAACCCCGCCAAAACCGCCGTTGCTCATGACCAGAACCTGATCACCCGGTCGGGCCGCAGCCGCAACCGCATCGACCAGCGCGGCCAATGCATCGAAGGCCTGCGCCCGCTCGCCAAGCGGCGCGAGAGTCGCGGCCAGATCCCAGCCTAGCGCATCCCGGCCTTGCTGTGGAGCGTAACCGAAGACCAAGTCCGCACCCGCCAAGCTGCCGGGCAGCGCGGCTCGCATTACGCCGAGCTTCATGGTATTGGAGCGGGGCTCCAGCACAGCCAGAATCCGGCCGGCACCCGGCGCCTGGCCATTGGCGTCGTGGCTTGTGCGTTCAAGCCGCGCCCGCAAGCCGGCAATGGTGGTTTCGATGGCGGTCGGGTGGTGGGCAAAATCGTCATAAACGATGATGCCGTCGACCGTGCCGCGCACTTCCATGCGGCGCTTCACATTAAGAAAACGCGCCAAGGACTGCGCGGATTGCTCAGGCGGCACGCCAACATGACGGGCTGCCGCGATCGCCGCCAAGGCGTTCAAGCGGTTGTGGTCACCCTGCACCTGCCACTCGACCCGGCCCGCCGTGGTGTCGGCGTAATCGACCAGAAAACACTGATCCAAGGGCCGAGCACCATCGGGCAAAGCCTGCCAGCCGCCGGCCACACCGAAACGTTCGACCTCGCTCCAGCAACCTCGCGCCAACACACGGTCTAGCGCCGCCGCACGGCCATTGACGAGCAAACGTCCGAGACCCGGTACGGTACGCACAAGATGATGGAATTGCGTCTCGATCGCGGCGAGATCGGCGAAAATATCCGCGTGATCGAATTCGAGATTATTCAGAACCGCGGTGCGCGGGCGGTAATGCACGAACTTAGAGCGCTTGTCGAAGAATGCCGTGTCATATTCATCGGCTTCGATCACGAAAAAATTCGAGTCGGTGAGCCGCGCCGAGACGCCAAAATTCAAAGGCACGCCGCCAATCAGAAAACCGGGATTCAAGCCGGCATCTTCGAGCAGCCAGGCCAGCATCGCCGAGGTCGTGGTTTTGCCATGGGTACCGGCCACGGCCAACACCCATTTGTCTGCCAAGACGTGTTCACCCAGCCATTGCGGACCGGATGTGTAAGGCAGACCGCGATCGAGAATCGCTTCCATCAATGGGTTGCCGCGGCTGATCACGTTGCCGACCACGAATAAATCCGGCTCCAGCGCAAGCTGCTCGGCGCCATAACCCTCGATCAGTTCAATGCCCTGTGCTTCAAGCTGGGTGCTCATGGGCGGATAGACGCCCGCGTCGCAACCCGTCACTTTATGGCCGGCTTCACGCGCCAAAACCGCCAGGCCGCCCATAAAAGTGCCGCAAATACCAAGAATATGAATATGCATAAGCGCCTAACATGCCGGCCTCGTGCCCCGCACAGCGATAGGCAGGGAAGGGTCGGCAGAACCCAGGACCGTATCCGAGAATGTCATATTGTACCCGAGCTGCACAGGCTTACGGGCTCTGAAGAACGGTTGCTTCATTTCGTCCCAAAATCCTCGGACAGGCCTCCGCCGCCGACGCTACGCTATAGAGTCCCGATACCCAATTAAAGTTGCGTTGTCGTGGACATCCTCCGCACCCAACCGCCAAGTTGAACGACCGCACCAGCAACAGCCGGCTGCTGACCGCATCCACGCCCGAAGTTCCCGACGTTCCCTTGGCACTGAAACCATTTTTAAATATTAATTTCGCATGACTAAATATTAGCGTCGACTTGAAATTTCCGTCACCTAGTTATCGGAGACGAAACGTCGCAAATAGGAATTCCCTTTTCCCTCTCCGGAGGTTCCATGCTCGCTTTAGTACGTATCGCCCTTCGACGACCCTTGACGTTCATCGTTTTAGCCATTCTGATTCTCATTATCGGGCCGCTGGTCGCACTGCGCACGCCAACCGACATCTTCCCCGATATCCGTATCCCCGTGATCAGCGTTGTCTGGCAATACACGGGGCTATCGCCCGATGAGATGGCCGGGCGAGTCGTATCGCCATTCGAGCGCATGCTGGGGCCGAGCGTAAACGACATAGCACACATTGAGTCCCAATCGATTAACGGCTTCGGCGTCGTCAAAATTTTCTTTCAGCCGGGCGTGGACATCAGCGTAGCGAACGCCCAGGTGACTGCGATAGCGCAATTCGCCGTGCATACCATGCCACCGGGCTCGACGCCGCCACAGATTCTGAATTACAACGCATCGACCGTACCGATCATCCAGCTCGCGCTGTCCGGCCTCTCCGAACAGGCCCTGGCCGACCACGGTATGAATATACTGCGACCGATCCTATCGACCATCGCCGGCGCTACCATACCCAACAATTACGGCGGCAAGTGGCCTCAAGTGATGATCGACCTCGACCCTGCCGCCTTGCAGGCGCGAGGATTATCGGCGCAGGATGTCGCTAACGCCTTGGCGGCTCAGAATCAGATTCTCCCGGTCGGCACCCAGAAGATCGGCACTTATGAATACACCGTACAGTTAAACAATGCGCTGTCGGACATCGACAAGCTAGGCGACTTACCCATCAAGGCGGTCAACGGCACAACCATCTATATGCGCGACGTCGCGCAAGTTCATAACGGCAGCGCGCCGCAGACCAACATCGTCCATGTGAATGGCCAACGCTCCGTGCTGCTCACCATACTGAAAAATGGCTCGGCGTCGACTCTGAAGATTATCGAGGGTATCAAGCAAAAGGCTATCGAAGCAAAAGCATCACTACCCGATCAGCTGCGCATCGACCCTGTCGGTGATCAATCGCTGTTTGTCAGAGCGGCGATCAGCGGCGTGGCTCGCGAAGGCGTCATTGCCGCCGCACTCACCAGCCTGATGATCCTGCTATTCCTGGGCAGTTGGCGCTCGACGGTGATTATCGCGACCTCGATTCCACTTGCGATTCTCAGTTCGATGGCGGCGCTAGCGGCAGTCGGTGAAACGCTGAATTTGATGACGCTTGGCGGTCTCGCGCTGGCCGTCGGGATCTTGGTCGACGACGCGACGGTCACCATCGAGAATATCAACTGGCACCTCGAACAAGGCAAGCAGGTCGAATCCGCCATCCTCGACGGCGCCGCCCAAATCGTTACACCGGCGTTCGTCTCGTTACTATGCATTTGCATCGTGTTCGTACCGATGTTTCTGCTTGAAGGCGTCGCGCGCTTTCTATTTGTACCGATGGCCGAGGCTGTAGTTTTTGCGATGATCGCCTCGTTCATCTTGTCCAGGACCCTGGTGCCGACTATGGCGAAATACCTGCTCAAGCAGCACACCGCGAGTGAGCATCCGACGGCTAGCCGACACCCCAACCTGCTTGTGCGTTTCCAACACATTTTTGAGAAACAGTTCGAGGCGATCCGCCAGAGCTATCAAGGCTTGCTTGAACGAGCGTTGAAGCAACGATGCCGGTTCATTGGCTGCTTTATGGGTTTCGTCGTGGTGTCGTTCGCGCTCATTCCGTTTCTGGGTCGCAATTTTTTCCCATCTGTCGATTCCGGGCAAATTCTATTGCATGCACGCGCTCCGGTTGGCACACGCCTTGAGACGACTGCGGAAATTTTCGCCGGCATCGAAAGCGCTATTCGGAAAATCGTCCCGCCAACTGAACTCGACACGATCATCGACAATATCGGACAGACAATTAGCGGCATTAACACGGCCTATAACAACACCGGCACCGTCGGCCCACAAGACGGCGATATTCAGATCGCACTAAAGGAAAGTCATCGGCCCACTGCGGATTATGTGCGCAAGCTGCGCGAAGAATTGCCGCGGGCATTTCCAGGCGTGACCTTTTCATTCCCGCCGGCGGACATCATCAGCCAAATCTTAAATTTCGGGGCCCCCGCGCCCATCGATTTGCAAATCCGCGGCATGCAGTTGCAGGCCAACTTTGCTTATGCCGATATGCTGCTGCGCGAGATTCGTCGAGTGCCCGGCGTTGTTGACGCCCGGATCCAGCAGTCGCACGCCAATCCGATGTTCAATATCGATGTCGACCGCACTCAAGCCCAACTACTGGGCATCACCGAGAACGACGTCACCAATAGCCTGGTCGTCAATCTCGCAGGCTCAAGCCAGGTTGCGCCGACCTATTGGCTTAATCCTGCGAACGGTGTGTCCTATCCGATCGTCATACAGACGCCGCAATCCTCGCTGGATTCGCTGGCAGCACTCCAGAATTTGCCGATTTCCGCCAACGCGTCCGCAAGCAGCCAGATTCTCGGGGGCTTGGCGAGCATCACGCGCGCCGATAGCAATGTCGTGTTCAGCCAATACGACATCCAACCCATGATCAATATCTTCGCGACCACCCAGGATCGCGACCTCGGCGCGGTGGCCGCCGACATTCAAAGGATTGTCGCCAGCCATGCCAAAGCGCGGCCCAGGGGTTCGACGAGTACCTTAGTCGGTCAAGTGCAGACCATGAACAGCGCATTTGCCGGGATGCTGTTCGGGCTGCTCGGCGCGATTGTGCTGATCTACCTACTGATTGTCGTCAACTTCCAGTCGTGGGCCGATCCCTTTGTGATCATCATGGCGCTGCCCGCGGCACTGGCCGGCATTATCTGGATGCTGTTTATGACGCACACCGCGCTGTCGGTGCCAGCCCTGACAGGCGCGATCATGTGCATGGGGGTGGCGACAGCCAACGCCATTCTGGTCGTCAGTTTTTGCCGCGAACGTCTCGCCGAGCATGGCGATGCCTACCGAGCGGCGCTCGAAGCCGGCTTTACCCGCTTTCGTCCGGTGCTGATGACCGCGTTGGCCATGATCATCGGCATGGCGCCCATGGCGCTGGGCCTTGGCGAAGGCGGCGAACAAAACGCCCCGCTCGGCCGGGCCGTGATCGGCGGCCTGATTTTTGCCACCGCCGCAACGCTGCTGCTGGTCCCGGTGATTTTTTCCATGATTCACGCGCGCCTCGGGCACGCCTCTCCTTCCGCCCCTGCCTCTGGAACTTCGCCCATGTCATCTGAATCGTCTGAATCCACCCCCTTCGGCAATCGGTCGCGGCGCGGCTTGCTGATCGGCGCCTTGGCCAGCACCGCCATCGTCGTAGCGGGCATCTCGATCCGCGCCGTCGATGCACGCCACCTCAAGAACTGGACCGATAAGCAAGCGGTGCCGACTGTGAAGTTGGTGCTGCCGAATCATGCCCTTCACGGCTCGACCCTCAATTTACCGGGTCGGCTTGAGGCCTATACCAATGCGCCGATCTTTGCCCGTGTCAACGGCTATGTGAAAGCCTGGTATGCCGATATCGGCGCATCGGTCAAAGCCGGCCAGCTACTGGCCGAAATCGAAATCCCTGAAATCGACCAGCAGTTATTAAATGCGAAAGCCAATCTCGCCACCGCGCAAGCCAACGCCTCATTGGCCAAGACTACCGCGCACCGCTGGCAGGCGATGCTTAGCTCGGGCGCCGTCGCGCAACAGGATGTCGATCAACGCACGGACGATTACTCAGCTAAACAGGCTCTGGTCACGGCCGCCCAGGCCAATGTCGACCAGTTGATCGCCACCAAAGGCTTTGCACGGATCGTGGCGCCGTTCGATGGCATTGTCACGGCACGCAAGACCGATATCGGCGCATTAATCAATGCGGGCAGCGGAGTCGGACCGGAACTGTTTACGGTGTCGGATGTGCACAAATTGCGCGTCTATGTTCAGGTTCCACAAAACTATGCGCCACTGATTCGCCCCGGCACCCATGCCAGTCTCACGGTACCTGAATACGCTGGGCAATTATTTACCGCCGAGGTGATGGCCTCGTCTGGTGCGGTGAATGCGGCCTCGGGAAGCACACTGATCCAGCTCTTGGTCGACAACCCCGGCAACAAACTGATGCCCGGCGCTTTCGCCTCACTGCAAATCAAGCTGCCGCTGCAAGTCAACGCCGTGCAAGTGCCCGCTAGCGCGCTGGCGTTCGATGCGCAGGGTTTGCGAGTAGCAACGCTTGACACAAACTCACGGGTGCTGTTCAAGAACGTCACCATCGCACGGGATTTTGGCGATACGGTCGAAATCGGTTCGGGGCTCAGTACCAGCGACCGCGTCATCGACACTCCACCCGATGGCTTAGCCAATGGCGACAGCGTGCACCTGATCCATCTCGAGAAGGCGGCGTCCCATGGTTAAGTATGCACGCCCGATACTATGGGCCGGCACGATCTGTTTGAGCGCCTGTTCATTGGCGCCCGATTACACGGTACCGCCGACACCGATAGCCGCTCAATTCAAACCTGCCGCCCCTTGGACTTGCGCGCAGCCGAGCGACCAATTGGATCGCAACGGTTGGTGGAAAATTTACGACGATGCGCAACTCAACGATCTCGAGCAGCGTTTGCTGGCGAACAACACCAACCTTCGCGCCGCGCTGGCACACTACCAGCAGGCTCAGGCCTTGGTCGCACAAGCACGCTCCACGCTGTTTCCTCAAGTCAGCGTTGGCGCCTTTCCAGATCGCATCCGTCAGTCGGATAACAAACCCTTGCGTTCGCCCGGATCGGATGATTACACCTCCGCGACACTGGGCGTCGGCGTAGACTACGACCTCGACCTCTGGGGACGTGTACGCGACTCGGTCGCCGCCAGCCGCGACCAGGCGCAAGCAGAAAAAGCCGATCTGGCGTCGGCCCAGCTTAGTTTGCAGATCCAACTGGCGGATCAATATATTCGACTGCGCGGCCTCGACCAACAAACGCAATTGTTAAACCAGACGATAGCCGCGCTGACGAAAGCCTTCGAATTAACCCAAACGCTGCATAGTGGCGGCATCGATTCCGACCTTGCGGTCGCGCAAGCCGACACGCAATTATCGGCTGCGCGGGCGCAACTCCCCGAGAACCTCGCCCAACGCGCGCTGGCTGAACATGCGATTGCAGTATTGATCGGAGCCTCCGCATCGGAATTCAGTTTGCCGCAGCAAACCACGGCGATTAAACTGCCGATGATCCCAACAGGTTTGCCGTCAACGCTATTACAGCGCCGCCCGGATATCGCCGCTGCGGAACGCCGAGCCGCCGCAGCTAACGCCAACATCGGCGTCGCGCGCGCCGCTTACTTTCCATCGATTACCTTGGCGGCACAGGGCGGGCTGCAAAGTGACGCCTATGCCGGCCTGCTCAGCGCGCCGAATGTGTTTTGGACGATTGGACCGCAATTCGTGCAATATGCGTTCGACGGCGGCCGGCGCCGGGCGCAACTCGATGCCGCCAAGGCAGCGGGCGACGAAGCCGGCGCGCGCTATCGAGGCGTCGTGTTGGCGGCGTTCCAGCAAGTTGAAGATAATCTCTCGCGGCTCACGGAACTCGCGTCGGCACTTGATCGGCAAGATGATGCCGTCAACGCGGCGCAACGCTCACTCGATCTGGCCATGAGCAGCTATCGGCAAGGCGCGGTCGGCTATCTCGACGTTGTGCAAGCGCAAACGGCGGCGCTCGGCACGCAATCCGCCGCGCTGCACATTCAGACACAACAGCTCAGCGCGAGCGTCCAGTTAATAGGAGCACTAGGTGGAGGATGGTCGAGTCAGGAGCTCACGGACATCACCACGGCGCCGAAACGCCTCACTGTAAGCACCGACGGCACAACAAGCTGATCCGGCGCACGGCAAACACCGCCATTCAGAGCAGGCGAGGACGGCGTTCGCAAGCTTGCGCGCTTGAACCGACGCGGCTCCCAGCAAGCGCTGCCGTTCAGCATCCGCATGATGGCGCAGATCGCCTTGCAGTCCTTGTCAAAAGCATTTCGCCATACGAAAAACACACTCGGCCGGTTCAGGTATGATTTAGATATGGCCAGAAAATCCTTTATAGATCCGCAGCGCATTCGCGAGGAAATTGCCATCGCCGCGGCCCGCTTAGTGGCCGAAGATGGTCTCGATTACGCCAACGCCAAACGCAAAGCCGCCAAACAGGTGGCGGGAGACGTGCGCATCGGCGGCGAATGGTTGCCTGATAACGACCAACTCGAAGCCGAGATTCGTGCCTACCAGGCTATCTTTCATAGCGACTTCCAGCCGGCGCTATTGCGCGTCTTGCGTGAAATAGCGCTTGAATGGATGCAACGTCTGGCGGTGTTCAACCCATATTTAACCGGTGCGGTACTCAACGGCACAGCGGGCGAACACTCCGACATTCACCTTCAGCTATTCAACGATAGCGCGAAAGATGTCGCCATTTTCCTGCTCAATGCCAACATTCAATACGAAGTTCATGAAACCCGACATTTTGCCGGACGTGGCTTGGTGGAAACCTTGAGCTTTCTGATACGCGATAAACGCGTCGAAGCACAGGTGGGAATACATCTTGCGCTGTACGACTCTAACGATATGCGTGGCGCGTTGCGAGGCGACCCGCGTGGACGCCCATCACGCGTCGCGGCGGCCGCCGTTGCGGCACTGCTGGCCGAAGAAATAACCGCGCAAGCGCTTTGATATTGCGCGCTTCTGCCGCCATCGTCTCCCATACAGCCAACCCCGGGTTTTAATCCTGCAAGGTATAGCCCCATTTCGATTTTCAGGAAATTAGATGCGATTTTTTTCACTACACCGCTCAATCTCACTGGCTCTACTCGCCTTGACCTTATTGCTGCCGGCTAGCCCGGTGTTTGCCGCGGACGATAACGCCGGCCCTCAAGCGCTGTGGGCCAGCGCCATGCCCAATACCAGCGGTCAAACCCAGACACTGTCCAAATATAAAGGTCACCCCCTGGTTGTGAACTTCTGGGCCTCCTGGTGCGGCCCCTGTGTTCAGGAAATGCCGGAACTGTCTGCGATGCAGACTCAATATTTATCGAAAGGCATTCAATTCGTTGGAATCGGCATCGATTCGCCCGATAACATTAAGGAATTCACCAAAAAGGTTAAGGTCACTTATCCAATTTACGTTGCGGGATTCGGCGGCGCCGACTTGGCTCGCGCCTTCGGCAATTCGGCAGGTGGCCTGCCCTTTACGGTGGTCATCGATGCTCAGGGGAAAGTCAGGTATGCCAAGCTTGGCCGGATCGATGCAGCCGAGTTGCGGCAAGCCTTGAGCGCCCTGTAGGCAGCTCAGAAATGCCCCTGAAAGCCGTCCGAAAAACAGCTCCAAACGCCCGTCGATAGTCGATTGAGCTGGAAATTCTGATCAAAAAAACGATAAATCGAGTGCGGGCAAGCTGGTTTTGTGAGTGTAATAAGTATCGCGTTGCGGGCAATTTAGGACTAACATCGCGGAATTAAACGATTTTTAACGGCAAAAAGCCCGATTTCCCAGTATCCAAATACCCTAAATTCAGTCATCCAACTGGACAGGCCTCAGCTTCGGCGTTAAAGTTCGCTCAATTTCGCGCAAATAACGCTCTCATGACCCATAGACTGCTAGTACTACACGGGCCGAACCTAAATTTACTCGGCACACGCGAGCCCGAGATATATGGGGGGACCACCCTTGCCGAGGTCGACCAGAAGTTGCTTGACCGCGCGGCGCAGGCTGGGGCCGAGTTGAAGACGTTTCAAAGCAATCATGAAGGCGCGCTGATTGACCGGATCCACGCGGCACGCGGGGACACGGATTTTATCGTGATCAATCCGGCAGCGTTGACGCACACCAGCGTCGCGTTGCGGGATGCGTTATCGGGTGTCGACATACCGTTTATCGAAGTTCATTTATCAAATGTGCACCGCCGCGAAGCATTTAGGCATACATCCTATTTCTCCGACGTGGCGGTGGGCGTGATTTGCGGGTTAGGCTGGCAAGGTTATCTGTATGCCGTCGACCACGCGCTGGCCCAGCTCAATCGGGCTTGATTTAGAACGCTTTTTAGCATTTTTTTATTTTTCCAGCACCGGGGCAGGTCCGCCCTGCCCCGGTTGTTCTCGAATTTATGGGAGTTTCTGATGGATCTACGTAAGCTGAAAACCTTGATTGACCTCGTCTCTGAGTCCGGCATTTCGGAACTGGAAGTCACCGAGGGTGAAGGCAAGGTGCGGATCGTCAAAAACGCGCCGCCAGTTTATGTGCAGCAAGCGCCGACTCAATACGCCCAGCCGCCAGGCTACGCACCGCCAGCCCCGGCTGCGGGCGCCGCGGGTGCGCCAGCAGCGATTGCAGAGCCGGCGGTCGCAGCACCGGCAGTTCAGTCAGGTCACGTGGTTAAATCGCCGATGGTCGGCACGTTCTATCGTGCGCCGTCACCGGGCGCTGACGCATTCGTTCAGATTGGCGACTCCATCAAGGAAGGTCAAACCATCTGCATTATTGAAGCCATGAAGCTCCTGAACGAAATCGAGTGCGATATGACCGGCGTCGTCAAGGAAATCCTGGTTGAAAACGGCCAAGCCGTCGAGTACGGCCAGCCGCTGTTTGTGGTTGCATAAATTTGTAGTCGATGTCAGGCCGGGATATTGCCATAGCAGGCGTCGGTGTTTCGCAGACCCTGCTTGACGCGGCTGGACCGCAGGTCCGGTCCCGTCCTCCCGCCACAGTGATTCAGGCTGCGCCGCCCGGTAGCATCGGTGGCCGGCGCGCCCCCTAGATGGTTAGCTAATTCACTATGTTTGAAAAAATCCTTATTGCCAACCGCGGTGAAATTGCCCTGCGGATCCAGCGCGCTTGCCGTGAATTGGGTGTTAAAACAGTAGTCATCTATTCAGAAGCGGATAAGGAAGCGAAGTATGTGCGCCTGGCAGACGAAGCAGTCTGCATCGGTCCGGCACCTTCGAATCTGAGCTATCTGAATATGCCGGCGATTATCAGCGCCGCCGAAGTGACCGATGCGGAAGCGATCCACCCCGGTTACGGTTTTCTGGCTGAGAACGCCGATTTCGCCGAGCGCGTCGAACAATCGGGCTTTACCTTTATCGGCCCGCGCCCCGACACGATCCGCCTAATGGGCGACAAGGTCTCGGCCAAACAGGCCATGATCAAGGCCGGTGTGCCCTGTGTGCCGGGTTCGGAAGGCGCATTGCCGGAAGATCCCAAGGAAATCGTGCGGATTGCACGCCAAGTCGGGTATCCCGTCATTATCAAGGCGGCGGGCGGCGGCGGCGGACGTGGTATGCGCGTGGTCCACACGGAAGCGGCCCTCGTCAATGCCGTCAATATGACGCGCGAAGAAGCCGGCAGGGCATTCGGCAACCCGCAGGTTTATATGGAGAAATTCCTGGAGAACCCGCGGCACATCGAAATCCAAATACTGGCCGACCATTTTAAGAATGCTCTCTGGCTCGGCGAACGCGATTGCTCAATGCAGCGCCGCCATCAAAAAGTGATCGAAGAGGCGCCGGCGCCGCATATCGCACGCCGCCTGATCGAAAGAATCGGCGAGCGTTGTGCCGATGCCTGCAAAAAGATGGGCTACCACAATGCGGGCACCTTCGAATTCCTTTATGAAAACGGTGAGTTCTACTTTATCGAGATGAACACCCGGATTCAGGTCGAACATCCGATTACCGAACTGACGACCGGCATCGATATTGTCCAAGAGCAAATCCGCATCGCCTCAGGCGAAAAGCTGACACTGCGCCAGCGCGACATTGAATTCCGCGGACACGCGATCGAATGCCGCATCAACGCCGAAGATCCGTTTAAATTCACGCCCTCGCCAGGCCGTATCACGTCGTGGCACCCGCCCGGCGGCCCCGGCATCCGGGTCGATTCGCACGCCTACAATGGCTACATCGTGCCGCCGAACTATGACTCGATGATCGGCAAAGTGATCGCTTACGGCGCCACGCGCGAACAAGCCATCAAGCGGATGCGGATTGCGCTGTCCGAAATGGTGGTCGAAGGTATTTCGACGAATATCCCGCTGCATCGCGAGTTGATGCTGGACGCCAATTTTGTCGAAGGCGGCACCAGTATTCACTACCTGGAAAAGAGGTTGGCGGCCAAGCAGCAATCCGCCCCTGATTCAGTGAAATAACGTCGGATTGCACATATATCACTATGAGTTTTAGAGAACTGGTCGTCGAAATCGATCGCGAGCATGCTGAGGCCCTGTCCGATGCACTGCTCGATCTCGGTGCCTTATCCGTCTCGGTGGAAGACGCCGATGCGGATACCCCCGATGAGCAGCCGCTGTTCGGCGAGCCCGGGTTGACACCTGAACGTTCGGCCTGGCAGCGTTCGCGCGTGGTGGCGCTGCTGCCCGGCGACCATGATGCGGCTTTGTTGCTGGCCGCGGCGTCCAATCAATTGGGCCTGATCAGCGCGCCGGCCAGTTCGGTGCGCGAAGTCGAGGACCAGGATTGGGTGCGCCTGACGCAATCGCAGTTTGAGCCGATTTCGATCGGCGAACGGATCTGGGTTGTGCCTTCGTGGCATGCGGCGCCCGACCCCGAGGCTTTGATACTCGAACTCGACCCAGGCCTGGCGTTCGGCACGGGCAGCCACCCGACCACCCGTTTGTGCATGGAATGGCTGGAGCAAAACGTCACGCCTGGCGCCTCCTTGCTCGATTACGGCTGCGGCTCCGGCATTCTCGCGATTTTGGCTGAGAAATGCGGCGCCCACCCGGTCACCGGCATCGACATCGACCCGCAAGCCGTCGAGTCGGCGCGCCAAAACAGTGTGCGCAATCGCGCTAATGTGACGTACGGCTTGCCCGATGCCTTAGCCGCCGGCGAATTCGAGATTGTGGTCGCGAATATTTTGTCGAACCCTTTGAAGGTGATGGCAGCCATGCTCTGCGGTCGCGTCAAACCAGGCGGCAAACTGGCGCTATCGGGCATTCTGGCCCGGCAAGCCGAGGAAGTCGCGCTCGCTTACCAACCCTGGATTGCGATGTCGGTCTGGCGCGAACACGAAGGCTGGGTGTGTCTGACCGGAACACGGCACTAAACACCGGAATCGACGTTTAATTCTCGCAGCTTGATTAAGCCAGCCGCGAATCGTGCCAAAATAGCACTGGAACGTGGATACTCGGTCTCTATGCTGAGTCGCCGCATTCCATTCTGGGTTCATCCCGTGTGTCACCCGTCTTGTTACCGATTTCCAGCGGTACGGGTCTGCACGGGCCATGAACGAGTCTAATCACGTCTACCCGGCTCTGTTATCGTGCTTGCAACGCGTTGTCCGAATTGTTCGACGGTGTTCCGCCTGAAACCTGCCCAGCTCGAAGTGAGTGGCGGCCAGGTGCGATGTGGACACTGCGATGTACTATTCGACGCCATCCAGAATCGTACTCAGGCTCCCGATACCGAACCGACGGCGGGTAACTCGCCACATGTCTCGGCATTAGAAGCCCGACGCTCGCTGCTGGCCCGTCTGAATGCGCGTAACGAACCCGGTGGCGTGATTGTCGCCGAAGCGCTCAATAGGCTTCCGGACCGGCGCTTTGCCCCCGAATTGTCCCTGGCCAGCAGTAGCCGGCAGCCACCGGGCGGTACTAAATCGAAAACCGCGACGAACACCAAAAAACCACCGGCCACGGGTAGCAAGCCCGAACAAACGCCGGCTACAAAGCCTGGTGAACGGCGCTTTGTACGTGCGCTGATCGGCCCGTTTGTGATCTTACTGGCGCTTGCCTGTGCTTTGCAATATGCGTGGTGGCAGCGCGAATATATCCGCGTAAGCTGGCCGCCCAGTGAAATCGCATTCCAGACATTTTGCCGGCTGACAGGTTGTACGATATCGCCGGCGCACGATATCGACCTGCTGCAAATCGCCAGCATGTCGCTGCGGCAAATCGACGATCCCCGCCACTTGGCGTTGCAAGTCGTGATCCGCAATCGCTCCGCCATTCCCCAAGCCTATCCCTCAGTCGAACTGACACTGACCGACGCCCACAATCAGGCGAGCATCCGCAAAGTCATCACGCCGGCCCAATATCTCGGCGCCGATACCGCGATCGACGCAGGCATCGGGCAGCATGCCGAGCGCGCGCTGCAAATGCGCATCGACACCACGACCGTACCCGCAAACAATTACCGTGTCACAATCTTCTATCCCTGAGTCGGCTCTCCATGTGGTGTTTTAGGGCCGACTCCGGTGGAACCGCGAACCATCAACCTGCGGCATGCACCGCAGCCTCGTTACTAAACCGTCGCATCGCGACGAAGTCTGGAGTTAATATGAGCCACGTTACCCTCGGTGGAAACCCAATCAATGTCGACGGATCGTTTCTGTCCAACGGACAGCATGCGCCGGAATTCTCACTGGTGAATGCGCAGTTGGCCGACGTTTCCCTGGCCGATTTTGTCGGCAAACGCAAAGTCCTGAATATTGTGCCCAGTCTCGATACGCCGACTTGCGCCACCTCGACACGTAAATTCAACCAAGCCGCCGGCGCCTTGACGGACACCGTGGTTCTGGTGATTTCGGGTGACCTGCCCTTTGCCGCGTCGCGCTTTTGCACCACGGAAGGCCTGGAAAACGTGACCTCCCTGTCCACCTTCCGCAACCACGACTTTGCTCGCAACTATGGCGTCGCCGTCACCAGCGGACCGCTGACCGGCCTGACCGCGCGCGCCGTGGTAGTGCTCGATGCCGACAACAAAGTTCTGCATGCCGAACTGGTTGGCGAAATCAAGGATGAGCCCAATTACGAAGCCGCGCTTGCGGTACTGAAGTAATCATTTGTCTGCAGCAACGGCCACGTTGCAGGCTTCACAGCTTGGCGTGGCCGCCTGTCCCTATGCACCCAGCCGGCTGATCTCCATCTTTTAGTACGCCACCAGGAATATCGCCTTGGCTACGCTCGTCTACGACACCATGATGACGTTCGACGCAGCATTGCGCTGCGACGCGCGATGAAATCAATCGAAGTTTTGTACAGGCTTTCGAATAGAGCTTGGCGCCATCGGAGTGAAGCAATGAAAAAAGTCATCGGCGGTTCGCTCGCAACCGGCATGCTGCTGATCTTGGGATTGCAAGGCTGCACTTATTTGAACAGCTCGCTGCAGGTATTGACCGGCCCCCCAGCCCCTGTCGAACAAACGATAGGCGTGGGCACGGTCGAAAGCGTCCATGCACTCAAGATCGGCGGCAACACTGGCCAGTCGGGCAGTACGGGAATGGCCGGTAGTAACCGCGGGTCAGCGCCAACCGGTTTCGTGGGTGGCATTGCGGGCGCGGTGGCGGGCAATACGCTCGAAACCGGTATCGCCGTCAAGGATGGCCTTGAAATCACATTGCGCCTGGATGCGGGTAATGTGCGCGTCATCACCCAGGAATCGACCGGCGAAGTATTCCAGGCCGGCGATCGGGTGCGCTTGCTGTCCGGCGATAACGGACTGCGCGTCACTCATTAGTGCGAAGTTTGTGCGCGACGTCATCAAGATCCAGTCCGAGCTCTAGCAACTGGATACGTTTGCGGCGGCTAGACTGCCCCGATTTCAAGACGATTTGTCTGCGCGTCATGTTCAGCCGCTGGGCCAGCCATAGCAGCAAAGCCTCGTTGGCACGACCATCGACGGGCGGTGCATGCAGCCTAACTTTCAGCGCGCCGTCATGCTCGCCCATGGCCTCGGTCACCTTGGCATTCGGCTGAACGTAGAGGTCCAGGACCACGCCCTCGGCATTTGCGTGACACCATCCTCGCTCGTCGCCCATCGTCTTCCAGCCTTATCGAAAAAAAATCCCGCCGACCGTACGCCGGTGGCGGGATATATGTCGTACCTAATACTACGCGTGCCGACTCGCATTGCTGCGTAATAACCGTCGTGCCCGCTGCATCCGTGCTCGCAAACTACACGATTACGGACGGCTGCCTGTCGGAAACGGCCATGCAGCTGCCGGGTTCAGCGCGGTCTTCACGCCAGCCGCCGGTGCCGGCGCCACGACCGAAGCCGTCGCAGGTGCCGCAGCAGGTGCTGCGGCTTTCTTGACAACAATTTTCTTCGGTGCAGCTTTCGGCGCAGCCTTAGGTGCGGCTGCCGGTGCTGCTGCCGGAGCTACCACTTTTTTTTCGACAGCCTTTTTAGCAGGAGCGGCCTTAACGACGGCCTTCTTTGCAGGAGCAGCCTTAGCAACAGCCTTCTTCGCAGGGGCAGCCTTAGCAACAGCCTTCTTCGCAGGGGCAGCCTTAGCTACGGCCTTTTTTGCAGGGGCAGCCTTCTTCGCAGGGGCAGCCTTTTTAGCAGGCGCTTTTTTTGCAGCGGCTTTCTTCGCCGGCGCAGCCTTTTTCGCAGGAGCCTTTTTGGCTACAGCCTTTTTCGCAACGGCTTTCTTAGCGACTGCCTTTTTTGCCGGAGCGGCTTTCTTCGCCGGTGCAGCTTTCTTCGCTACAACCTTTTTGGCGACGGCCTTCTTGGCGACAACTTTCTTCGCTACGACTTTCTTCGCTACGACTTTCTTGGCCACAACTTTTTTGGCTACAGCTTTCTTAGCCGGGGCTGCTTTCTTAGCGACAACTTTCTTCGCTACGACTTTCTTGGCCACAACTTTTTTAGCTGCAACTTTCTTGGCCGGAGCCGCCTTCTTCGCTACAACTTTCTTGGCGACGACTTTTTTTGCCGGTGCTGCTTTCTTGGCAGCCGGCTTTGCTGCTACTTTCTTCGCAGCGGGTTTCTTCGTGGCAATTGCCATTATTTTCTCCTTCAGGTTTCAGATGAGAGTCGAACCGAACAACACCTTTCGTCAAAACCCGCTTTCACGTGAGCGCGGACGCTCGCCACAAAGCGGGCCATTCATCGGCATACGCGGTTCTTGCCTGCTTATGCTAATGAATACGGCAAGGCGCACAGCCCCAAAAACTGGGCGTGCGCCATAAGTTTGGTCGGCGATTGCATAGGCAATCCAGCCGGCTTAAGTCGCTTGATCGAATAGCGACAACGCTGCGATACACCACGCGCACGGCGCGCGGCACTTCGCTTGCGCGTCTGCCCGCTACAGCGCACTCATGTAGCAATGATCTTGGCAGGCGTGCATCAAACAGCGCCATCGGTTTTTCAGGGGAGTACTTACCCGGCCCGATAAAAGGGCTCGCAAAGTGCATATCGTCGTTTTGGGCCCTTAGGCCCTTTAGCAATCTTTGCATCAGGTGACTCGCATCCCCCACTGTGTGTTGCGGCATCATTCGATGCCGGCCGTGTGACTCATTCTCTGAACTTAGGTGTGCACGCTTTTGCGCGCCACCCGCTGCAGACTAAAACGCCATTTATTTTATTCCCAGGTCAGGGCCCCGCCCGTCTGGTACTCGATAACTCGTGTCTCGAAGAAATTACGTTCTTTCTTCAGGTCTATCATTTCGCTCATCCACGGGAACGGGTTTTCCTCGTTCGGGTACAGCGAATCGAGACCGATCTGCTGGCAACGGCGGTTGCAGATAAAGCGCAAATACGACTTGAACATCGACGCATTCAAACCTAGCACGCCGCGCGGCATCGTGTCTTCAGCGTAACGATATTCGAGTTCGACAGCCTTTTGGAAAATTTCGCGAATTTCAGACCGAAACTCAGCGGTCCACAGATGGGGATTTTCGAGTTTGATCTGATTGATCAGGTCGATGCCGAAATTGCAGTGCATCGACTCATCACGCAAGATGTACTGATATTGCTCAGCAGCACCCGTCATTTTGTTCTGGCGACCCAGCGCGAGAATCTGCGTAAACCCGACGTAAAAGAACAGACCTTCCATCACGCAGGCAAAAACGATCAGCGACTTCAGCAGCTTCTGGTCGGTGTCCAGCGTGCCGGTCTTGAAAGCTGGATCGGTCAGCGTCTGGATAAACGGGATCAGGAATTCGTCTTTCTCGCGAATTGAGTCGACTTCGTGATACGCATTGAAAATTTCACCTTCATCGAGTCCCAGGGACTCGACGATGTACTGGTAAGCGTGGGTATGGATCGCTTCTTCGAAGGCTTGGCGCAGCAAATACTGGCGGCATTCAGGCGCGGTGATGTGGCGATAAGTGCCCAGCACAATGTTGTTGGCAGCCAGGGAATCGGCCGTCACAAAGAAACCGAGGTTACGCTTGACCAAGCGGCGTTCGTCTTCGGTTAAGCCGTTCGGATCTTTCCACAAGGCGATGTCGCGCGACATATTCACTTCTTGCGGCATCCAGTGGTTGGCACAACCCGCCAGATATTTTTCCCATGCCCATTTGTATTTGAACGGGACCAACTGATTGACGTCGGTCTGACCATTGATGATGCGCTTGTCGGCGACATTCACCCGCGCTTCGGAAGCGACCGGATGAGCGGCTGCGGAAACCGCGGCGGGCGCGACTGCGATATCGTTCACAAAAACGGTTTGTGCCAATGAAAGTTGCGGCGCGCTATCGTATCCAAGCGCGGCTCCTTGGGTCGACTTTTGAGTCGACGGATTCACCTCTGATTGCGCAAATTGATTCTGCGTTCCAGTCGGAGGTATTGCAGTAGTCGTCTCGTCGTCCCAGCTAAGCATAATTTTCACCTTCATTTCAAATCGGTTTGTACCATCTTTTCACGCACTACAAAAGAGTGAACACGTGAAAAATCTCATTTGCCTCGTGCATTGCAACGTTCATACAACACTCGTCGCAACATTGCGCCAAATACATCGCAACAGACCTGGTTGCATCAGACATTCGACACAAACAAAAAAGCGTCGTGATGCCAGTTTCGCAGCACAACTAGTACGTTTATTTCTGATGCCGAAATATCGTCAAAGTTGCACTGCACAGCAACAAATTTATGTCTCGCGTTTTACTATCCTGCCCACCGAATCCAATCTCGAATCGCGAGGGCATCGTCACTAAAAATGCGTCGACCGTATCGCATGAAAAATATTCGATGCCAGTCGAATATTTCTGCCGAGCGTCGCGTGCCGATTTATGTCAGCGGCATTCAGCACACGGAAGGCCGCGCAATCGCTAAAAGTACCTGGCCCGCGGCCTGGCTTTCGCTCTCTCGAGAACTTGCCGCCCTCTCCATCTTCAAAAGGGCGACAACACCATTCATGGTAGTCGATTAACGTCATATACACAACATATTGTGCCCTAACATTGAACTTCGAAAACCCATCGTTGCCGTTTTTTCGATCAGGATGAGCTGATTTTTCGGCCTTGCGTGGCCGGGGCAAGACGAATCGACTTCGACATCGGGCATGCTCGGTCGAATCGAGCGCAATTGCGGTGCAACGATCGGATTCCACGGCGTTAAAAATTTGTAAAAAATTCCTGTACTGAATGGGCCCGACAACAATTTGACTGCTGCTTTGCCGGAACCCGACGCGAAGTGCTCGCGCAATCGAGAGGACAAGCGGTCACTTGTCGACTCGCCGACGCTGCGGCGAGGATACGCTGATCATCTCAACGTGAAATTTCTCGCGGACTGACCCTGCGCGTTCGCGCCGCCGTCTCTATCGCGACGATCGCATCGTGATCGCGATGAGCGTGGAGCACGACGTTCGACACATCGATCGCATGTAGAAAAATGGGAGGCGCTCGCTGTCCACCGGGACACTATTTTTTCGTGGCGATGCTCGATGCATATGCCGCGCTCAAGCAACACTCAGACAACACTCAGACAGCAAAATAATTCCAAGCAGAAAGTTCACAGTCTGCATCACAACCCTGCAAGCATGCGTCTAAAATCAAATTGTTAAATGAGAATCATTTGCATTTATATCGGAATTTTGGCACGATGTCGTTACGCCAACTAATGCCACCCGGAGTTGCCATGTATGCCGATCATCAGCAAACCCGCGACGTCGATCCTTTCGACGAAGCCCTACTCTACCGCCACAACGGCGCCGAACTTATCGTGCTTGCCGCCCTGCGCGCCTGGTTGCGCCCTCAGTGCGGCGCCGTGCACGGCCGGCTCGATTGGCGTGAAGCGTTACTCGGCGCCGGCATTGGCATCGAGGGTATGGAGTACTTCGATACGCTGCTGCGCTCTTTACTTTACGTCTCGCCGCGCCCGCTCGATATGCGCTGCCGCTGCTGCCCGGCGCTTGCCAAAGACGAAGCGACAGTTCTGCAAGCGATAGGTTTACTGCAACGCGGCATGTTCAAGGAGACGGTGGCGTTGCTCGGCGAGTGGCTGGAGGTACCGGCGCTAAGTGGCGTGACCAAAGCCATCTGGCGCTTTGCTGAAGCGCTCGGCGATGTCGGTTTATTGATTCAGGTGCGCCCGCGTGAGGTGCAATATATGCAGTGAAGACAGATTCGCACGACCGCCACACGACCGTTTTTGCTCACATCTCAACGGCGGTCAACGCCTGCGCCAATCCCGATGGCGCCGTCGTCACACGCAGTTGCGCCGTGCCATGCCAGTCGGCCGCGCGTTGCAAAGCGCGGCGCAAGTCGGCAATCAGCCCGGCGCCGATACGCACCCCCGGTTCCAGGTAAAGCGCTTTGACTTCGAACACGCCCTGCGCGCGATGTGCTTTGGCATCGAGCCGGCCAATCAGACGACCGCGACTTAATATGGGCAGCACAAAATAACCGAATTTGCGTTTGGCGGCAGGGGTGTAGCACTCGATCGTGTAATCGAAATCGAACAACGCCGAGGCGCGCTTGCGATCCCACACCACCGGATCGAATGGCGACAGCACGGTGGTCACGCTGCTTTTGATTTCACCGGCGGCGGCGCCTGCCAGCTGATCCGACAGGTCGCGATGAATGAACACATCGCCGGACCACCCTTCCACCTGCACGGGTATCAGCTCGCCGCTATCGGCCAGCGCGTGCAGTGCGGGTGCGTAGCGCCCGTTACCGCCTTTACGCAGCCGATAGTAGTCGGCGACCCACTCGGCACGCACCACACCCAGCGCCTGGCAACTGCGTCGCACCAAGGCTTGCTCGGCCGCGGCCGGAGTCGGCAGATCACGCGCGTCATCCCAACTCGGCAGCACGCGTTCGGTCAAATCATACACACGCTGAAAATTTTGCCGCTCGGCGATCATCAATTGCCCGGTCGTGAGCAGTACTTCAAGATGGCGTTTTTCCGGCTTCCAGTCCCACCAGCCACTACCGCTGCCTCCAGTGCGAGCGAAGTCCGCCGAGCGGACCGGCCCCGTTGCACGGATGCGATCGAGCAATTGCGTAATTTCGTGGGCATACTCGGTGTGCCATTTCACCGAATACTTCCAGCCCATGCCGGCGGGGTCCAGCATGCGATGACGCAACAAACCGAAATCTTCGATCGGCACGAAACACGCTTCGTGCGACCAATATTCAAACAAACGCCCTTCGGCCAGATGCTCGTCCAGCCATTGAGGCGCATAGGCGCCAAGCCGGCTGAACAGGACCAGGTAGGGACTGCGCGCGACCACGTGAATGGTATCGATCTGCAGCTGCGCCATGCGTCTGATCGCCGCCAGCACGTCGTCTTTGGTCGCCCGACGACGCAAAGGGGTGAGCAGACCTTGGGCCGCGAGATGCAGGGTGCGTACAGCGGTAAGCGGAAGCATCGTCACGTTGAATCGCAATCCAGGGTAAACAGACACAAAGGCTACCATGGGACAGATTGCGGCGCTGCGCGGCAGCCGGGCAACCAAACACGACACACACAAGACCTGTCGTAGCAGACGCCGCCAACTTTAGGTGAGAGGAAATTTTACGTCGCTAACGCACTGTGAGCGTGATCCGATCATAGCGGCCGTACTGATCAAATGCGGTGATCGCGTATTCACCCACTTGCGCAAAGTCCAAGGTGCGTCCCTGTTCCGCGGGCGCCGTGCCGACCAACACGCCGTTGACCAGCCAGCCAATCGCGCCGTGTGCACCGCTGATCGTCAAATGCAACTGAGGCGCCAGGCCACCATAGGTGTTTCGTATTACTTCGCCGGAACTGGCGCCGGCAATCGCCAAGCGCCCACCAGGGTCGCCTGTCTTACCCACAGCCGCGCATCCGGCTTGCCAGGGGGGCGCATCTTGACTGCGACTGCGCGGGTCAAGCCAAGGTTCGAGCTGCGCCGGCCAGAGCGGGCTTTCGGCGCTGCGCAAGGCATCGTGCGTACAGTTGGCTGTGGCGCGCAAACCGGTCACGCTATCGACGCTATAACGCAGCACAGGTTCGCCACCGCGGATCGGATCGGCAAAGGTCGGAGGTGCAATGCCGTCGAGCACCCATGCGCGGCGCTCGATCGCGCATAAATCGGCCGGCTGTGCGGCGAGTGCCGTACCCAAGGGCCAGCATATCTGCGTCTGACTGACACCGGGCGGCGGCTGGCGTTGTGTGTTTTCGACGGCGTCGGGCAAGGCCGAGAAAATACTCATCAGCAGCGGCGTCGCCGTATTCGCACCGAAATAGCCTGGATTGGGCGTGCCGTCCGGACGGCCAATCCACACACCGACGGTATAGCGATCGGTCACGCCGACCGCCCAGGCATCGCGAAAGCCAAAACTGGTGCCGGTTTTCCATGCGATCCCATGGCTCGCGCCGCGCTCCTCGACCGCACGCCCGACCGGCCCGCCGCTTTCCAAAATGTCGCGCACGATAAAAGCCGCGCCGGCACTCATCATTCTGTGCTGTTCCAGCGGTGTGTCGCTGGTCAAGCGCGGCGTGCCCGCCATGCCATTGCGCGCGAACGAAGCATAAGCGCCCACCAGATTCTCCAGCGATGTATCCGCGCCGCCGAGTATCACGGCCAGATTCGGCGTCGCGCCACGCGGAAAGCGCAATTTCAGGCCGCCTTGACGCAATTTGTCGACGAAGCGGTCGGGCCCGTATTGATCGAGCACCTCGACTGCAGGCACATTGAGCGAACGTGTCAGCGCTTCCGACACGCTGACCGGGCCGTGAAAGGACTGCTCGAAGTTGCCCGGCTGATAGCCGTCGAACGATTGCGGTACGTCGGCCAGCAAAGACTCGGAGTGGATCAAGCCTGCGTCTAAGGCAAAGCCGTATAGAAACGGCTTAAGGGTCGAACCCGGCGAGCGCCAGGCGCGCACCATATCGACATAGCTAAAACGTTCAAGGTCGTTGAAATCGGCCGAACCCGCGTAAGCCCGGACTTCCAATGTCGCATTATCGAGCACCAGCGCTGCGCTCGATGCGTGGCGCGGCAAACTGCGTGCACGCGCCAACAGCAAGCTCTCGACGCTGGCTTGCAAGTCCGCATCGATGGTGGTCGCAATCCGCAGCGTGCCATGCTGACCGCGATTGCCGCGCTTGAGCCGCTCAGCCAGCAACGGTGCAAGCATGGGTTCGCGAATCGTTTGCGCATACACCGGTTCGGTCAAGGCATCCTGAATCTCTTTGGCCGGCCAACGATCTGCCATGCGGCGCAGCACTTTATCGCGCGCTTGTTGTGCGCGCTCGGGAAAGCGGTCGGGGCGCAGCAGCGAAGGCGCTTGCGGTAATACCGCGAGCATCGCAGCCTCGGCGTAAGTCAGGCGGCCGGCGGGCTTGCCCAGGTAGGCGCGACTGGCGGCATCGATACCCTCAAGCACGCCGCCCATGGGGGCGTAATTCAAATACAGCGTCAGGATCTCGCGCTTGGACAAATGCGCTTCGAGCTGCAAAGCCCGCATGATCTGATGCAGCTTGCCGGGCACGGTGCGCGGCGTCGGATCGATCATGCGCGCGACCTGCATCGTGATGGTTGAGCCGCCCGAAACGATATGACCATGGACCAACCATTGGCCCATCGCGCGCAACAGCGCCAGTGGATTCACCCCGGGATGCCACCAGAAGGCGCGATCCTCATAGCCGATCAGCGCCTGAAGATAGCGCGGTGACACTTGTTCCAGTGCGATTGGATTGCGCCAGACATAGCGCTTGTCTGGAAAAGCACGCAGCGGCGTGCCGTCGCGCGCGGTCACCAATAACGCGAAAGGAGAGGTGCGGCCCGGCGCCGGCAAAGGAAACAGGCGATCGCCCAAAAAGGCGAGCGCAGTTGCGCTCAGCACGACCAAGGCGCTAGCGCGTAGCGTGCGCGAGGTACGGACATGGCGCATGAGCTGTTGCAGGGAACGTGCCGCGCGACATCCTGAATTCAGCCGAGGCAAGCGCCGCGCGATGCGACGCACCGCGGCCAGCCCCCGGCTCTCGCCCGAGTCCGAGCCGGAAGGCTCAGCCGGGGGCGTGGTACTCGGTAAGTCGCCGTCTTCTTTATCCACGCTACTACGCCTACTTAGCGGACGCCGCAGTCGCTGCAGAGGCTGTTGCCGGCGCCGCGACAGCGGCCGCTGCCGACGATGACACCGGCGCCGCATCGCCGACGGCGACATCCGGCGCATTCGCATCGACCACCGTCATCTTGTTATGTGGATCGAGTACGCCGAACACCTGCGGCCGATACATATCTTGCGCGAATAACGGCGGGACGATAAATTGCCCCGGGGTCACGACGCGCGCCCGATAAAACAGATTCAGCGGCCCCCAACCTAGTTTGACTGCTGCCGAAAAACGATCATCGCGGAATTCCACGTGCGCGATCCGCTCGTTTTGCATCGCCTGCGTCACGTCGATATCGCCGACTTTCACGCCTTCACCGCTTTCCCCCTGGAGCAGATTCAGGTTTTCGATTTCCAGACCCGCCGGAATCCGGTCGACCACCAGTGCCGAGCCGATCACGGTATTCAATGCATTGGCTTGCAGATGCACCAGCACGGTGTCGCCGACCTTGAGCGGCGCGCTGCCCAATGGACTGCCGTCGCCGCGCAAATACTCGCGGCTTAAAGTAATCCGCGGATCATTGCCGGCAGGCGGCGTCGGTGTCTGCACCGGGCTGCCGCTCAAGGCCAGCTCGACAAACAAGCGCTGGTCCGAGCTATTGCTTAAAGTCAGACCGTGGGCCAACTGCTCGGCATCGACCTCGGCAAACGGAGTAAGTTTGCTATCCACCGTGCGGCTCGCGCCGTCGCTCGCGACCGTCGCGCTCCAAGGCTTTTGCGTGCTGTTGCCGAGTATTTGGCCGAGCCGGAACAGCGCGAGCCGATCCTGGGTACTGTAATACCACGGACCGCGTGCGGCCATCGCGTTCTCGACTCGACCCAGCAATGCTGCTTCGCCCCCCGTCACCTGGATCTTGTCGCGCTCCAGCAGCACATACGACAAGGCGGCATCGCGCAAATTGCTGCCGTAATCCCACCACCAGTACCCCGGTAGCCGATCCATTTTGACGCCCTGTTGCAGCGCTTGCTGACTGCGGGCCTGATCGCCCATCAGATTCAGCGCAATACCGAGTTCAACCAAAGACAAGCCTGAGTCCGCATAAGCGCGTTGCTCGAACAAAGCGCGCAAGGTGGCAAGTGGTGCTTTACGCTCGCGCGCTAGAACATACGAAGCCTGCACCAGCGCTTCATAGTTGCGGTTATTGCGGGCGAAATTGTCGATCAATGGACGGATGTCGGCTGGCGTCAGATGGGTCGGCAGCGGCGTGATCTGTGCGCTGCCCTCTTGTAAGCCGCGTAGCAGATAAGCCATGGCACTGTTGTACATGGCATCCGGCACGCTAAAACCCTGAGCCCGTGCATCCTGCAAGAAACCTGCCACATAGGCCGATAGCCAAAAATCGTCGGGACCGGAGCCCCACAAACTGAAACCGCCTCGCGCCGACTGATAGCCGCCCAGTTTGCCCAGCGCAAAGTCGATGCGCTGCGCACGTTGTTCATGGGTGTAGACCTTCAAGCCATATTGGCGGGCCTCAGCTTCATCGATAAAAAGCCAGGGGTAGGCACTACTGACCGACTGCTCGGCGCAGCCATAGGGATATTCGAGCAGCCACTTAACCGCGGACCGGACGTCGACTGGCGGCTGGTTGGACAGCAGTAAATGTGCCGACAGCGAACCGGGATACAGGCCGGCGACTGCCGGGTCACGAATCTGCAGCGTGGCGCCCGGCTCTATCGTATAGCGCTGAACCAGTTGGGTCGACGGCGTCGGCGCTTCGACCTCAAGCGCGTAATGCCGCGTGATCTTGACCGCGGTCGCGCCACCCGAGCCTTGCACCGTCACATCAATGGCATGCAGTCCAGTTTTCTCGCCCGCGTCGAGGCCATAGCGCAGGGTCAACTTTTGCTGCGCATTCAGCGCCACGTCACGCGCGCCGCCCTGCACCGTCAAGCCGTCGTCACCTTTGACCTCAACCTTGAACTGCCCCGCGCTGCCGGTCAGATTCTGTAAATCGAGCGCAATCGTCGAGTGGTCGCCGAAATTCAGATAGCGCGGCGTGGACAATTCGGCGATCACCGGCGCGGCCACCACCATCTCCTGACTGGCGCTGCCATAACGGTCGGCCCCCGCGACCACGGCAGAGAGCCGCAAAGTGCCGTTAAAATCAGGCAAAGTCACCGGCACTTCAGCCTCGCCATTGGCGTCCAAGGTCACGGGGCCACTGAACAGATCGACCAATTTGACCTTCTTAGGCAGATTGGGCGTCGCCTTGGGTGTGGTGTCGCCGCCCCATTTCAATTTGCCTTTCTTGCCCGCCATTTTTTCGATTAGGCGTCCATAGATATCGTGCAAGTCGGCGCCGTAGCGCAATTTTCCGAAGAAAAACTGGAAGGGGTCGGGCGCCGCAAATTGCGTAATATTCAAAATTCCGACGTCGACCGCCGATAGCGTCAACAAGGTGCTGTCACCGTTTTTGCCACTGTTACCCGCAGCGGCCGGCACCTTGATCTTGATTTTGACCACACTCTCCGACTTCGCCTTGGCAGGCGCTTCAAGCGTCACATCGAGTTTGCGCTCGCTGCGGGCTAGCGGCAGCGCGATCAAGCCCAAAGCTCGTGCCGGCGTGACCAGATCGCCCTGATTACCGGGCCGCAGCACCATCACCGAGACGTAAAGATCATGCCGCAGCCACGCCGGATCGACAGGGATATCGACGGTCTGGCTCGCACCGTCGATGGTGATGCGCTTGGTCCACAAGGTGTGGTCGCCGTCGACCGTGATCAACGCGACACCGGCATGCGGCGGCGTAATCGTCAGATGCGCGGTGTCGCCGCCGTGGTAGCCGTCGCGATCGAGCTTGAGCGCCACGCGGTCCGGACGCAACCCCGCCGTTTCGTCACCTTGCGCGCTCCAGCCTGCGTAGAAACGATAGATTTGCGTTTGCCCGGTGGCCGCATCGAGAATTTCCAGGCGGTAACGCCCGTATTTGACCGGTAGATGTAAACGGCCGCGTGCATTGGCCGGCACTTCGACGGCGCCGGTGTAGACCAGCTCATCGCTATCGGTAAAGCCGGAATTCCAACCGCGCTGATCGTCATAGCGCCAGTAATAATTGCGGTTTTCCCGGAACAGCCGGACCGGCAAACTGCTGGCGGCCTGCAGATTGCCGGCTTGGTCGGTACGGATCACCTCGAAGTCGGCGGCGCCATCTTCGGGCGCGTAGTCGCCGCTAAATAGCGGTCGCACGGCTGTCAGCACCTGCGCCGGCCAAATGGTGCGCTCCAGATTGCGCACCACGGGCCGCCCGCCCGATTCAAGCAAGCTCAAAGTAGCCCGCACGGTGACGGGCGAATGCACCTTGGCGGCGGGGTCGACTCCAATATCGAACGCGAGATGCCCCGACTCGTCGAGTTTCTGTTCATCGAGTTGCTGGCGCACATGCAGCGAGCTATCGTTGGCGTCGCCGAATTCGAAGCCTGGATAGCGCGCGGCCAGCGGATTCAGATTGCGCGAGAACTCGGCTAAACCCAACAAGCGGTTACCGGCGGCCGGCGAGCCATATAAATAGCTGCCATGCACCTCGACATGGAATAGTTGACCCGGCTTGAGGGCCGTCAGTGGATTGCTGAGATCGAGCTTCATGCGCTCCGGCAAGAATTCCTCGACGCCGAAATGCATCGTGGTGCTCGCTTGCTTATCGGCCGGATCGTTGCGAAGTTCCAAGGTCCAAGAACCGGTTGGCGCATCCAGCGGCAAGGCAAGCGTCTTCAAGTAATAACCCGAGCGCCCCGCCTGCGGCTGCCAAGTCGCGACAAATTGGGTTTTGCCATCGGCGCGGCGCAAGGTCGCCTGTATCGGTTGCGGCGGCACGGGTCGGCCGTCGGCGTCACGCGCCAACACCGACACATCGAAATTTTCGCCGGGCCGATAGAGGTCGCGCCCGCTCCACGCAAACAACCGCACCGGCTTATAGCCCAAGCCCGTCACATCATATTCAGAGAGATCGAGGGCGGCTTCGCGCACCGCCAACATCGACATCTGCTGGCCTTTTTGCGCCAACACCAGTGCCGCACCCGCAGGCTGCGCGGCAAACGCCGCATGACCATCGCCATCCGTCTGACCACGCGCCAGCACCTTGCCCTGCTGATCGAGCCAGGTCAGATCGACGCCGGACACGGCGCTGCCATCGGTCAGCGAGCTGACAAAGGCATCGGCGCTCTTTTCAAACAGGCGCACATGCAGGCCCAGGTCGCTGACATAAAAATACGTGGTTTGATATTCGTAGCCGAAACGGCCCGGCTGCGACATCACTGCTATATAGATACCGGGATCTTTCAATGACTTGATATCTTCGACCGGCAAATAGGTGACGCTGCGTTTATCGGTTTGCTGCTCGGTAACAAAACGTCCCTGGTAGACGCTATCCGTCATCTTGTGCATCGCGTCGAGCGACCAGCTGGAGACAGTACCGTGCAAATCGTCCGGCACCCGGCGACCGTCGCTATCGTTATCCGTTGAGCTATCGGTGTTATCGGCGTTGCTATCGCTATCGTCATCGCTAGCGGCGGATGATTTGCGATGCGCCATCAGGGCATCGAGAAAACGCGGCAATTGATCGGGGCGCACGCGTAAAAACTGCACGTCGACCTCAGGCACATTTACCGTGATCACCGGCAGCCCGCCATTTTGCTTGGCCGGCAACACCATCCCGCGACTCGCAAAATAATAGGCCGGCACAACCGCCGGGGTATTGATCGAGTAGCGCACCTCATGACCGAGCTTGCGACCATCTTTGGCGCTTAAGGTGTCTTGCACCTGCACCACGTAGCGAGTCAGCGCTTGTACATGAGGGAAATACAACAGCCGCGGATTGTCGCCGACCACCCAGGCGCCCGACACTTCCACGCCGCCTTGCAAATCAGTCAGCTTATCCGCGGTGCTGACTTCGCTCGCGCCTGATGCTTCGCTTGGACTGTCGCCATCGTCATCATTGCTCGTGGCCTTGATGTTTTTGACAGCAGGCATCTTGAAGACCCGCACCACTTTGTCATAGTCGGCGCCCGTATCGAGCGGCTGCGAAAACGTCAGCGCCAGTGCCGGTTGCCCATCGAGCTCGCGGTTAGCGGCATCGATCAGCGCAAAGGGCGTGGTCGAATCGCCAGCGGCATCGCCTGACGCCACGTGATGATTGCGATAACGAAACACACCCAAGGCAGCGGCTGCAATCAATAGCAGGACAAAAATCGCGATAGCGAAGCGAGCATTACGAGATGTCATGGCGGACTCTGGGGGATTCGACACACATCGCAGTGTATCGGTTGCGCGATGACATTTAAGCAATTCATTTTCAAATTTCATGCGCGCTGATCGGCAAGCATCTGGAGCCGGGCAATGGAATGCTGACTAAGCTTTCAGAGCAACATACGCCCCAGCCGCACGGGCCTCATTTGTTCGGCGTGTGCCGACGGTTTTATGCCGTTTATCAGGGTCAACCCGCTATAACCAAATGGTTTTTTTGTATAAATAAATAATCCTATGAATCCAAATTTCTCCGCACATATACTTTAATTGATTTTCGTATACATGAAAATTCAACACAGTGACTGACCGTGTTCGCCCCAAGCGGCTGCTCAAAACGTAGACGGTCTGGCCGACCAGGCAGTCAAGCTATTTAAAGGAAAGCACGGATGTATAAAAAGATTCTGCTACGCGGGTCTGCCGTTCTGGCATGCAGCACTTTCTCACTCGGTACGGCACTGACCGCGACGGCGCAGAGTGCCGTGCAAACCGCAGCACCAACCACGGCGCAAACCTCAGCACCCAGCGGCGTCAACCTCAAAGCCCCGCCCGCCCCTGGCCCGGTCGGCAGAGCTGCCGTACATCTGCCGGGCGAACCCGACGAACCTGCCGCCGGCGCCTGGGGCTACAACCCTCAGACAGGAAAATTCAAAGACCCGGCGATGACGCCCGACACCTTCGGCGCCATGCCCTTCGACGGCTCACTTCCGTACCTCGACCAAAATCAGTATCTGAAAAACACCAAAGTCGAAGCCTTCTATCCCTGGGTGGCGTCGACCGGCCACAGCTGGCAGGCAATCTTCGATTACCACGGCCATCGCTATATGTACGACTACTATCGATGGATCTATAAGATCTACGATATTACCGATCCCTATCATGTCACCCGGATCGCCGAACAGGAGTTAAACAGCAAGGATGGGACCAATGAGTTCGGCCCCTTTACGGTGAAGTACAACAAAAAGCTTAACAAGACCATCGCCGTGCAGTGCTACGAAACGCCGCGTTACGGCGTGATCGCTAATAAGTATCTGTACCCGGAGCAGGTTAAGTTGATCCGCGAACGCAAAATGTTACGCGGCTTTCGAATCTATGAAGTGACGGGACCCGAATGGGCCAACTGGAAAGTACTCTCCGAGACTTCGCTCGACCCTTATCACTCGGCGCAGAATGCGGTCCAGGAAGGCTCCGGCTGTCTGGACGTACCGGCCTATTTCGGCGACACCTACCTGTTCGTCGCCGGCGCACCGGACGATACCTTCGCCAACACGGAATATAAAACCTACCTGTATTCCGGCGCGCAGCTGGCCTTCGATATCTCTGACCCGACCCGGCCCAGGCGTTTGTCGACGTGGTGGGTGCCGGGCCAGCGCAAGGGAGAAGAAGCAGCCTACGGCAAGAACCCGCGGGCCGGCAACAAGACGTCGTGGATGGGCGCACGCATGCCGCTGTTTATTCCAAAGCCGGTTGAGCAAGGCGGCAAGTACGGCTATGCGGCAATGGGCGGCTTCGGTTTTGATGTGGTCGATATTTCAGATCCGGCCGATATGCACTCGGTCGCGCACCTCGACATGCCCGTCAGTGTCACCGGCACCGAAGGCGACAATATCGACGCCACCCAGGTGGCGCGCACGGGCATTGTCTACTTCAGTGGCTACCCGATGAGCGAAGACTGTCACGAGCCTTATAAGGACATCTACGCCATCGACGTCAAGGAGCCGACACAGCCGCACATTATCGGCACGCTACCGCGCCCGACACCACCCAAAGACGCGCCCTTCACCGACTTCTGTCAGCGTCGCGGCAGCTTCGGTCCGAAGCGTTCCGGCTACACCATGTTGCAGCCCGGCACACCAAGCCAAAAGTACCTCCCCTATGCGTTCTACAACGCCGGCATGCAGATGTTCGACGTCAGCGATCCGCAGCATCCGACCATCGCCGCCTATTTCGTGCCGAAGATGATTGATATCGGCGACGACAATACGCGCAACGAGGCGGGCGGCGCCAAGATGCGCCAGTTCGGCAATCCGGTGCACGGCATCTTTGTCGAATGGGATAGAAACTTGATCTGGGTGTTCGCGAACCATGGCTTTTATGCCATCTCCAGCCCCTTGATCGGCGAGCCCAAGGTCGGCCTACCCGAGGGCGAGGCTCGCAACTGAGGCACGTAACGCAGCCACCTGAGCGATAGGCAAAAGAAAAGGCCGGTAACCGGAAACCGCGCCATCCTTCCGAAGAAAGATGACGCGCCCCCCGCTACCGGCCCAAGTCACACACGTGTTGATCGAATGACCATCAGCGCGTCACTACCTATCCAAACCGCTTACTGGCAAGCCTCGCACTCGTCGAAACCGGCATCGCCCGGACGCATGGTACAAACCGGACCATCGGCTTCGATGTCGGCAGCCGCCACCGGCGCCGCGTCGCTGGCCGACAGACCGCCCGTGCCGCCCGAGGAAACCGAATTCAGCGAGCTGCGCGCCACCGTCGATTTCTCGACGTGCGTAGCTGCCATGGTGCGCAGATAGTAAGTGGTCTTCAAACCGCGCAGCCAGGCCAGGCGATAGGTTTCGTCGAGCTTCTTGCCCGATGCACCCGCCATATAGATGTTCAGCGACTGCGCTTGATCGATCCATTTCTGACGGCGCGAAGCAGCCTCGACCAGCCAGGTGGCATCCACCTCGAAAGCCGTGGCGTACAAGGCGCGCAGGTCGGCCGGAATGCGGTCGATACGCGCCAGGGTGCCGTCAAAGTACTTCAAGTCGGCAACCATCACTTCATCCCACAGATCGCGCGCCTTCAAATCGCGTACCAGGTACTGATTCACCACAGTGAACTCACCCGACAAATTCGATTTGACGTACAGATTCTGATAGGTCGGCTCGATACAAGCCGATACACCAATGATGTTGGAAATCGTGGCGGTCGGCGCGATCGCCACGCAATTCGAATTACGCATGCCGAACTGATTGATGCGTGCACGCAGCGAATCCCAGTTCATCGAAACCGAATCGTCGACCTCAACATAGCCGCCACGGGCATCTGCCAGCAATTTGACCGAGTCCTGCGGCAAAATGCCGCGATCCCATAACGAACCACGATAGCTCGAGTAACGGCCCCGTTCCTCAGCCAGCTCACTCGACGCCCAGTAGGCGTAGTAACACACCGCTTCCATCGAGCGATCGGCAAAAGCCACCGCCGCATCCGACGCGTAAGGTATGCGCAACATATGCAGACAGTCCTGGAAGCCCATGATGCCCAGGCCTACCGGACGATGCTTGAGGTTCGAGTTGCGTGCCTTGGCCACCGCGTAGTAATTGATGTCGATCACGTTATCGAGCATGCGCATTGCGGTATGGATGGTCTTTTTAAGCTTGTCGTGATCGAGCGACAGCGTACCGTCGGCTGCCGTCGTCATATGCGCAACCAAGTTCACCGAACCGAGGTTACACACGGCAATTTCGGTTTCGCTGGTATTCAGCGTGATTTCGGTACACAGATTCGACGAATGCACCACGCCGATATGCTGCTGCGGCGAGCGGATATTGCAGGGGTCCTTGAAGGTGATCCACGGGTGACCGGTTTCGAACAACATGCCCAGCATCTTGCGCCACAATTGCGCCGCCGGAATCGTCTTGAACAGTTTCAATTCGCCGCGCGCGGCTTTTTCTTCGTAGCCGACGTAAGCACGTTCGAATTCCGCGCCGAACAGGTCGTGCAGGTCCGGGCAGCTGGCCGGCGAGAACAGTGTCCAGTTACCGCCTTCCGTGACGCGCTTCATAAACAAGTCGGGAATCCAGTTCGCGGTGTTCATATCGTGCGTGCGGCGACGGTCGTCACCGGTGTTTTTACGCAGTTCCAGAAACTCTTCGATATCCAGATGCCAGGTTTCCAGATAGGCACAGACTGCGCCCTTACGCTTGCCGCCCTGGTTGACCGCAACCGCCGTGTCGTTCACCACTTTCAGGAACGGCACCACGCCTTGCGACTTGCCGTTGGTGCCCTTGATATGCGAGCCCAGTGCGCGAACTTGAGTCCAGTCATTGCCCAGGCCGCCGGCGAATTTCGACAGCAAGGCGTTTTCTTTCAGTGCTTCGTAGATGCCGTCGAGGTCATCGGCGACTGTCGTCAGATAGCACGACGACAATTGCGAACGGCGCGTACCCGAATTGAACAGGGTCGGCGTCGAGCTCATAAAATCGAAGCTGGACAGAATTTGATAAAACTCGATCGCGCGCGCTTCACGGTCGACTTCGTTGAGCGACAGCCCCATGGCGACACGCATAAAAAAGGCTTGCGGCATTTCGATGCGCACGCCGTCGTGATGCAGGAAGTAACGGTCGTACAGAGTCTGCAGGCCGAGGTAATCGAATTGCAGGTCGCGGTTGGCGTCGAGCGCCGCGCCCATGCGCTTCAAGTCGAATTGACCGAGTTTTTCGTCGAGCAGTTCAGCGGCGATGCCGCGCTTGATATATTGCGGGAAATAGTCGACATAGCGCTCGGCCATTTCCGACTGCAGCACTTCTTCACCGAGAATTTCGCGACGGATGGTGTGCAGCAAAATACGGGCAGTCACCTGGCTATAAGCCGGATCGTTTTCGATCATGGTGCGCGACGCGAGAATTGCCGAATCGTAAACTTGCGACAGCGGCACGCCGTCATACAGATTTTTGACCGTTTCCGCGATGATGGGTTCGGGATTGACCGCGTCGCCCAAATTGGCGCAAGCCGACACGATCACGTCGCGCAGCGCATTCATATCGAGCAGACGGGTCACATTGCCGTCAACCACGTGCAAACCGCTGTGCGGCACCTGCGTGTCGACTTCGTGCGAACGCTCTTGCGAACGCTTTTCGCGATACAGCACATAGGCGCGGGCGACGTTATGTTCGCCGGCGCGCATCAAGGCCAGTTCGACCTGATCCTGGATATCTTCGATATGGAAGGTGCCGCCGTTCGGCCGGCTGCGCACCAAGGCACGCACCACGCTTTGCGTCATTTGTTCGACCAGCTCGCGCACGCGCGCGGACGCCGCGCCCTGCCCGCCGTTGACGGCGAGGAAAGCCTTGGTGACGGCAATCGCGATCTTCGACGGCTCGAACGACACGACAGACCCATTACGACGGATCACCTTGTAGTCGGTATAAGCCACCTGCGGTGCGAGCGCTGGGCTACCCGACTCACCGGCGCTACGGCTCGCCGGATTGCCTAGGTTCTGAGTCGTCGCGGTTTCGGTCGTTTGCATGTGCAAGCTCCAAGTCAGTCTTTGAATTAAACGGCCCGGCAACTTCTTAAAGTCTTCAAACCGGGCTTTCGGGGTTACTTTCGAATTGCTTTTCAAGCTTTCTGGCAAATTGTGTTGCGAATTCTCTTGTGAATTGTGTTGCGAATTTTCTTGATTACTGACGCGCATCTGAATCCAAAGTTGAGCAAATCATGATTCGCTGTTTGATCGGTACTCTTTTTACCGCTTTGCATCTCTACAGCCGATTTCCAAGCTTTTTGAGACATAAAAAGCCGCTGCAGGTTCGAAAAACAAGGGGAACACATCTGGGCGACAAACACAATATGTAGTGCCACCCCCCTCTATTGGCACTAAGTATAGGGGGTTTATAGTCCTAAAAAAACCGAAATATTTTTGTTTTCGATACTTGACAGCGCCGAGGGCCGCTGGGCTTGACCGCAACCGTATCGGCATCCGCCCGGGACGATCTCAGGGGGGCAAAATTGCGCCGGATTGGCAATAAGGGAAGTATCGATCGGGCAAGCCGCTGGACGATTGCAAGCGCGGCCAGTCGAAACCGGGGCCGGGGTCCGTCTTGCGGCCAGGGGCGATATCCGAGTGCCCGGCCAGCGCATCGATCGGGTAACACCTGCAAAGCGCTTGAACCAGCGTCGTCAGCGTCGCGTACTGGGCCGCCTCAAACGGCGTGGTATCGCTGCCCTCCAGCTCGATGCCGATCGAGAAATCATTGCAACGCGTACGGCCCGCATGCTGCGAGGCGCCCGCATGCCAGGCCCGCGCCTCGCACGAGACAAATTGCTGCAACGCGCCATCGCGCGCAATCACAAAATGCGAAGAAACTCTGACCCCGCGGATTTCTTCGTAAAAAGGGTGCGCATCGCAATCGAGCCGATTTAGGAAAAAATCGGCGATCGCTGTGCCGCCGAACTCACCGGGCGGCAAGCTGATATTGTGGACGACGATCAGATTGGGCACGACTGCGTCGGGTCGCGCGTCGAAATTCGGTGACGGCAGGCGTGTGACAGCCCCGGCGCGCACCCAACCGTCGGCACCGATCGCCTCGATCGCGCCGGCTTCGCTCATGGCGTTTGTTTTGCCGATGCGCGCGCGTGCTCAGCGCAACAAAAATGCGTATCGCCGACTTGCAGCGCTTCACTCTGCGGAATATAGACCCCGCAGACGCCACAGCGCGCCATCGGCTCGGCCAGCTGGCGAGTTGCCGCCTGAGCTCGGCGGGAGTTCGGCGGCACACCGCCGGTTTGCCCGGCCCCGGCCCCGGCCTGAGCCTGTTCGCGCCGCGCATTCACCCGGCTCGCAGCCGCCCGCGATTGCCGACGCACCCACCAATTAATCAGTAGGATGATTCCCAGCCAAAAAAGAATACGTTGCATACAGGCCTTAAGTCACCGCACGGTGCAAAACAACTTCGAGAACAAAACGACTGCCGACATAAGCCAGGAACAGCGAGCCAAACGAGGCCAGCACCCAGCGCAGCGCCGCCCGGCCGCGCCAGCCATATAAGCGGCGGCCGACCAGCAAAGCACCGAACATCAGCCACGACAACACGGCAAACACGGTTTTATGGTCGAACAGCACCGCGCGATTCAGCAATTGCTCGCTAATCAGTACGCCCGACACCAAAGTCAGCGTCAACAAAATAAAACCGGCATAAATCAGGCGGAACAGCAATTTTTCGAGGGTCAGCAAAGGCGGCAGGGTATCGAGCCAGCCCCCTAGCCAGCCGCCGTTAGCCGCCGGTCGCGCCGCCGGGCCGCGCATTGCATTCAGGCGCCGCCCCACCAGCAGCATCAACACCGCATGTAGCGCGGCCAGCGCCAACAAACCGTAAGCCACGTTGGCAATCACAAAATGCAATTCAAATAACGGGTCTGCCGCATAGGACAACACCCGCACCCCGCCAAACACCAGCGGCATCAGCGCAGCCAGGCACGCCAGCGGCAGCGCCAGCAATTCCAAGCCGTCCAAGGGGAAAAAGAAGCTTTCGATCCAATAAATACAGACGCTCAGCCAGAGCATCGCCGACAAAGCAAAGGCAAAGCCAAACACCATCTGATTCGGCGGAAAGATGGTTACGTGCAACAATACGCCATGCGCCACCAGTGCGAATAGCAGTAGCACGTGCCTGGCGACGGGCACACGCAGTTGAGCGCCGCTATGCCGCTCGCCAAGCGCGCCGACAGGCGAAGCCCCCGTGTTTCGACCCCGGTGCGTGCGCCAAGCGACTGTGGCGAGGCCACCATATAGAAGTGCCGTGAAGGCATACAGTACAATATCCATATTCCAAGTTTACACTAGGCTCGCACTATCGCGGGCAATGCAAGTGGCAAGTCCACTTCAGTAACCACCCTAAAGCTGATTTAGCGAACCCATCTCACTATGCTAGATAACCTTACCCAACGGATGGCGCGCGTCGTCAAGACGCTGCGCGGCGAAGCCCGCCTGACGGAAGCCAACACCCAGGAGATGCTGCGCGAAGTGCGGCTCGCCTTGCTGGAAGCCGACGTCGCTTTGCCGGTGGTGCGCGAATTTATCGCCAAAGTGAAAGAAAAAGCTTTGGGCGAAGAAGTCATCAGCAGTCTGTCCCCCGGACAGGCCCTGGTTGGCGTCGTGCAGCGCGAACTGACCGCCGTGATCGGCGGCAATTACGACGCCCGCGCCGCCGAATTGTTTTTGGCCGTCACCCCGCCTGCCGTGATCCTGATGGCCGGCTTGCAGGGCGCCGGCAAGACCACCACGGTCGGTAAGCTGGCCAAACTACTGCGCGAGCAACATAAAAAGAAAGTGTTGACGGTGTCGTGCGACGTCTATCGCCCGGCGGCTATCGCGCAATTGAAAACCGTTACGGAGCAAGTCGGCGCCGACTTCTTCCCGTCAGAGGCCAACCAGGCTCCGGTCGATATCGCACTGGCGGCCGTCGATTGGGCGAAAAAGCATTATCACGACGTCCTGATCGTCGACACGGCCGGCCGCCTCGGTATCGATGAAGCCATGATGCAGGAGATTGCGGCGCTGCACAGCGCGTTAAAGCCTGCCGAAACGCTGTTCGTGGTCGACGCGATGCTGGGCCAGGATGCGGTCAATACAGCGAAAGCCTTTAGCGACGCGCTGCCCTTAACCGGCGTGGTGCTGACCAAGCTGGACGGCGATTCACGCGGCGGCGCAGCATTGTCGGTACGCCATGTCACCGGCAAGCCGATCAAATTTGTCGGCGTCGGCGAAAAACTCGACGGCCTGGAAGTGTTTCACCCGGATCGTCTGGCAAGTCGCATACTTGGCATGGGCGACATCCTCGCGCTGGTCGAAGAAGCCCAGCGTGGTGTCGACGTGCAGGCCGCGCAAAAACTCGCGGACAAGGTCAAGAAAGGCGGCGATTTCGATCTCAACGATTTCCGCGCACAATTGACGCAAATGAAAAGCATGGGCGGCTTGTCGTCGCTGATGGACAAATTACCGGCCCAGTTTCAGCAGGCGGCCGGCAAGGCAGACATGGGCCAGGCCGAGAAACAAATGCGGCGCATGGAAGGCATTATCAATTCGATGACACGGCTTGAACGCGCCAAACCCGACCTGATCAAGGCCAGCCGCAAACGGCGCATCGCGATCGGCGCCGGGGTTCAAGTCCAGGAAGTTAACCGGATGTTGGCTCAGTTCGACCAGATGCGCAGCATGATGAAAAAACTTAAAGGCAACAATCTTGCCAAAATGATGCGCGGCATGAAAGGCATGATGCCGGGCATGCGCTAAACGACAGATAGTCCAAATGGAAACAATCATGAATCGCGAAGAAGCATTGCATATTTTCCAGCACTCTGAAGAAATCGTCTCGGCGCAGGTGGTCGACGAGTCGATCGGCCGGATCGCGGGCGAAATCAAGCAGGCCATCGGCGACGAATTTCCCTTGGTGCTATCGGTCATGGGCGGCGCCGCCGTGTTTACCGGCATGCTGCTGCCGCGCCTCGATTTCCCGCTTGAATTCGATTACATTCATCTGACCCGCTACCGCAATATGACCCAAGGCGGCGAAATGCAATGGCGCGTGGCGCCCGCCGAATCGGTCAAAGATCGGGTGGTGCTGGTACTCGACGACATACTCGATGAAGGCCAGACGATGGCGGCCATTCGCGACCGCATTCTTGAAATGGGCGCCAAGCGTTTCATTAGTGCCGTGCTGTGCGAAAAAGTGTTGGCGCAAGCCAAACCTTTGCGCCCGGACTTCTGCGGCTTTACCGTGGCCGATCGCTATGTCTTCGGCTGCGGCATGGATGCCAAAGGATATTGGCGCAACCTGCCGGCCATCCGCGCTTTGACGACACAGGTTTGAACTAGCGAGGTTTAACCCCGAGCCCCTATGATTTTTCGTCAGTTCTTCGATGCGGCGTCCAGTACCTATACCTACCTGCTTGCCTCGCGAGTCGGCGGCGAGGCCTTGATCATCGACCCTGTCAAAACGCAATTGGCGCAATACGCGATGCTGATCGAGCAACTCGATCTAGAGCTGGTCCATGCGATCGACACCCATACGCACGCCGACCATATCACCGCGCTGGGCGATCTGCGCGATACGACGCACTGCACCACCATCATGGGCGAACTATCGCAAGCCAAGTGCGTCTCGCAGCGGGTGCGCGATGGCGAAACCATCAAGGTTGACGGTATCACGCTCGGTGCAGTCTATACGCCCGGCCATACCATTGAGTCATTCAGTTTCGTGCTTGATCCCGCTACGCCACGTGCGGTCTTCACGGGCGACGTCCTATTGATACGCGGCACCGGCCGCACCGATTTTCAGGGCGGCGACGCCCGCACGTCTTGGGATTCGATCGTCAACAAACTGTTTCTGCTGCCTGACGATGTCGCACTCTACCCCGGCCATGATTACAAAGGCTGGACCGTATCGAGCATCGGCGAGGAAAAAAAATTCAATCCTCGCTTGGCGGGGAAATCGGAGGCCGAATACGTGGACATCATGAACCACCTGAACCTCCCCAATCCGGCGCTGATGGACATTGCAATACCGGCCAACCTCGGTTGCGGTCAAGTATAGAAAACTAAAATGGGTAAAGCGGGGACGTGTCACGATAAATAACCAGGGGACGTGCCATGAATCAGGGACATGCGCGACTAGCGCGTCATCGGATAGCGCGGACTGCGCTCTATGGAAGCCTACTGCTGGCATGGGGCTCGGCATTCGCTGAGCCGACGGACCTGGGTCAGTCCGTGGCGCAAAACGGCACAAAACATGGCGTGGCGGCCTGCGTTGCCTGTCACGGCATGCAAGGCGAAGGCGATATGATCGGCGGGTTTCCGCGTATCGCCGGCCTGAGTTCGACTTATATCGAGGCGCAATTGAGCGCCTATGCCGACGGACACAGAAAGTCGTTTTTGATGCAAACTCCGGCAGAAAGGTTAAGCGCCGATGAACGCACCGCTGTTGCAAACTATTTCAGCCGCTTACCGTCCTATCAGCCAACCCCGCCCATCGTCATTGAACCAGCGGCCAGCCCACAAGACGTGGGCGCCTGGCTAGCAAGCCGTGGCCGTTGGCAACAAGGCTTGCCCGCCTGCGCACAATGCCATGGCGCAAGCGGCCTCGGTGTCGGAACCACGTTCCCGGCATTAACGGGCCAAGCGGCTTCGTATCTCGCCTTACAACTGCATAACTGGCAAGACGGCAAGCGGGCGCCCGGCCCAATGGCTTTAATGCCGCTCGTCGCCAGCAAATTATCCGATAGCGACATCGCAGCGGTGGCGGCTTACTATGGCGGCCCTCACGCCGCGATACAAAATCCACCTTCGCCCGGAGGTCAACCATGAACTGGCGCTACGTCAGAATGATCGGCTTGACATGGCTCGTAGCAGCCGTCAACAGCCAGGTTGCCGCGCACGCCGAAACATCTGCCGCCAGCGCGCCACTCGCCAAACCGGAAGTTGCATTCGCCTCACCCGATGAACGCAGCATGCCGGATGGCGACTATGGCAAAGCCGTCAAGCTCGGCGAAAAAATCATGCTGCACACCCAGGCCTATGCAGGCGCCTATGTGGGCAACGCCCTCAACTGCGCCAGTTGCCACCTTGATGCCGGCCGCAAAGCGAATGCCAGCCCGCTGGCCGCCGCCTATATCAATTACCCCGCTTATCGCAGCAAGACGGGCGAAGTCGACACCTATGGTCAGCGCTTGCAGGGTTGCTTTATGTACAGCATGAATGGCCACGCGCCACCGCTAGACGATCCGGTGATGGTCGCCCTCGAAAGCTATTCGGCTTGGTTAGCCAAAGGAGCGCCTGTCGGAGGCAAACTCCAGGGCGGCGGCTTACTCAAACTCGCCAAGCCCGCTTTGGCAGCCGATTACCTACGTGGCAGCCAGGTCTACACACAATCTTGCGCGCTCTGCCACGGCGCCGACGGGCAGGGACAAAGCAGCGCCGGGAAAATGGTTTTTCCGGCGTTGTGGGGCAAGCAGTCGTTCAATTGGGGAGCCGGCATGCAAAGTATCGCCACGGCGGCCGGCTTTATCAAAGCCAATATGCCGCTGGCGCTGGGTAATACGCTGACCGACCAGCAAGCCTGGGACGTGGCGCTGTTTATGAATAGTCATGAGCGCCCGCAAGACCCGCGCTACACCGGCTCGGTGCTGGAAACCCGGCAGAAATACCATGACTCAGAGGATTCAATGTACGGCAAGACGGTCAACGGACATGTTCTAGGAGGGAATTGACTCAGGACCGGCGCAGGCAGCGTTTATCTGCCCGCGCCGGTAAGCCACTACTGGGCCTTTCAGATTTCGTGAACGAAAGTCCGCACGCCGGCTAACATCATCTCAACCGAAATCGCGACCAAGACCAAACCCATCAAGCGTTCGAACGCCATCACCGTACGTTCGCCGACCAGACTTTCAATGCGCTCGGCCATGGTCAGCACCAGTGCGCAAACGCCCATCGTGACGGTCAGCGCAGCCACCCATTCGAGCATATGGCCGGGGGCCTGCGAGGTCAGCAGCATGACCGTGGCCAAGGCCGAAGGCCCGGCCAAACTCGGGATGGCCAGCGGCACGATAAACGGTTCGCCGTGCGGACCGGCCGCCACCGCGCCGTGATCGGGATGCGGAAAAATCATCCGGATCGCGATTAGGAACAGCACGATACCGCCGCCTATTTTCAGTGAAATAGGCGTCAAGCTCATCAACTGCAAAAAGCGATCGCCGACCAGCATAAACAACAGCAGAATCACAAACGCGATCGCCACTTCACGCAGGATGACGATCTTGCGTCTGGCGGCCGCCACCGGCCTCAGTGCGTTGATAAACAACGGAATATTGCCGAGCGGATCCGTAATCAGGATCAGCAGGATGGTGACCGACGCAAAGCTATATTGCATAAGGCTCCATTAGTGGGCCAAAGCGGCACGCACGCGCTCGGCCACGATTTGCACCACCTCGGACGCCGGCAACAAGGTGGCTTCTGTATCGCGGCGCCCCTGGTACTCGACCTTGCCTTCTTTCAAACCGCGCTCGCCGATCACCAGGCGATGCGGCACGCCGATCAGCTCCCAATCGGCGAACATCACGCCTGGGCGCTCGCCGCGGTCGTCGAATATCACGTCGACGCCAGCCGCCAGCAGTTCGGCATAGAGGCGGTCGGTTTCGGCGCGAACCAGCTCGCTGCGGTCATAACCCATCGGGCAGAGTACGACTTCAAATGGCGCAATCGATTCCGGCCAGATCATGCCGCGAGCGTCGAAACTCTGTTCCGTAATGGCGCCCAAAATGCGCGTCACGCCAATGCCGTAGCAGCCCATTTCCATCGGTTGCGGTTTGCCGTTTTCGTCCAGAAAGGTTGCGCCCATCGCCTTGGAATAATTGGTGCCAAGCTGGAACACATGGCCGACTTCAATCCCGCGGCAAAAATCAAGCACGCCCTTGCCGTCCGGCGAAGGATCGCCCGCCACCACGTTGCGCAGGTCGGCCACCACCGGTTCGGCGACGTCGCGTCCCCAATTCACGCCGGTATAGTGGAAACCAGCCTGATTCGCGCCGCAGACGAAATCGCTCATATTGGCCACCGTCCGATCGGCAATCACTTTGATCGGTTTTTTTGCGCCTATCGGCCCGAGGTAACCTGGCGGTGTGCCGAACCACTCGATAATTTCAGCATCGCTGGCAAAACGATAACCGGCCAAGCCCGGCAATTTATTGGCTTTGACCTCGTTAAGCGTATGGTCGCCGCGCAGCAACAACAAATAGATTTCGACCTCGCCGCCGGCTTTGGCAGAGTCGTTGGGCGGATCGATAGCCAGCACCAGCGACTTAATGGTGCGCGTAAGCGGCAAATTCAGAAAGGCCGCGACATCTTCGCACTTGGCTTTACCCGGTGTGGCGGTATTTTCGAGCGCTTGCGCGGGTGCCGCGCGCTCGGCCAACAAGGGCAGCGCCTCAGCCGCTTCAACGTTGGCCGCATAATCGGAGCTCGTCGAGTAGGCGATGGCGTCTTCGCCGGTGTCGGTGATCGCATGGAATTCGCACGACACGGCGCCGCCGATAGAACCGCTGTCGGCGGCAACCGCACGGAATGTCAGCCCAAGGCGCGAAAATATCCGCATATAGGCGTCGTACATCTTCTGATACGACAGCTGCATGCCTTCGACATCTTTGTCGAAAGAATACGCGTCTTTCATGATGAATTCGCGCCCGCGCATCACGCCAAAACGCGGACGGATTTCATCGCGAAATTTAGTCTGAATTTGGTAGAAATTGACCGGCAACTGACGATAGCTGCGAATTTCCTTGCGCGCGATGTCAGTAATCACTTCCTCGTGGGTCGGCCCAATGACGAAATCGCGATCGCCGCGATCCTTGATGCGCAGTAATTCGGGGCCATATTTCTCCCAACGGCCCGATTCCTGCCACAACTCAGCCGGCTGCACCGACGGCATCAACAATTCAATGGCGCCCGCCCGATTCATTTCCTGCCGCACTATTGCCTCGACCTTGCGCACCGAGCGCAGGCCTATCGGCAAATAATTGTAGATCCCGCTGGCGAGGCGCCGGATCATGCCGGCCCGTATCATCAGTTGATGGCTGGTGATTTCGGCCTCAGCCGGGGCCTCTTTAAGTGTGCCGATGAAAAAACGGGATGCTTTCATTCAATATTTTCCGAAAAACGCAGGAGCCTGATGCAGGGCAAACGCGCTATATATTACGCCGTGAACACCCGGCGCCCCGTCAAACGGTGCGCCGGTTTCATTATCTGTTTATAATCAAAGCAATTTTAAAGGATTCGAAGGTGGTTGTATGCTGGATCGTGAAGGCTTTCGCCCGAACGTCGGCATCATCCTCTTAAACGCACGCAATGAAGTGTTTTGGGGC
>Ga0302178_10000152_pt1 | contig 62947 bp, 53 predicted proteins | sample I_Palsa_E1_3_FD_198790 | JGI IMG/M metagenome (GOLD analysis project Ga0302178, IMG submission 198790) | Peat permafrost microbial communities from Stordalen Mire near Abisko, Sweden - I_Palsa_E1_3 | ecosystem: Environmental > Terrestrial > Soil > Palsa > Peat permafrost | place: Sweden...
AGCACGACGGCTATGCCGATCAGCAACGGCAGCAGACGCACCGCCGTCACGCTCCAGGCACCTTGCTCGCCCGCATTCTCTGTCACCCATTTCTGACGGATGCGTTGCTTTTCTGCGGGCGGCATCGCCAGCAGCGCGCGATCGATCAGCCCGGCAAGCGGCGCCAGATCGGCGCGTACGGCAAAGCTCAACGAGTCCGATTCGCTGACCGTGCCAAGAATCTTCAACTCGCTCGCGTAGCGCCGCTTCAACGCGAGATCGACGGCAGCCACGTTGCCGACCAGCACATCGGCCTTGCCGTGCGCGACCAGATCCAGCGCCTCTTCAAGACTCGGCGCGACGGTTACGTTGGTTGGCGGCACGTTGTACGCCGACAGCGGAATGGAGCCGACAGTATGCGCGGACACGGCGATGCGACGCGTTGCGAAATCACTCAGACTCCGCGCAGCGGGCTCGTCTTCACGCCCCACAATGACAAGCGGGTAACTCTCATAGGGATGGGTATTCACCGCATTCTTCAAACGCGGGTCGCCGCGCGATGAAGTAGCCAGAACCGCGAGGTCGCCGTGCTGGAAGGACTCTATCGCCGCGGGCCAGTTGGCAAGTGGTGCCCGGGTGAACTGGATGCCGAGCGTACGACTCAGATAGTCCAGGTATTCGGCGGCGATGCCTCCCGGATGTCCCGCACCGTCGACGTAGCTGAACGGCGGCCAGCTGCTGTCAAAACCAATGGTGAGAGGCTGCAGCGAACGCAGCCATGTCTGCTCGGCAGCAGTCAGCACCAGACGCTTCGCGGGATAGATGGACGGCGAATCGAAACTTGCGCCGAGCCAGCGCGCGCGGATGGCCGTCTCGTCCGGGGGGTACATCACCGCAAGCGCACGATCGAGTTGATCGCGCAGAGCGGCGCGGTCCCGCGAAACGGCGAAGCGCAGTTCGCTGGGTCTGGCGCTATCCTCGAAGGCGACGCGCAAACCCCGAAATGCCTCCTTCGTGAGCGCGTATTGAACCGCGGGCGTGAAGCCCAGATAGGCGTCGGCGTCGCCCTGCGCGACGGCACGCAACGCCGAGCCTGTGTCTGCAAAACGAAACGATCTGCGCGCGAGGAAAGCGTTCGCGCAACCCGCGCTCGAGCGCGAAGCCTCTTTCAATTGCGAGACGGGCGTTGGCCAGTTGCTGGGGGCCTTTTACGGCATTGTCGTCAGCCTTCACAACGACGGATGTGGATGCCCGGAAATACGGCGCCGTGAAGCTGAGACTGTGCTCGCGCTCCGGCGTGCGGGCGACACTCATCAACAGGTCGACCTTGCCGGCCGCAACGGCCGCGAGGAGCTGCGGCATGTCGGGAAACGTTCTGGCCTCGATTACGACGGCCGGGCCGACGAGCGCGCGCAGGTAGTCAGCGCTCAACCCGGTCAGACGACCGTCTGCCGCGTCTTCGAAGGGCGCCCATCCGCCCGCGAGCGTGCCGACGACGAGTTTCGTCGGGACAGGGACAGGGACAGGGGCAGAGACAGGGACAGGGGCAGCCGCAGCACCGCTTGCGGGAAACGCGGCGGCGCTCGCCGGCGTTGGCGCCGGCGCTGCTGTTGGTGTTACTGCAAGCGCGAACTGCGTGACGAGCAGCATGAGCAGAACCGCGACACTCTGCGAAAGGCGTCGCGCTACTTCACGCACGTTCTGGATACCTAAAGTATTCATGATAGACGAGCAGACCATGTCGGGAAGCGCCACTCAGGCGGCTTCGCCGTGTTTGCCCGCTGTGCCGCCATGGCTTGCGCGCGGTTTGCCCCACAGGAGCGCGTGCAGGGCGCCAGCGGCGACGCCGCCGGCCATCGGCGCGGCCCAGAAAAGCCAGAGCTGATCGAGCGCCCAGTCGCCGATGAACAATGCCGGACCGGTGGAACGGGCCGGATTGACCGCCCCATTGGTAACGGGCAGCGCAACCAGATAGATCAGTGCGAGGCAGGCGCCCTTGACCAACGGAGCAACTGAACGTGAGACGCTTCTGCGTGACATCAGGAGACTGGCCATCACCAGGGCGAACGACATCACCAGCTCGATCACCAAGGCAGAGTGAAGCTGATAGTCCGAAGGCGAATGGTCACCGAATCCGTTCGCGCCGAACTCGCTCGCGGCGAGATCGAATCCGGGCCGCCCGCTCGCCACGTAGGCAAGCACCGCGGTATCCGCGACTGCGCCGAGGATCTGCGCCGAAATGTACGGCACCAGATCGCGGATGGGGAAGCGGTTGGCGACCGCGAATCCGACCGTCACCACAGGGTTGAAGTGCGCACCGAACAAGCGCTCGAGTGCGTACGTCGCGGTAGCAAGCGCAAGACCGAACGCGAGCGCGACTTCCAGCACGCCATAACCTGGCTGCGGGGCCGCCCCATTCAAAACGATGCTGCCGCATCCCACGAACACCAGCCAGGCCGTGCCCGCACCTTCGACCACCAACCGCTTACCCAAGCTTGTCATTGCGTCCCCCACTGTCCGAGTTACACGGTGCGAAGGCGCGCATTGCGCGCTGGCCCGCTGCCATGCAGATTCTTTAATCAAATTTGCATGCCGAACCATTTATTCGTGACAGGTCGTTGCAACCGTCACTGAACCGCTGAACCGCATGCCGTACGAAAGTATGAGACGGCGGTGCAGCCCTACTAATCAGACGATTCCTAAATCAGCGAAATTTCCCGACAGACCGCAGGAATATTCCCCGTACGCGGTCACGTAAGGCCTAGCTGCTGTGCGTATTTGATCAGCGCGGTGTCCGAATCGAGTCCCAGTTTGCGCATCGCACTGCGTTTTTGCGTGCTGATCGTCTTAGCGCTGCGGTTGAGTCTCGTGGCAATCTCGCTGATGGGCATCCCCTGTATGTAGAGGCAAAAGACCTCCCGTTCCCGCGCACTCAGAACACCCGCACGAGGTTGTGGGAAAGAGTCCATTTCGTCGAAGGCTGATTGCACGCTAGCTGAAAGATAGCGATGCCCCGCCACCGCGGCGGCGAGCGCGTCAGGGAGCGCGTCGACGGTGTCGCGCTTGTCCACGATGGCCGACACGCCCAGATGCAGCAGGCCTGACAGCGTAGGCGGATGACAGATCATGGTCAGCACCACGACGCGCGGATGCGGCGGGTGCCGCAAGACACGCCGCAAGATCGGCGTCGCGTTTCTGAGGCCGTCGGTGTCCGGCATGCCGATATCGGACACGACGACGTCGCACGGGCAGGTGTCGACGAGTTCAGCCAGCGTTTGGGTATCCCACGCCTCACCCACGATCGACACGAACGGCACGGCTTCCAGCAAGTGCCGCACGCCAAGGCGCACGCAGCTATGGTCGTCGGCCACAATTACTCGGGTAATCGGTTTCATCTTGTTGTTGTGCTATTGACGGACATTCCTTGCACACAGTGCATCCCCAGGAACTGCCCAGCCATATTTGTGACCGTCGCGCCGGCTCACCGTACGCGACGCCCTACCGGATCAACGCCGGTGTTTCGGCTCGTCGTCCGCGAGCAAGCCGTGGTCGACCGCAAACTTGAACAAGTCGGTGTCGCTGTGCAGAGCAAGTTTACGCATCGCCTTGCATTTCTGTGCGCTGTTCGTCTTGACGCTGCGTCCGAGGAGGTTGGCAATTTCCGTCACACCGATGCCCGACGCGTATTGCTTGAGGACCTCCAGTTCGCGCGGCGAGAGCAACGCGCGCACGAATTCGAGTCGTCGCGCGACGGTGGCCTCGGCGAGTACCGCACGCACTGCCGGACCGACATAACGCTCATGCGCGAGCGCATTGACAATCGCCACATGGATCAGGTCGATCCGGTCGCGCTTGCTCATCACCGCGTCGACACCGAGCGAAATCAATCGCTCCAATGCCTCCGGCGACGTTTCCATTGTCAGCACCACCAGCGCCACTTTGGGATACCGCTTGCGGAATTGCCTGAGCGTGACAAAGACGTCTGCGTCAACACTTCCTGGCATGTGCAGATCGACCACGGCGAGATCGCACTCCACACGATCCGCCTCGGCAAACAACTCGACCGTGTCGCTGGCCCGACCTACGATCTGCATGTTGTGGAAACCCGTCATCAGATTCTCAACCGCCAGCAGGACAAGCGGATGATCGTCCGCGATGATCGCTCTGACGGGCGTGCTTACGTCGACGCTTTCGTTCATTGTGTTGGGAGCTCACTCGTTTATCGGATTCGTGCCGCTCGCTTGCGGAGCAATCAGCTAAGCGGCGAGCATCAAACATTTTCGATGGCACAAACATAAGATTGCTCCGAAATGGCAATCGTTCGTCGCTTACAACTCTCTTTTGCTTAGTTATCCGACGCAATTGTCAGATTGCCCCGTGAGCTCTGACATACGCAAATAGACCAGGGTCGTTCGTGACACCGAGCTTCGTCATCGCGAAGCGCTTTTGCCGGCTAACGGTGCGAACATCCCGTCCGAGGGCACGTGCGATTTCAGATATCGACTGACCTTGTACGAACAACCCGATAACCTCGGATTCTCGCGGCGACAGACGTCGCATCTGCAGCATGGCGTTCGGGTCACTGTCGAGTCTGGCGAGTGCCTCGAGGATTGACCGGCTGATGTGAGTGCGTCCCGCACTCGCGTAGCGGATCGCCGCGACCAGTTCGGCCATCGGCTCCGTCTTGTTGAGCATGCTTACCGCGCCGTCCGACATGACTGACCGCAGGATGGCGGTGTGCGTCAAACTGGTGAGTACCACGATACGCAGCGCCGGCCAGTCGTGGCGGATCCGGCGAATGAGCCGCAAGCCATCCTCCGCTGTGCCGGCCGCCTCGGGCATGGTCAGATCGGTGACGAGCACATCGCACGCCACCCGCTGCAGCAGGTCGATCAGGGCAGCGGGACTCGCCGCCTCGCCGGCGATCACGATGTCGCTATGGGCGGAAAGTGCGGAGCGGACTCCGAGCAGAACGAATGGATGATCGTCTGCCAGGATGACTCGAAGGTGCGCCATGAATATCTCCCGTTTGATTGTTGTATGTTCGCGCGCGTCAATCGCTTCGATGAAATGCTGTCAGGCGCACCGTTGGCCCGGCGAGGGCCACGGCTTCTTCACGGCTTCCTGATAGCTTCGAAACGGCGCGGCGGGCGCCTCCATAAAATCACTTTTCCGATAAGAATAGAATCGGAGGTTTCCGAATCAACTCGTTGACATCAACAATTTCAGGCAAACCATAAGGAATGCAGAATTTACGTGTTGGAATAGTAGAAGCGTGACTGTCTTCCCGCACTCGCTCCATGTCCTGGTCGCGAGCGGCTCACTAACCATCGCGCTACGGTTCATCACGCACCCGCGTCTGCGTCGCCGCGCACGCCGCCTCGGCCGTGATGGCGCGCGGGAACACCGGCAACGCAATCAATGCACACAAGCTAGCGACTGCCCACACCATCGGCCACGAGCCGAGGGCGAGCAGCGAGGGAATCGCCAGCGGCGTCAGGAACAAGGTCAGAAATGCAAACGTGTTGCCCATCGCGAGCGCGGTACCGGCACGACGTGTGCCGGCGAGCGTCGCGAGTTCGGTGAACGCAACGCCGTGCCAGGCCGAAGCGCTCACACCACCGAGCACGAGCAGTCCGGCAAACGCGAACGTCAACGCCGCGTGGTGCTGGCCGATCAAACCCGTCACCAGGGCAAGCAGCGCAAACAGTAATGCGGTAACCAGACTACAGCTCCGCATATACGCTCGACGGTTGCCGCGCCGGTCGGTCCAACCGCCGCTCCAGACGCGGGCGATCGCCGCGCCGGTTTGCACCGTGGCCATCGTCGCGCTGATCAGCAGCACACCGGCGTGGTTGAAGTCGTGCAGAAACACCGTGCCGAAGGTCAGCACCGCGAGTTGCGGCACGCACAGCGCGCCGATGCCTAGCGCGACCCGCCACACGTGGATATCGCGCAACGGGCCGGATGTCGCGTTCGTTGCCGCAGCGCTGTCGCTACGCGCGGCGTCCGCATGCTGGTGGGTCGCCGGTTCATGCAGCCAACTCCACGCGAAGGCAGCCGTCACCGCACAGAGCCGCGCCAGCACGGCGTAAACACTGGCGAAGCCAAAGTGCGACGCGAGCGCCGGCAACATCAGCGCACCGAGACCGCCGCCGGCAGGCACTGCTGTCTGACGAATGCTCATCGCCAGTCCGCGCTCGCCTTCACGGAACCACGCCATCACCGCGCGGCCGCTCGAGCCATTGACGCTGCCGCCCAGCAGGCCGACCAGCAACAGGCCGAGCGCCAGCATGGGCAGGCCAGGGACATAAGCGTCGCGCGGCACGACAACCAACGCCATGCCCGCGAGCGCCGCGGCTGTAGCGCCCAAACCCAGCAATAGGACCCGCCGGTCGCCCCAGCGGTCGGTGAGCAATCCCCACGGCAACTCGCTGACGGCGATCCCGAGTCCAAGCATACCGAGCACCAGTCCAAGACCGCTATTGCCGATGTGATAACCGGAGCGCAGAAACACCGCCGTGGTGGGGATACCGGAGAACGCCGCGGCGAAGCTGGCGTTGGCGGCAAAGCCAACCCCCAGCACTTTCCACCGATGATTGGCGTCGCGCGTGGGGCTTGCCCGTGCAACCGATAGATATTCGCTTCCCATGATGCCCTCAGCAAACGTGAATTGAGGCCATCGTACGGCTGGACTAACTATCGGAAAAGCCGGAAAATCAGATCACTTCCATCGGATATTCCGAATCATGAACTGGCGTGGATTCGATTTGAGCCACCTACGCAGCTTTGTCGCCGTCGCCGAGGCGGGCAGTGTCTCGGCGGGCTCGGAGCAGGTGTTCCTGTCGCAGTCGTCGGTCAGCGAGCAGTTGAAGAAACTGGAGGAGCGCGCCGGTCAGCCGCTGTTCGTGCGCAGCAAGCAAGGTGTGAGTGCCACGCAGGCCGGCGCACGGCTGCTCGATCATGCACGGCGGATCCTCGCCATGAGCGAAGCCGCCTTCGACGACCTGCAAGGCCATTCGCTCGACGGCGAACTGCGTATCGCCATCACCGACTACTACCGTCCGCACGATATCGCCCGCATTCTGAAAACGTTCTCGGAGCAGTATCCGCGGCTCAAACTGCACGTCACGGTTTTGCCAAGCGCCGCGATCGACGAGAGCGCGGGTGGCGACGCGGCTTTCGACATCGGCCTCTCGCTGCGTCTCGTGACACCCGGCAACCGGCGCGACGCCGCCTACAGCGCCCGTGCGCAAGGCATCGTGGTGCGGCGCGAGAAGCTGCAGTGGGCGATCTCAGCCGATGCCCCGCCGCACGTAAGCACGCCCTTTCCCCTGGTCCTGCTGCCGTCCACCTGCCAGTTGCAGCGCTTTGTCGTCAAACGGCTCGACGAACTCAAGGTGCCCTATCTGATCGCACATTCAGCGTCGGGCGTCGCGGGTCTGCAACTTGCGTTGAAAGCGGGGCTCGGGATTGGTTGCCTGAACGAATCGTCGATCGGTGCTGGCGTCGTCGCGTGTGCAGCGAGCGTGGGCTTGCCGGCACTCCCCTCGGTCGAATTTCACCTGCTGCCAGGGCGCACCGGCGAAAGCGAACGCGTCAGCAATGCCCGCGCCGCTTTGGTGCGACTGTTTAGTTGAACCGCCTCGCGCACGCTTACAGCAGCTTGGCAGCCATCTTGATGCCGCGCAAATACGAGTTTGAAAGCGCCCACGATGCCGCCTATGATTAACCGGTGTCCGCAGGAACGGCCGGGGCACGCGAGTTGCCGCTGGCGGGAAACGCAGGTAATCTCGCCTTGCACGGTTGCCATCACGGTTACAGCAGTCGCCGCTTTGTGATGCCGCACGATACAACCGGACGTGCAAATCCGAAGCCTTCATCGCTCGGGCGTTTAGCGCGCGCAACTACCCTAAAAAGTAAATATTCGACCTTATTATTTTGCACTGCGCATCATTTTGATCAAATCGGTGCTGATTCTCCGTTTCGCTGTCGCGTTCTAGAGCAGGTTTGAAGGGCTGTCATGCATCGGCGTTCGTATGCATGAGAGATATGCGTCACCCACGCGTTCTCCCCGACGAGGCTTGGCGTGCATTGCAGAACTATCGGATCCTCACTTTTGTTTGTGATTTGCAGCGCGTGGGCCTGCGCGACGCTCGCCGCCGCCAGTGACGCGGCCGCACCCATGCCCTCCGCAATGGACGAGCGCGTGCGCGCCTGCACCTCCTGCCACGGCGTGCAGGGCCAGGGGCGCAACAACGACTACTTCCCGCGCATCGCCGGCAAACCTGCGGACTACCTGTTTAACCAGTTGACGTCGTTTCGCGACGGCGGCCGTACTTATCCGCCCATGGGCTATCTGATCGCCTTCCTGCCTGACGACTATCTGCGCAAGATCAGCCAGTACTTCGCGGACCTGCAGCCGCCCTATCCGAATGCCGACACCGGAGAAGTCTCACCCACGGTGCTCGCATATGGCGAGCGGCTCGTTACGCATGGCGACCCCACCCGCAAGCTGCCCGCGTGCGCGGCTTGCCACGGTGCGCGACTGACCGGCACGCAACCCGGCATTCCGGGCCTGCTTGGCCTGCATGCCAGCTATATCGCCGGACAGATGGGAACCTGGCGCTCCGGTACGCGTCATGCGATCGCGCCGGATTGCATGCATTCGATCGCCGTCAAGTTGACCGACAAGGACATCACTGCGGTGTCGAGCTGGCTCGCGCGCCAGCCGCGGCCAGACGATCCCAGACCGGCGCCCGTGACTAACGCGGCGTTGCCATTGGCATGCGGGAGTCAACCGCAATGAAGCCGATCCTGTTTCGCTTCGCGCTAATGTTGGCGCTGACCGTTGCGCCCTGGTCATCAATGTCGCGGGTGTTCGCCGCAACCGACGCTGGCACGTCGACCACAACCAGCGCAACCACCGACACCCGCCCGGACATCGTCAAGCGCGGCGAATACCTCGCGCGCGCCGGCGACTGCATCGCATGCCACACCGCGCCACGCGGCAAGATGTTCGGCGGCGGCCTCGCCATGGCGACGCCGTTCGGCACGCTCTATTCGCCGAACATCAGCCCGGACGCGCAGTACGGCATCGGCGCGTGGAGTGCGGACGCGTTCTTTCACATGATGCGCACCGGCCGCACGCCGGACGGCAAGCTGCTCTATCCGGCCATGCCGATCGCGCAATATACCAAGGTCACCCGTGCGGACTCCGACGCGATCTTCGCCTATCTGCAGTCGGTGCCGCCGGTGCGTGAACCGAGCCGCCCGCAGGCGCTGAAATTCCCCTTCAATCAGCGCAAATTGCTGCTCGGCTGGCGCACGCTGTATTTCCGCGAAGGCGAATATCAGCCAGACCCGGCGCGCTCGGTGGAATGGAATCGCGGCGCATATCTGGTCGAAGGGCTCGGTCACTGCACGCTATGCCACACGAAGATCAACCTGCTCGGCGGCTCGTCGCAGCGCGATCAGTTCGCGGGTGGCCTGATCCCGGTGGAGAACTGGTACGCGCCGTCGCTCACGTCCGACAAGGACGGCGGCCTCGGCGACTGGAGCATGAAGGACATCGTCGATCTGCTGCAGGCCGGCATCTCCGATCGCGGCGCCGTCTACGGGCCGATGGCCGAGGTCACCTATCACAGCCTCCAGTACATGACCGACGACGACATCAAGGCGATGGCCGCTTACCTGAAGACGCTGCCGGACAACGACCCCGGCCGCAAGTCGGGACCGTCCGCGCCGACCAATACGAAGGTGTTCGAACTCGGCAGCCATATCTACGCGGACAAATGCGCGCTGTGTCACGGCCAGAATGGCGAAGGTCACGTGCAGCACTACCCGCCGCTCGCGCGCAACCAGTCGATCGAAATGAATTCGGCCGTCAACCCGATTCGCATCGTCCTGAACGGCGGATTCCCACCGGGGACGCAGCGTAATCCGGAGCCGTACGGCATGCCGCCTTTCGGCCAGGAGTTGAGCGACACGGACGCTGCCGCTGTCGTGACCTACATCCGCACCGCCTGGGGTAATCATGGCGCGCCCGTGACGGAGCAAGAGGTCAACGAACTGCGCAAGGCGCCACTGCATTGAGCCATGCGCCCAGTTGGCCAGCAAGCGGCCACGAGCCCGCGTGAACTGTTCCAAACGTTGTTCCGGAGATCCTTCAGATGGACGACAAAGACAACCTGAGCGCCGCGCCGCCCACCGATGAAGAGGTCGAACGCGTGGTGGCGGCCGGCCCGCATGGCGCGATCGCCGTGGCCGGCGTCGCCACGCTGATCGTGATGGCGATCTGGGTCGGCTTCTATGTCTTCGTCTTTTTGCCACGCGGGATTGTTCACTGATCATGGCGACTCCCTCCCCTGACCATCCGAATAGCGGCCACGCGGTCGCCCAGCGCGCCGAAAGGCGCTGGGCGATCTTCGCGGCGGGACTGATCCTTTTCATGCTGGTCGTGGTCGTGTTTTCCGGCCTGCATTGGGCCATGATGCCGCCGTCGCGCGTCGAGACCGTCGATCCGACGCGCCTGCAGTTATCCGGCGAATTCGTCGAAGACAACCTGGGCTCCGCGGTCGAAGCGGACGGCTCGGTCGTGGTGCGCTTTATCGCGCAGCAGTATTCGTTCACGCCACAGTGCCTGCTGGTCCCCACCGACACGCCGGTCACCTTCCGCACCACCAGCGCAGACGTCGTGCACGGCTTGCTGGTCACCGACACCAACATCAACACGATGGTCGTGCCGGGCTACATCTCGACGCTCGCCACGAGCTTCACTCATCCTGGGGATCATCTGATGCCATGTCACGAGTTTTGCGGCCTCGGCCATCAGACCATGTGGGCGCACGTGAAGGTGATCGACAAGGCCGCGTTCTTCGAGCAGGCACGACAATCAAGGAGGCTGAGCTGTGTTTCTCGCTAAGCGACTCGTTCTCGCGCACTTCTGGCTCGCCTTCATCGCGCTGCTGCTGGCGCTCTTTCTTGGCTCGTGGCAGATGCTGGTGCGCAGCCCGCTGCTACCTTGGGTGAGCGACCCCGAACTCTACTATCGCTCCGTGACCGCGCACGGCACGGTGATGGGCTACGTGATGCCAACCCTCGTCGCGATGGGCTTCGGTTATGCAATCGTCGAACTCGCGCTGCGCCAGCCGCTGGTGGGACTCAAATGGGCGTGGGCCGGGTTCTTCGTACTGGCAGTGGGTGCGGTCGTCGCGATGGTGCCGGTCTCGCTGGGGCAGGCGACGGTGCTCTATACCTTCTATCCGCCGCTGATCGGCAGTCCGCTCTATTACCTCGGCGTGGTGCTGGTCGTGGTGGGTTCATGGATCTGGGTCGCGCTGATGCATGTGAACCTGCGCGTCTGGAAGCGCGCCAATCCGGGCAGGCCCGTGCCGCTCGCAATGTTCGCCAACGTGGCGGGCGCCTATCTTTGGGCGTGGACCGCCCTCGGCGCGGCGCTTGAAATCCTGCTGCAGATCCTGCCGGTTGCATTTGGCTGGAAGGCCACTATCGATGCGGGCCTCTCGCGCGTGCTGTTCTCGTGGACGCTGCATGCCATCGTCTACTTCTGGCTGGTTCCAGCGTATATCGCGTACTACACGATCGTGCCCGGCGCGATCGGCGGGCGTCTGTACAGCGATTCGATGGCGCGCGTGTCGTTCATCCTGTTCCTGATCTTCGCCATGCCGATCGGCATCCACCATCTGTTCGCGGATCCGCAAGTCGGCGCGGGCTTCAAGTTCCTGCACGCGGTATTCACGGGGATGGTGTCCGTGCCGACGCTGCTCACGGTGTTCACGATCTGCGCGTCGGTGGAAATCGCCGGGCGCCTGCGCGGCGGCACAGGTGCGTTCGGCTGGCTGACCGCGCTGCCGTGGCGTAATCCGATGATGCTGGTGCTGGCGTTCTCGTTCGTGATGCTCGGTCTGGGTGGCGCCGGCGGCCTCATCAACATGAGCTATCAGTTGAATTCGTCCATCCACAACACGCAGTGGGTCACCGGCCATTTCCATCTGATCTTCGGCGGCGCGATCGTCATCATGTATTTCGCCATCGCGTACGAACTGTGGCCGCAACTGACGGGACGCGCGCTGTGTTCGCTGGGTCTCGTGCGCACCCAACTCTGGCTATGGTTCATCGGCATGATGGTCGTCACGCTGCCGTGGCACTACGTGGGTCTGCTCGGTGCGCCGCGGCGCATGGCCTACTACGACTACAGCGCGCCCGGCCTCGATCAGCAGGCCATCTGGGTGGCGATGTCGGCGATCGGCGGCTTTGTGCTGGTGATCTCCGGCGTGCTGTTCATCTACATTCTTGCGAAGTCGCAGTTCGGACCGCCCGTCCAACAGAAAGAATTCCGTTTCAGTCTGCCCACCCATCCGGTGGATCACGTACCCGCTGCACTGAATAGCTTCGGGCTGTGGGTCGCGCTGATGATTGCCCTCACGGTCGTCAACTATAGCGTGCCGATCTTTCAGTTATTGCGGCTGCCGCAGACCTCCGTGCCGGCGGTCGCCGTCGGAGGCCAGCGATGAATCACGAACGCGTCTTCAGCGTGCGCAACCCATGGTTCGTAACGAGCGTGGGCGGCACCCTCGTGATCGCGGTGATTGCCATTCTGATCGGCTTTATCTGGCTGCCGTCGGCCAACGGCGACTTCAGCGGACGCGGCTTGTGGGCGACCATCTGCAGCGCGGCAGGCGCGCCGTCGAGCTGGTACGGCGGCGGGGCGAACGTCGAGGGGCCCGCACCGAGCGAGGTCGTCGTGCTGCCGCCGCCGCGGCATGTGAGCGTGGACGCGGGCTCCATCGGGCGCGGCGCGACCATCGCGACGCAGAACTGTTCGATGTGCCACGGTGTGCTCGGCACCGTGCAGGTCACGGCGCCGGCGCTCGCCGGTCAGTATGCGGATGTGATCTACAAGGAGTTGCGCGACTACCAGAATGGAATGCGCGCCAGCGCCATCATGCAGCCGATCATCCACAATCGCAGCGATCAGGATCTGCACGATCTGGCGGCGTATTACGCCTCGCTGCAGCGGGCCGCGCCGGCGGAACCCGGCGCCACAGACGCGGCGCAGGAGGCGGACGCGGTCAAGCTGGCAATGCAGGGTGACCCGATCCGCAACATCGCACCGTGCGCCGCCTGTCACGGCCAGCTCGATCGCAAAGGCGCCGCACCGTGGCTCGGCGGCCAGTCGTCGATCTATCTGGCCACGCAAATGCAGCGCTTCGCGAGTGGCGAGCGTCACAACGACATCAACGAGCAGATGCGCAACGTTGCACGCCATCTGACCCAGCAGGAAATTGATGGGCTGGCGAAATACTATGCCGCGCAGCCTTAAGGGTGAAACCGCTCAGGCGGCGTGAGCACGCCGCCCTTCGGGACGAAACTGCCTACGCTGCGACCGGCTCTGCCCGGCGCGCGCCTGCACGCACATTGCCCGCTACCGGACGCACCCGGCCATCCGCTGCCGCGGAATCCGTACGGAACACCGCGACGGCCGCCGTCAGGCGACGCGCCTGATCCTCCAGCGAACTCGCCGCCGCAGCAGCCTGCTCGACAAGCGCGGCGTTTTGCTGCGTGACTTCGTCCATCTGTGCGACGGCGAGGTTCACCTGATCGATACCCGTGCTCTGCTCCGTCGCCGCTGCGGCAATCTCGCCCATGATCGCGCTGACGCGAGCGATGGCGTTGACGATCTCGGTCATCGTCGAGCCCGAGCGCTCGACCAGTTGCGCGCCGGTTTGCACGCGCGCATTCGAATCGTCGATCAGCGTCTTGATCTCTTTGGCGGCACCCGCGCTTCGTTGAGCGAGCGAGCGCACTTCGCTCGCGACCACCGCGAAGCCGCGGCCCTGCTCGCCGGCGCGGGCCGCTTCGACCGCTGCGTTGAGCGCGAGAATATTGGTCTGGAATGCAATGCCTTCGATCACACCGACGATGTCGGCAATCCGGCGCGAATCGTCGACCATGTGATTCATCGTTCCGACCACCTGCTGTGTGAGCTCGCCTCCCTGTGCTGCCAGGCTCGAGGCGCCCTGTGCGAGCGAGCTTGCCTGCTTGGCATTTTCAGCGGTCTGCTTGACGGTGGAAGTCAGTTCTTCGATGCTTGCCGCAGTCTCTTCGAGCGAAGCCGCCTGCTCTTCGGTGCGTTGCGACAGATCGGTGTTGCCGGCGGCAATTTCGCTGACACCCGTGTCGATCGATTCGGTGCCCTGACGAACGGTATTGACCGTCGAGATCAGCGAGTCCTGCATCTTGCGCAGCGCGGCCGCGAGCTTGCCCATTTCGTTGTCGCTGATGACTTCGATACGACCTGTCAGGTCGCCCTCGGCGATGCGCTGAAACTGCCCGATCGTCGCATCCACCGGGTGGACGATCGCCCGCACCAGCACCATCCGGCCGAGCCACGAGAGCACCAGCGCCAGCACCATGCCGACCGCGACGGCGACGCTAATCGCAAAGAAGCGGTCTTGCGCGTCTTGATAGCGTTGCGCGCCATGGTCCAGTTGCAGTTGCTCCAGCGTGAGCATCGACTTTTCGTACGCGGTGTAGAGCGAGGGCAGCTTATGCGCCTGCAGTTGCTGGAAGGTCGCCTTGTCGCCGGACTTCAGCGCGGCCATCGCCGGTTCGACCCCTTCGTGCAGGAAGATGTCGCGCTTGTCCTGCATATCCTTGATGAGACGCTGTTCTTCGTCGTCCGAACCAGCGCGGCTCACATAGTGAGCGAGGCGGTCGTTGGACACCTTCTGATACTGGTCGAAGCGCTGCAGAACCGCCGAGGCGCCGTCCTGGTCGTTCAGGTCGACCAGCGAGGCATAGGTCGCCAGTGCGAGACGCAGGCGCAGCAACTGGCCGGCGCTGCCTTCGAGATCGGCGACTGCAGGTGTGTCCACCGTGTACATCTGCTGCAGCGAGTCGTTACTGGCGCGCAGCGAGAGCAGCCCGGCCGCCGCGCCGATCAACAGGACGACGCCGAAAAAGGCGATCATCAGGGTTAGACAGGCGCGGATCGACAGCTTGTTCAACATGGGCAAATCTCCATTGGGCGGCCTGACCGGCGATCAGCGAGAAGGTCCGGACAGGCATGCTGCGCCCAAGCCCATTGGCCAGGTCCGCAACTTGATGATTAAAATTTAAGCGAACGCCACACAGCATGGTCTACGGCTAAATTAAAGAAAACTTTATGGTGTGGTAAGACAATTCACCTTTCCGTTGCTTTGCCGCAGGCCGGCTAATCCTGGATACTCCTAGTCTTTAATCCAGGTGCCGTACGCCGGCCGCACAACCCGGGCCCTGTCCATGCTCCGTGCCATTGCAACGTTGCTGGTGTTCCAATGCCTTGGCGAAGGCGTTTCTTATCTGTTCAAGCTACCGGTGCCGGGGCCGGTCATCGGCATGCTGCTGCTATTTGGCTTCCTCATGCTGCGCCCGCAGGAGGCCGACGCGATCGAGCCAACCGCGCTCGAGTTGCTGCGGCACCTGTCGCTGCTGTTCATTCCCGCGGGTGTCGGCATCATGGTGTCGGCGGGCAAAATTCGCGGCGATGCACTTGCGGTGGTGGTATCGATTGCCGTCAGCACTACGCTTGCGATCGCCGTCACCGCGCTGGTAACGCGCGCGCTGCTGCGCCGTCAACGCGGTCGCGACCCGGCCGCACAGGAGCGGACACCATGAGCGCGATCCCGAAGCTCGGCGCCATCTGGGTTTATCTCGCCGCCAGTCCGCTGCTGGGGCTCACCATCACGCTGCTCGCGTACCTGATCGCCCAGGCGCTGTATGCGAAGGCGCGTTTCAATCCGCTCGTGAATCCGGTGCTGATCGCCGTCGCGATGGTCGTGGCGTTGCTCGAAATCACCGGCACACCGTACGCAACCTATTTCGAAGGCGCGCAGTTCGTCCACTTTCTGCTCGGGCCGGCGACCGTCGCGCTGGCGCTGCCGCTTTACCGGCAGTGGTCGAAGCTGCGGCGCGCGGCCTTGCCGCTCGTCGGCGGCCTGGTCGCGGGCTCGTTGACGGCGATTCTCTCGGCGGTCGGTGTGGCCGCCCTGTTCGGCGCTTCGCATCAGACCGTCGCATCGCTCGCACCTAAATCGGCAACCACGCCGATCGCGATGGCCGTCGCTGCGGAAATCGGCGGCATTCCATCCTTGACTGCCGTGCTGGTGATCACGACCGGTGTGTTCGGCGCCGTGGTCGCGCGCTCGATCCTGAACCTGCTGCGCATCACCGAGCCCGAAGTGCGCGGCTTCGCGCTCGGGGTCGCCTCGCACGGCATCGGCACGGCTCGCGCGTTTCAGGTCAGCGAAGAAATGGGCGCGTTTGCCGGGCTCGGCATGGGGCTGAACGGTGTCTTTACCGCGTTTGTGGTGCCGGTCTTATTGCCGGTGATCACCCCATGGCTCATGCGTTGAATCCGGACTAACCGCTGAAGACTGCAGGCTGCGCGAAAGGTAGGGATGGCGCGGGACTCCCCGAGGTTGTCCTCTCGCAAGAGTTAGTAGAAAGTAGCGAAGCGACGTCCCGCGGAGTCACGCGCATGTACGAGATTGGATCGGCCTTGCTGGTGTTCGTGCTGCTTCTGATCGGCACAGGGGTGGGCGTCGTTGTGAAACCGTTGCTGCCGGAAGAGCACAAAGCCCACGAAACGGTTCAACTCATCCAGTTAGTGATCGGCATGCTGGTCACCTTCGCGGCCCTCGTGCTGGGGCTGATGACAGCGTCCGCCAAAAACAGCTTCGATCTGGTCGGCGACGACTTTCGTACCTACTCGGCCGACCTGATCCAGCTCAATGCCACCTTGCGTCAGTATGGCCCGGAGGCGGACGAGGTGCGCCAACTGCTGCGTGCTTACACGGCAGCGGCTATCGCCAGCACGTGGCCGTCTGAGCCGCACCCTGCCGGTGACTACTATCCAAAAGACATCCCGGTGGAGAACAACTCGGAAAAACTGGAAGATACGCGGCTCGGCGATATGCTCAATCTCGCCGGCCAGAAGTTGCGCCAGATGGCCGCCCCGGATAACTTTCACGAGCGGCTGCTGGCCCAGAGCATGGAGCAGTACGAGACTGTCGTGCAGGCGCGCTGGAAACTGATTGAAGAGGCGCACAGCAAGATTTCCCAGCCGTTTTTCAAAACGCTGACGTTCTGGCTTTTCGTCATCTTCACGAGCTTCGGCCTGATTGCGCCGCGCAACGCCCTGGCGCTGGTCATGATCACGCTAGGGGCGTTGTCGATTGCGTCGGCAGTCTATGTGATCGTCGATCTGGATACGCCGTTCACCGGTCCCATTGTTATTTCGAGTCAACCGATGCGCGACGCACTGGAGCATTTGAACCGGTAGTGCTCACGCATCGGTGCGGTGAATGCGGCAATCCTCGCGTCAGCAGGCCACCATCTTTTCGCGAGCCCACGCCACAGCGGCGCGCGCCGGCGCGATGCCGGCTGCCTTCACGCGCTCCGCCAGTTCGAAGACGCGCGGGCCGATCCTGGCGACTTCGGCGAGCACCGCCTGCTCTTCCCCGGAGCCCTCATATTCCCGCACGCAGCTGATGATGCCGCCCGCGTTCACGAGAAAGTCCGGCGCATAGAAAATGCCGCGTCGATGCAGGACGTCACCTTCAGCAAGCGAGATCAACTGGTTGTTCGCGCCGCCCGCCACCACTTTGAACCGGCACTGCGCCGCAACCGATTCCGTAATCGATCCGCCAAGCGCGCAAGGTGCGAAGACGTCGGCGTCGACACCGGTGATCTCCGCCGTGGCCACCACGTGCGCGTTGAAGCGCTGCTGCGCGAGCGCCGTTTTGGCGGCGTCGATGTCCGACACGATCAGCTGCGCGCCCGCCTGATGCAGACGTTCGCACAGATCCCAGCCCACCGAGCCGAGCCCTTGCACCGCCACCGAAACGCCGTCGAGCGTCGTGCGCCCGAGCGCGGCTTCCACAGCAGCCAGCAGGCCGACGAACACGCCATAGGCGGTGCGCGGCGACGGGTTGCCGCCATACACATCGTTGGCGCGCGGAATGCCGCTCACGTAGCGGGTTTCGCCTTGCACGGCGCGCATGTCGTCAGCCGTCGTGCCGACGTCCTCAGCGGTGATGTAGATGCCTTCCAGCGATTGCACCAGCCGGCCGAACGCCTTGAACAGCGCCGCGCGGTCGAGCGCTTCCGGGCGGCGCAGGATCACGGCCTTGCCGCCGCCGAACGGCAGGTCGGCGAGCGCGTTCTTGAACGCCATGCCTTGCGACAGACGCAGGGCGTCGCTGTACGCCTCGTGATCCGATGCGTATTGCCAGTAGCGGCAGCCGCCGAATGCGGGACCGCGCGCTGTGCTGTAGACGGCAACGATGGCTTGCAATCCGGAAGCAGCGTCGGTGGCGAGCACGATGCGCTCATGGGCGGGTTCGCCATGCAGTCCGAAAAGCGTGCCGGCGGCGGTGGTCGTCAGTCGGTCCATCAGTATTCCTTCCTTATGGGCGGAGAGTTCAGCGTCCGCGCGAAGCGATGGCTTCGCGCCTCACCGCATGCGGTCCGGATCGCGGCAGCATGCGGAGTACGAGCGAGGCGCGGAGATTGCCAAAAGTATGCGCCTCGACCGCAAGAGTGTATGCGGCCAATTCTGGGGATTTGTTCTGTTTATCTGGCATCATGCGAACCGCGGCAGAAGCAATGACCATCGAAACTGCAGATTAAAGATGAATCGTCTCCCCATGCGCCGCGCCGGGGTGAGACATTGGAGGACGACATGAAGCTCGACGCCATCGATCAGCGAATCCTGCGCGAACTGCGCGCCGACGGCCGCCTTTCCAACGCCAAACTGGCCGAGCGCGTCGGCCTGTCGGCGACGCCTTGCTGGAACCGGGTGCGCGCGCTCGAAGACGCCGGCGTGATCGAAGGCTATGCGGCGCTGCTCAATCAGAAGGCGCTTGGCTTGCCCGACACGGTCATCATCGAAGTGACGCTCGACAAGCACGACGAGCGCACGCTCGAGCGCTTCGGCGAGGCGCTCGCGGATCTGCCGGAGGTGGTCGAGGCGTTCCTCGTGTCAGGGGAGTACGACTATCTGATCAAGGTGGCAGTCGCCGGCACCGAAGGCTATGAGTCGTTCCTGCGCCGCAAGCTATACCGGCTGCCGGGTTTTCAGAACAGCCGCTCGATCTTTGCGCTGCGCTGTCTGAAGCGATCAATTTCGGTTGAACCGTAAGAACGTTGAAGGGCCGGTGAAACCTCCGGTTCGAACGGGTGCGCGCCCTGCACCAGGATGCGGTAGATCATTCCCTCTAGTTTCGGTGTTTACAAAAACGCGAACTCTTTCGGCGTGATATAAGCGCGATACCCTTTCGACCGTGTGGCTACCTTTGGATGCGTGAGCACGGTTGCCTCCGACGATCGACGGGGATCGAGCCGCGCTTTGGCACAGCTTCTGCTTAGTGTGCCGTCGCCTCAAACCCGCGTGCTGCCGACACAATCGGCATTGCGTGCTGATGGGACTTTCGATAACGAATGTTGCGCGTCAACGGCAAAACGCTTGCCGGACCACGCGCAGGTCTGCTGACGCACGGCTCGTGCGTCGATGCGCAGATCGTCCATGGTTGTGGCTTCAACGACAGGAAGAATCGTAAGTGAAACGTATGCAAGTGGTATCGGCCGCCGGGCGACGAAACGGCGGTACGCCCATAACGATGCGGCAAGACCTTGAGCCATCCATGACCGCGATGGCAGCGCGGCACTCAGATACGAGCGAGCCGCCGATGCGCACTGCAGGGCACGTTCGATCGGTCCGCGAGCTTGCGCGCCGCCCTCTGGCGCCTGACACCCCATTCCCTTTCAGACGCCCACGCCCCCCTGCGGGCTGGGACGGTTCGCCGCGCGATCTCCGGTGAACCTCGTCGTGCTGCTACGACGTCCGGCTTTCCTCTCCGCCCCCTCTCGTGCTGTGTCACGGGGCGCGGTGTGCTCTTGAACCTCTTCTTCTAAACAGGCCATGAAACTGTCGCATTCCCTTACCGCGGTGCTCTCAGCGATTACGCTCACCTTTTCCGGCGCAGCGTCGGCCGTCACGGTGCCGCCCGGCACCTCCCTCGCCGCCAAGCAGGAATTGACGCGACAGGTGCCAACCGAAGTCGAATCGCTCGACCCCGCGCATATTGAATCGTGGACAGGCGACACCATCGGCCTCGACCTGTTCGAAGGCCTCACCCGCATCAGCGCTTCCGGCGCGGTCGTGCCGGGCGTTGCGGAGTCGTGGACGCGTACTGCGCCCGACACCTGGGTGTTCAAGCTGCGTCATGACGCGAAGTGGAGCAATGGCCAGCCGGTCACCGCGGCAGATTTCGTCTACGCGTGGCAGCGCGTTCTCGATCCGAAGACGGGATCGAAATATACGATCCTGCTGGAATTCGTGAAGGGCGCAAAGACGATCCTCGCGGGCAAAGCGCCGCTTACGTCGCTGGCGGCGCGGGCAGTCGACCCGTACACGCTCGAGGTCAAGACTGAAGTTCCGGCCGCTTTCTTCACCGAGCTGACCGCCATGCCGGCCATGGCACCGGTGAACAAGGCAACGGTGGACAAGTTCGGCGATAGCTGGACGCGCCCGGGCAACCTGGTGAGCAACGGTCCGTACACGCTGACCGATTGGGAACCGAATAACCGCATCGTGCTGGTCAAGGACAACAGCTACTGGAACGCACAACACGTGGTGATCACGAAAGTCACCTACATGCCGGTGGAAAGCGACGAGACGGCGATGCGCATGTACCAGTCCGGCCAGATCGACTACACGTATTCGATCCCGTCGGGCATCTACACCCAGGTTAGCAAGCAGTTCGGCAAGGAACTCCAGACCGGCGTGCAGCTTGCAACATACTTCTATAGCCTGAACAACAGCGATCCTGCATTCCATGACCCGCGTGTGAGACAGGCGCTTTCGATGGTGATCGACCGTGACCTGCTCACTTCGAAACTCACTCAGGCGGGCGAAGTGCCGATGTACGGGCTGATTTCCAAAGGCACCAAGGGTGCCGCCGTCTACACCCCCGACTGGGCGAGCTGGCCGATGGCCAAACGCGTGGATTATGCCCGCGGCCTGCTGAAGGCTGCGGGCTATTCGGATGCGAAGCCGCTCACCTTCACCCTCACGTACAACACGAACGATCTGCACAAGAAAGTGGCGCTCTTCTCCACCTCGGAATGGCGCACCAAGCTGGGCGTGAATGCGAAGCTGGAGAACGTCGAATACAAGGTGCTGCTGAGCGAGCGCCACGCGGGCAAGGTGCAAGCCTCGCGCGACGGCTGGTTCGTCGACTATAACGACGCGATGTCGTACTTCGATCAGCTCCGCTGCGACAGCGTGCAGAATGACCTGCATTTCTGCGATCCGAGGGTCGACGCGCTGATCGATCAGGCCAACGCCCAACTCGACGACCCGAAGCGCACCGCGTTGCTCACCCAGGCGCACAATCTGGCCATGAGCGAAACGCCGCTGATCCCGCTGTTCCAGTACTCAGCAGACCGGCTCGTGAAGCCGTACGTGGGCGGCTACCAGGCGACCAACTATGTCGATCAGCGTGCCTCGCAGGACATGTACCTGCTGGCTCACTAAGCCCCGACCCCTTACCCCAGACCACCGAATGTTGAAGTAACGGAATCCGTCATGCTCGCCTACGCGCTGCGCCGCACTCTATGGGTCATTCCGACCGTTCTTGCCGTGATTACGGTGTGCTATCTGATGTTGCACGCGACGCCCGGCGGTCCGTTCGACACTGAAAAGCACCTGTCCGCGGCCACCCTCGCAAACCTCAATGCGAAGTATCACCTCGACCAGCCGCTCTGGAAGCAGTACCTGCTGTACCTGAACGCGCTGCTGCATGGCGACCTCGGGCCGTCGGTCCGCTACGTCGACTGGTCGGTGAACGATCTGGTGAGCAAGGCGCTGCCGGTGAGTCTCGGCGTGGGCGGTCTTTCGGTGCCGATCGCGCTGGTGATCGGCGTGCTGCTCGGCACGGCCGCCGCAGTACGCCGCGACGGCATCACCGATCGCATCGTGATGCTGCTTGGGAACGTCGGCAATGTGATTCCGCCGTTCGTGCTCGGTCCGGTGCTGGTGTGGGTGTTTGCGATTCTTCTGAAACGCTCGGACGGCCACGGCTGGCTGCCTGCGGGCGGCTGGGGCGACGGCGGCTGGCGCTACCGCGTGCTGCCGATGGCGCTGCTGGTGATCATCAACGTTTCGTCGATTGCGCGGGTGATGCGCGGCAGCATGATCGAAGTGCTGTCGGGCAACTTCATCCGCACCGCACGCGCGAAGGGCATGCCCGGTCACGTGATCGTGCTGCGGCATGCGCTTAAGCCCGCCTTGATGCCGGTGGTATCGCTGCTCGGCTCGATCTGCATTTCGTCGATTACCGCCGCCGTGGTCACGGAGTCGGTGTTCGCGCTGCCGGGTCTCGGTCAACTGGTGGTGGACGGCGCTATCAACCGCGACTACACGCTGGTGCTCGGGCTCGTGGTACTCACGACCGTCGCCGCCGTGGTGTTCAACCTGCTCGTCGATCTGGCGTACGCGTGGCTCGACCCGCGCATCCGCTACTGAGATTGCGTGAACGGATCCCGCCTTGATCATCGAACTTCGCTTGAGACAGATAGAGACATCATGAACACCTCCCCTACCACCGCTGCGACTACGGCTACAAACGCCGCCCCGCGGCGCTCGCGCAGTCCGCTCGAACTGGCCTTCAGGCAGTTTCTGCGCAACCGCGCCGCGCTTGCCAGCCTCGTGATCCTCGGGCTGATCATCGTTGTCTGTTTTGTGGGCCCGCTGTTCCTGTCCAACGATCCCACTGCGAATGACTGGGGCGCGATTAGCATGCCGCCCACGCTGCTGGGCCAGCACTGGTTCGGCACCGACGAGCTCGGCCGCGATCTGCTGGTGCGTACGCTCGCCGGTGGACGCGTGTCGCTCGAGGTTGGGCTGCTTGGGACGCTAGTGTCCGGTTTGATCGGCGTCGCCTGGGGCGCTACCGCCGGTTATATCGGCGGACGGACCGACGCGGTGATGATGCGTATCGTCGACATGATGTACGCGATCCCCTACATGCTGATCGCCATCCTGATGATGACGCTGCTCGGCCGCGCCTTCTACCTGGTGGTGCTGACAATCAGCGCGTTTTCGTGGCTCGATATGGCGCGGGTGGTGCGTGGCCAAACGTTGTCGCTGCGCACCCGCGAGTTCATCGATGCCGCGCGCGCCACTGGCGTGAGCACGCCGGGAATCATTCTGCGACACATCGTGCCGAACCTGCTCGGCGTGGTGGTGGTGTACGCAACGGTCACGGTGCCCGGCATCGTGCTGACCGAATCGGTGCTGTCGTTTCTCGGCCTGGGCGTGCAGGAACCGATGACGAGCTGGGGCGTGCTGATCAATGACGGCGCGCAGAAACTGGAGTCGATGCCGTGGCTGCTGCTGTGCCCGGCGGTGATGCTGTGCGTCACGCTGTACTGCGTGAACTTTGTCGGCGACGGGCTGCGCGACGCGCTCGATACCAGGGAGCGTTGAGATGGCGTTGCTTGAAGTAAAAGATCTGGGCGTGCGCTTCACACGACGCGACGCCTCGCCCGTGGATGCGGTGCAACGCGTGTCGTTCACGCTCGAAAAGGGTAAGACGCTGGGGATTGTCGGCGAGTCGGGCTCGGGTAAGAGTCAGACCGTGATGGCGCTGCTCGGACTGCTGCCTGGTAACGGCCAGACCTCCGGCGAAGCGCTCTACGGAGGACGCAACCTGCTGACGCTGAGCCAGCGCGAACTGAACCAGATTCGCGGCGATCGCATCGGCATGGTGTTTCAGGATCCAATGACCTCGCTCAATCCGTTTCTGACGGTCGAGCGCCAGATGACCGAGGCACTGCAACTGCACCGCGGCATATCGCGGCGCGATGCGCGCCAAAAGGCCATCGAGGCGTTGCAGCGTGTGTGGATTCCAGACGCGGCACGGCGGATCGATCGGTATCCTCACGAGTTCTCGGGTGGCATGCGTCAGCGTGTGACGATCGCGACAGCGCTACTTACCGAACCCGAAATCCTGATTGCCGACGAACCGACGACGGCGCTCGACGTGACGGTGCAGGCGCAAATCATCGAACTGCTGCGCGAGCTGAACCGCGACCTGGGGACGGCAATCATTCTGATCACGCACGACATGGGGGTGGTAGCGGGACTCGCCGACGACGTCATGGTGATGTACGCGGGCCGGACTGTAGAGCGTGCGAGTGCGCAGGCGCTGTTTGAGAACCCGACCCATCCTTATACGCGTGGGCTTCTGGATGCGCTGCCGCGCATTGACGACGGCGACGGGACACATGACATAGACGCGCCGCTGCGCACGATTGCGGGCAATCCGCCGGCACCTGGCGAGGCGATCGAAGGCTGTGCGTTCGCGCCGCGCTGCGCAATGGCGAACGAACGCTGCCACGGCACGCGGCCTGAACTGGAGCCGATCGCCGGGGTGACGGACGGCTGGCGCGCGTGCTTGCGACCGGTCGGCGAGATGATGGAGGTGGTGCGGTGAGTGACACGGCGACGCAAAGGACGGTGGGTATGGGTAACGGGACGGCTGAGAAACCGCTGAGCGGTGGCGCGGCGGGTGGCGATGCTCGCGCTAGCGCGGTGGGCGAGCCCGTGCTGACGGTGCGCGATCTCAAGGTGCACTTTCGGGTGCCGCGCGGGGCGTATCCGTGGTCGTCGAAAGCGACGCTGCGCGCGGTGGACGGCGTGTCGTTTGATGTGCGGCGCGGTGAGACGGTGGGACTCGTGGGCGAGTCGGGTTGCGGGAAGTCGACGCTGGCCCGGGCGATTATTGGTTTGACGCCTGTGACCGAAGGCAGTGTGCGTTGGCGGGATACCGAGACCGTCACCGACGGACGGCGGCCGGCTGCGGCTATGGAGCGGCTGCGCAAGGATGTGCAGATGGTGTTTCAGGATCCTTTAGCTTCGCTGGATCCGCGGATGACGATCGAGCAGATCGTCACAGAGCCGTTGAAGGTGCAGCGTCCGGGTATGGGGCGTGAGGAGACGCATGCGCGGGTGCTGACGATGCTCGAACGCGTGGGGCTCGGTGCGCATCATCTGTCGCGGTATGCGCATGAGTTTTCTGGAGGGCAGTGCCAGCGGATCGGGATTGCACGGGCTTTGGTCGGCCAGCCGCAGTTGGTGATTTGCGATGAGCCGGTGTCCGCGCTCGATGTTTCGATTCAGGCGCAGATTGTTAACCTCTTGCGCGATTTGCAGCGGGAGTTGCAACTTTCGTTGCTGTTTGTTGCGCATGATCTGGCTGTTGTTAAGGCAATTAGTCAGCGCGTGCTCGTGATGTATCTCGGGCGGGTGATGGAGCTTGGGACGCGGCAAGAAGTGTATGGGTCGCCGCAGCATCCTTATACGCGGGCTTTGTTGTCGGCAGTGCCAAGGCCTGATCCTGCGACGGAGCGCACGCGGACGCATGCGGTGCTGACGGGGGAAATGCCCTCTCCGCTTAATCTGCCTTCCGGGTGTGCGTTTCGGACGCGGTGTCCGGAGGCGATCGAGGCTTGTGCGGCAGAGGTGCCGCAGTCGGTGTCGCGCGGGACGGGGGATCGGAGAGTGGCTTGTATTCGGGTGGGGGCAGAGCATGGCCGGGCGCCGTCGGTTGTTTGAGCGCCAGGCAAGGTCGCAGTTGCATCGAACGCTGTCCGCAGCCTTCACGGTCGCGATGGTGTCGCCGAACTCCCTGCCAATCCCGTCCGGGATGCCGTAGATGTTCGACAGAACTTGATTTACAGTTTCCTTGCCCCGGCCCGAGAAGGTTCACATTCTGACGAACGCCCGGAAAGGGCGGACCGGCACACACGTGAAGCGTCCAGCCCGGGTAAGCTGTGGCCGTGCGAACGGACAGCGTAACCGGGGGAATGCATGCGATCGACGAAATCAGCAATGGCCGTGCTCTTCGCGTGCGTGCTCTTCGGCGTCGCAGCCATGCTCGTACCGCGCACGGCGCACGCCGTCAACTGTCACGCAGGCATGCTGGTCACCGTCGTCGCCCATCTTGACGACGATCTGCTGTTCGTGAACCCGGGCATCAGCGACAAGCTCGATGCCGGCTGGTGCGTCACCACCGTCCATCTGATCGGCGGCGCGAACGGCGCCAACTTCAACTACGTGCTGACGCGCGAGAAGGCGACGCGGCAGGCGTACGCCCGCATGGCGGGCGTCGCGAACGCCTGGGACGAGTCGACCATACAGATCGCCGGCGAGCCCATACACCAGATGGTGCTCAAAGCGGAGCCGCGCGTGCGGCTTCTCGAAATGCGCCTGCCGGGCGGCGCGGTGCGCGGCGGCCGCGTGCCGCTTGGGCTGCTGTGGGACGAAGGCGGTACGCTGTCGACCTATCCGATGAACGCAGACGGCACCGGGAGCACCCGCTACGACCGCAGCAGGCTTATCGCGACGCTTGGCAAGATCCTGGCAGGCGCGACCGAAATCTATACGCTGAACCCCGACACGGTTCCGTTCATCGAGCACCCCGACCACATCTACTCCGCACGCATCACGCGCAATGTCGCGCAGATGCTCGGGATCGACGTGCCGATCGAGTATCACGTCACCTATCCGACCGGCGGTCTGCCAATGAACGTGCCGGCGGACAAGCTCCAGAAAAAACGCGACGTGGTCGCGAGCTATTTCGCGATCGACGGCAACGATTACCCGCATGTCTTCGGTGAATACCAATGGGACGGCAATTGGGTCGCGCGCCGCTATTCCTTCGGAGGACGAACCGGTACGCCGGAGCCAGACTTCAAGGCGTACAGGATAAACCTCGTCAACGAGTATTCGAGCCAGTGTCTGACTTCGGGCGGCGCCGGTGTCACGCCGCGAGTTGCCGCCTGCTCGGGTGCTCCCGCGCAGGACTGGCACTGGCAGCCGGTGACGAGCTACCCCGGCAATCCGCGCGACGCGTGGCTCGTGAGCGACGCCACGCAGCAGTGCGTCGCCGAGCGCGGCGATCAACTGATCGAGGAGCCTTGCGACACGTGGGACATCGCGCAGCGCTGGACGCCGTGGGACTTCGGCCTGGTGCGCACGCCGTCCGGCCATTGCCTGGGTGCAAAGGACGGCGCGCTCACACTCGGCGGGTGCGCGGCAAGTACCACCGAATACCGCTGGGCGCCGACGCCGCGTTCGCAATGGACCGACCTGCGTCTTGCCGGCGCGATGTATGCCGACGTAACGGGCAGCGGCAAACCGAGCGCGGTTTACGTGCAGCGACGCAGCGACGGCCCGGGCTTCGACGTCTGGGTAGCGGATCTCACGCGCGGCACACAGGCGGTGCGCTGGTACGCCGGTGCGGTGCCGTTCGCCCCCCTCGGGATCACGCCGACCTGCGTCGGCGACAAGCTGTGCTTTGATACCACGCGCTTTCTTGTCGGCGACTTCGAAGGCAACGGCCGCGCCGACCTGATGGCGATCGCCCCGCGCCACGGCGGTACCGCGTTCTGGCTCATGCGCAGCACCGGCAAGGGCTTCGAAGCGCCGCACCTGTGGTATCAGAGCACGCCGGCGTTCACCCCGGAGCTCGCGCAGCAATACGTCGCCGCCGACTTCACCGGCGACGGCCGCGCCGACGTGCTGATCGCGCAGTGGCCAAGCGGGCCCGGGCTCGATCTGTGGGTGCTCACGAGCAGCGGCCTTACCGGCAACGCGCCCGCACTGTGGATGGAGGCGACGAAGCTCACGCGTGCCGCGCAGCTCTTGCCCGCGCACCTGGCCGGCTCGCCACGCATCGGCCTCATCGCACTCGAAAACCTCGACGCGGGCCTCGGCGTGACGCCGTTGGCGAGTTCGGGCAGCGCCTTTGCGGGCAACAATCGCACGGATGTGCTCGCCGGCATCAATCCGGCGTTCGCGAAGGTCGCCGCTGGAGATGTGGACGGCGGCGGCGTCGACGACCTCATCGTGCTGAGCGCGCGTAACCCGGACGCACGGGACCGCGCCAATATCGACGTCTGGAGCGTCAAGGGCGACGGCGGCTTCGGCCAGCCGGTGCACCTCGCGACGCTCGCCGACGTGTCGTGGGCCGACGAAATTCCGGCGCTCGTGCGCCACGCGACGCCTGGCAACGGGTCGGCGCTCGTGCTGTTCAAGCGTGGGAACGCGGTGCTCGACGGCACTCATTTCACGGGCGGAGCGCCGGGCCTCGTCGGCTACGACATCGGGCGGGACCTCAGGCTGGGACCGGCGCAGAACTGGGGCGGCTTGTCAGGGCTTTTCACGGAAACGCTGCGGCTCGACCGCTTGAAGTAGTGAGCACGCCATCGCGGCGACGCGATACATAGACGCTCTACCCGGGCCAGCCTTCAAGTCAGGCGGACGCGCAAGTCGAGCACCTCGCGCGCGATCGCCAGATAGCGGTCGGCCGTATCCTGCAGTGTCAAGCCGATGAGGGGGCGTGCCGCGCGGGGCTGCTTCAGCGACTCAGCAAGCGCGTGGCCGTAGGCCTCGACATCGCTTGTATCGATCAGGCGCACGCTGGGAAAGGCAGCCGCGAACGCAAACGCCGGAATTGCATTGGCGACGACCGGAATGCGCGAGGCGAGCGCCTCGAGAAAGCCGATGCTGTGCGCCTCGAAGCTCGACGGCATCGCGAACACGCTCGACTCCTTCAGGATCTCCGCCACGTTCGACTGCGGCCCGACAATCTCCACGGACTCAGTGAGGCCGAGCTCCGCCACCAGCGCCGTGACAGCCGCGTGGTACGCACGGTCTTCGATCACGCCGCACAGAAGGAGCCGCGCGTCGGGCTCGATCTGCAGCACATGCCGAAACGCACGCACGGTGTCCAGGTGGTTTTTCTCCTTGATGTAGCGGCCGATCTGCGCGATCTGTTTCGTCTTGACAGGCAGGCCGAGAGCGTCATTGGCGGAATCACCGTCGGTAAAGCGCGTGATATCGACGCCGTTCGGCACGACGAACAAGGGCGGGTGCGAGCGGATCTCCTTCAGATAGTCATCGATGCTCTTCTGCGTCACGCCAATCACCGCCTTCGCGCGCAGCGAGAGGAGGCGCTCGGCGCGCAGCAGCGCCTTGTCGGCGAAGTCGTTTATGCCGGAGTGCATTACCCAGACGATCGGCACGCGCGTCGGCAGTGCGCGCACGTAGAGCGCCGGAATTGTCGCGTGCGCAAAGATAATATCGGGCTCGAAGGTCCGGATCGCGTTGTACAGGAACAGCAGACGGCCGAGCTTCTGGTAGCGGCGAGCAGGAAAGAGGCAGATCACGCCTTCCGAGCGCAATTCGTTGGCAATATGCGCGAAATCGGCTTGCAACGGTAACAGCGAGGCTATGCACCCGATATGGCCGCCCCGTTGATGGCCGATCGCGAGGCCTTTGGCAAGCATCTCGGCGCCCGATAGCCGCGGTGCAAGGACGACTTGAAGAATTCGCATTATTTTTCGCCCCCGGACGTCCGAAGTGTCTCCCTGAAACAGCTGACCACCGATGCGGGCGCCCTCGGCATGAAGCCACTATGCCGCGGGCAGCCATAGGTGGCCCAGCAATCGGGTAAAACAGTAACCCGGCAGGCGCCTAAAACGGCGCCATTTCGTAGTGCTTTTCAGCCCGGTCCCTGCGTGCTTCAGACTGCGGCCGGCGCACCGACAGCATATGCAAAGCGATTGCTGCAGTGCCGCTCAACCGGGGCCACGCCAGGCTTTTGGCAATCCGTAAGCGCACTTGAGGCCCAGCAACGCCAGCAGAATCTGACGTTGGGTGGCAAAAGGACGGGGTAACCTTTACGCCTTGATCGAGGTACCGTTAATGCAGGACAGAATCGCAAAGCAAAAGGCCGGTAGCTTTTGCATAACCTTTTGATTACGCAAAGCTACCGGCCATATCTTTACAACGTTGGACGTGGTTCCGTTCAAAATGGTTATGCTTACTAAAAACTGTTGGTAGCGGCTTCGATGTGAGTGAGTGCGGGCCTTTCATCCGAACCAGTCTATCCTTATTGTTGGTAAGGCGCCAGCGGGCCCACACCAGAGCCCTCGAAACCGCCTTGCGGCGCAAAGTTGTGGGTTGATGTTTCCCCATCGTCGCAGGCCAATCTTCAACCAAGCTCGCTGCAGTATTGCATGGTTGGAAGCCCGAGAATGCCGAGCTTCCAACCACGCGAGAGCGTGCCAAACCATCCGCGCGTCAAGGGTTCGCTCCGCCGGGCTAACGCCCGCCCTTGACTCTTTAACCGTCGTCGCAACGGTCAAGCAGATTCAAGGGCGTTCGCGTCCTCGCGTGCGAGGTACTGCGTCAGCGCCCGGTCCAAAGCCACCTTGCGGCTGCGTGCTTTCGGCGGCGCATGCACGGCTCGTCGTGCAGCCTCCAAATCCCCGACCAGGATAACCTGCGTTTGCGCGCGCGTGATGGCGGTGTACAGCAGCGTTCGGTCTAGAAGTTTTGAGTTGGTGACTGGGACGATGATTCGGGACCACTGTGACCCTTGCGATTTGTGCACGGTGACCGCATAGCCAAGCTCGATGTCGTCGAGCATATCCCTAGTCAGGGGGCGGCGAACATCATCGTCCCATTCGACCCAGGCGAGGACCCGCTCGGGGTCTTCGGGCGATACATCAGGAAGCGCTTCGACGCGAACTATTCTACCGAGCGAGCCGTTCTGCAAACCCTTGTCCCATAAATTGCGTGTGCAGAGCACGACGTCACCGAGGTTCAAGCCACAGTATTCCGGTTGTTCGAATTCGTCGTTCCAGCAAGTGATGACCGGCCTGTCTTTCGTAAACCTCGCTTGGCATAGCTGATTTAGAGCCTTGGTTCCCGCTGGGCCGTTCCGTACGGGAGCCAGCACCTGGCTATGCGCCGCGTCGAGCGCGTAGAGCTCGACGACCAGCCCGGCTATGAATTTCTCCTCGCATGGAATGAATGCTACCGGTGCCATCTCGTCAGCCGCGACGGTGGGCCAATTTCCAGCCCGCACGGCTGAAGCGACCGCAGCAATCTCGCCACCGTAGCGTTTCACAGTCTTCAGTTCGACAACCGGGACTTCCGGGACCTGCATGATGCAATGAAGAACCAGACCTGGACCTACCGGCATCAACTGATGAGGGTCGCCCGCGAGCAACAGACGGACATGCGGAGGCAACGTCTCACAGACCCGACTCATGGAGATGATGTCGACCATGCTGGCCTCGTCAATGACGAGAACGGTTGGACCGTCGAACGATATATCATTGATAGCGTTCAGGAAGCTGGCGATGGTGGCGGCCGGGCGCCCAGTTGCTTCCTGCATTCGCTTGGCCGCTCGCCCCGCAAGGGCAACTTGCAGAATGCGCACTCCGGCTTCGTCGTATACGCGGTACAGCGACTGGAGGACTGTTGTCTTTCCGACGCCCGCACCTCCCGTGACACAAACAAACGCACGCGCCGCAGCTAGCCGAATGGCGTTTTGCTGCTCCAGATTCAACTGGATGCCAATCTCCGTCTGAACTCCAGCGATAATCTCATCGACAGTTGCCGATTCGAGCAATTGTTGACCGATGCCCGTCAAACGCTCTGCGATGGCTTTGGCCACCTGGCGTTCCATCACCAACGCACCGAGCGGTTGCAGCCCGTGTGGCGTCTGCACGATGCTGCCGTTGCTAAGACCTTCGGATACGGCAGCGCTGAACAGGTCTCGCCAGCGCACGCCCACCGGCGGGGGCCCTAAGAGCGGGACTACCTGGCTGGCGAGGTCGCTTGTGGCCATGGCGGTATGTCCAATCGCGAACAGGCGGTAACACGCCTCCTCAACGGCGCCGCGTAACCTTCGCGGGTCGTCTGCTGCGACTCCGAACTGCGTTTTTGCCAGTCGGTCGACATCTGTCCACTTACCGGTGAAGGAGAGAAGGCGATACGGGTCCTCTTCTATGCGCGCTTGAGCTTCTTCGCCGAAGAACCGCAAAACCTTGCGCCCAATGCGCAAGTCAAACCCGTGCACTTGCAGCCACTGTAGTGTGCGAGTCTGACCATGCTCGGCCCAAGCTTCGACCAGCCGTTGCGCCGCCTGCTCGGTCAACACTTCACCAAAGGCCGACGCATCTTGCGCATCCAGGAGAGCGTAGAGGCGCTCCCCGAATCGCTCCCAGAGACGGCGCGCTTTCACCGAGCCGAGCCCCTCGAACGCCGGATTCTCGGCGATGAAGTTCACGATGTGCTCGCCCGAGGGCATGGCGAGATGGGCAACATCTGCCTCGACTTGCTGCTCAACCAACGCAAAGCCGTCTACAACCGAACGCCGCTCCACCAGTCGTCCGCTCACACGCCACCACTGCCCGCGTTCAACACGCGTGGCGCCAAGCACCGCGCGGTTCGCCTTTACAACGATGTACGCACAAGCATCCAGTACCGAGCCGCTTGCATCAATAGGAATGCCCGTGAATATGGCGCCTCCGAAGCCGCGAGGATTTTGCGAGCGCACCGCCGTCACTCGGAGCGTGATAGGCCATGCCGCTTCGGTCATCGAGGCAGTCTCCCAGTCTCAGCCAAGGCTTCTTGCAATACTGTGAAGCGCGCCAAGAGGCGCTTGAGCTCGGAATTTTCTGCCTTCACGCTGGCGAGTTCCCGTTCCACACGGGAAAGGCGCTCCGCATCCCTTGCCGATTGTGAGGACTCGACTTGTCGGACCTGATTTGTGGTGGCCGTCGCCGTCTCGCCGTCCGCCTCCGTCTCGTCGTCCACCTCCGTCTCGCAATCCGTCGCAAGAGATGGAAGGACACCGCGCTTTCGCAATGACTTCTCAAGCCCCGTGAGCGCCTCGCGTACTCGAGGATTTTGCGCAAGAACCGATTTGGCAAAGCCGCACTCTGCCGCGATTTCTACGCGCGACAGTTTCCCCCGCGACGCGATGTTCCGGAAGTCCTCGTCGGTCTTGGATGCAATCCAGGTCGCGAATCGGAGGACGTATTCCTCTGCCTTTTGCTGTCCGCTAGCCATTACTTGCCCCTCTTGGAACGGTCTCGCTCCGGCTTCGGCAACGGCGCATTCAACATATCCATCGTGACACCCTTGCGCTCTGCGTTTATTGCCCAGGTAACGAACTGCTCGGTCAGGAGCTGGTTCTCTGCTTCGAGCCGTTCGGCTTTCGCTTTATAGCGGGAGACCTGCTCGAGAGCCGCACGAACTCGCTCATCTCGAGGCTCGCCGCGCTCGCGCGGCAACGTGCCGCGCAAAGCGTCTTTCCTAAGGGAGAAAGCGTTGGCGATTTCCGGATATTCGGCGAACGTGAACCGTGAATAGCGGTAGCCTGTGGATGCCTCCACAGCATCTAGCAAGAGGTCCCACGTCAGCTTACCTTTCCATTCATCCAGTTTCTCAACTATCGTGGTAATGCGCTCGGCAGTGAGGTCCGGCGCCCGGTTCTTTTTCATGCAAGCACCTTTCGTCGCGTAAACTTAATCACTTTGACTGGGTGAACGTCATCGGTCGTGATGAGCGGTGCATTGGACACATCCAACCGAATCCGCGCGCCAACGAGTACCGCCGGGTCTTCCAGAATCGACAGAAGAGCTTTGACCCGTTCGAGGGTGAGCAGTTGGTGCTTGACCCAGGTATCAGCGCCATACTCCTCTTCGCTCAAGGCCTCTTGCGCCTGCTTCAACAGATACTCGGTCTCACTCTTCAGCATCCGGAGGTTCGCTTCCTTTTGCTGGTCTCCCTTGATGCATTCCTGCTCCTCGCAGTTGACGCAGTCGCGGTACATCTGGCACGGCTCGCTCGCGAAGTCGTGAGCGCACCAGCCATACTCCGTCGTGTGTGCCGCAGTCAGCCCCAATCCTTTGAACTCACCGCGCGTGAACAACTCACGGCCGCCGCCCAGGACCGACTCCAATTCGGACGTGAACCCGTTCTTCAAAGCCTCATTGATAGGTGCCTGTACCTCGTCCGAGGTTCTATGGTCGTAGGGGCGGTTCTGCCTCTTGTCAGCTCGACCGGAGAAGATGGCGATTTCGGCGCTGCTCAAGCCGCCGGTCTGCGCCAACATGTTCAGGTAATGGCGCAAGCTATGACTCCGAAGCTCGATGGCTGAGCCGTCATCCTCGGTATACTTAAAGCGCTCGAAGATAGACCTCCGACCTTCACGGGCTCCGAAGTGATTCGTGACTACCCCGTAGTCGATGCAGCTGAACATGCAAACGTATGTCGCCTTCATCGAATGCATTTCGTTTGTGCGCATAACTACCATGGACTCATGGCATAGAAGGTCAGGTGCTCCCGGCACGTAGGGGAACGTTTCGGGCAACATCGCAATGACAGCACGTTCGACATCCTCGAAGAGATAACCAGCACGGCGACCGCCGAGAGGCTGCTTTGGCAGGTCATTGGTCTCTCGTGCCCACCAATTTGCGACGTTAGTCGCACTCTTGTCATTCCACAGGATGTGGCCGATATCCTCCAACGAGAGGACCGCCTTGTGCCGAAGCTGTTCCACGTCCTCGTGCAAGTACAGCTTCTGAGGGTTCGCCGTGTACCAAGCGGCCAGCTTTTGCGCCGGCGAAGTAACTTCGATGATGTTTGCGACGGCCTTACGTGCGATGGGAATCATTTCAGTAGGCAGCCACTTCGTGGTGTTCTCGAAGCCCTTTGAACCGGCCCACCGCAGCCCGAGTTTCCCCCGAAATTCGCCTTCACCCTCAACGAAGCAATTTCGCCCAAGGCGAAGTACTTCGTTGATGCGCTCGGGCGCACAAAGCATCAAGCCCGTGTAGCTCGAAACCAGGACGTCGGGAGGGTCGATGGCATCATGGAAGATGGCACCGAGCGCACGAAGCGTGGCGGCGGACGGCAGCTTCTCCTGCCGCGCGGTTAGCGCCTCCTCCGAAATGCGAGAACTCCGCTCTTGGGGCTTTTTGAGACCATGAGACCAGCGCTGGCGAAGGGGAATGAACCCCTTGGAGCGCATAAGCTCAGCGATTTCTTCAAGCTGACCGGCAGTCCGATAGGCGACACTTGGCGTGACGCCTTGCCTGGCAAGTTCAACCGCGCTATCCAGTACCGTTTCGTCGACAGCAGTCGGTCGTGAGCCCTTGCTGGACTCGCGAAGTGCTGCTTCCAAGCATCGAAGCGCCGCGATGCGCGGATTCGGGGAAGCCACCGGCCGCATATCCTGAAGGTAAACGAGAATCGCTTTCGCGAAATCCAGGAATGGATGCGGTAGGCTCGGCTCATACTTCCTTTCTTGGGCGGCCTCCCGCGTGCTGAACACCGCCCGGATTACCTTATTCTGCCCTTTGTGGTAGCCGCAATCCCAGACGTTTTTGTCGAACTGCTTCCTGGCAGCCAGCACGTCCGAGTTCCTACAAAGCGCCACGAAGGCTTCGAGATTGGCCAAAGGCTCTAGCTCGGCCCGAGGTGTAAAGCTGAGCACGGGGGTGTTCACGACGCGGCCTCCGCTTCCTGTTGAGCCCTCTGCTGCCAAACCTGGGCGCAGAGCGCGATGACCTCCTTGACTGCTCGGATGGGCTCATCGTTCACCGCTGCCATCCGGTCGTCAGTCGACCAGTTTTCTCGCTCAGACTCCAAACGCACAAGTACCTTCTCGTGCGGAGCGTCGAGCCAAGGCTCGAACCGGAAGCAGGCGTAGCAAGCAACCGGCTTGTTAAACGCACAGTTGCTTCCCTTGCCGGCACAACTACCCAAGGGGTCTTTTGAGACCCGGAAATCAATGATGCGGCTGCCTGGAGTTCCTTTATGAGTAGAGTGCTTCTCGTCCTCTATGACATGCCCCTTAAACGCGCGGGCAAGCGGGGCAAGCAAAGGTCCCATGGTCCTATCGATGTTCTCGACAATCTTCGGGGAAGCCGATACATATACCTCAACCTGCTGCAGGTCCACGTGGCCCATGCGATTCGCGATGACCACCTTGCTCGCACCCTCCTCGGCCAGCCGAGTGCCAAAGGTGTACCTGAACCTCTTGGGTGTCAGAGGCATTGGGGCGAAGTCGAGGCGAGAAGTTGGTGGTGCTACTTCAGCCATGAGATTCCGGAAGCATCTCGACAGCGCGCTCGGAGTACAGTGACCGTAAAACAAGTCTTTACTGGTCCGCCGCTGCTTGCGCGGACCTTCGGGCATGACCATGTCTTGTGGGAAGAAGGCGGAGCTGCCGTCGTAACCTTTCGCACTCAAGCCATCTTTGTAGTCAGTGATAAGCCTCCCGGTCTGTGGGCTGATGTCAAACGCGAGAAAGCTGGTTCGCGCGTTTTGCTCCCGCGTTTTGGCCTGCGGAAGACTAAGCACTGACGTGCCTGAGTCGAAGTCGCCAAGCTTGAGCGAGGCGTATTGGGAGATACGCCCGCCACACGCGAGGAGCAGCCGGGTGAGCAACAGTGTCCACAAAGGAAGCCCCCCGCGCCCATAGGCAGCGTTGACCTCTGAGTACAGCGCCGTGTACTCCTCTTCGCTCAGAGGGCCGGCAACCGGATTTCGCGTCCTGACAGCCTCACCCTTTTTATTTCCGGGCTTGCGTCGCTCAAGCAGGTACGTGGCACATTCGCGCTCCACACCTGGGAGGGCGAGCTCAACCCACTTTTGTAGCAGACCGTTGAGCGTCCCGAGTCGCCCGACTCCATTAGGGGGTAGCGTGGCGGCGTAGTTGGAAATATGTTGTGCGCCAATCGCCCCTGCTGGGCAGGTCTCCATCGAGTCGACGAAATGGGAGAAGGCGACCTCCAAGTTTATGATGTGCGCGGACGAGTGCCCCTTGACGAAGGGAAGCAGGGCATGTTTCAGCGACAAAACGAACGCTTCGAAGCCACCGCTGTACGGGCGAAAGTCAATTCGCGCGTCAAACGGGCCATCAGTCCATTCCCAAATGTCTTCCCTTGGGTCGAAGCTGCTCCCGCTGCGCGTAAAGACGCGCGCCGGCAACGTGAGGGCAACAGCAGTGGACGAGAGAAATTCAGAGTTCTGGGACATCTAGTTGCTCTTGTATTTTCAGGGAGATTTCACGCCCGATGCGGTTAGTGTGCCGGCGAGTGTAGGTTGAGGCCGACTTCGAATCATCAGCCCACCCTTGCTGTTCGTTCCGAGCCTTCTCTTCGACCGCATCTGTCAGGCCCATGAGTCCAGCCTCTTCGGAGAACCGCTCGTTCCAGGTGTGCCGCATCACGTGACTCGTCAGCCGGACGGGTAAGCCTGGACATGCCGCGCGAAGCTGCGCAAATATCTTGTCGATGCTTGCTAAGGACAATGGCTGGCCATCATCTGCAACAATAAGCTGCGGATGCTTGCGAGCGGCTTTGATTTTTTTTCTGTGGTGCCTGATGTAAGTCCAAACCGCTCGCATGATGTTCGGCCGCAGTTCTACCTCTCGGTCTCTGGTCTTGGTATTTGGCTGAATGCGACGAGGGTCTTCGCCTGCATCGGCCCGTCGGATGATACGCAGCTTGGGCTGGCGTGGGTCAAGGTCCTCAAGCTGAATACCGAGCAGTTCGCCACGACGCATGCCGGTCGCGAGCAAGAGCACTACAATCAGTAAGTTCCGATACCGAACGTAGCCCCGCTCCCACGGGTTGTCGGGCGAATCCAGGCGAATCACTTTGAGGAGCCGGTCCTGGTCCTCCCTTGAGAGTCCCTCCCTGGCACCGAGCTTGGCCCGCTTGGAGACTTGTGGCACTTGGGCACGAAACGCTTGGAGTGCGTGGGCGCTTTCGAGCGCGAGATTCTGCCGCAGGGCTGCCGACAGCGTCGCGCCGATATATGTCGACAAGAAGTTCAGAAAATCTGCTATGTATCGGATTCGATTGGCTTGGGTCGCCGCGATAACCGCCGTGGCATCCTCGACGGCCGCGTTGCGTCGCATCCGAATTCGCTTGATATCGATGATGTTCGCGCTTCCCCGGCTGTCCGCGTCTTCATAGGACAGGTCAGATACCCAATACTGAGCAGCATCGGCTATTCGGTTAAGCTCGGGCACCGTCAAAAACTCACCCTTCCGGAATCGTTCGAGCAAGTCGATGCCCGCCTTGCCCAATTCTCGATACAGTAATGCGAGCGCCGTCGAAACACCGTGAATGGTGTTGGCCGCTCGACCGCGCTTCCGGTATTTCGCCAGGTACAACGTGACTTCGTGAACCGGCAGGCCACCGGGTCTACTTAGAACGGAGTGGTGCTCCCCGTTCCGGAACCTGACGCGTTTTGCGACGAATCTTGTCATCTACCCACCGTTTTTTCTAAGTAGTAGTTCAGTCGTGACTCAACTTAAACACAAAACAAAGTGTGGGTAAAGAAAAAGGCCCGCGTGCTCTGGGCAGGCGGGCCTTTACCAACAAAAAAACAACAAAGTCGGGTCTAGAACGGAATATCGTCATCCATTTCGTCGAACCCGCCGCCAGCCGGCGCGCTCGGACGGCTTGCACCACCACCGCTACCGCCACGCGAAGCGCCGCCACCCGAAGCCGCCCGGCCACCGCCACCGCCGCTACGCTCCGACGGTTCACGGCTATATCCGCCTTCATCGCCACCGCCGCCGCCCGTCGCACCGCCACGGCCGCCCAGCATCTGCATCTGCTCAGCCACGATCTCGGTCGAGTAACGATCCGTCCCATCCTGCGCTTGCCACTTGCGCGTACGAATCCGCCCTTCGATATAAATCGACGAGCCCTTCTTCACGTACTCGTTCACGATCTCAGCCAAACGCCCAAAAAACGAAACCCGATGCCACTCGGTGGCTTCCTTCATTTCCCCGGACGTCTTGTCCTTGTACCGATCCGTCGTCGCAAGGCGGATGTTCGCCACTGCGTCGCCGCTCGGAAGATAACGGACTTCCGGATCGGCTCCGAGGTTGCCGACGAGAATGACCTTGTTCACGGATGCCATGAGTTTCTCCTGTTGATTCGGTTGCAGGTGGCGCGGCAACGCACGTTTAACGTCTCAGAGCCGGCCGGCCCGAGAGGAAAACTGCGCCTCAGCCGGCCACCGGTGAGTTCTATGATGCTTTCCTGCTCGGCGGCTGCTTCATATTTGCCGCGATTATAAGCCAGCAAAACACAAGCCCCGAGCAAGCAAAGAAGACCGCGCTCTGTCCGTCCGCTTTCAGCAGCACGCCGCCGATCACGCCGCCAATAGCCAGGCCGATCGACTGCGTCGTGTTGTACACGCCCGTAGCCGCTCCTTTGCGCGAACCCGGCGCCAGTTTCGACACCAATGAAGGCTGCGACGCTTCAAGAATATTGAAGCCGAGAAAGTAGATAAACAGGATCCCGGCCACACTCAGAATGGTATGGGGTGCGACGCCTAGCAGCAACTGTCCGATCAGGATAAGACCAATGGCACTTACCAGCACGATCTTCATCTTGCCGCGCTTTTCTGCCGCGATGATCGCCGGGACCATCATGACGAACGACAGGCCCATCACCGGCAAATAAACCTTCCAATGCGAAGCCACCGGCAAACCGCCGGCCTCCAGAATCCGGGGCACCACGAGAAACAGCGCCGTTTGCGTCGCGTGAAGCACCAGCACGCCGAAATTCAGGCGCAGCAGTTCAACGTTGTGAAGAACTTCCGAAAACGGCGCACGCACGTGCACGGGCATCGGCGCATTGGGCACGATCCAGATCACCACGCCAATCGCCAGAATCGAGAAAATACCGACCAGCGTGAACAGGCCGCTCATGCCAACCCAATGGAACACGATCGGCGCTCCGACAATCGCCACCGCGAACGAAATGCCAATGCTGCCGCCCACCATCGCCATCGCCTTGGTGCGATGCTCCTCGGAGGTGAGATCGGCGATAAAAGCGAGCACGGCGGACGACACCGCACCCATCCCCTGAATCACCCGGCCGACGATAATCCACGTCATGTCGTGCGCCCCTGCCGCGACGAAGCTGCCGAGCGCGAAGATCGCGAGCCCGGTGGCGATCACCGGTTTGCGCCCCACCTTGTCGGAAATCCAGCCGTAGAAGATATACAGCAGCGATTGCGTCACGCCGTACGCGCCGAGCGCGATGCCCACCAGCAGCACGTTGTCTCCGCCGGGGATGGTTTTCGCGTAGATCGAGAACACCGGCATGATCATGAAGAGACCGAGCATGCGCAGCGCAAAGATGCCTGCGAGCGACACGGTCGCGCGCAGCTCAGGCGCGCTCATGCGTGAAGAGGTTACGGACGGATTGGACATCGGGAACGTGTTTTGAATAATCTGGACGGCCTGGGGCCGGGCGACACACCGTCGGGCAGCATACCTCGGGCGGCCCGCCGTGAGCGACTCGCGACCTGCGGCATAGTCTCACAGGCGTCTTGCAGTCGAACAAAAAGGCCCAACCTGCAACCTTTCCTCACGGCGCTAAACCGCTGTCTTACAGCTCGCTGCGCGCCTATCGGGCGCTGTCAGGTAGTCGTAACAGCGGTCTTGAAAAGTCGTTATAGTAGCAGGTTTAGCCTCTTCCCCTTTCCGCCAGCCAATGGCCAGGTGATGGATCAACGCGTGGAACAAATCCGTATCCGTGGGGCCCGTACCCACAACCTGAAGAACGTCAGTCTCGACCTGCCGCGTCACAAGCTCATCGTGATTACCGGCTTGTCGGGCTCGGGCAAATCGTCGCTCGCCTTTGACACGCTCTACGCGGAAGGGCAGCGGCGCTACGTCGAAAGCCTCTCCGCGTATGCCCGGCAATTCCTGCAATTGATGGAAAAACCGGACGTCGACCTGATCGAAGGTCTGTCCCCTGCCATTTCCATCGAGCAGAAGGCCACGTCGCACAATCCGCGCTCCACGGTCGGCACCGTCACGGAGATTCACGACTACCTGCGCCTGTTATTCGCGCGGGTCGGCACACCGTATTGCCCGGACCATGAAATTTCGCTTCAGGCACAAAGCGTCTCGCAGATGGTCGACGCCGCGCTCGCATTGCCGGAAGACACCAAGCTGATGATCCTGGCGCCGGCAGTGGCGAACCGCAAGGGCGAACATGTCGAGCTGTTCGAGGAAATGCAGGCGCAGGGCTTTATCCGCTTCCGCGTGCGCTCGGGCGGCGGCACCGCCAATGAAGAGGTCGCGAAGATCTACGACGTGGACTCGCTGCCGAAGCTGAAGAAGAACGACAAGCATACGATCGACGTCGTCGTCGACCGTCTGAAAGTGCGCGCCGACATGAAGCAGCGCCTTGCGGAATCGTTCGAAACCGCGCTGCGCCTAGCCGATGGCCGCGCCATCGCGCTGGAAATGGACACTGAGAAGGAGCATCTGTTCAGCTCCAAGTTCGCCTGCCCGATCTGCTCGTATTCGCTGCAGGAACTCGAGCCGCGTCTGTTCTCGTTCAACAACCCGATGGGCGCGTGCCCGGACTGCGACGGGCTCGGCCAAATTACCTTCTTCGATCCGAAGCGGGTGGTTGCGCATCCGTCGCTGTCGCTCGCGGCAGGCGCCGTGAAGGGCTGGGACCGGCGCAATCAGTTCTATTTCCAGATGCTGCAAAGCCTCGCGGCGTTTTACGAGTTCGATATCGACGAGGCCTTTGAAGACCTACAGGAAAAGGTCAAGAAGATCCTGCTGTTCGGTTCGGGCAAGCAGACCATCCCGTTCTCGTACATCAACGAGCGTGGCCGGGCATCGATTCGCGAGCACGTGTTCGAAGGGATCATCCCGAACCTCGAGCGCCGCTACCGCGAGACCGATTCGGTCGCTGTACGCGAAGAACTCGCCAAGTACCAGAACAACCAGGCCTGCCCCGCCTGCGCCGGCACGCGTCTGCGCCGCGAAGCGCGCTTCGTGCGCATTGGCGCGAATAGCGATGCCCGCGGCATCTTCGAAATCAGCGGCTGGCCGTTGCGCGACGCGCTCGGCTATTTCCAGACGCTGCGTCTGGAAGGCTCGAAGCGCGAGATCGCCGACAAGGTGATCAAGGAAATCGTCGCGCGGCTGATGTTCCTGAATAACGTCGGGCTCGACTATCTGTCGCTCGAACGCAGCGCGGAAACGCTTTCGGGCGGCGAAGCGCAGCGCATCCGGCTCGCGTCGCAGATCGGTTCGGGCCTGACCGGCGTGATGTACGTGCTGGACGAGCCGTCGATCGGCCTGCACCAGCGCGACAACGACCGCCTGATTTCGACGTTGAAGCACCTGCGCGATCTCGGCAACTCGGTGATCGTCGTCGAGCACGACGAGGACATGATCCGCATGGCCGACTACGTGGTCGACATGGGTCCAGGCGCCGGCGAACACGGCGGCATGATCATCGCCGAAGGCACGCCCGACGAGGTGCAGGCGGACGCGGCTTCGATCACCGGCCAGTATCTCTCAGGCGCACGCACCATCGAGTATCCGGACGAGCGCAAGGAACCGGATGAGCGACGCCTGCGCATCGTCGAGGCGTACGGCAACAATCTGCAACACGTTACGCTCGATCTGCCCGTGGGCCTCCTCACCTGCATCACGGGCGTGTCCGGCTCGGGCAAGTCGACGCTCATCAACGACACGCTCTATCACGCGGTCTCCCATCACCTGTACGGCTCGTCGGCCGAGCCGGCGCCGTACGAAGCGATCGAAGGCCTCGAGCACTTCGACAAGGTCATCAACGTCGACCAGTCGCCGATCGGCCGCACGCCGCGCTCGAATCCGGCCACCTATACGGGGCTCTTCACGCCGATCCGCGAGCTGTTCGCGGGCGTGCCGGCGTCGAAAGAGCGCGGCTACGATCCGGGCCGTTTCTCGTTTAACGTGAAGGGCGGCCGCTGCGAAGCGTGCCAGGGCGACGGCGTGCTGAAGGTGGAAATGCACTTTTTGCCGGACGTCTACGTCCCTTGCGACGTGTGCCACGGCAAGCGCTACAACCGCGAAACGCTCGACGTACATTACAAAGGCAAAAACATCAGCGAAGTGCTGGAGCTCACGGTCGAGAACGCGTACGAGTTCTTCAAGCCGGTGCCGGTGGTGGCGCGCAAGCTGAAAACGCTGCTGGACGTGGGTCTTGGCTACATCCGCCTGGGGCAGTCGGCCACCACCTTGTCGGGCGGTGAAGCGCAACGGGTCAAACTTTCGCTGGAACTGAGCAAGCGTGACACCGGTCGCACTCTATACATCCTTGACGAGCCGACGACCGGTCTGCACTTCCACGACATCGCTCTGCTGCTTGAAGTGATTCACCGTTTGCGAGATCAGGGTAATACCGTGGTGATCATCGAGCATAATCTCGATGTAATCAAAACTGCCGACTGGCTGATCGACCTCGGCCCCGAAGGCGGCGCCGGCGGCGGTCAGATCATCGCCCAAGGCACGCCGGAGCAGGTGGCGAAGTCGAAGGCAAGTTTTACCGGTCAATACCTGGCTCCGCTGCTGAAACGCGACGCCGCCAAAAAGTGATGGTGCAAACCCTGGGTTGGAGACGGAAATAAGCCATGACCAAGCGTAACGAGGCGCCCGACGATGGGCAGGTGCAGGATCTGCGCCCTCGCCCGGTCAGGCTGACGAGCGACATGAGCCTGCCCAAACTGTCTGCAGTCGAAATCGGCAGTTATCTGCTGATGCTGTTCGGCATGTTGGCAGTCTTGAATCTGCGGCTGCTCGGCGCGTTGCTGGCCGGGCTGCTGGTGTTTCAACTGATCCAGACGATCGCCCCGCGCATCGAAAAGCACATGTCCAGCCAGCGCGCCCGCTGGCTCTCGGTGGTGATACTGGCGGTCGTGATCGTCGGTGTGCTGACAGGGCTCGTGATTGGCATCATCGATCATTTCGAAGGCGACGTGCCGAGCGTGCAGTTTCTGCTCGACCAGGCCATGCAACTGATCGATGAGGCGCGCGGCCGGATTCCGCAATTCGTCGCCAACTATCTGCCGGTCGATACCGACCAGATGAAAGCGCGCGCCACCGAGTTGATGCAAACCCATGCCGGGATGCTGCAGCAAGGTGGCAAGAATGCGGCGCGGGTCTTCACGCATATCCTGATCGGCATGATCATCGGCGCGATCATCGCGGTCGGCGCGCAGAAGCCGATGCAGCGGCTACCGCTGTCCACGGCATTCGTCACCCGTGTGACGCGTTTTGCGGACGCCTTCCGCCGCATCGTGTTCGCGCAGGTGAAGATTTCGGCGATCAACGCGGTGTTCACCGGCATCTTCCTGCTGGTGCTGCTGCCGATCTTTCACGACCGGCTGCCGCTGTCGAAAACGCTGGTGCTCGTCACGTTCATCGTGGGCCTGCTGCCGGTGATCGGCAATCTGATCTCGAACACGATCATCGTCGCGGTGGCGCTCTCGGTGAGCTTTCCGGCCGCCTGCATGTCGCTCGTGTTCCTGATCCTGATCCACAAGCTCGAGTACTTCCTGAACGCGCGGATCGTCGGCCACCAGATCGAGGCCCGCGCGTGGGAACTGCTGGTGGCGATGCTGGTGATGGAAGCGGCGTTCGGCATCCAGGGCGTGATCGCCGCGCCGATCTTCTACGCGTATATCAAGCGGGAATTGATCTATCTGCGGCTGGTTTGATGACCTGATCGGGTGCCGCACCAGCGCGCCCCAGCTAAAGAGCCAAAGCAAAAGGCCGCCAGTCTCAACGACCGGCGGCCTTCTTTTTACCCCACGCTTTCAGCGGGCTCCGATTAGCGGAACACCACCGTCTTGCTGCCGTTCAGTACAACGCGATGTTCGACATGCCACTTCACCGCCCGCGCCAGCGTCACGCATTCGACGTCGCGGCCAATTGCGGTTAGTTGATCCGGCGTCATGCTGTGGTCGACGCGCTCCACTCCCTGCTCGATGATCGGACCTTCGTCCAGATCGGTCGTCACGTAGTGCGCCGTGGCGCCAATCAGCTTCACGCCGCGGTCGAACGCCTGGTAGTACGGCTTCGCACCCTTGAAGCTCGGCAGGAACGAGTGGTGGATATTGATCGCGCGGCCGGCGAGGCGCTCGCACAGCTGCGGCGACAGGATCTGCATGTAACGCGCAAGCACCACCAGATCGGCCTGATGCTCGTCGATCACTTCGAGCACGCGCGCTTCCTGCGCCGCCTTCCCCTCCGGCGTGGACGTTACCAGCGGGAAGTGGTGAAACGGAATGTCGTAGCTCGCGGCGAGTTGATAGAACTCCTTGTGGTTCGAGATGATCGCCGGAATCTCGATGCCAAGCTGACCAGTGCGGTAGCGGAACAACAAGTCGTTCAGGCAATGACCGATCTTCGACACCATGATCACCACGCGCGGTTTCACCGTCGCGTCGTGCAACTCCCAGCGCATGCCGAAGCCTTCTGCAAGCGTGCTAAATGCGGTACGCAGCGCTTCCAGGCCCGGATCGCCGCCGACCTGCTGGAAATGCACTCGCATGAAAAACTCCCCGGTATGGCTGTCGCCGAACTGCGCGGAGTCGAGAATGTTGCTGCCACGCTCGAACAGAAAGCCCGATACCGCATGGACGATGCCGGGCCGGTCGGCGCACGACAGTTTGAGGATAAAGCTGTGATCGGTCGACATGACCTGGGTGACTCCCTTCTTCAAGGCGTAATTCGTTGATCGCGTTATGCGGCGGCCGGCGGCTCGAACAGCGCGTCGATTCCCGCGCAGTCCTCAGCGTCGATCCAACGACGGCGCAGCAGGCAGTCGAGCGTCGCGAGGCTGGCATCGACCGTCATCGCGTCTTCTTCGATCCAGCGGGCCACTTCGTCGATACGCGCCAAGCGGTGCTCACCTACCTCGCCGTCTTGATTGCACGGCGCAAAATCCGCCGGCAACGCCAGGTCGTAGACGAAAATCTGCTCTGCCTGGGTGCCTTCCGGCAGCGATTGCAGCACATGCACCGTACGCCCGGCCGTGGCGCTCGCGGCGATCTCTTCAGGAATGCCAGCTTCTTCCCAGCACTCCTTGATGATCGTCGCTTCGATCCCGAAGCCCCAGCCTATCCCGCCTGCGACCACGTTATCCAGCATACCCGGGTCAGTGGCCTTGGTGTCGCTGCGGCGCGCGATCCACAATTGCGGTGCGCCATCTGCGTATTCTACGACGCCGTTCAGATGCACCGCGTAGGTCATCGTGCCGAAGAAGCGCGACGCCGCGCGTTCGATGTACGCGAGCGGCGGCGCGTCGAACGCGTTGCGGATCGCGTAGGTCTCGTCACGCCAGCCGGGAATGCGGCCCTCCGCAGCCAGCGCACCGATCACGGCGCCAAGTGCCGCGCTGCGCATATCCACGGTGTTGAAGCGGGACGATAACGTGACGCGTGTGGCGTCGACATCGAAAACGTCGGGCCAACGGGCCAGCAACGGCACGTCCGTCGAACGGATCCAGCCAACCTGCTGGGCGTCGATCCAGAACGGTTGATGCGCATGCGCATCGAAGCGCCGCGCTTTGGTAATACAGGGCAAGGTCATGAACGCTCCAGCTGCACGAACGCACTTAATCGCGCAGCGCGACGCGAATGCCGATCGCGATAAAGGTCGCGCCCGCCAGCCGGTCGAGCCACACACCGACACGCGGACGGCGCTTGAGCCAGCCGCCGATCATCCCGGCGCACACGCCGAACAGCGAAAACACCACCACCGTCTGCAGCATGAACAGCAGGCCCAGTTCGAGCATCTGCAGCGGCACGCTCTGCACGCCATGCGGCTCGATGAACTGTGGCAGGAACACGAGGAAGAACAGCGTTACCTTCGGGTTCAGCATGTTGCCGAACACGCTTTGCCGGAACACCGACCACAGCGGCTGAGCCGGACGCTCGTGAGCCGTGGCGAGCCCTTGGCTGCGCAGCGCCTTGATGCCGATCCAGATCAGGTAAGCGGCGCCGGCGTATTTGATAGCCTGAAACGCCAGCGGCGACGAACGCAGCAACGCGGCGATGCCCAGCGTGGCGAGCGTCGTGTGAAACGTGATGCCCGCCGCAAAGCCGAGTGCCGCGACGAGTCCTGCCGCGCGGCCCTGCGAAATGCCGCGTGCCAGCACCTGCAGGTTGTCCGGGCCGGGAGCCAGCGTGATCGCTATCGACGTGGCGAGGAACAGCAGGAAATTGGGCATGCGTTTTACCCTCTTAGTGGCCGCTAAACTCGGTCACGGTAAACAGTGGCAGGCCAGCCGAGCGCAACAGCGCGGAGCCGCCCAACTCCGGCAGATCGATGATAGCCGCGCCTTCGATGACCACCGCGCCCAGCCGCTCGAGCAGCTTCTTGCCGGCCATCATGGTGCCGCCGGTGGCGATCAGGTCGTCCACGATCACGATCCGGTCGCCCGGCGCGCACGCGTCGGCGTGGATCTCGACCGTGGCCGTGCCGTATTCGAGCTCGTACGACTGCGACTCCGTCTTGTACGGCAGCTTGCCCTGCTTGCGGATCGGAATGAAGCCGACGTTCAGTTCGTACGCCAGCACCGGCCCAATGATAAAACCACGCGCGTCGAGCCCCGCGATGTAGTCGAGCTTCGCGTCGATATAGCGCTGCACGAACAGGTCGATCAGCACCCGAAACGTCTTCGGATGCTGCAGCAGCGTCGTGATATCGCGAAACTGCACGCCGGCCTGCGGCCAGTCGGACACGGTGCGAATCTGGCTTTTGACAAACGCAGCCGCATCGAGCGGCGCGCTCGAAAGCGCGTTGGACATGATGACTCCAGACGGATCCCCGGGGATCCTGGTAAAAGACTTAACAATCTCGCGGGCGGCTGCGTGATACATGCCACGGTCCGCGTATTTCATGCGATCGCCCGTTTCAAACGGTCGTTGCGCCCGCCCGGCGATGCTTCGACAACCGCTCTTCGGCTTGGGCGAGCGCTTCGGGCAAACCGCGCAGCACGACGATGTCGCTCGCGCGCAGTTTGGTCGACGGGTCCGGCTCCACGCCGCGAATGCCATGGCGGCGGATTGCCGTCACTTCGACGCCCAGCTCGAACAGACCGACCTCCGCCAGCGTACGGCCCACCGCGTCCGCGTTCTCGTCGACCGGCACCGATTGTAGTCGCACCTGCTCATGGCTGTCGTCGTCGCCCACGTCGTCAGCACCGTGGAAATAGCCGCGCAGCAGACTATAGCGCTCGTCGCGCATCTCTTCGACACGCCGCACCACGCGCCGCATCGGCACGCCCATCAGCACCAGCGTGTGCGATGCGAGCATCAGGCTGCCTTCGACGATCTCCGGAATCACCTCGGTCGCGCCGGCGGCGAGCAGCTTTTCGAGGTCGGCGTCATCCACCGTACGCACGATAACCGGCAGCGTGGGCTCCAGTTCGTGGATGTTGTGCAGCACACGCAGCGCCGACGGCGTATTCGCGTAGGTGATCGCCACCGCCGCCGCCCGGTGGATACCGGCTGCAAGCAGGGACTCGCGCCGCCCGGCATCGCCGAACACCACCGTCTCGCCGGCCGCCGCAGCCGCCGCCACCCGGTCGGGGTCAAGGTCAAGCGCGACATACGAGAGACCCTCGTGCTCGAGCATGCGCGCAAGGTTCTGCCCGGCCCGCCCATAGCCACAGATGATCGTATGGCCGCTTTGCTTCAGGCTTTGTGTAGCGATGCGCGTCATTTGCAAGGACTGCATCATCCATTCAGTCGACGACAGACGCAGCACAATGCGATCCGCGTTCTGGATCATGAACGGTGCGGCCAGCATGGACAGCAGCATCGCGGCGAGGATCGCCTGCAGGAAGGTGGGGTCCACCAGATGCTTGTCGAGAATCAGGTTCAGCAGCACGAAGCCGAATTCGCCGGCCTGAGCGAGGCCGATGCCGGTACGCATCGCCACGCCCGGCGACGCGCCGAAGAGGCGCGATAGCGCGGTGATCATGATCAGCTTCAGCAGGATCGGGCCGAGCAGGAAGGCCAACACGATCAACGGATGTGTCCAGATCACCACCGGATTGAGCAGCATGCCGGTGGTGACGAAGAAGAGGCCCAGCAGCACGTCGCGAAACGGCTTGATGTCTTCCTCAACCTGATGCCGGTAAGGCGTCTCGGCGATCAACATGCCGGCAATGAACGCGCCCAACGCAAGCGACAGGCCGAATTTATCCGTGATGAACGCCGCCCCGAGCGTGACGAGCAGCAGGTTCAGGATGAACAGCTCCTGCGAGCGGCGCCGCGCCACCACGTTGAACCAGCGCGTCATGAACTTCTGCCCGACGATCAGCAGCAAGGCCAGCGCGACGACAATCTTCACCGCCGCAAGCCCGAGCGCCGTCATCAGGGTTCGGGAATCGCCGCCCAGCGCCGAGATGATGATCAGGAGCGGCACCACCGCCAGATCCTGAAATAGCAGCACACCGAAGATATTGCGGCCGTGCTCCGTCTCGATCTCGAGGCGTTCCGCCAGCATCTTGCTGACGATCGCCGTGGACGACATGGCGAGCGCGCCGCCCAGCGCGACGCTGCCCTGCCACGTGATATGCACCCAGCGCTCCAGCACGAAGCCAAGCCCCACCGCGACCGCCACCGTGCCGATCACCTGTAGCAGACCGAGGCCGAACACCAGCCGGCGCATGGAACGCAGCTTGGCGAGCGAAAACTCCAGCCCGATCGAGAACATCAGGAACACGACGCCGAACTCGGCCAGGTTCTGCGCGCCCTTCGAATCCGGAACGATACCGAACGCATGCGGCCCGACGATGATGCCCACCGTCAGGTAGCCAAGCATGGGCGGCAGGTTCAGGAAACGGAAAACGACGACGCCCACCACTGATGCCAGCAGCAGGAACAGCGTCATTTCGAGCGGGGAAATCATCGGAAAGCGTCCTGGTTCGTCGACATAACCATCGCACGCAAAGCGCCGTGCGACAAGGTTGAGGGGCCGGTGAGGGCAGCGGCCGGACACAGCCGCCCCGGCGCGGCGAACAAACGCCTTTGCTATACTCCGCGAATGATAGCGAAAATCAATGGCGACCGGGCACTCGCGCTCGCTCGCAACGTGCTCGACATCGAAGCGGACGCCGTGCGCGCGCTTCGCGATCAACTCGACGATGGTTTCGTCGAGGCGATCAATTTCATCCTGGGCTGCCGTGGACGCGTTGTCGTCTCCGGCATCGGTAAATCGGGACACGTGGCCCGCAAGCTGGCGGCGACCTTCGCCAGCACCGGGACGCCCGCGTTCTTCGTGCATCCGGCGGAAGCCAGCCATGGCGACCTCGGCATGGTCACCTCGGACGACGTGTTCGTGGCCATGTCGAACTCCGGCGAATCCGAAGAGCTGATGGCGATCCTGCCGATCATCAAGCGGCTCGGCTCCAGGCTGATCGCGATCACCGGCAAGCCGGGCTCGAGTCTCGCGCAACTGGCCGACGTGCATCTGAACGCCGGGGTCGCGAAAGAAGCCTGCCCGATGAATCTCGCCCCCACCGCCAGCACGACCGCCGCGCTCGCGCTCGGCGACGCGCTGGCGGTCGCGGTGCTGGACGCCCGCGGCTTCGGCCCGGACGACTTCGCCCGCTCCCATCCGGGCGGCGCGCTCGGCCGGCGCCTGCTTACCTATGTGCGCGACGTCATGCGCACCGGCGACCAGGTGCCGAAGGTCATGCCCGAGTCCACGGTGCGCGATGCACTCTTCCAGTTGACCGCCAAACGCATGGGTATGACGGCGATTGTCGACGAAAACCAGCGCGTCAAAGGCATTTTCACCGACGGCGACCTGCGCCGCGTGCTCGAGCGCAGCGGCGACTTCCGCGATCTGCCGATCGCTGCCGTGATGACGCCGGGCCCGCGCACTATTGGTCCGGATCAACTGGCGGTTGAAGCGGTGGAACTGATGGAGCGCCACCGGATCAATCAGATGCTGGTCGTCGACGACGCGGGCAAGCTGATCGGCGCGCTCAATATGCACGACCTTTTCTCCAAGAAGGTGATCTGATGGCTGCCGCGCCCCTTTCCGCTACCGAACGCGCGCGTCGCGTGAAGCTGATGATTTTCGACGTCGACGGCGTACTGACCGACGGCGGCCTGATGTTTACCGCCGAGGGCGACACGATGAAGTCGTTCAACTCGATGGACGGCCACGGTGCAAAGCTGTTGCGCGAGGCCGGCATCGAGACGGCCATCATTACCGGGCGCAAGTCGGGCATCGTTGCGGTGCGGGCCAAGGAACTGAAGATCACCCATCTGTATCAGGGCATCGAAAACAAGCCTGAGGCGTTCGCCGACCTGCTCAAGGCCACCGGCATGACGCCCGAGGAATGCGGCTATATGGGCGACGACTGGGTCGATCTCGGTGTCATGCTGAAGGTCGGCTTCGCCGCAGCGCCCGCCAATTCGCATCCTGAAGTAATCGCGCGCGCCCACTGGGTCAGCGAAGCGCGTGGCGGCCACGGCGCCGTGCGCGAAGTGTGCGACACGCTGCTGCGCGCGCAGAACAAGTACGACGCGCTGCTCGCGGCAGCGTGCGCCGGCGGGCAACAGCAGGGCCTCGTCGGATGAACCAGTTCCGCTTCACTTCGCTGATCCCGCTCGTCGCGATGGCCGTGCTCGCCGGCGTCACCTGGTGGCTGCTGCAGGCCACCGCGCCGCCGCCGCACGAAGGCGAGATCAAGCCGAAGGAACACACGCCCGATTACTTCGCCGATAATTTCTCGGTGTCGGAGCTGGATCAATCGGGCGCCACGCAGTACCGGCTGACGGCCACCCACCTCGTCCATTACGAAGACGACGAGTTGAGCGACCTCGTCAAGCCGGCCATCCGCGCCTTCCAGCCGGGCAAGCCCATCGTGACGGCGACCGGCGACACCGGCACCGTCAATGGCGACGCCTCGATCATCGATCTGTACCAGAACGCCCGCATCCTGCGTGCCGCCGGCGACGGCGACCCGGCAATGCAGGCTGATTCCTCGCATTTTCGGGTACTGGTCAACGACGATGTGATTGAGACCGAAAAGCCGGTTAAACTTCAGCGCGGCCTGTCTGTCATGACGGCCAGCGGCATGAACTACAACAACGTCACCCGGGTAATGCAGCTGTTCGGCAACGTCCGTGGCGCGATCGCCGCGTCCGACGCCTCCGGCGGCTCCCTGAAGCAACCCGGGTAATCCAATCCAGCGTGACTGCATGAACGAATCGTTCCCCCGTTTTGACTCCGGCCGCGCGCGCACCTTGTCCGCGTGCCGCGCTGGACTTGCCGCGCTGCTAGTCGCGTTGCCGCTCGCAGGCTTTGCGCCGCTGGCGCACGCCGAACGCGCCGACAAGGACAAGCCGCTCAATATTGAAGCGGACAACATGACGTATGACGACCTGAAGCAGGTCAACATCTTCACCGGACACGTCGTGGCCACCAAAGGCACGATCGTCATCAAGGCCGATCGCGTCGAGGTGACGCAGGACCCACAAGGCTATCAGTACGCCACCGGCACCTCGAGCGGCGGCAATCTGTCGTACTTCCGCCAGAAGCGCGAGGGGCTGAACGAGTACGTGGAAGGCACCGCTATCCGTATCGACTACGACGGCAAGCAGGACCTCACCACGCTGACGACCAACGCCACCGTGAACCGCCTGCAGGGCCTCTCGACGATCGTGGATACGGTCCACGGCAGCGTCATCACCTATGACGGCCAGAGCGACTTCTATACCGCGAAGGCAGGCCCGGACGTCGCCGGCCCGGGCAACCCGAGCGGCCGCGTGCGCGCCATGCTGTCGCCGCGCAACGGCGGTGCCGCACCGCTCTCCGGCGCCTCGGCCACGCTCGCGCCGTCCAACACGCTTCAGGGAGCCCCGGCCCAGTGAACAACTCAGTGAATTCGCCCTCCCTCCCCCATCGCAAGCCGGCTGGGACCAGCAGTTCGCTGGTAGTTCGCAATCTGAAGAAGCGCTATGGCTCGCGCACGGTCGTGAAAGACGTGTCGCTCGACGTCAAGAGCGGCGAAGTGGTCGGCCTGCTCGGCCCGAACGGTGCCGGCAAGACCACCTCGTTTTACATGATCGTGGGCCTCGTGCCGCTCGATGCGGGCGAGATCGATCTGGACGGCAAATCTATCAGCCTGCTGCCCATTCACAAGCGCGCCTCGCTCGGCCTGTCGTATCTGCCGCAGGAAGCCTCGGTGTTCCGCAAGCTCAGCGTCGAAGAAAACATTCGCGCGGTACTGGAGCTGCAGCTCGACGAAAGCGGCAAGCGGCTCGACAAGGACACCATCACCACCCGTACGGAAGCACTGCTCGACGAACTGCAGATCGCGCATCTGCGGGGCAATCCGGCGCTATCGCTGTCGGGCGGCGAGCGCCGGCGCGTGGAAATTGCGCGCGCGCTGGCCACCAATCCGAGCTTCATCCTGCTCGACGAACCGTTCGCCGGCGTCGATCCGATCGCGGTTCTGGAAATCCAGAAGATCGTTAAATTCCTGAAGCAGCGCAACATCGGTGTGCTGATTACGGATCACAACGTGCGCGAAACGCTCGGCATCTGCGACCATGCCTACATCATCAGCGACGGCAGCGTGCTGGCCGCTGGCGCGCCCGGCGACATCATCGAAAACGAAAACGTGCGGCGCGTCTATCTGGGCGAACACTTCCGCATGTAAACATGCGAGGGGCATGCAGGACGGCATCCCATGCCGCCCGCCCCTTGCTGCAGCGGCCTCCCCGTATTTTTGACGCGGGCGGCCGCCCATCCCCCTGCAGACCCAATCCTGGTGCGCGCGTTATTGCGAATGTCGCAAGGTATCGCGGTCGTGGCAAACTCTTTACAATGAATCTCAACTTGCCATGAAAGCCAGCCTCCAACTCCGCCTGTCGCAGCATCTTGCGCTGACCCCCCAACTGCAACAGTCCATCCGGCTGCTGCAGCTGTCTACGCTTGAATTGCAGCAGGAAGTCGCGATGGCGATCTCCCAGAATCCGCTGCTCGAAAACGAGGACGACTGGATCGCCAGCCCGCTGCGAGTCGCCGCTGACGGTTCGCTGATCGCCCAGGCGCCGAGCAACGCCGCGCCCGACCAGATGGGCAGCAGCAATTCCTCATCATCGTCCAGCAGCACCAGCGAGCGCGCCGAAAACGGCGAGCCGCAGGGCGTCGACGAGTACAACGGGCTCTCATCCGACAGCAACGGCGACTCCACCCAGTGGAATCTGGACGACTACGGCCGCTCCGGCACCGCTTCGGATGACGACGACCTGCCGCCGCTGCAAATCCACGAATCCAGCACGTCGCTGCGCGACCACCTGATGGCGCAACTGCGCGTCACCCAGGCAAGCCAGCGTGACCGCGCGCTGATCACATTTCTGATCGAATCGCTCGACGACGACGGTTATCTGACCGCAACGCTCGAAGAAGTACAGGCCGATCTGCCCGACGAGCTCGAAGTCGACCTCGACGAACTGAATGCCGCGCTTGCACTGCTGCACAGCTTTGATCCGCCCGGCGTCGGCGCGCGCTCAGCGTCCGAGTGCCTGAGGTTGCAATTGCTGCGGCTCGACGGCTCGGCTACCCGCACGCTTGCGCTCGAGATCGTCGCTCACCATCTGGAACTGCTGGCCGCACGCGACTTCACGCGCCTGCGCAAGCACCTCAAAGCAAGCGACGACGACCTGCGCGACGCCCACGACCTGATCCGCTCGCTGGAGCCTTTCCCGGGCGCCGCTTATGGCAAAGCCGAAGCGGACTACGTGGTGCCCGACATCATGGTGCGCAAGACAGCCCAGGGCTGGCAGGCTGAGCTGAATCCTGAGGTCGTGCCGAAACTGCGCATCAATCACCTGTACGCGAACATTTTGCGTAACAACCGGGGCGATCCGGGCAGCGGATCGTTGCGCCAGCAACTCCAGGAAGCCCGCTGGCTGATCAAAAACATCCAGCAGCGCTTCGAGACGATCCTGCGGGTTGCCCAAGCCATTGTCGAGCGTCAAAAGAGCTTTTTCGTACATGGCGAAATTGCCATGCGGCCCTTGGTTTTGCGGGAAATTGCTGATACGCTGGGCCTACACGAGTCAACTGTCAGCCGTGTGACAACCGGCAAATACATGCTGACCCCATTCGGGACACTTGAATTTAAGTACTTCTTCGGATCACACGTTTCAACGGACACGGGCGGGGCAGCCTCTTCCACGGCTATCCGCGCGCTCATCAAGCAACTGATAGGAGCGGAAAACACCAAATCTCCTCTTTCAGACAGCCGCATAGCCGAATTGCTGGCGGAACAAGGATTCGTGGTCGCACGGCGTACTGTTGCCAAGTACCGCGAAGCCCTCAAGATCCCAGCAGTCAACCTGCGCAAGTCTCTGTAGCTGGCCCCCAACCTGTCGCTTCGCGCCGGGCCCCCCGAGGGGGAAATCCCCAAGGGGACTACCTTCGGGGCGGAGAATTTGGGGGCGGCCCGGCGTTTCCTTTTGGCCCGTCGCGTACTGTGACGGGCATTTTCCGGCCGCTCCGCCCGTTGGCGGACAGGCCGGCCGATGCGACCTGCCAGTAGTCAGTCAACGGGGGACGACACAGGCGAGCCGTCAGATCGACCGGTACTGCCCCATCGTGCGGACCAAGCGGCCACTAGCTTGGAGAAGCACTATGAATCTGCAGATCAGTGGACACCATCTCGAAGTTACGCCAGCGTTGCGAGAATACGTGATCACCAAACTGGATAGGGTGCTAAGACATTTCGATCAGGTGATCGATGGCAGTGTGGTCCTCTCGGTCGACAACCACAAGGAAAAGGAAAAGAGGCAGAAGGTTGAAATCAACCTGCATCTGAAGGGCAAGGACATCTTTGTCGAGAGCTGTGACAGCGACCTGTACGCTGCGATTGATCTGATGATCGACAAGCTCGACCGACAAGTCATACGTCACAAGGATCGCCTACAGGGCCATCAGCACGAAGCGATCAAGTATCAACCGCTGGCGCCGCAAGTGGAAGTGCCGCCGCAATAAGTCGCATCAGGCAGGACCCGGCAGGATTAGAAGGTTTTTTCCTGCCACAGCTAAACCGCCCGGCAACGGGCGGTTTTTCGTTGGAGACAGTCGCCGCGCTGCCGCATGAGCGGCAAATCGCCGCACCGCTCTAACACAATGCCGCAAAAAGCTCTGCAATCTACGGATGGCGCGCCGCACCATCCATGGTCGCCCTGTTCTATAATGGGCCGGTTATCATTGGGGTCAATCGGGGTTATTCTGCGGGAGTCCTGCGTTTTTGGGCTCCCAAGCACATCGCCGTGAGCATCAGTCGAGAATGGAACGCCACTCAAACGCCACAGCGAGGAGTATCCAGGCCACGTTTCCGCCTGCCAACATGAATCGTTTAGCCAAATTTCTTCCCCTCGAAAACGTCGTCGTCGGCCTATCGGTCACCAGCAAGAAACGCGTCTTCGAGCAAGCGGGCCTGATTTTCGAAAACCAGAACGGTATCGCCCGCAGCACGGTCACTGACAATCTGTTTGCGCGCGAGCGCCTCGGGTCGACGGGTCTTGGCGAAGGCGTCGCGATTCCGCATGGCCGGATCAAAGGCTTGAAGCAGCCACTCGCCGCGTTCGTGCGCCTGGCCGATCCCATCCCCTTCGAATCGCCCGATGGTCAGCCGGTGTCGTTGCTGATCTTCCTGCTGGTACCCGAACAGGCGACCCAGCAACATCTCGAAATCCTCTCGGAAATCGCCCAACTGCTGTCCGACCGCGAAGCGCGCGAGCGGCTGCACACGGAAGAAGACCGCGAAGCGTTGCATCGGCTGCTCACTCAGTGGCAACCTTGATGCATCAGCGACAATCCGCATACGCGCGGGCTCAGTCCCGCATCGAAGCCGGCTCGAGCCGGCCGGACCGGCTGCGTTAGCGCAGCCGGCGTAAGCGGGACAGCGGCCCAAACTGGAGTCACGGACTCATGGATACGTCCAGCATCAACGCCCAAAGTATTTTCGACGATAACGCCGCCATGCTGAAACTCAGCTGGCTGACGGGGCATGAAGGCTGGGAGCGCGGCTTCTCGGCAGAAACAGTCGCCTATGCCACATCGAGCGCCGACCTCGTGGGCCACCTGAACCTGATCCACCCGAACCGCATCCAGGTGCTCGGCGACGCGGAAGTCGACTATTACCAGCGCCAGTCCGATGAAGACCGCTCACGCCATATGGCCGAGCTGATCGCCCTCGAGCCGCCGTTCCTCGTGGTGGCAGGCGGCGTCGCTGCGCCACCGGAGCTGGTCCTGCGCTGCACGCGTTCATCCACGCCGCTGTTTACGACGCCCATGTCGGCCGCCGCTGTGATCGACAGCCTGCGCCTCTACATGTCGCGCATCCTCGCGCCGCGCGCTACGCTGCACGGCGTGTTTCTCGACATTCTCGGGATGGGCGTGCTGCTCACCGGCGACTCCGGGCTTGGCAAAAGCGAACTCGGGCTTGAACTGATCAGCCGCGGTCACGGCCTGGTGGCCGACGACGCGGTGGATTTCGTACGCCTCGGGCCGGATTTTGTCGAAGGGCGCTGCCCGCCGCTGCTGCAGAATCTGCTGGAAGTGCGCGGACTGGGGCTGCTCGACATCAAGACCATCTTCGGTGAAACCGCCGTACGGCGCAAAATGAAGCTGAAGCTGATCGTTCAACTGGTGCGTCGCCCGGATGGCGAATTCCAGCGTCTGCCGCTCGAAAGCCAGACCGTCGACGTGCTCGGCCTGCCTATCAGCAAGGTCACGATTCAAGTGGCGGCCGGCCGCAACCTGGCCGTGCTCGTGGAAGCTGCCGTGCGCAATACGATCCTGCAATTGCGCGGCATCGACACGCTGCGCGACTTCATGGATCGCCAGCGCCTCGCCATGCAAGACCCCGACAGCCAGTTTCCCGGCAAGCTGATCTGAGCGGTCAAGCGGCGGTATAGGAGTGCCTGGGGTACCCGGTGAATGCGCCGGCAGAGTGGCACGCGCACGGGGACCAGATGCTATGATGAAACGTACAGATTTGACGACTCCATGCGCATTATTCTGATCACCGGTATTTCCGGCTCCGGCAAATCCGTTGCACTGAACGCGCTTGAAGACGCTGGCTACTACTGCGTCGACAACCTGCCGCCGCGCTTTCTGCCGCAACTCGCCACCTATCTCGCGGAAGGCGGTCATGACCGTCTCGCGGTAGCCATTGACGCGCGTTCGAGCGCCTCGCTCGACGACATGCCTGCGATGATCCACGATCTGTCGCGCGAACACGATGTGCGGGTGCTGTTTCTGAACGCGAGCACGCAGTCGCTGATCCAGCGGTTTTCCGAAACGCGCCGCCGCCATCCGCTCTCGGGTTCCACCACGCACGATGCGGACGTCGGCCTGCTTACCTCGCTCGAAGAAGCGATCGAGCGCGAGCGTGAACTGGTCGCGAACCTGGCTGAATTCGGCCACCAGATCGATACCAGCAACCTGCGCGCAAACATGTTGCGCGCGTGGGTCAAGCGTTTTATCGAACAGGAGCACAGCGGTCTGGTGCTGATGTTCGAATCGTTCGGTTTCAAGCGCGGTGTGCCGCTCGACGCCGATTTTGTGTTCGACGTACGCACGCTGCCGAACCCGTATTACGATCATGAACTACGCCCACTCACCGGACTCGACAAGCCGGTGATCGATTTCCTCGGCGCACTGCCCGTGGTGCACGACATGATGGGCGACATCGAGATGTTCGTCGCGAAATGGCTGCCGCATTTTCGCGACGACAACCGCAGTTACCTGACTGTGGCCATCGGCTGCACAGGCGGCCAACACCGTTCGGTGTTCATTGCTGAGACGCTCGCCGCGCGTCTTGCCAAGCAGGCCAATGTAATCGTGCGGCACCGCGATGCGCCGGTTGACGTCGGCGAATCATCGAAGCTAGTGGCTTAACCGGCCGCATCGCGCGGCCCTAACCCGAAGCGTTGCGCCATGTCCTCTACTTCTGTGCTTGCCGATGTGCCGCTGTTTCCGCTGCATACGGTGCTGTTCCCCGGCGGCCTGCTGCCCCTCAAGATCTTCGAAGCGCGCTACCTCGACATGGCGCGCGATTGTCTGCGCGAAAAAACCCCGTTCGGTGTCTGCCTGCTGAAAAGCGGGGGTGAAGTCGCGCTTCCGGATGAGCCGTCGGTCCCGGAAAACGTTGGATGTCTCGCTGAAATCGATGATTGCGATGTCGAAACCTTCGGCATGCTGCTGATCCGCGCGCGCGGTACGCGACGCTTCCGGCTGCTGACGCATCGCGTGGAAGCGAGCGGCTTGCTGGTGGGAATGGCCGAGCCGCTGCCCGACGACATGCCGCTCGAAGGCAACCAGCATCTGGCTAAATTCGGCGCGTGCGCGGAAGTGCTCGAGCGGATCATCGCGACGATTCGCGAGCGCGATCCGGACAGTCTGCCGTTCGCGGAGCCGTTCAAGCTCGAAGACCCAACCTGGGTGTCCAACCGGCTTTCGGAAGTGCTGCCGATCGCCTTAAAGGCGCGGCAAAAACTGATGGAACTGACGGATGCCGGGGCGCGCATCGACGTGGTTCATCACTACATGCAGCAGCATCAGCTTTTGTGAAAGAAGGTGTTGGCGTTGGTGCACCCACGCCAACGTAGCAAACTACAGCAACGACCCTTGCAGGCCGTCCAGCAGCTTGCGCACCGGAGCCGGGACGCCGTACGCGTCGATATCACGCAACGGGACCCACACGGTTTCCGCGTCGCCCAGCGCCAGCGCCGCGTTACCACGCACCGCGCGATCCAGTTCCGCGATTCGCGGTTCGATATCCAGGCGGAAGTGCGTAAACGTATGCGTAAGGGGTGCTAACGGCGAGACCGTGCCGTCACCGCCGAATTCGCGTGCACGCTCGGCGAGCGCGGTTTCATCCGCCGCTTCGGGCAAGCTCCACAGACCGCCCCAGATCCCCGACGGCGGTCGCTTCTCAAGCATCACTGCGTCACCGTCGCACAGCACCAGCATCCACGTGCGGCGCGTCGGCACCGCCTTTTTTGGGCGCGCGGCGGGCAATTGCCGCTGGCGTCCGGTCACTTTCGCGACGCAGTCGGGGGCGAACGGGCAGCGTTCGCAGTCGGGCTTGCCGCGCATGCAAAGCGTTGCGCCGAGATCCATCAAGCCCTGCGTATAGGCGCTCACCTCTGCATTGCTGATGTTGGACGGCAACAGCGATTCGGCCAGCGTCCACATTGCGTTTTCCACGCGCTTCTCGCCCGGGAATCCTTCCACGCCGAACACGCGCGCGAGCACGCGCTTCACATTGCCGTCGAGAATCGTCGCCCGCGCGCCGAACGCAAATGACGCAATCGCTGCCGCGGTCGAGCGGCCAATGCCAGGCAGTTCGGCCAGCGCCTCGACGGAAGCCGGAAACGCCCCGCCGTGCAATTCGACCACCGCCTGTGCGCAGCGATGCAAGTTGCGCGCGCGCGAGTAGTAGCCGAGGCCGGCCCACAACGCCATCACGTCGTCGAGCGGCGCGGCGGCGAGGGCGGCGACATCCGGGAAACGTTCGAGAAAACGCGCGTAATACGGAATCACCGTCGACACCTGGGTCTGCTGCAGCATGATTTCCGATAGCCAGATGCGATACGCGTCCCGCGTATTTTGCCAGGGCAAGTCGTGGCGGCCATGCTGACGCTGCCACGCGATCAGGCGTGCGGAGAAATCGGCGAGAGCCGGCGAGGCGGACAAGACGGGCACAGTGGCCGTCGAGGACGGCGTTAAGCGAGAGGGCATCTGGAAATTAGCGCTGGCAGGTCGGACAAAAGTAAGTCGAACGCTGCCCTTGCACGATCTGTTTGATCGGCGTCCCACACACGCGGCATGGCAGCCCCGCGCGATCATAGACGAAATAGTCGAGCTGGAAGTAGCCGCTTTCACCGTCGCTGCCGACGAAATCGCGCAGCGTGCTGCCGCCCTTCTCGATCGCGGCCGCAAGCGTCAAACGCACGGCGTCCGCCAGCAGGTCATAGCGGACTAGTGAGATGCGGCCCGCCGGCGTGGTCGGCCGGATGCCGGCGCGAAACAGACTTTCGGATGCGTAAATATTGCCCACGCCCACCACGATTCCCCCCCCCAGCAACACCTGCTTCACCGAGACCTTGCGCCCGCGCGTCTGCCGGTGCATCAATGCGCCCGAGAAAGCCGGCGAAAACGGCTCGACGCCGAGCCCCGCGAGCAGCGGATGCTCCAGCACGTCGCCATCTTCGCGCCCATGCCACAGGACAGCGCCAAAGCGCCGCGGGTCGCGATAGCGGAGAATGAACTCGTCGAAAATCCAGTCGATATGGTCGTGCTTCGCAGCCGCCGGCAGGTGTGGCAGGTTGCGCAGCACTCGCAGCGTACCGGTCATGCCCAGGTGCACAATGAACCAGCCCGCGTCGATCTCGAACAGCAGGTACTTGCCGCGCCGTTCCACCTTTTGGACAACACGGCCCCGCAAGGTTCTCGCAAGGTCCGCGGGAATCGGCCAGCGCAGCGCGGGCGTGCGGACGTCGACGCGCTCAACCCGGCGTCCGGAGACGTATGGTTCGATTCCTCGTCGGGTAACCTCAACTTCTGGCAACTCTGGCATGTCTAACTGGTCTGCAACTTGCGTGAGTGGTGTGCGCTTATTGTAGCGAGCGCGTTACAATCGTCCGAAACATTGAACGGATTTCCATGAACTTGTCCTTCGTGAAGCTGCTTTCGAAGCGCCCGGCTCGCACGTCCCGCGTGCCGTACGCTGTGTCCGCTCGCCGCCTGCTCGGCGCAGCAGCGCTTGCCGTGTGGGCGCTTGCCGCCATGCCGGCGCACGCGCAGGATCCTTCGCCGGATACGGACGACAACTCCGTGTCCATACCCGATGCGCTCGGAGGGCAAACGCCGGAAGATCAAAAGAATCTGCCTGACGTCCCGCTGTCGAGTCAGATCGTGTTCCAGGTGCTCGCGGCCGAAGTCGCGCTGCAACGGGATCAGCCGGCGCCAGCGTATCAGACCTATCTCGCGCTGGCGCGCGACACGCACGATCCGCGCATGGCGCAACGCGCCACTGAAATCGCGCTGGCCGCCCAGAGTCCCTCGGATGCGCTGGCGGCGGCGCAGTTGTGGCAGCAGTATGCACCCACGTCCGAACGCGCGGCGCAACTCGATGCATCACTGCTCGTGCTGTCAGGCAAGCCGGACGAAGCTGAACCTTTGCTCGCACGTGAACTGTCGAAAGTGCCGGACGAGAACCGCGGCAGCGCCATCCTCGCGCTGCAATTGCTCGTGTCGCGCGGACCGAATCGCATCGGCGGCCTGCATGTGCTGCAGGATCTGCTGAAGAACGACATGAACCGGCCCGAGGCGCAACTGGCTATCGCCCGTCAGCAGATCGTCGCAGACGACGCGCCGGGGGCCCGCAAATCGCTCGAGCAGGCCCTCGCGATTAAACCCGACTATCTGCCGGCCGCGCTGACGCTGTCACAGATGGGCCCGGAAGAGCGCAAGGAAGGCATCGCGACGCTCGAAAAATACGTCCAGCAGAATCCGAAATCGCATGATGCGCGCCTTGCGTTGGCGCAGATGTACCTCGCAAGCGACCGTCTCGACGACGCGCAAAAGCAGTTCGAGGCGATGCACAAGGACAATGCGAACGACCTGACGCCGTTGATGGCGCTCGCACTGATCGACATCCAGAAGAAGGATTTCGCGGGCGCGCAGCCCTTTCTGGAACAGTACGCGCAGAAGGCGGAGAAGACGCCGGGCGCCGATCCGGGCCAAGCGTACATCTATCTCTCGCAGTTGGCGCTCGAGCAGAAGAACGATGCAGCCGCGAGCGACTGGCTCAACAAGATTTCGCCGTCGAGCCAGCAATACATTCCCGCGCAGATCACCCGCGCTCAACTGCTCGAAAAGCAGGGTAAGCCGGACGATGCCCGCAAGCTGCTCGCAGGTCTGCAGGCACAGGACCCGCGCGATCAGGCATTGATCGCACGCACGGACGCGGCCATCCTGTTCGACGCGAAGCGCTATCAGGAAGCGGAAGACCGGCTGGCGCAAGCTACCGCGAATTACCCGGACGACCCCGATCTGACCTACGACTACGCGATGGCGGCCGAGAAGAACGGCCACTACGACACGATGGAAGCGCAGTTGCGCAAGCTGATCGAATCGCAACC